>MDTD01186685.1_pt1 | contig 40338 bp, 41 predicted proteins | sample 811221 | NCBI WGS metagenome assembly MDTD01 (sample SAMN05326646, study PRJNA326480) | marine metagenome | isolation source: seawater | place: Pacific Ocean: South West | collected 2011
ACCTTTTATTCATTTTTTACCTCTAAAAAACTAATTATGCATTTTTTTTGGTTTGTACACAATAATTTGTGAGTTAAATTTACACATAATCTCAATAATGTATTATTCTCTTTAGTTGATAGGTTTAAATTTAACTAATAGATCATAAAGCGTATGCTTCCTTATCAATTTCTGACCAGGATCTTTTGTAAGAGGTCTCCACGAGTAGCTTACTAAATCTCCAAAAATAGGAATGTTAAAAAAAATACCTTTGTCAAAGGAGCCTTCCCCAAACTGATCAGCGCTAACATTAGTTTTTGAAGCAAAAATCCCAAACATAACACCATTATCAAAACTTCTTGATAGTTCAATTGATGTACCAATATCTCCAGCAAGGTATTCACCGTAAGAGATCTTTGCATCAAAAGGAATAGTATTATAGTTTCTATAATAAAAATTAATTGACCCTACTGTGTTTTCATAATCTAGCGTACCAAATCTCATCTGATAATCTCTTTTTTTGACATTAAATATTTCAAATCCAGCTGCATAACTATTGTCAGCTTTATAAAAAAGATATTCAAAACCTGCACCCAAAAACATTTCCTCAAAAATACCAGCAGATGCCATTAAATAATGATTTCTCTTTGGAGTTATATGATAGTCAAATTGTGCTCTGCCTATAAAGATACCGTCTTGATAGTTTCTTAAATAATCTTTGACATCAGACCTTACTTGAGCAGGATAAGTATCAACAGGAGGAATAGTTAAATCTTCAAAATTATCAACAAGGGAATATTTTAAGTTTGTTGAAAAAAATAGATTATCTTTGATAATTATTTCGCTATTATTTTCTAAAAGCAGAGAGCCTTTGAAGAAAGCCTCTCTAGAAGCAAGAAATGGTCTAAATGTTAGCCTTGTATTTGTAAAAAACTTTTTCCCAGCCTTTCTTTCGTAAACAAGACTTGCTGTGTTAATAAATTCTTCATCGAATTCATTGACTACTTTAAGGTCAGCAATTCTTAAATCTTTTTTAATTTCTTTAGTTACTCCAGCATCCGAAGATGCTGTGCGTATTATTTCTTCAATTATATTTAAATTTGGATGGGTAAACTGAGTAAGCTCAATTCCAATTGCATTCTCTGTTTCAAAAATCTTATTAACACCAATTCCATTATTTTGAATATTCTTTCTAAGCTTAGTTAATTTATCTTGTCCAAAGACTTCGTTAGATTTCTTATACTTATATTTTGGTTTTGTTACTGTTGGATTATTTTTATAAATAAATTTTAATGATGTATAGCTTCCTCTTTCAGATGAAATCCCAACAACCAGATTATCGGTAATATTATATTCAAGGCCAACTGAATAGTCTTTTTCTCTAACTTTGTACCCAACCTCTCCTGGAATTAAAGTAGTATCATATTCTGCCTTTAGAAGTACTTTGTCTGTGAGCACATATGAAATGCCAAAAAAAGGAGAAATATCTTCCCCTGAGAAGTACCGCCCAGCCTGAAAATTTCCTCCTTTATTATCATAAACATAACCTATTTTCTCATCTGGTCTGTTGTTAAAGCTATCATCTATGTAAGAAAAAGGATTTTTAAGACGACTGTCTGCGCCATTAAGTGTCCCCCATCCAAGGCCAAGACTAAGGTCAATTTTATTGATTCCATAACTCGCAACGATATACTCTGAACCATAAAGACCTGTCCCACCAATATCATTAATTCCTATAGCTATAGCTGGAAGCTTTCCTTCTTGCTTCAGCCTAATTTTTAAGTTGAAGCCTTTATCCTTGTAGCCCTGACAAAATTCTTCATTTTCGGAATTAGTTCTGCATTGTTCTCTATCTGGAATATCAGTGTAAAAGAATGATGCTTCAAGCCAATCAAATGGATTAGCGGTCATTGTTAATTTATTATCTGGCTCTCCATCCAATACTGTGATGCCAAATACAGATTCATCATAGAATCTCGCAGAAGGAGTATTTATTAAGCCAATTGAGCCATGATTATTATATGAATTAAAATTGAAGCTATCTGACTTGGCCTCAATGGATAAAATAAAAATTAGGCTCAAATAAAGTTTCTTTGAGACTTGGGACATTCTAAATTAATCTTTTAATACTGATAGTGAAGCCAGAGTTACCCCAATATTTCCTAAAATTGATGAATATGCTTGAACTGATTGTGTTAAAAAGACGTTATCATATTCCTTAGGAATAAAAATTATAGATCCCGGGTACAAATCAATTTTAGTAGATCTGCCAGCAAAAACATTCCTAGGTTTTTTGAAGGCCTGAGAGGTCCCATTTGGATGTATAACAAAAATATTTTTTAGATCTGCTGATTCAAGAAAGCCTCCTTGCTGATTAACATAAAAATCAATATCCTTGCCCTTAATATAATTTATAGTTCCTTGATTTGAAACCTCTCCAAATACGTATAGATGATCAATCTTTTCAGGTATGAAGATAGTATCGCCATTATGAAGCATAGTATTTTTTGATGGGTCTTGCTCAAGCTTATCAATTGAAAATTCCGTAACCACTCTGCCAGTTACCTCTGCATTTTTTATCTCTGAAAGAAGCAATCCAAGACTTTCCAATGAGGATGGCTGCAATTGTGTATTATCTATAATGGAAGATAATAAAGATCGATAAAGCTGGTCCCTTGCGAATAAATTTGCACCAAGTGCTTCGCTATTTTCCAAAATACCACCAAATACATATGCATTGTTTGTATAGCCTCCGGCTTTAGATACAAGTTCTAAGATTCCTTCACCATCATTTATTCCATATGTACCCGGATTATTTACTGCGCCTGATATTGTGACCTTTTTAATAGGATATTGCCTCACGAAAACATTTTCGCCATCACTTAGTTTTTCATATCTTAAATTTTTTAGCTCAATTCTCGTATTTGAAACTTTGCCATCTATTATTTCTTCTTTGAATATTTCATTTTTATCTGAATCCGGAGAAAAGCCATTGGCAAAATAAATTAGGTCTTCTAAACCCTCGTCTTCTTTAATTTCATAATAACCGGCACGTTTAATTCCACCAAAAACACCGTTGATACCTAATGATGGATTAACAAAGATCAAATCCCCAGATTTAAGTCTTTTACCAAAAGATGATTTCCCATAAATGAAAATGTCATATAAATCCAGAGTTTCAATAATCTCATTACCCCTGACTAAATTAATATTTCTGAAAGATCCGTCCTCAGATGGTCCTCCTGAAACAGATAAAGCATGAAACATATTTGAATTACCATTCAATGTATACAAGCCAGGATTAAATACATTTCCTGACACAATAATCTGAATATTTCTGATCTCAGTTAAGGTAACAAAAGATTCTACCCCGATATATGCAGCATCTATTTTAGACTTAATAAGCTTAGTAGCTTCTTCTAGAGACATTCCGGCAATAATAACTTTACCAATTTCAGGAATGTTAACTGATCCATCTCTTTTAATTGGTAAACTAATATTTGAAGTGCGCTGGCCAATAAGTTGAAGCTCTATGACGTCACCAAAATCAAGAACATAGTTTGCATCAAAATTTGGCTCATTTATTGGCATAAGTGTAGTTTGCATCATGGAGAAAATATTCATACCGAACCTTTGTGATGCATTTTGGGGCTTTTGAATAAAAGAAGAAGGTCTTTTAAATTGCTCTGAAAAAGATTCTTGACGTTCTTGTGATTGGTTTATTAAGTCTTGTCTTACATCTTCCGGAAGACTTGCTAGAAAATTGGGATCAAACTCTTGAGAATGGACATTATTCCAACTAATAACTAGAAAAAATAATATCAAGCTTTCTTTAATTTTCATAATAACTATTTCAACCCAGGTATCTCAACTTCGTTGACCATTAATGTTGATTCTACTATATCATTCATAACCTTATCTACCTCTGAGTCCGTAAGCGTCTTTTCTTTTGATTGAAAAACGAATCTATATGCAATTTTTAAGGTTTTAGAATTTAGATCATCATATAAATCAAAAAGGAATTTTTCTTTAATTAAATCATGCTCAAATGATTCTATATTTTCTATAAGCTTATTTAACGATGATTGTTTTTTTATCAAAAAAGATAAATCTCTATTTATAAGAGGAAAATCTGATATCTCCTCATATTGAATTGAATCAAAATTTATAAAAATGTCATTTTCTGGATTACTTATATTTTTTTTAAGGTCATTAAAATCAAGTTCTATATAGAATATTTTTGTTTTATTTTTTGAATCTATCAAAGTTCTTGAGATTTCTTCAATCACAATACTTCCCGTGGAGATCTTTTTAATTATATTTTCAAGATATCTGCTATCCATAAAATTATTAAAATCTTTAAAATTGTGACCAATCCTTCCAGTAACAACTATTCCTAACCTTTTTTTTATCTTAATTTGGTCTTTTCCCTCATATAAATTTGAGACTTCAAATAATTTAATAGAATCTTTTTGCCTTCTTTCATTGTATTCAAGATTATTTAATAGAGATTGCTTCAATGAAGTTCTCATAAAAGGTTTATTTGAGTCTATTGGGTTGTCAATTTTGATGGAAGAATTATTTTCATTAGAGACAAAAGGATAATTAATAATTTCATGAAATCCTTCGCTTGCTAGAAATAATTTGATGCTATCTTCATGCTTTCTTGAATGGTCTACATCAAATGGAATAGTAAAATTCTTCAATGGTAAATTATCATATCCAATTACTCTTGAAAGCTCCTCAGCGATATCATTTAGGTTTTCTATGTCATGTCTAAAAGATGGTACCAAGATTTTTTCTGAGATTTGAAAACCTAAGTTTGAGAGTATATTTTTGAAACTAAGATCATCCAAATCTATGCCAATAATCTTTTCAATTTTAGATTTATTGTTAGTTACAAATTTTTTATCATGCTCTTTATAAATGTTATTACTAATTTTAAGATTTTTAATCCTTACGTGATCTGCAACAATATAAATAAAACGCCTTAATGACGTTTCTAACATTAATGGATCTACACCTCTTTCAAATTTATATGCAGCATCCGAATTAAGATCATATTTAATAGATTTCCCAATTATTGCAGGTGGATGAAAATATGCGCATTCTATTAAAACCTTTTTAGTATTGGTGCTACAAGATGAAGAGATGCCTCCCATAATACCAGCCAAATTTAAAATCTCGGTCCCATTTGAAAAAACTAAATCCTTTGGACTAAGAGTTATTTCTTTGTTAGAAAGGGTTGTGAAACCAGATTGATCTTTAAGTTCTTCCAGAATAAGCTTTGTTCCAAGTTTATCTAAATCATAGCAATGAGTGGGTTGGCCAAGTTCATAGGAAATATAATTTGATATATCTGTAAAAAAATTATTTTTTTTAACATCTAAATCGGTAAAGTAGCTTTCTAAATATGGTTTATATTTAGTTGGCAAGTTCTCAACCTCTAATTCAAGAAAAGCTATTCTTTCGCACTTATCCTTTGCTTGATTGACAAAGTCAAATTCAAATTCCTCTATGTGGGATTCAAAAATATCAAGATTTGAGTTGATATCATAAAAATTCTTAAGCTCTCGTGAAATTCCAAAAAGCGAGAGACAATCTCCTCGATTAGGTGTTATTTCAAGATCAATAATATCGCCATCAACTTCGTTTTCATGACCAAGCTGCATTAATCTTTTAGATAACTCTTCAAGACTTACTTCTTGATTAAAGAATCTAAATAAATGTTTGGCACTGATCTTCATTCTTAAAACTGCTTAAGAAAATCTAGATTTGATTTATAAAATTCTCTTATGTCAGTGATTCCATATTTGAGCATAGCTATTCTCTCAACACCTAGGCCAAAAGCAAAACCACTATAATTTGAAGAATCAATATTACAATTCTCCAAGACTTTTGGATTGACAATACCGCATCCCAAAACTTCAAGCCATTTATTACTCTTAGAAAAAAGAATGTCCACCTCTGCTGATGGTTCTGTAAATGGGAAATATGAAGGTCTGAATCTTAGTTTAATATCATCACCAAAAATTGAATTTGTAATACTGTAAATAAGGTCTTTTAGTTGGGTAAAAGTAACGTCTTTATCAACATAAATGCCCTCTATTTGATGGAACATTGGAAGATGGGTTGAATCATCATCTTTCCTATAAACTTTTCCTCCAGAAATTATTGCCATTGGAGGTTTATTTTTTAGCATTCCTCTTATTTGAACTGGGGAAGTATGGGTCCTTAAAAGGTTACTTTTTTTATTTACATAAAAAGTATCATGCATTTGCCTTGCTGGATGGGTTTTAGCTATATTTAGCATATCAAAATTAAATTCCTCACTTTCAATCTCTGGGCCAGATATATAACTAAAGCCATATGATTCCAATACAGATATAATAGATATTAAGGTTGATGAAATTGGATGGATGCAGCCTTTATGGTCTTCAATATCTAGAGAATATTTTTCTTCAGGCGAGGACATTAGCTTACTGCTAACTTAACAATCTTTTCAAAAGCATCCTTATCATTTATAGCTATTTCAGAAAGTATTTTCCTGTTTAGTAGTATGTTCTTATTTTTTAGAGAGTTAATTAATACTGAATATGAAACACCAAGATTACGAGCTCCAGAATTTATTCTTGAAATCCACAGATTTCTAAAGCTTCTTTTTCTGGCCTTTCTGTCTCTGAAAGAGTATTGAAGGGCCTTTATATTCGATTGCTTAGCAGTTTTATATAATCTGCTCCTAGCTCCATAGTGACCCTTCGTTGCTTTTAGAACCTTCTTATGTTTTTTGGATGCTGCTAATGCTTTTGTTACTCTTGCCATAATTAATTTAATAAATTTTTTGCTACCTTTAACGTGGATCCTGATAATTTCTTCATTGTTCTATTATGTCTCTTTCTTTTAGTAGACTGCTTTGAAAGAATATGATTTCTATTTGCACTCCTAGATTTTAATGAAGTAGAGGATTTCTTAAAACGCTTTGAAGCACCAGAATGTTTTTTTAACTTGTATCCCATAATATTTAACTATTTTTCTTTTTAGGAGCTAATACCATTAAAAGCTGCCTTCCCTCTAAGGACGATTCCTGATCCACTTGTGCAATGTCAGAAAGATCATCCTTCACACGACTTAGTAAATCCAATCCTAAATTACTATTTAATATTTCTCTTCCTCTAAATCGGACGCATATTTTAGTCTTATCTCCGTCAAGAATAAAGCTTTTAATCTTTTTTAATTTTATATTGTAATCTCCAATGTCAGTTGAAGGTCGAAATTTAATCTCTTTCATTCCGGTTTTTTTAGCTTTATGTTTAGTGGCTGATGCATTCTTTTTTCTTTCAAATAGATATTTGCCATAGTCTAAGAGTTTACAAACAACTGGTATTGAATCTTTAGGAGAAACTTGAACTAAATCAAGCGACATGGACTTTGCTTTATCTAATGCTTCACTTTTATCAATTAATCCTAATTTTTCTCCATCAACACCAATAAGCATAACTTCGGAGGCTGTGATCCTGTCATTTATAAGGTTACTATTTTTTCTTTTTGAAGCTATGAGAGTGCCCTGAATTTATATAGATGGATAGCTAAAATATGGAATTAAATTAACTGAGAGAATCATTGTCCGAGAATTGTATAATAAAAATTTGTCAAAAAAAAGTATGTATTCTAAGGCTGCAGATAATACTTGTTCCAATTAGTTTTGGTATATTCAAAAATTAATCTTTTGTTTAATCTAGAATTGTGGCCTTCCCAAAATTCAAAATAATATGGCTTAAATGTATAGCCTCCCCAATATTTTGGTCTTTTGGTTTTATCTAAATCACTTTCTTGAATTTCCTTATAGTTTCGTACCACATCGTCATAACTCGATATTTTTTGAGATTGCTTTGAGCTTATTGCCAATATATTTTTACTAATAGATCTTTCTCTGAAATGTTTATCTGAAAGCTCATCAGGCGATATGCTTATCTTGGCTTTCATCCTAATCTGTACATTGATTATAGGCCAAAACAATAAAGCTGAGATTTGTTGATGATCAATAAAATCTTCAGCCTTTTGACTTTTGTAATTACTAAAAAATGTCCATTCTTCATCATCCAAGTATCTCAGATTGACTAATCTAGAGTTAACTTCATTATCTTTCTTATTAAAAGAACTTATGCAAATAGCATTTATTGGATCTTGTTTTTGATTATTAGCATCCTCTAAAAGTTTATAGAAAAAAAGGTAAGGCTCTAATTTATTTTTATTTATTATTTTTATCATTAATCTTTATTAAAAATATCTCTTGTAAAGACCTTCCACTTAACATCTTCCAAATCATTATTAAATCTATTTGAGATAATCAAATCTGCTTTTTCTTTGAATATTTCAAGGTCTTTTATAATGGAATATTCTTTAAATGTTGATTCATTAATTAAAGGTTCATAAATTACTATTGATGCTACCCTATCTTTAAGCATATCCAATATATCTAGTATTGCTGATTCTCTAAAATTATCTGAGTTTTGTTTCATATTTAGTCTGTAAACCCCGATTCTACTTATTTCTCTCTCTAGAATTGAGTTAACTATGAGCTCCTTCCTAGTTTGATTTGATGCAATTATTGATGAAAATATATTTTGCGGTACATCTCCAAAGTTTGAAAGGAGTTGTTTTGTATCTTTTGGTAAGCAATAGCCGCCATAGCCAAAAGAGGGATTATTATAATGATTTCCGATTCTTGGATCGCAAGAAACGCCTTGAATTATTTCATATGTATTTAACTTATTTTCCATAGAAAATGAATCTAACTCATTAAAGAAAGAAACTCTCATGGCTAAAAACGCATTTGAAAATAATTTGACCGCTTCTGCTTCGGCTGCCTTCATAAAGAAAAAAGGCGGTGAATGCTCTGAAGAGATCGAATCTTTAATCATTTCCATAAACTCTTGATTCTTATTTTTATTGGAGCCACCAACTATAATTCTTGACGGATTCTGATTATCTATAAGTGCCGAGCCTTCTCTCAAGAATTCGGGAGAAAATGAGATCTTATCTGTATCATATTTTTTTGATATTCTATCCGTAAATCCTATTGGAATAGTAGATTTTATTATAATTAATCCTTTGAAGCTTGTTTTAAGAATCTTTTCAATTACCTCTTCAAGCACAGATGTATCAAAAGTTTTAGTTGCTTCATTGAAATCAGTTGGGGTAGCTAAAATGATAAAATCAAATGATTCGAAGTTTTCGTTCCCGGGAATTATACCTTTAATAGATAATTCTTCATTAAGTAATAAATCTGAAATTGCATCATCTTTAATTGGAGATTTTCTATCATTAATTAGATTAATTTTCTCTTGGTCTATATCAACTATAGTTAAATCGTTCCTTTGTGCCAACATAACAGAAATTGAAAGGCCAACATAACCTGCTCCAATTACCATGACTTTATTTTTCTTACTACTCAACTTGAATATCCCTTATATGTTTTGCCAGCCATGACACAATCATCACTCCAGAAGTATTTCCATTCTCCAAATCTTCCAATCAAATTTAGAGATCCTTTTGCAGGGGTTTCATCAGACCAATCTGTAGTTGGATTGAGCTCTATATCATTTCTCTTATAACCAAATTTTGAAAGGTCTTTGAAAATAGTATCAAGGGATTGCTTTCTTTCATGATCAAATATTATGTTTGCATATTCTAAGAATACATTATGGTATTTCACATCTTTAATAGATACACAATCCTCTATCAAGCCTATCTGATAGAGCTCTTTTAAAACTTTCTTAGAAATTGCATCATAGTCTTCTTTAGGAGGGTTTTTTTCAGAAAAATAAACCTCGACCTGGGCTCCAGATTTTCCTTTAGGACAATTATTATGGGACAAGTTGTCCATTAAAGTCACTCTAGTGGTATACATCTTTTCATCATAGACATAAAGCCAATGGGCATCACTTTTAGAAGGGTGCGGAATTTCTACATTTACTAGTAGAAGTTTGCTGCAATTTAATTTCTTTGCAGCCTCATAAGTTTCATTTCTTAAATTCTCAGATAACTTTATAAAAATAGGGAGCGGTATGCTTGAAATAAGATTCTTATAAGTAAATATTTTATTATTCTTGCACCTAACTATCTTATCTTTTAAATTTATACTAGTTATTTCATGATTGTTCAAAATGTTTGCATTTTTTGTCATTGGTTTAACAAAAGATTCGTATCCACCCCGCTTTGGATATCTAACTTTAGTAATGTAATGAGTATTTTCGGTGTTCTTTTCTTCAGCATTTTTAAGAAATTCTTCTTTCTTAGGAACATGCATCCTAGGCCCAATCCAATCAATTGAAAGATCTCTAGGGTCAACAGTCCAGTATTTTCTTGTATAAGGAGCAACAAATCTAGACGAAATTTCTTTGCCAAGAGAAAAATCTAACCATTCACTATAATTTGAGATTTGATCAACTTTTTTATCTTTATCTCTTTCATGCAAAAAAGAATCGATGCATTTTTTCTTTATATCTTCTGGAAGCTGATATAAATTTGACTGCACAGGGTGATTAATCCATATGTTCTTGTAATAGCTTTTAGGAAAGACTGAATGTTCAAAGAATTCTTCGTTAACATTCTTTGAAAAAAGATTTTTTACATAGTCATGTTTCGTAAACGATACATGTGGTCCAAGATCCCAAGTAAAGCCATCAAAGTCCTCAGATTTAAGAATTCCTAAAGAATGTGATTCTTTTTCCAAAATGAGACAATGCTCATGTCCAATATGATAGGATGCAGAAATACCTGATATACCTCCACCTAAAATTAAATTATCAACTTCTTTCACTTTTCTTTGGAATTTTAGAACGCTGAAGCAATCTCTTTATTTCTATTCACAATCTCATTTATGTGATCAGGGATATCATGTTTGAAGGAATAATATGTTACAGAATATCGATCTTTTTCAAGACCAGGCTTTCCTCGGTGAACCGTCGAAGTATCAGCAACCAATAAAGTACCTGCTTGGCATGTTACAGAAAACTGATTAGATATGTCTATTTTTGCTTGAGCGAGATCGTTTTCGTTTGCATAATCCAAATTATTCCATTTTCTTCCTCTTGATAAGCAAGAAATAAACTTATTTAAAAAATTATTTGATTTTGGAAAAAACTGAAAAGGTCCTGATCTATCATCAACATCTGAAATAAAGAGGAAAGCTTTAAATTGTTTTTTAATAGAGTCTCTATGCCAAGACGCTCCAGAACCGCTATTGCCCGGAGTGCCCTCAACTCTTTGTCCCAACAATGTTCCATATATAGTTTTAGATGAATAAAGAGATTTCATAATTTCATTAACATAGTTATGGTTAATAAATTCATCTTTAAAAATCTCAGAAAAATGCTCAATAGCAAAAATTCTATTATCAGAAGAATTTTTAGAAATGGCAGTTGGATATTTAGAGATTATTTTATCTATTTCAGACCTTCCGTCTGAACATTTCTTTTCATCCCAAAAGTTTGGAATAATTGAGAAACCTTGGCTCCTAACTTCGTAAATAACACTACTAATATTCTTTATTTCGTTCATGGTTTGAAGTTAAATTCTTTAAATATAATTTTTGAGCAAATTATAGCAACAAACAAGCCCAATATGTATGCGAGCAGTGTTCCGATGGCAGCACCTTTTATTCCCAGCAATGGTATTAATAAATATGAAAATACAATATTTAAGATGGCAATTGAAAAAGTAAGTGAAGAAAGCATCTTAGTTTTCTTAAAAAAATAAAAATATGATGAAAAAAAATGGTAAAAACCAAATAATAGATATGCTGAAATCAAGATAAGGAAGACCTCGAAATTAAATGGAAATTCTTGGCCTAGTATGAGGTCACTTAAAAAGAAAATTCCAATAACTACAAATAAAGTAATTATAAATAAAGCAATAATTGCTTTATTTCTAACATCTAAGGCCATACGATAAGAATCGTAATTTTTTTTCGAAAGTGCTTTATACAACATTGGTGCAAAAGCCATAGATATTCCACTTCCTATAACACTGATTGAGCTTGCAAGTTGAGCTGGAACCCCAAAAATACCAACTTGACTTGGATCAAGCAAGCTTCCAATTAGCAGTCTATCTGTTTGATTAATCAGCAACATTGCAAATGAATGAATAATAACGAAACCACCTACTGATAGCAGTTCCCACATTTTGCTTATTGATGGAAACGTAAGGTTTATTCTATTCAAAAAGTAGATGCTTAATAAAAGTGATACTAGAATGCCAATACCGATTCCCCATATTCTTGCATACCAAATGGGCTGGATAAGATATAGATAAATTATGGTGATAAAAAATATCAACATTGCATATGTAACCACAAGTAAAAAATAGTTTTTTGGCATTTCCATTGTCTGCATAATACTTTGCACAAGATTAAGTATGTAATAAAAAAAACTAAAAAAGACTGCAATAAATACAACATGATGGAATTCTAAAAATAAGAATTTAAATAAGCTTGTATTGAAGTAGATAAATATTGAAAGAAAAAACCAAACTAAAAATGAATTCATAATTGCCGATGAGACATATGAACCAAATTTAGATTGAGATTTATGAAACATTGTCTGAATTATGGATTGACTTCCAAGCCCAATAATTATAAAAAATACTGCAAGAAATGATTGAAACAAGAAGACATATCCCAGACTCTCAACGTCAAGCTTTCTAGTCATAAATGGAATTAATACAAACATTGAAACTGCAACCAGCCCATTTGCAAATGTATATAATGAAAAAGTCTTAAAAATATTATTGGAAAGAGTTTTTGCGATAAAAGATATATATTTATTTTTCACTAATCTTAATTTTTATTATTTCTACAATAAATAAAGGCATTGTAATAAATACTCTGCTAAACATTTTTTTGGGGTTCTGCATAAATCTTCCAAGCCACTCAAGGTGGAACATAATTAAAAGCTTATTTGGTCTTTTAATTGTCCTAGCATAAAAATCAAAAACTGCTCCAACTCCAGAAATTAAACCTTTATCAAAATTACTATATATTTTATCTATTAAGATTTCTTGTTTTGGCGCTGTTAAACCAACAAAAATAACATCTGGTGAAAAATCTTTAATAGCCCTAACAAAAATATCAATATCTTGTTTTGAAAAACTTGATTTAAAGGGAGGAGATAAATAGCCGCAACTAATGTTTGGATATTCATGAGACATTCTTTTCTTCATTTTTTTTAACACCTCTTCTGAAGAGCCTAATAGGAAGATACTTCCTTTAGAGATATTAATCTGGGACAGAGTTTCAATAAAAAGATCAAAACCAGAAACTTTTTTTATACTCTTTTTCTTTAAGATTTTTGTAGCTAAGACTATTCCGCTTCCGTCAGGAATAAGAAAATTGCTTCTTTTTAAAGCTTCTTTAAATTCATTATTTGTCTTTTGGACAATATAAGAGTGAGCATTTAAAGTATTTACAATAGTGATTGTATTACTTGCAAGAGAATTTTTGACTATTTCAGATACAGGATCACAAACTATCTGAAAATCTAGAATTTCTTCACACGATAATTCATTTCTCATAAGGATTTAATGGCATTAATTTGGTTCCTAATTATATTATGAAAGTCTATTTTAGATTTTTTTTTCTATTATTTTATTAAGATTTTCTAAAGTTATCAGAGTAGACTGCTCTCCAACTGAATAAAAAATGTCTTCTGTTTTGAGTTTGGGTAGGAATCTATCTGTAGATAAGTATTCTTCCTTTTTTATGATTTTTAGAGCCTCATCAAATGTATGTTCATTCATATTAGACAAAAAACTCTTGTAGACTTCATCATTCTCAAAAAGCTGTATGTAGTCTGAAATATAAATAATTGGTTTTTCCATAAAAATTACTTCAAATAAAACACTGCTTGTTTCAAAAGCAATTACAATATCGGCTTCATTCAGAAGCTCTAAAATATTTTCTTCTTGCTCAAGTTGGAAATTTGGAAAATTTAGTAAATCTTTGTATTCATCTAATTGGCTATATCTCGGATGAAATTTAAGAATAAAGTCATTGTGCACTTCGCTCAAATCGTTAAAAAATTTAATAAGTTTCAAATTATCAGCATTTACCCAATTAAAGATTATCGGCATATGTGGAACCATAATCAAAACTTTTCTATTCATTAAATTCTTCTAGTCGTAAATAATAGGCGCCAGTATTAATCAAAACACCATCTCCCATATTGTGTTTTTTGAACATGTTATTAGAAAATATAGTGGGCGAGAAAACATAATCCCCTGAAAGGCTTGACGAGCTTGGATTATGATCAATACCAAAGCCCTCAAATTCAGATACAGATTTCACACCTTGATTAAAAGCTCCAAGAGAAGTAAGCGTTAGTGTTGAAGAGAAAATAAGTTTTGGATTTATCTTTTTTATCATGTGCGAAATGGACCTAATAAAACTAAAATCTCTTTTTATCCAAAATTCTAAATTGTTAATATTAGCTTCACCATAATAATCAATGTACTCGGATGAGATGCCATACTCTTTAAAGACTTTCTTTAAGAAAGACTGATTTATATTACTAACGCACTCTAGATTCTTGTTGAAAAGACCATTTAAAAGGTAGAACTTTAAATTACTTACACTGCAAAAATCATTCTTTGTTTCTTTATTAAAGATTGATGATCCCTTGAAGCAATAAGAATTCTCAATTCTAAACGACAAAATGGAATGGAAAGTAAAATCCCTTCCATCACTAAAAAAGATTATTGAATCTTTTTTTTCTTTAAGTCTTATATTTTGAAAACTAAAAAACCTAATCTTATAAAATAAATATTCGACAAAAAATATTATCCCTGAGCACTTATTCAAATATTTGTGAAAAGAGTGAATTAAAAATGTTTTTAAGCCCTTTTTATAAAAATCTTTGTAGAGGAAGTCTTTAAATCTTATTGAAAGTAAAAGCTTATTCAGGCTTTCTAGATTTTTTCTTGGTCCTGGACTAGAGTGATCATAAGAAAAAAGGTGCAATCTTTTGAAATCTATTTTTTTTGAAATCCCATCACCCAAAAGTTCAGAAAAACTAGATATCTTTAAAATATCTGAAATAAAAGATTGAAAAAAGAAAAAATATTTGTGATGTAATTCATTACTGAACAATTCAGAATTTTCTTTTGCGAAGTTCTTCATAAAGCCAGTTATATCTATTTTTTTATATTTCTTTGGATCTATTAGCTCTTTGTATTGAATAAGCCTTATATTTTTTTTGATGCAGAACAAGATAATTGATAAATTTCCGCTCAAGATAATGTAGTTTGCTTCTTTATGTGTTTCCAAAAACTTATTTAATTCACCCAAAGTTGAAGGTATCAACAACAGATCACATTTATGTTTAGTGATTTTACTCTCCATTCTTTAGATACTCTCTTAGCAGATCAATTTTTTCATCGCCAATATATTTCCTATATTGAGCCTCATTTTCATCTTGAATAGTTGAATCAAAAATAAATCTGGCATCATCAAAGATTTTCTGGAAAAAATCTCTTACATAATCTGAAATTTGAGGATATATTGATGCTCTAAATGCTTCATATGATGAAAGATCTGGTTTTAGCAAGAATTTATGTATTATTTTTCCAGTATCAATTCCCTCATCAATAAAATGGGCTGTACAAATAATTTCATTTTCTTCGAGTAATTGCCACTCTGGTGCGCTGCAACCTCTATAAAAAGGAAGGTTTCCAGGATGGAAATTAATAATACCAATATTAAACGAATCTATGACATCCTTCTTAATAATCCCCGTTCCACCTTGTATACCTAACTCATATTCGCCCTTTTTTAAAAAGGCTAAAAAGTTATGGCTTTTAAGTGAAGAAAACCTAAAAAAATTAAAATGTTTCTCTAATTTATTTTCAGTTTTCGGTACCCAAAGATTTCCACATCTCTCATCTTCCTGAGCATCTTTTTCAGGATATTTACCGAAAATAGCAACATCAATATTGAGACCAATCAATTTAGATAAGTATTCTCTTCCTGGATATGAGTTATTATCCATAAGCATTAGAACTTTCATAAAATATTTTTAATATCCATAATCCTTTTTATAATGATTTCTTTGGAGTAATAACTTGCCCATTTTGGCGAGTTGTATTGATAATCTTTATAAATCTGCATGTTCCAGTAATCATCTAAGCTATCTCTGGTTTGAACCACATGTGTATTTCCTTCTAAATTATTAGGCATCCAACTTAGTTCATCTGGATCAGGTAAGATTGATAAAGTTGGCTTTCCAATTAATGCAGCTTCAAGAAGAAGCATTGAAGACATGCCTACAACAATATCTGAATCCAGAATTAGCTCATACGGATTTCCAGAATTGCAAATGTGATCAAACTCATTAATATTTGGTTCAAAATCCTCTTTATAACTATTTGGGTGCATTCTAAAAGTTGTAATTGTATCTAAATTTGATCTTTTTAGAGAATCTATTAATTCTTCCATTATTATTATTGTTCTAAAATCTGAAGAATTTCTTCCGGCAAAATTATATCTTTTATTTTTTTGGGAAGCTGACTTATCGAGCATATCCCATCCTTCTGAAATGAAAGAAATCTTAACTAAGTCACTATTTTCTTTGGATTTATCAATAAGATTTAAATTTCTTTTTCTAAAGTTTAAAGCAGATTCATATATTGGATTCCCAGTTACTAATATCTGTTTATTATCTAATCCTAAATCAATAAATTCTTGTTTTGTTTTATTGTCTGAAACAAATAATTCATTTGGCGCGAAGAATAGAGGGTCTTTTTTTGTTCCTTTGAATCTATTCTTAGCATTACACCACATATCAATAAAAGCGATTGAATAAATATTAGCTTTTCTTGCAGCGACAATAAGATCAAATGCAAAGGTATTTTTATTCTCAGATGTTCCAACCATTAGAATAGATGGTTTGATGGAGCTAATTATTTCATCGGCGCTATTAGAGTGGATTTTAAAGTTGTATTCTTCATCTTTAAAAAAATTAGAGGCAGCTCCATCACAAATAAATAAATATGTGATTTTCCTTTCATTAAAGATTTCTGGTAAAAATTTGAAAAAATTAATAGCTCCTGGGTCTTCAACATGAACTAATACGTCTACTTCATTAGTTTTTATCATGATCTAAGATAATCTTATTTATTAATTCCTCTGTTTTTATTGAGGAATCTAGAGAAGATATTGGGTTTTCATTATTTTTAATACTCTCAATTAGATTTAGGTATAATTTTTCTAAAGCGTTTCCTATTTGAGTCTTTCCAGAATAAGACGGCTCTGACCAATTGATCTCCTTATAAATATCTCCAAATCTACTACTAGTTGATTTCCAATGATTAAAATAAGAACCCTCTTGATTTAAGACTATTCGTCCCTTTTCTCCCCAAATATCAAGTGAGTTTTCCCTATAATTTTTAAAATCTATTGGAGTCATAGAAATATTAATACCAGATTTAGTTTTAAGTAAACACGTTATATTGAGATCATTATCTAGCACGCATGTATCAATATTTGTATTGAATGATTTAAAATTTTTCGTGAAATCTCCGAATAGCATCATGCAGAGATCAAGCATATGACTTCCATTGTTTCTTAATCCGTTGCCATAAACTATTTGAGCCATTTGAGCCTTACCAATAAGTTTATTTAATTCTCCGTTTTGAAGGGATACAGCAAAATCGTCAAACCTTCTTAAGTAACAAACCTGAGTTTTAATATTTGCTTTTTTTACATATTCCAGAATTTCTTTTGCATCGCGTACATTATCTGTGACAGGCTTTTCCAGTACTAAGCCTTTCAACGATGGGAATGCCTTCAAAACATCTATCTTATTTATGTGAGGTGGACATGCTAGGGTAAGAAACTCGATCTGATCTATATCATTAACATCTCTAATGTCATTGAAAAGGTTCTCAACCCCGACTTCATTTGCATTTTTTAACGCATTATCATCAGCATCAATAACTGTATCTAAATCGAGATTTTGTATTTTTTTTATTGCTTCAAAGTGGGTTGGTATTGGATACTCTTTTACATATTTCTTATCATCTCCGTATCCATAGGCTATTTTCCCAAAACCAAAAATTGCAGTGCGAAATCTTTTATTCATCTTGGTGTTTTTTCTATGCAATGAGAATTTATTTCCAATAAATATTTATTTTTATTGATTAAATTACAAATTTCTTTAAGCAAAAATGATTCTCCATAATCTTTTTCAAGATGTTTATAAATTTCATTAAGCAATTTTAGATCTTCAGGATAATCTAATTGCAATCTCCATTCTGGGTATGAGTAAGATTTTGGAGCAACCAAGTTTAATATCTTATATTTTTCTGGATTTTCATAAAAGTACAGTGAAACATGCTCTTGAACAGCTTTATCATTAATATTTTTTGATATCCATTCAAGATCATTCTTTCTAAAGACTTGTGTATATATCCCCATGGGATAAGACAAATAAGTTCCACAGTTAGTCACAACATCGCAATTATTTTCAAAAAAGGTAATTATTGATTGGTCGATAATTTCATGATCACTGAGAATACAATCTCCTGTAATCTCTACGATAATATCGCAATTAACATAGTTACTCGCATCTACTACTCTTTGAAGGACATTCTCCTCACTTCCACGAAAGCAAGAAATTCCATTTTTATTGGCCCAACTTTCCAATGCATCATCTTTTGATGAAGTTGACGTAGCAAGAACTATGTGATCAAGCTCTTGCGATAAAGAAAGTCTATTAACTAGTCTTTGAATTGCAGGTAATCCATTTATGTCTGCAAGGACTTTTCCAGGTAGCCTAGATGAACCCATCCTAGCCTCTATTATTGCAGCAACAGAGAGATTAGATTTCTTTTGAGACATTCTATTTATTTAAAGAAAACTTCCTAAGCTCATCTAGATTTGAAAAAACTTTTTTATAACAATCTGATATAAGATTTATTTCATCTCCATCAAGTTGATAAGAGCAAATAAAAAATTCAATAAGAGACTTGTTATGGAGCTCTTCAACATTAGGGCATTCCTCAGAACAAACATTATAGTCAATATTTGAAAGAGAAAACGGGAATCCCTTATTTCCTATTGCAATTTTGCTTCTAAAAATTGGAAGATTGTATAGTGGTTTTACATAACCTGTGCTTGTTGGGCACCCCTCTGCTTCAATAGCTTTTGAAATAACATCTCTATCAATTTCAAGACTTTTTGTATCAATTTTTGCAGGCCAGATATAGTAAACGTGTCTGCAATTATTCCTTACTTTAGGAACAATTAGGCCTTCAATCCCAGACAGTTGTTCACTAAGTTGATTTGATAAATCAACTCGTCTATCCACTAAGCTGCTTGATTTCTTAATTTGGGATATTCCTATTGCTGCCTGAATTTCAGTAAGTCTAAAATTGAATCCTATTAAATTTGAAAAGTCTTCTATTTGAAGTTCATCAATTACATTTTCTCCATGATTTCTAATTAGTTTAAGCCTTTGAGCTAAATCATCATCATTCGTTGTACATACTCCTCCCTCGCCAGTATGAATATGTTTATGATAATTCAAGCTTGCAATACCTATATGACCAATTGTGCCAGTCAATTTATTATTTTCGTGCGCATGCGGAGCTTGTGCATTGTCTTCAACTAAGTAAATTCCTTTTTCATCAGCTAGTTTCCTTAACTTTTTAAGTTCTGCTGGATGGCCCATAAGATTTACAGCAATGATCGCTTTGGTTTTACTTGTAATCTTATTTTTTACAGATTCATAATCAATACAAAAGTAATCTTTTTCTACATCGGCAAATACTGGAATGCCGCCATAAAAAAGTGGTGCCATAGAGGTTGCAGACATAGTCCATGGAGGAACAATAACCTCATCGCCCGGTGAAATACCCACAGCCCCCATAGCTGCGATAAGACCAGATGTATTTGAATTTACTGAGATAGAGTGTTTGCAATCAAATTCAGCTGACCACAAGCTTTCAAATTCTTGTATAAGTGGGCCTCCATAGAATTCATCACACCATGCACCAATAAATTCTGATATTCGACCAGATTGCATTACTTTTGAAACAGCAGATTCTTCTTCCCTACCAATTGAAGAATAATAAGATAGGGGTTTTTTTATTACTGGATCGCCACCAAGAATTGCTAGTTTGCTCATTTCTACTCCTATTTAAGTTTTTTCCAAAAGAAACCATGTCATGTCATCTTGTTGGAATACAGGATCATTTCTATACCCGAATCCATAATCAATAAGCTTAAGATCATTGAATCTCTCAAGTAATTCTCCACAAAAATCTCTTTTGAATAAGCGGTCTTCGTGCCCCCTGTAATTAATTTTTACAGGAGAAGGATTATAATACTCATTTATACATATGAATCTATTAGAATTTATATATAGATTCTCATAAGCATTTTCAAGCTTATCAGGATTAATATGTATCAGAACGCCCTTTGTAAAACATAAATCAGAAGGCTCAATATCAATCTTTTCTAAGATTGATTGCTCCAAAAGGTGATATCCAGGCTTCTCTTCCTTTAGCTCATTAATTGCTTTTTTATTGATGTCTACTCCTGATATTTTTAATTCAGGGCTCAAAAGCTCCAAAGACTTAAGATTCATTCCCACATTACAACCTAGCTCTAGAACTGATTGAATTGGACCTGTTTTTTTTAGTATTTCAGAAAAGAGTGCAAGATTTGCAGCAAGAAGAGATTTACTTTTATTTCTTTCAATATAGTCATCCCCAAACTCTCCTTTCCAAAAATTTTCTTGTTCAGTACTCATATTATTTCCTCTCAAATTTAAATTTCCACCCTTCATTTGTTTTCTCAAAAATTTCAGTATTAGCAAAAGAGTCAATTATTTGGTCAAATTTAGTGGTTGTAATGTCAAGATATTTGCAAAATGCATCCTTATTCTCAATATCATAATTTCCATCTATCTCCTTGACTATATCAAGCGCTTCATCTCTTTTTATTCTTCCATTCCTTATAGCAATATTTAGTTGATCAGTGGCTCTGCCATACCCATATTTTAAATATTTTATATGTTCTCTAATATCAATAAATTTCATATCACAATTCTCATAATCTACCCAGGATCCTTCTGGCGGTTTGGCAAGTCTCTTCCATCCATTTTCTTCACAAATTTTAATGTGTTCAGAAGCATCCCATTTGTGAAAGTGTCCGTAGAATATACCTCTAACATCTTTCTCGGCAACTATATCATCTGAAGGATACCTAAGAGCATCAATATCAGCTGAAGAAACATCAAAATCTATCATATCTTCCTCTCTAAAACCTCGCATTCCAGAAAACTCCTGCCTCCATCTTCTATCCATTAGCATATTGTCTCTACTTTTTTCAGGACCGCCATATTCAAGTTGAGGATTTTCTCCATAAATTATCAAATGAATATCGAAATTAGTTGCAATTGTAAATGGAACTGTAAACATGCCAACATGATTGACCCAGTATGGATCTCCAACAATCTCAAAGCCTTTCATAACAAGGCTTTTAACTACTTTAGGATTAAGGGTGAAATGAATATGGTCAACTCCAATGTTTCTTAAAGCCTCAAGATTATGCAAACCTATATCAGTTTGATCAAATTGATCAAATGTAACCGCTAAAGGTTTCATATCATAAATGTTTTTCATGGCATAAGCTTGCCACATTGAATCTTTACCTCCACTTACAGGAACCACGCAGTTATATTTATCTCCACCTTGATATTCTTTAATAAGGTCCTTGAAGTCATTTCCTCTTTTATTCCAATCTATTGAATCAGAAATACCATGAATTCTCTCAGCCGAAATACATGAATCGCATATCCCTTCCTCATTAAAATATAGATCAGGTTTTGTTTCAGGAAAAAGGCAACTTTTACAAAATCTTACTGTCATAACATTCTTACCGCTATATCATCCTCATGAAGAGCTTTTTTTATACTTATTATACTCTCTCCAATCCAATGAAATATACTTGCAGCAGCAACTGCTTCAACACCAACATCAAAGGCCTTTTTGAAGTCCGTAATGTTTGAACAGCCGCCTGCTATAATTAGAGGTAAGTCTATCTTATCTCTTAGCTCTAGAACAAACTTCATATTAAAGCCTTTCATTACTCCATCATTATCTATGTCATTAGCTAAAATCTCACCTGCTCCCAAATCATGGGCAAGTGAAATAGTTTCCTTAAGAGTTAGATCAGACTTAATTTCTCCATTTGAATGGTAAGGAATAAAGTTATCTTGCTCATTCTTCACATCAATTGAAATTACTACTGCTTGACTCCCATATTTAGAAGCTATTTTTGAAATTAATTGTGGATTTTTATGAAGAGACGAGTTAATGGTTATTTTGTCTGCTCCACAAAAAAAAGCCTGATCAGCTTTTTCCATAGAATCAATGCCGCCGCCAAAAGTTAGAGGCATATTACATTCCGCTGATATTCTTTTTAAAAGCTCAATATTTATAGATCCTTTTTCTCTTGCATCTAAATCCAAAACAACCATTTCGTCTGCAAATCGTCTACTAAAAACTTTTACTGCAGACATTGCATCACCCACAATCCGATGATCACTAAAATTTACACTTTTTACTAATGAGTTTCCTTTAAGTAATAAAATAGGAATAATCCTTACCTTCAACATTCTAATGCTCCAGAAAGTTTTTAATAATTTGTATTCCAACATTTTGGCTTTTCTCTGGATGAAACTGTGTTCCAAATATATTATTCTTTTGAAAGCCAGCAACAAAATCAAAGCCATGAAAATTAGCTTTAACTTCTTGCAATTTTTCATTTATTTCACAATGATAACTGTGGACGAAGTAAACATTCGATTGATTGTTAACATCTTTTATTAAATCAAATTCTTCCTCTCTAAAAATTTCATTCCATCCTATATGGGGGAGCCTTCCCATGCTCTTTGAAAGTTTTTTTACGTGCCCGTCTATTAATCCGATTCCCTCAATAAGTCCTCCTTCATCCCCGGTCCTCATCATTAACTGCATTCCAATACAGACTCCTAAGATATCTTTTTCTAGCGAATGATTTCTGATGGCCTCGACAAGATCTTTATCTTCTAATTCACACATAGCATTATTAAAAGATCCAACACCAGGAAGAATTAACTTGCTTAAATTTTTGATTTCATCTTTTTTGGAAACTAATTTGATTTCTGCGCCAAGCCTTTCAAGAATATTTATTAACGATCTAATGTTGCCATGACCAATTTTGAGGATCCCAATCATAAATGTTTTAGATCATATCCCAGCTTAGTGGAGTCCCTTTTTCAATATCAAACTTTACACTTTTGCCTATAAATTTATCAATGTACTTTGGAGGAAGTCCTAAACCAGGGCGAATTGTTCGCAAGTTTGATTTAGAAATAACTTCACCTTTTTTCATAGGCTCTACTATATATAGTGAGCGCCTAAATTGAAGTGACGATTTTTCGGTTTCATCTATACCATAGGTTATATTACCAAGTGATTGCCAAGCTGATTTACTCTCCTCAACCAAAGATTTAAGTTCAGGCGGATCTAGTGAGAATGCGCTGTCAACACCACCGTCATTTCTATCTAAAGTAAAATGTTTTTCAATTATGGTTGCTCCTAAAGCAATACTTGCAATAGATGCTCCAATACCTAAAGTATGATCGGATAGACCAACTTCACAATTAAACAAGTCTCTTAAATGAGGAATAGTTTTGATATTTGAATTAAGCGGTTCTGATGGATATGTGCTCGTGCACTTAAGAAGTATCAGATCTTTACATCCATTTTCTCTTGCTACTTCAACTGTTTCATGAAGCTCTGCTATTGTAGCCATGCCAGTTGAAATTATTAAAGGTTTTCCAGTAGAAGCTGCTTTTTTAATTAAGGGAAGGTCAGTATTTTCAAAGGAAGCAATTTTATATAAATCTACATTTAAGTCCTCAAGAAAATCAATAGCCGTTGAATCAAATGGAGAACTAAAAGGTATTAATCCCTTTTCAATTGCTCTATCAAATATTGGTTTATGCCAATCCCATGGAGTATGAGCTTCTTCATATAGATCATATAGAGATTTTCCTTTCCATAAGCTGTTTTCATCGTCTATGTGAAATTCTCTTTCATTTAGATTAATGGTCATCGTATCGGGTGTGTAAGTTTGAAGCTTTATCGCATGAGCGCCGGACTTTGCTACTTTATCAACAATTTGAATGGCTCTTTCGAAGGAATTATTATGATTCCCTGACATTTCTGCGATTATAAATGGAGGATGATCTAGACCAATGAAATTGTTACCTAGATTAATTCCTGTTTTCTTATTTTTTTGCATTCAAATATAAAGGACTTTTTTAAAATATAATTTTATCATGTAGATAAAACTATAATGAATGTTAATTTAAAATTTCACTCCTTAAAAATCTTCAGATAATATTTAATGCCATTTTTTATGAAGTATGCAGGAAATCTATCAAAGTCAGTAACTCTTAATAGGTTAAATTGGCTATCAATGCTCTTTTTTAAGTCTAATTGGGAGTCTTCCGGAGTTCTCTTTCTATAATATAACCCAGGGTCGCCACTTTGTTTTACTGGTTTTATAGATTTAAATTCATTAATGACTTTAGATATTAAAGATATCTCACATTTAAATAGCATCTCATGAATTTCAGGTAAAAGCTCATGACCAGCAAGTCGGAACTTTTCCTGCAGCCAGATATCACCAGCATCCACGCTTTCATCAGCTTCAATTAAGCTAACTGTAATTTCAGATTTTCCATCCAATATTTCCCATATGTATGGAGACCAACCTCTGCCTTTAGGTAAGTCGCTAGCATGAATTACTAAGGTTTTCTGATAGAGCTCTCTGATATCTTTTTTGATAATCTCGTTACAAGAAATTAAAAAAAGTATATCTCCCCCTAAAATTTCTTTCTTTTTATTAAATATATTTATTTCATGCTGATCTTCATGTTTCGATAGGTGTTTTAGATGGTCATTAACAGGATGCAAAGGATCTGAAACAAGTATATCTATTTTCATAAATCTAATTGTTTCATTATCCTAAATTTACCCATTCCATCAACTAAATCAAATGATTTGTTTGACATTTTCTTCAAGAGCTTAGGAGAAGAATATATTTTTAAAAATTCTTTTTGGATTTCTGATGTTAAATTTTTTGAATTCATTATCAAAACTCCAGCTCCAAAATCATGAATATTTTGAGAAATTTTATCTTGATTTTCTGCAATCGAAACAATTATTGAAGGTAGCCCCATAAAGCATCTCTCCCAAGATGTTGATCCGCCGGCTCCTATCGATATATCGGCCTTAAACATTAAATCCTCTATATTTGAAATCTGATGATAGAAATTTAAATTGTGAACATTGCATAAATCTTTGATTTCATTTGCATATTCATTACTTTTACCTACAACAACATCAATTTCCAAATCTAAATTTAATCCTTTCAATGCATTTATAGCAATTTTTGTATGATTATCATTATCAATGCCACCAAAGAAAACAAGTATATTTTTTATAGATCTATCTCTGGTTTTTAATTTGTCTTTATATTTAATGAATTCATCTCTTATAAGAGAGTATTTTGTTCCAACCATCAATTTTGTGTTTGATCTTACTTTTTTGGAATACTCTTTTTCAGTTCGATCAAGATAAAGATTTTGATCAAGTAGGAAGTCACAATAATGATTTCTATCGCACAGATCATCAATAACAAATAATTTTTTTGTATGGTCCGATATATCTATCTCCCACTCCTCATCGATTGAGTAATGATCAACAATTACAATATCTGCATCCAGGATTGCATTTTTAAAGTTTGTTGCATCCTCCTTTTGACTAGTCTCTAACCAGCTTGAGTGTTTTAAATTTCCAGTAACCCTTTTACCTTCACCTATTTTTATGTCCTTGAATGAAATATTTAGTTCATATAATTTTGATTTTAAGAATTCTGGAAGATGTCTGCTTACAAATGTAACATTATGCTTTTTTTTTATCATTTCCTGAGCAAGTGTTAAGCATCTAAAGAAGTGGCCAGTACCTATTAGTTGAGAGGCATCAACTCTAAAAAAAATATTCATAAAACTAAAGTTCTTTAATTTGATTAAATATTGCTGGGGCAAATATTTCTGCATTTTCCCAATCTTCCATTGTATCAATATCTATTACTCTCCATCGCGGTAAATTAAGTGTGGTTGATCTCTTTGTGAATATTGGTTTTTCATTCAGCCAAGTTTCATGAGAAGCCCAATAAAACTGAGCTGCATCATAATAAGCTTCGGGTAAATCTTGAGTTCGTTTCTTGTAATTTTCTTCATCAAACATTCTTATACTCGAATCAGAATTAAATGAGAAGGATCTAAAAATAGATGATGGAAAATTTGTAGATGAAAATACATATTCCCAAGACCCATCCTTGAACATGTTAAAACTTTTAATTAAATCCTGTTTAATCAAAAAAGGTGAGGTTGGATATATACAACATACAGCTTCTATTTTGTTATTGTTTGAATAACACTTTTGAAGAGCATGCTTAATAACAGTTGAAGTAATAGTAAAATCATCAGAAATATTTTCTGGTCTTTTAAAAGGTGCCGTGGCTCCGAACTTTTCTGAGATTCTCATGATTTCTTCATCATCTGTAGAAACTATTACTTCATCAAAAATCTCTGAATTAATCGCTGTTTTAATAGCCCTTGCAATCATTGGGGTTCCACAGAAATCTTTTATATTTTTTCTTTTTATCCTTTTACTCCCTCCTCTTGCTGGAATTATGGCTATTATCATTTTAAGAGAGCCCTTTTTCTATGGTTTCGATGACTCTATTTTGATCAGAATCGTTGAGACTTGAATACATGGGTATACTTAATGCTGTCTTATAGTAGATTTCAGCATTCTCTAAAAAGAATCCTTCAAACCCATTTTCTCTGTAATACGGATGTCTATAAACTGGAATATAATGTAAATTAACTAGAATTTCTTCATTTCTTAAATATTCAAAGAAATCTTTGTGAGTTGTATTTGTTCTTGATTCATCGATTCTAATTACATAAAGATGATAACTTGAGAAGGAATCAGCTGACTGAAATGGCGTTATTAATGGAAGTTTCTTCAGCGAAACATCATATGATTTTGCTATCGTGTGTCTTTTTGAAATAAATTCATCAACTCTTTTCAGTTGATTGTTGCCAAGTGCTGCACTTATATCAGTCATTCTGTAGTTAAAACCAAGGTCAATTTCTTCATAATACCAAGGACCATCAGATATATTTTTCATCTTTGATTGGTCTCTGGTGATACCATGACTTCTATGGAGGTACATTTTGTCAGCAATTTCTTTATCATTTGTGAGAGCCATTCCTCCCTCTCCACTTGTAATAATCTTGACAGGATGAAAGCTAAAAACTGTTACATCACTAAATTTACATGAGCCCACCTTTGAACCTTTAAAGGAGCCACCTATTGCATGAGATGCATCTTCAATAATTTTGAATCCATAAATTTTACTTAAATCATTAATCTTCTTCATATCACAAGATTGCCCACACATATGAACTGGGATTACAACCTTTGGAAGAGCATTTTTGAGTTTTGCATCCTCTAGTTTTTCCTCAAGCTTTTTTGGGCACATATTAAAAGTCTTAATATCTATATCAACAAAATCTATAGTTGCTCCACAGTAGATTGCACAATTTGAAGAGGCAACAAATGTTATTGCTGAGGTCCATACAATATCTTTTTTCGAAACTCCAAGTGCAACACAAGCAGAATGAAGAGAACTTGTAGCACTATTAGATGCAACAGCAAAATCTGCGCCACAATATTTTTTTACATTTTCTTCAAAGAGAGGTACTTGGGGACCCTGTGTAAGAAAATCTGACTTTAGAACATTAATTACTTCATTTATATCATCTTCGGAAATATCTTGTCTGCCATAAGGAATTTTTTGGATCATATCTTCCCTAAATCATTGGCATTGTTATTTATCCAATTCAATAATTCATCTTTTTTCATCCAGTCAGGATTCTTATCAGAAGAATAAATAAAGTCTTTATCAACCGAAATTCCCTCACCAATTCTTTTTTTGTCTAAATACCAATCCTCTATGGCAGGCAATATTTTGAAATGATTCTTATATTCATAAGTATATGGAACATCTTCTGTTCCTATCATTTGTTCATGAATCTTTTCACCTGGTCTAATGCCTATAATTTTTTGAGGAACATTTGGAGCGATCGCTGATGCGATATCTATTACCTTCATAGAGGGTATTTTTTTTACATAAATTTCACCACCAATCATATCTTGTGCGGCATGCCAAACCAATTCAACTCCTTGCTCTAAAGTTATCATAAACCTTGTCATAGAATTATGAGTAATTGGTATAAATTCTCCATTTCTTTTAACTATAGAATCAAAGAAAGGTATTATTGATCCTCTTGATCCCATTACATTTCCGTATCGAACGACGCTAAAAGCTGTTGTCTTTGCTCCAGCTAAACTATTTGCACTTACAAAAAGCTTATCTGAAGCCAATTTTGAAGCTCCATATAAATTTATAGGACTACTTGCTTTGTCAGTAGAAAGTGCAATTACTCCCTTTACGCCTTTATCTATTGCAGCATCAATAACATTCATAGCTCCATTTACATTAGTTTTGATACATTCAAAAGGGTTATATTCTGCAGTGGGTACAATCTTGGTGGCTGCCGCATGAATTACAAAATCGACACCATCAAATGCTCTATATAACCTTTCTCTATCTCTTACATCACCAATAAAGAATCTAATTCTATCCTCGTCTAAATATTTTTGAGAAAGATCCCATTGCTTCATTTCGTCTCTTGAAAAAATGATAATCTTCTTTGGGTTATAATTTTTAAGAGTCATCTCTAAAAATTTCTTTCCAAATGATCCAGTGCCGCCTGTTATCAGTATTACTTTGTCATTGAACATTTATTTATCCCCTAATTTTTGAACATTTTATCAAACAATCAATACTTTCTTCCAAATTTCTAGATATCCCCCACCCTAAAGATTTTAGAGGTTCTATGTCAGAAATAATTAAACTTAATTGATCCTCTCCTTCTCTTTTATTTAAGATACCAAACCTTAAGTCTGTAGATGAACCTGTCTTCTCCTTAAGCTTTTCTAAAAAATATTTCACTGAAACCATCTTTCCGGAAGCTACATCAAAATTTAAGAAGCCTTGCTTGGTATTAAAACACTCTTTTTCAACAAACATAAATGCTCTCACCACATCATCAACGTATATAAAATCTCTAAGCTGATCGCCTTCTGTAAGCTCGATGAATTCTTTTTCACTCAAAAGTGAATCAAGCATTTGCTGAATAAACTTCTTTGGTGAGTCATTAGGACCAAACATATGAAATATTCTCATATTAAGAAATGTATTATTTTCTGATTTTGATTTTTCTTTAGCATAATCTCTGAAACTCTTTTTCCAGAATCTATATTCTTTTAAATATGGATAATCATCTGGTAAGTCTGAAAAGAAAGAATCTGCATTAATGAATGGAATTCCCTCTAAACAAGCAATATCCAAAAGTTTGGCAGGAAGATTAAAATTGCAATTCTTCACCTCAGATTCTTCTTTATTACCATAATCGGTTGCTAGATGAATAATTGAATCAAAGCGTAAATCGAATAAATCTTCATTAATCTCTCCGATTGAATCTACAACTATGCCTTCACGCTTATCATAACTTGCAGTTTTCTTATTCTTATTTCTTTTTAAATGCAATGGGGTAACAGAATAATTAGCTTCAATGAAAGCTTTTGAAATATGTTTACCCAAAAATCCTGTTGATCCTGTTAGCAATATATGTTTTTTAGAAGACATTATTAAAAATATTTGAGTATAAGTTTATTTATTTTTATCCAAAGCAAATTCGGAAAATATTTCTGCACTAATCTAATTAGATTGCTGTTATAAAAATTCACAATTCTGTGTGCTCGTTTATCAAAAATATTTATATTTGGATACGTAAAATCTTTTTTATCAGATAAATCAAAATTAACTAAGAAATTATTTTTCAAACGAGTATTTGTAGAATTATTGATCCCAAATCCGTTGTTTATTATTTTACTTTTGTATGGATTTACAGAAAGCCATCCATTCTTATAATGACAATAGGCCCATCTTATAGCCCATGAATCTATTTTCCCGTCAATAAACCCTTTAAGCATTCTTGTCATATCATCACCAAGGGAATTAAATTTATTTTTTGAGAATTTATTTAATTTTAAATATTCATCATCTATATCCCAGTCTACTTCGTTCCATCTATCTTCCCAAGTAGCCCAACCCCAAGAAGTTGGCCTAGGATGATAGTAACAGTCAAAATCCTTTTTTTGTTTTACTCCAAATGCAAAACCGCTTATTGATCCAATCTTTTTTTTATCAGCAAAGAAAGTCAGTGCATGCTTCATATACGAAAAGAAATTTTTTGAGACTTGTAAGTCATCCTCCAAGACTACTACCCGTTTATGTTGTTTTATAACTTTTGATACTCCACTTATCACAGATTCCGCTAAGCCAGCATTAGTTTTATTAATTTGAATTTTTACATCTAACAATTCAGAGAAATCATATTGATCAACTAACTCTTTTACCTTAACGACTTTAAGTCTATCTTCATTATTCTTTGGTCCATCAATAAAAATATTTAAAAAAACATTTTCACCAACAGCACTTTTTTTTATTGCATCTAGTGTTGAATTAATAAATTCCGATCGATTATAGAGAAATAAGCAGACAGGAATGACATCAAGGTTTAATTTTGATTTTGCCATTCTATTAGTTTTTTTATGCCTTCTTTGAAAGAGATCGAAGGCTCCCAGTCAATTTCTTTTTTTGCTTTTGTTATATCCAAATAAACTACTAACTTATCTGCTTTTCTCATTGGATTAATAATTGATCTTTCTTTATTTCCCGTTAGCTCCTCTAGAAGTGTTAATAATTCAAGAACTGACAAGCTATTTTCCTTTCCCCCACCAATATTTAAACATAAACCTTTTTTTAAGGAGACTCTATTTAAATATATTTTTTCCATCGCATCTAGAATGTCGTCTATAAATAGAATATCTCTCACTTGTTTGCCATGACCAAAACGATTGAATTTCTCATTCAATCTAACTTTATTAGTTATGTATGAAATCCATCCATGGTCTTCATAAGAGTATTGATGAGTGCCATAAATGCCTCCAAATCTTGTCACAACTGTATTTAAATTAAAAACTCTTCCATAGTCCTGGACGTACATATCAGCGGCACCTTTTGAGCATCCATATGGAGAAAGGAAATCTAAGGAATGTGTTTCAGGCACTCCATTCTCTAAATCAATAAAATCATATCTTGTTTCATATTCCTTAAGTCTGCAATCCTTAAGCTCACCATATACCTGATTTGTAGATGCATAAATAAAGAGGGCTTTAGGACTTTTTGTTCTCAAAGCTTCGAGTAAATTGAAAGTTCCTAAAGCATTTATTTCAAAATCAAGTCTTGGATTTTCAACGGAAACCTTGAAAGCAACTTGAGCTGCCATATTAAAAATACAATCAAAAGGTCCATACTCATCAAAAATCTTATCTACACTTTCCTGATTTCTTATATCGCAAAAATCAAAAAGTACTCCTGCATCCTTGAGCAGACTTTTATTCTCATCAGATCCGAGTTGTTTAAAGTTGTTGTCAACTCCTATCACCTCAGCTTTATGCTTTTCCTTAAAAAATAAGGAAATATTTACACCTACAAACCCGAGAGCACCTACTACTAAAACTTTCATTTAATTCCTATAAAAAGAGAATAATAATCTTCTAATTACTTCTTGAAATGCATCAAGTATAGACAATATAAATCCTATTAAAACATCAATATACCTGAAATCTTTATTGAAGCTATAAATACCAACTAAATAGTTAACATTTAAGACTTTGTAGTTGTTATTTTGAAAAAGCTCAACAAAAAAAGCTTTACCAAGAGACCTACCAAAAATTTTTTTGTCATAATTATTGGCAAAATAAATGCGTGCTTGCATATAACTCGATTGAATTAATCCATTTCTTGCACTATTCATTTTGATGGTTTGAGAATCTTCATGAGATCTGAAAAACGTAAGTGATTTTCTTATTTTGTAAATATTTTTGTACATTGAAGCTATCTTTAAGAAAATTAATAAATCAGGACCAGCACCATGAGATTTAAAATTACTCAGTGATGGACTTGGAATTTCATGTTCAAAAACCTCTAATACATCTTTAGTTCTGAATAATGCTGCGCCTGGAGAAACACAAAAGGCAAACCTTCTTATTGCCATTTCAATATATCTCTTTGAGGAAATTAATCCATCTATCCCCCGCCAATCATTTTGAAATTTTGAGTCATCAATTGCTGCTCCCATATCAAAAGAAGACAAAACAAATCCAATATCATTATCAATTTTTGAAAAAGTTTCGTACAAGAAATCTTCATAAATAATATCGTCTGAAAACAATATTTTTAGATATTCCCCTTTTGCAGCCTCTATTGCAGAAAGCCAATTCATCACAGGCCCAACATTTTGTTTTTGCTTAAAAACTCTAATGTTATTGTGCTTTTCACTAAAGCTGTGAGCAATTTGATATGTTTTGTCTGATGAGTTGTTATCAAAAATAATTATTTCAAAATTACTATAAGTCTGATTAAGGCAAGATTTTATGCAATCAGAAATTAAGTCTTCTCTGTTGAAAACTGGTATTACTATGCTGATTAAGGGATAGATATGTGTCATTTATATACATGAATATAAAACATTTTTAGCCTGAAAGAAATCTTATAAAGTTGTCTGTTAGAGTATATAGTCCGTAGTCCCAGCTAGATGAGAATAATTTCAAGTTCCAGTAGATTGGCCCAAAAAAAATAATAAATATAAAAAGTAAGTTCTTATCCTTACTATTCAAGGATTTATATATGTAGATACCTGCAAATATTCTAAATATCTCCATATAAAAATAAATTCTTAAAAATAAGATAGGTATCTCTCTGGCAAAAATCATAAAACAAATAAATACAAAAATAACTGCAAAGAGTAATTCTATATTTTTTTTATTTTTTGGTTTCTTAATTGCAAACAGGACACTTAAAAGTATTAAATCAAATATCGCTGTTATACCAAAATTAGCTTCCTCCATTCCGCCATAGCTCAGTAATGCTGATAAACCTAAAGCATCAATAATCGATGTAAAAAGAAAGCCTAGAATGAAAGCTAAAATTAATAAAAATATTTTGAAATAAGGATTATAAATAGCCTTTTGAAAAATATATGCAGTTAGAACTAAAGCCATCAAAATTATTGATGCATTATGTGTAAAGATAGAAAGTAAAAAAAGTAGGGATGGTTTTAAGATTTTATTTTCTTTAAGGATATAAGCAAATCCAATTGCCATGAAAGCAATTGAGAGATATTGCTTAAGTACCTGACTTGTAAGTGTAAATGAAACGCCAACCAAAAAAATCCATAGTATTACAAAAACTTTATCTTGATAGTTATTGAATAAAACATTTTCTCTATTTTCTGGAAAAACTTGGAGAACACTTAGCCCAAAGAAAAACATAGCAAGGTAAATTAAAGAGACTGTTATTGAATGAAAAACTGTGAAATTCATACCAAAGCTTGATAAGAAAATATTATGCAGTTTGAAAATAAACTCAGTTACCCTGATGCTAGATGAAGAAAAGAATTCAAATAGCACTGTATAGATTGTGCTCTCAGAAACATATGTGAAATATCTTTCATAAGCAATGAGGTCACCTTCAGATGTTTTAAAACTAGCAACGATTCCTATAAATAAAATTGCAATTAAGAGAGAAAAGTAGACAGAAAGATTTCTCATCCTTATTAATGAAAAGACAATTAAAGTAGTCGGTATAAATATAAAAGCAGAACTATATAAGATTGAAAAGTATAAAAAAGTGAACGTGAGTGTTATGAACATTGAATTCACAACATATTTTTGGGATTGAAGGTTATTTAACATTCAAAGCTTTTAAAGCAAGCATGCTAGCGCTTTTCAATATCCTTAATGAATTGATCAACTGTTTGATGAAATCTTTCAAACATATCTTCAGTTAAACCATGATGAAGCGGCAAGAGAACACCTCTTTCCATAACTGCATCAGCATTTGGATAGCCCGAATCTAAAACGACCTTTTTGATATTCTGACACATTGGTTGGCGATTAATGTTTCCAGTAAAAACCACTCTCGTTTGTATCTTTCTTTCTTCTAGATATATCTGAAACTCTTTTCTTGAAAAAGGTGCATCATCTTTTATCAAGATTGGGAATGCGAGCCAAGCTGTGTCACAACCATAGGTTTCTAAAGGATTGGAAAAATACTTTTTATGTTTTTCAAAAAATTTGCATTGACGAGAGAAGTTTTCTTGTCTTGTTTTTATATTTTGATCTAATTTTTCTAACTGAGCGAGACCAAAAGAAGCACCAAGCTCATTACCCTCTAAATTATATCCAACAGTTTCAAAAACAAATTTTGCATCATATTCTACTCCATCAAGATTAACATTAAATCTATTTTCAATGGATTCACTTTGTTCATCAAACAAAGAAGAGCTTCTTCCCCAGGAGCGAAGGAGCTTTGCCTTTTCCATAACTTTGTCATCATTTATAGCTAATGCTCCACCATTTCCAGCACAGTTTATGATGTGGGAACCATAAAAACTAGTTATTGACATATCAGAGTAGTAACCGGATTTTTTACCATTTATTGTTGCACCTAAAGTATCTGCTGAGTCCTCAATAACAACTAAATTATATTTATCTGCTATTTTTCTTATTTCAGGCCAATTACAAATATTGCCCATTAAGTTAGGAGCTAGTATGGCCACGGTCTTTTCAGTAACCAAGTCTTCAATCTGAGTGTGATCGATGTTATATGTCAGAGGCTCAACATCTACAAAAACCGGTATTAAATCATTTTTAACAATACAACCAATTGAAGTAGAAAAAGTTAATGCGGGAGTAATTACTTCCGAGCCAGCTTTAAAGTTAAAAGCCTCAACACCAATGTAAAGTGCTGAAGAACCAGAATTTACATATAGACAGTGCTTTTTATCAAAAAGCTCTGCAATTTTATTTTCAAATCTTCTAGAGTAGTTCCCCATTTGTGTAGATTCAGATAAGCATTTTACGACTGCGTCAACTTCTTCTTGACCATAAACTGTTTTTGCATAAGAAATTTGTTCAACTTTATCCATCATAAACTTACCTATTTTATATTTGTGTAATCCTTTATTTCTTCAAGGCATTTTTTTTGCATATCATAACCTGACAGCCAATCTTTATGCCAACTAATTATTTTTTCTAATGCTATATTGATATTAAGTTTTGGTTTCCAATCAAGATACTTCAATGCTTTTTGTATTTCCAACTTTAGGTTCTGTGCCTCATGTACTTTTTCATCCTCTTGGATTTTCCAAGATGCTTTTGGCCATGAGTCAGCTATCTTGCTGACAATCCATTGAACTGGTTTAACATCCTCTGGATATGGACCAAAATTCCAGCCTGATGAAAATTTTTTAGGGTTAAAATATAGTTTTTCTGAAAGGTCTAAATAGCCTGCAAGAGGTTCTATAACATGTTGCCATGGCCTAATTGCTTGCGGATTTCTAATTATCAATTCTTTGTTGTTTTCAAAAGAACTAAGAATATCGGGTATGAGCCTGTTATCAGACCAATCTCCACCCCCAATGACATTTCCAGCTCTTACTGAGGCAATACCAACTGTATTTTTTTCAAAAAATGACCTTCTATATGCTGATATAACAAGCTCTGCGCATCCCTTACTGCTACTATAAGGATCATAACCACCCATTGGATCAGATTCTGCATATCCTTCTTCTTTATTTACATTTTCATAACATTTATCAGTGGTAATATTTAAAATGACTTTAATGCTTTCACAGGATCGCGAAGCTTCAAGAAGATTGACAGTACCCATAACATTTACATCATAGGTTTCAATTGGGTTTTTATATGATGTTAAGACTAGGGGCTGAGCTGCCATATGAATTATAATTTCAGGTTGAAAAGCTTTGATACTTGATAGAAGGGAATCGAAATTCCTAATATCATTTATTTCAGATTCTACAATCGTATCAATTTTGGCAATATCATATAGGTTTTCATTGGTTATTGGTTCTAATGAATATCCTTTAACCTCTGCACCCAGATGATTCAGCCATATACTTATCCAACTGCCTTTAAAACCAGTGTGACCAGTAAGGAAAACTTTTTTTCCTCGCCAAAAGGTGTTAGAGAATTTATCCACTATTTACCAGATTTTCCAAGGTGCTGATTCAAAATTCCACAATTCTTCTAGAATCATCTTATCTCTGATAGTATCCATTGGCTGCCAAAAATCTTTGTGCTCAAATGCCATTAGTTGACCATCGTTTGCAAGGTTTGTAAGCGGTTCTTCTTCCCATAAGGTTTCATCAGATTCAATATAATCGATGACTTTTTTGTTTAGAACAAAGAACCCTCCATTAATCATTGCTCCATCTCCTTTAGGCTTCTCTTGAAAACTTTTAATTTTTCCATTTTCTATATCAAGAGCGCCAAATCTTCCAGGGGCATATGTTGCAGTCATAGTAGCAAGCTTTTTATGAGTTAAATGATAATTTATCGAATCTGTAATGTTTATATTGCCAACTCCATCTCCGTAGGTAAAACAAAAATTCTCCTCTTCCTTGAGGAACTCTCTTACTCTCTTTAATCTTCCACCTGTCATAGTGTGGCTGCCAGTATCAACAAGAGTTACTCGCCAATTCTCTGCTCTTTTGTCATGCACTTCCATTTCATTATTTTTCATATTGAAGGTTACATCCGACATATGAAGAAAGTAGTTTGCAAAGTATTCTTTAATTAAATAGCCTTTATATCCGCAGCAAATTATAAAATCATTAATTCCATGGGAAGAATATATTTTCATCACATGCCATAAAATTGGTTTACCGCCAATAAGAACCATCGGCTTTGGTTTTGTATCGGTTTCTTCAGAAATTCTTGTACCCAATCCGCCTGCCAAAATAACTGCTTTCATAATTTATACCTATTCCTGAGACTCATTATTCTTATAACCATGATCAGCCAGTAATGCTTTTTTCTTGGCTACATTTAAATCATGCTGAATCATTTCTTTACATAAATCTTTTGCACTAATCTCTGGAACCCAATTTAGTTCTTTTTTTGCCTTAGACGGATCACCAAGAAGATTATCAACTTCAGTAGGTCTAAAATATTTAGGATTAATCTTAATTATTTCATCTCCTGGGCTTATATTCGGTGCATTTTCTCCATTTACTTTTTCTACATATCCTACTTCATTAACACCTTCTCCCCTAAATTTAATTTTTATACCAAGTTCTTCTGCAGACCATTCAATAAATTGCCTTACAGAAAATTGATTTCCTGTTGCTATAACATAATCATCAGGCTTATCTTGTTGCAACATCAGCCATTGCATTCTTACATAGTCTTTTGCATGTCCCCAGTCTCTCAGTGAATCAATATTGCCAAGATAAAGACAATCTTCTATTCCTTGAGCAATATTACATAACCCTCTTGTAATTTTTCTTGTAACAAATGTTTCGCCTCTTCTTGGACTCTCGTGATTAAAAAGAATCCCATTGCATGCAAAAATGCCATAGGCTTCTCTATAATTCTTAATAATCCAATATGCATATAGCTTAGCAACTGCATATGGGCTTCTTGGGTAGAAAGGAGTTAATTCATTCTGAGGAGATTCTCGGACTAATCCATATAATTCACTTGTTGATGCCTGATATAATTTTGTATGCTTAGTAAGATTAAGGATTCTTATTGATTCAAGGATTCTTAATACACCAATTGCATCTATATCTGCAGTATATTCAGGACTTTCAAAACTAACAGCAACATGACTCTGAGCTGCCAAATTATATATTTCGTTTGGTTTTGTTTCTTGAATGATCCTTATAAGATTGCTGGAATCAGATAAATCTCCATAGTGAAGATTAAAAGATTTATTATCTACATGTGGTTCTTGATAAAGATGATCAACTCTTTGAGTATTAAATGAGCTAGATCTTCTTTTAATCCCATGAACAATATAACCTTTATCTAGAAGAAACTCGGCTAAATAGGATCCATCTTGCCCTGTAATGCCAGTTATTAAAGCTATTTTTTTTGCATTACTCATTTTTGTGCATTCACATTCTAAGTGTTTCTATATTTTCTAAGAAATCATTATAAGCAATATTTAAGCCTTCTTTTAATTTAATTCTTGGCTCCCAGCCAATTGATTTTAATTTTGATGAATCAAGAATCTTTCTTGGGGTTCCATCGTCTCTAGAATTATCAAAAATAATTTTTCCTTTAAAGCCTACTACGTCAGAAATATTTTGCGCGAGTTCTTTGATGGAAATATCTGAACCAAAACCAATATTTATATGGGAAGATCGGCCAATTAAATCAATATATGCTTCTTTCTTAAGATTCATTATAAAAATTGATGCAGAAGCCATATCCTCTGAAAATAAGAACTCTCTTTTTGGATTTCCTGATCCCCAAACAACAACTTCATTTTCGCAATTAGTTTTTGCATCATGAAATCTTCTTATTAAGCCAGGTACTACATGACTATCTTCAATATGATAATTATCATTTATGCCATATAGGTTCGTTGGCATGACCGATCTGAAGTCTGTGTTGTATTGACGATTGTAGCTTTCACACAATTTAATACCTGAAATCTTTGCAATTGCATAAGGTTCGTTTGTTGGCTCAAGAAAGCCACTAAGAAGCTCCTCTTCTTTAATTGGTTGCTGAGATAGCTTTGGATATATACAACTTGATCCTAAGAAAAGGAGTTTTGATACACCAGCTTTGGAAGCTTGGTGAATAACATTTGATTGGATCATGATATTTTCATATAAAAAATCAGCTGGGTATTTATTATTTGCATGTATACCGCCTACTTTTGCTGCAGCAAGATAAATCTCATCAATTTTATTTTCTAAAAAGAATTGTAAGACTTTTGACTGATCAGTAAGATCGAGAACATTCCGTGGGAATGTAATCACATTATTTTGGTTTTCCTTTTCTAGCTCCTTTTTAAGAGCAGAGCCCACCATCCCATTTGCACCAGCTACAAAAATATTTTTTTTTAGTTCCATATTGGATAAGTTAATTTAAAATTAGCCGCTGTACAATCTTAATACATATTAAATTATTTTTCCTTTCTATATATGAACGAGACTACTACATATAACGATGAAAAAATTAATCCTGCAAGGAATGAAATAATACATATTGATCTTCTATTAGGGCTTGATTTAACTTCTGGTCTAAAAGGTTCATCGATAATATTAAGAAAATAATCTGGCTCTATCTGTGCCATCATTTGAGTTTGAAGCTGTGACTCTATCAGTTTAGAAATTGAAAATTCAATAGAGGTAACAGTGTTTTTAGAAGCCTCATTATATAAATATTCAAGGGCTGATTGAGAAGAATTTATATCATCATTTCTTGTAATATTATTTAATTCTGAAATTGTCAGCCTTAAGAGACTTTCAGCAAAGTCTGGAGAAATGTGCTCAACAGATAGACGAATGAATCCAGATTCCTGATCAATATCTGCTTTAAATATATCCATAAAATATTCGTGCACTTCTAGATAAGATGGAGTAATGCCAACTCCTTTTTTTGGCTCTCTTACCCATTTATTTTTTTCTGAATCAAATTTGCTAGGATCAAAATGTATTGTTCTTTTATCAATATCATAAGATTCAGCAGCCATTAAAAATTGACTTATTGAAGGATCTTGATCAATTAAATGCTTTAAGAAAGATCTTGATTTTAGGATGGCAACTGCCATATTTGCTTGATTAGCTGAGTTTGATTGAGGTAATTGAATACCAGCAAAGTTTGCTACATTTCCATATTGAGATAATAAAGATGCTGAGGAAGACTCCTCTTCAGACGTTTTGAGCAATGCTTGGGACTTATAAACGTTTGGAAGATTGAGAGAGTAAATAACTGCAATTACCGAAAAAATTGATGTAATTAATGATATAAAAAATTTCTTATCCCAAATTTCACTAACAATTAATCTAACATCTATTTGAAATTCTTGTTCAATATCTTGATGTGCTTGATGAGTCATTATTCTATTATATCACTGGTGCCCGGAGCCGGACTTGAACCGGCACGAAGTTGCCTTCGAGGGATTTTAAATCCCTTGTGTCTACCAATTCCACCACCCGG
>MDTD01160572.1_pt1 | contig 40335 bp, 35 predicted proteins | sample 811221 | NCBI WGS metagenome assembly MDTD01 (sample SAMN05326646, study PRJNA326480) | marine metagenome | isolation source: seawater | place: Pacific Ocean: South West | collected 2011
TGCACCATCTGCAATACCATCACCATTACAAACACCACACTCATCGTATTCACCTACACAATCATCCACATCATCACAGATACCATCTGCATCTATATCAGTACATTCATCTACAAAATCACAGTCTGATTCACCAAATGTTACATCCAGTGCTTGACCTGCAGTATCTGAAACTGCACCAGTACCTAACGATAAGCATAAATCATCTGGAAAAGAACCTGATAAATTAGTTAAAACCCCATCACTTCCAGCAGGTATGAAACCACCAGTAAATGAAAATCCAAGTACTGTTTCGCCTCCAGCAGAAATAACAAAACCTGCATCCTGTGCTAAACCTCCAGATCCAGCTGAAACAGTTGCACCTACAGCATTAAATTGAAAACCACCAACATCTGAAGGTGTATTCATAGTTATTTCTGCACTAGTACCATCATAGGATCCAATACCCATACTTACCTCTTGCGCAAGAATACTAGAAACTAATAATGATAAAATGATAATGATAGATTTTGTAAATCTCATTTTTCTTCTCCTTAAATTGAAATTTTTGTACTAATTCTATTTTAAAAATCAATACCTATGATATAATATCATAAGAATATATAATAAAACAATAAATATTTTTGTGAGTTTGTTCACAAAATTTACAAACTCAATTAAATATTATTACCAATTATTACTTTTTAAGTCAATCACTTAACAAGTTTAGAATTAATTTCCACACGTTAATTTATTCTAATTTTTTATAATTTATTCTAATTTTTTATTCAATAAGAGCTTTATGACTCTACTAAATATGCAATACTTTTGATAGCATTTTCAAGATTTTTTCCTGAAATAGATGAGATTTTTATAATTTTTATGTTTTTTGGAAGTTTTTTTTGTGATAAATCTTGGTCGTTTATAGTATCAATTTTAGATAAAAGAATTAGTTTTGGTAATTTATTTAATTCCGGTTTATGATTTAATAATTCTTTTTTAAGTATTGTATAGTCATCTTCTATAGAATCTGAATTAGCATCAATAATAAATGCTAAAACTTTTGTTCTTTCAATATGTCTTAAAAATTGACTTCCTAAACCTTTACCCTTTGATGCACCTTCCACTAATCCTGGTATGTCTGCCATAACAAATGATTTATATTCACTATACTTTACAATTCCAAGATTGGGGGATAGCGTTGTAAATGGATAATCTGATATTTTAGGTTTCGAGTTTGATATTTTTGAAATTAATGTTGATTTTCCAGCATTTGGAAATCCAACAAGACCAACATCTGCAAGGACTTTTAACTCAAGTGATAATGATAAATCTTCTCCTAAGGCTCCATTATTTGCAATTTTAGGTGCAACATTATTTTTTGTTTTAAATCTAGCATTTCCAAAACCTCCATTACCACCTTTAGCAATAATAAATGATTCGGAATCTTTCTTAAAATCATGAATGATTTGCAATGTATTTGAGTCTCTGACTATTGTTCCAATAGGTATTTTAATTATAAAGTCGTCACCATTTTTACCATGACAATTCTTTCCTTTGCCATGTTCGCCTCTTTTAGCTTTATAGTGATGATTCTTGGGTAAATCTTGAAGAGTAGACAACTGCTTATCGGATAAAAAAATTATATCTCCTCCCTTTCCACCATCTCCCCCACAAGGGCCACCATTAGGTCTAAATTTTTCTCTTAAAAATGCAATACATCCATGACCACCGTCACCAGCCTTAACATGAATGATAGTTTCATCTATGAATCGCATGATTACATATTATTTATTAGAGCATCACCAAATTCAGAACATTTAAGCTCAGTAGCATTATCCATTTGTCTTGCAAAATCATATGTAACAGTTGCATTTGAAAAAGTTTTGTCCATTGCATTTAAAATTAAATCAGCAGCTTCATTCCAACCCATATACCTAAGCATCATTTCTCCCGAAAGTATCACAGAACTTGGATTAACTTTGTCTTGACCTGCATACTTGGGAGCTGTTCCATGAGTTGCTTCAAAAATAGCTTTACCTGAATTATAATTTATATTTGCACCAGGCGCTATACCAATTCCTCCAACTTGAGCCGCAAGAGCGTCAGAAATGTAGTCACCGTTTAAATTCATTGTAGCTATAACATCATATTCATTTGGTCTAGTTAGAATTTGTTGCAAAAATGCATCTGCTATAACATCCTTAATAATGATTTTTCCATTTTTAATAGCTTCACTTTGTTGCTTGTTAGCTTCTTCAATACCTAACTTATCTTTAATGTTATCATATTGTTTCCAAGTGAAAACAGAATTAGAAAATTTTTCTTGAGCAATTTTGTATCCCCAATCTTTAAAGCCACCCTCTGTGAATTTCATTATATTACCTTTGTGTACTAGAGTTACACTTTTACGATTATTTTCTATAGCATAATTAATCGCTGACTCAACTAATCTATATGTACCTTCTTTTGAGATTGGTTTGATACCTATACCACAAGAATCTGGAAATCTAATTTTGTCATACTGAGTTGGAAATTCTGATTTGATAAAATTTAAAAATTTATCTAAATCATCACTTTTAGATAAAAATTCTATACCTGCATATATATCTTCTGTATTTTCTCTAAAAATTACCATATCAATAAGTTCTGGATTTTTAACAGGAGATGGCACATTATTGAACCAAGTGACCGGTCTTAAACAAACATATAAATCTAACTTTTGTCTTAAAGCAACATTTATTGATCTAATACCTCCACCTACAGGTGTAGTTAAAGGACCTTTAATTGCAATTAAATATTCATTAATTATATCTAAGGTTTCTTGAGGTAACCAAATATTCTCACTATAAACTTCATTTGCTTTTTCACCAGCATATATTTCCATCCATTCAATTTTTCTTTCATTATTATATGCTTTAAACACAGCATGGTCAAGAACTCTAACAGATGCAGCCCATATATCTGCTCCAATACCATCACCTTCTATAAACGGAACAATTGGATTTGATGGAACATTAAGTTTACCATTAGAAATTGAGATTTTTTGACCATTTTGTGGGACTTTTACGTTTTGCATATTTACCTAACCTTTTCATTAATGTTTATAAGATATAATTTTATTTAAATAAATAAGTATAATTAAATTATAAAATTACCTATTATTTATAAGTGTAAATATAATGAAAAAAAATTATGATTTTAGATAGGTTTTTGAATACATGCAATTGCAACTATATTTATAATATCATCTATACAGCAACCTCTTGACAAGTCGTGCACTGGCTGATTCAAGCCTTGCAATAGTGGGCCCCAAGCACTATAACCTGCTAATTCTCTTGTTATTTTATAAGAAATATTACCTGCATCTAGATTTGGAAAAATAAAGATATTTGCTTTACCATCTAACTTAGTAAACTTATTTTTCCTTCTTGCAGTTTCAGTTGAAATTGCAGCATCAAATTGAATTTCACCTTCATGCATAATTTCCGGAAATTTTTTTCCAAAAATTTCAACAGCATCCTTAACCCTTTTCACTCTATAGTGATCAGCACTGCTATTTGTTGAAAAAGATAAAAAAGCTACTCTAGGCTCATCATTTGTTATTAAACGATGTGTATCTGAAGAAGCTTTAGCTATAAGCGCTAATTGTTCAGAGGTAGGCTCAGGAATTACGGCACAATCAGAAAATGTGTAAATTTTTTCGTGGCTTGGAGATTTCATTAGAAATGAGCTAGAAATCCATTTGCAACTTGGATTAATACCCACAATTCTTAGAGCAGACCTAAGTATATCTGAAGTAGAATTTATGGCTCCAGCCACCAAACCATCTACCTCATTACATGCTAAAATTGTCATAGCTTTATTAATTGGATTATCTAAGTATTTATTAACCTCACTTATAGGCCAGTTTTCAGAGAATTTTTTGGATAATATATATTCAATATATTTATCATTATTTGAAAAACTGTCTATATCAACTATATTAAAACCTAAATCTCTAAGCTTCAAGGTAGCATCTTGAATTCTTTTATCGCTTATTTCAGGAAGAATTATTGTAGAATCTTTTTCTAAAGCTCTATTAATAAGCTCATTTATAAAATCATTATTTTTCATATTTTTGATTAAGAGCTTTTAAAACTGAATCAGAAACGTATTCAGAAATGTCTCCATGAAGAGAGAAAACTTCTTTTACAATTGATGAGCTAATATGCGTATATTTCTCATGCGGCATCAAAAATATAGTTGTAATATCAGAATTTAATTTTCTATTCATTAGTGACATTTGAAATTCAGATTCAAAATCAGAAAAAGCTCTTAAACCTCTAATGATTACATTAATATTGTTATTTAAAGCAAAATCAACCAATAGTCCATCAAAAATTATTGGCTCAACATTATTCAAGTCCTTAGTTGTAATTTTAGCTAATTCTAGCCTTTCCTTATCCGAAAATAAATACTTTTTAGAATTTGATGATTTAGATATTCCTACTATAACCTTATCAAAAAGCTTAGATGATCTGGAAATAATATCAAGATGACCATTTGTTATAGGGTCAAATGATCCTGGATATATTGCAATATTTAATTTATCTGCCATATAGCTACCTGTGTATTACCATATTTTTTAATTCTAATATCTTCATCAAAAATTAAATCTTTTGTTTTTTTCATCTCCATACAAAAAACACCCTTTTCATTCAAGAAATTAGAAACAGATTCTCTAATTTCATAAAAATTTGAATCATTGTAAGGAGGATCAGCAAATATAAGATCATATTTTTTTGTATTCGTTTTTAAAAATCTTGATACATCCATTCTATGTATTTTTATATCATCGCTTTCACAAATCAGATTGATATTATTTAATAATATCTTAAAAACTTTAGGATCTTTTTCAATTGCTGTAAGGTGCGAAGCTCCTCTACTTAATGCTTCAATCCCTAAACTGCCTACACCTGAATATAAATCTAATACTTTTTTTTCATTAAGTGGGCCTAAAATGTCAAAAATTGATTTTTTTACTTTTGCTTGTGTTGGCCTAACTTTAGTACTATTGAAATAGGAAAGTTTTCTACCTTTATACTTTCCTGCTATAATACTAATCATAATTTTGATTATTTAAGAGGATAATTCCACTTAGGCTTAGCATCCCAACTTATTTCATCATTTTCAATATAACCTGGATTGCCTGGATTAAAATTAAATAATAAGAATCTGTTTTCTTTATAATTATCATCAACAGGTGAAATGATTTTATAATTCGCTGGCTTATCTGTAAAGTATTCACCTATATCCCAGATACCATTACTATTAGAGTCAATATAATCCTCACCAGTATCAAACTCTCCATTTCCTGATAATATTATTTGGTATTCTTCACCTGTAATTGGAGATTTATATAATTTCTCTGTTAAGTCATATCTCTTTCTATCATAATCTTCAATATTAATTGTTCTATTAATTATTTCATAATTAGAAATAAATCTACTTTTAAAATTATACTTAACCTTAAGAGTGTCTCCAAATTCTATTTCGTTTTGTAGTTCTTCTTCAAAATCTGCGAACAAATCATCCCATTCATCATCAGAAATAAAATCATCATCTAAATCATCATCTTCATTATTTACAATACTTTCAACTTCAGGTCTACTTTCTATACAACCTTTCTCTAAGTCCCACAAACAATCAGCATCAGCTAAGCAAGCTGATTCCTTATTGTAGTCTGAACAATTTTGCATATTCTCTTCAATCATATACCAAATATCCATATCTAGTATTTTTCTAATAATCTGATTGGAAGCTTCTTCAGTTGTTTCATCAAACTCTTCATCATCTATGTATGTAATAGTATACGTTGTATCGCTTATTAATTTATTTAAATATAGTGAATCTATGGTAAGTAATTGATTTGGATCATTAGATATTCCAAAGCTCCACAGACTATCATACTCACTTTTAGGTATATATTTAAACAAGTATTCATTTTTAACATAACTAGTTTGAACTTCATCATTATCAATTGGCTCTTTCAATGTATATATGGTATCTACTACATTTTCTGTGATAATTGATGAGCTACTAAATAAAGTATCAAGCATAAATCCAAAATTCCTTGGAATATCAACCCTAACGGTGTCTGCACAATCTTTTCTTGCAAAACGTATTAAATTTTGAAGTGAATAAATTGAATCAATAGTTTGAAGACTTGGATCTGAAAAATAACTTGTTTGCGTTTCATAATCTATCTGAATTAGAGGTACCCTATCTGGAATGTTTTTTACATCTTCAATTTCTGGGATTTCATAAATTCTTGTTCCTTGAAATTCATTACTTTTCATATCATATATTGTCTTATCTATAAAATCAAGTCTTTCTTTTTTATCTATATCACTCAAATCAATTTCACTATCAATTCTTGAACCTTCAATTGGGTCCATTAAGAATGTTGCTTCATATTCACAAGATAAATAAATATTTTTTTTACCGTTTAATGTTTCATTGGCTATCAATGAATCTCTAACATGCATTATAGTTTCAAAAATTAAATTTTTATCATCAGTATACTCATCTGTTAATTTGTTATATGATTTTAATGCATAAGCTAAATCAAGCATTCTTTTTCGGCTATCTGAAATTTTACTACTTTCTTCATTCCAAATAATTGGTGGGATTGATATAATGAAAATAAGTAGCATGACTAAAAAAATCAGACCCCAATCATAAACAAATGATTTAATTTCAATTTTATTTTTATCTAAAGAACTCATTTTTTGTTATTTCCTATCTAATAAAATATAATAAAACTATTCAAATTTCGAACAATTAATGTCCTCACCTAAAATTTCTTTCATTTTTTCCATTACAAGTATAAAATCTTTACTTTTGTTATCAGAGGTTGCAATATTAATCTTAACAAATTGATCTCCATTAATTCTTCTTCTTGGATCAGGCATCCCCTTACCTTTAACTCTAACAACCTGCCCAGATTTTATACCTTTTGGAATAGTTAAATTAACTTCCCCATTAATGGTTGGTATTTTTACTTTATCACCTAAAACAGCTTGGTGATAACCAACTGAAATTGCTAAGTATATATCACTACCATTTCTAATAAATAATGAATGTTCTTTCTCTTGAAAATAAACAATCAAATTACCATCGTCACTTTCATCAAAGCCTTGATTTCCCATTGATTCTACAACTTGATAATGCTCAGATGAGACTCCTTGAGGTATATCAAAAGTAACTTCAGTAGATTTTTTTTCTCTACCACCAATCATACCCTGACCATTACAATTACTACATTCTACAATATTAACAACCTGACCTAAAAAAGATTGACTTACTCTCTTTAATTGCCCTGACCCTCCACATGCACTACATTTTTGAGGGGATTGACCAGAAATTCTTTCCAGTCTTTTAATCTTGACAGTTTTTGATCCACCCTTATACATTTCCTCTAATGTAAGTGGAATAGAGATTTTTAAATCGCTACCACCTTTTCGTCTTCTACTTCTTCCTTGATTTCCAAACATATTACCAAAAACATTATCAGAATCACCAAAAATATCACCAAAAGCTGAAAATATATCATTAACATCCATATTTGAAAAACCTTGAGGACCACCTGCACCATTTACTCCAGCATGGCCAAACTGATCATATCTTTGTCTTTTTTCTGAATCACTTAATATAGAGTAAGCTTCGGCTGCTTCTTTAAATTTCTCTTCAGCTGATTTATTATCAGGATTTTTATCTGGGTGATATTTAATAGCTATTTTTCTGTAAGCTTTTTTAATTTCATCATTAGATGAACTTTTATTAACACCTAATATTTCATAATAATCTCTCATTTATCGCCTTTGCTTACAATGACTTTAGAATGTCTAATGATTTTATCTTCTATTTTGTAACCTTTTTCAAATTCATCAATTATGATATTCTCATTTTCTTTTGATGATTGACTCATAATCGCCTCATGTAAATCTGGGTCAAAACCTTGACCTAAAGAATCAAATTTTTCAACATTATAATTAGATAAAATTTTTATAAATTTTGCCTCAACCATTGAAATGCCTTCATTAAGAATTTTTATATCTATATTTTTTGTATCTTTAACAATCCTTTGCATATCATCTAAAACAGGTAAAAATGAACAGATAACTTTTTCTGTTGCTTTTTGATAAGAATCACCCAAAGCTTTATTATTTCTTCTTTTAAAATTATCAAACTCAGCCATTAATCTTATATATTTATCTTCTGAATTTGTAATACTTTCTTTTAAGCTTTTAATTTCAGTGTTTAGCTTCTTTAACTTATCTGTTGAATTTTTTTTAATTGTTTTTTTTGTTGCTGATTTAGTCTTTTTTGGCATATCAATAACTCCTTAATCTAAATATTTAGATGCACCTAAATTACTACCAATAAATCCAAGAATGGTACCAAATATTAAATTAATTAATATGTAGGTTTCAAAAGTAATGGACGTAATTAGAGATTGAGCTAAAAAATGATTATGATCTATAGTGTTAAACAAATTAAAACAGAAAAAAATTAATGTTGAAGATAAAATAAATCCAATTAATCCATGAATGATACCTTCAAAAATATAAGGTAATTTAATAAAATATTTATTTGCTCCATGCAATTGTAAAATTTCAATAACATCTTTTCTAGATTCTATTGATAATTTGATAATATTAGATATATTATAAATACTAACAATAAATACTACTAACCCAATTAAAAATATCAATGAATAGACTAAAGATAAGATTTGTTCAAATTTAAAAAGATATGATCGAGGGTAAATAACCTTATCAACCTCATTTGGATATTTATTATAAATTGATGAAGATAAATTATCTATTTCACCAACAGATCCTAAATCAAAGTTAAAAGAGCATAAACAAGGAATAAAACTTAAATCATCTTTTAGCCAAGATTTTAAATTTTTATCCATTTTTAAAAAAAGCTTATCTCTATCATCAAATGAAATTAATTCAAGGTTAAATTCACTTTCAATATCTTTACAAAGACTCAAAGATTTATCAATATCAATATTATTTTTTATAAAAATTTTAAATACAGATTCATTTTTTTTAAAGTTCTTAGACACATTATTTGTAACATCTGATAAATAAATAATAAATGAAATTATTATTAAACAAATCATAATAGTTAATGAAGAAATAAAAAAGTAAAGTGGAAACCTTTTAAGCGATTCAATACTTTCCGCTAAAATAAACTTAAATTGCTCTATCATGAAACAACTCTACCATTATTTAACTCGATGAAATGTTTAATTCTATTCTCTATTAGTGGATAGTTATGAGTAGCCATGATAATTGTTGTGCCTTTATTAGATTCATTTTCTAATAAATCTATTATATCATCTGATGAGCTTGGGTCTAAATTTCCTGTTGGCTCATCTGCAACTACAATTTTAGGATTTTTAATAAGAGCTCTTGCAACACATATTTTTTGTTGCTCTCCGCCACTTAACTCAAAAGGTTTAGACTGAGATTTATGTTTAAGGCCAACTTTGTTTAAAATATTTTGAACTTTTTCATTAATTATATTTTTATGAACACCAATAATTTGCAAAGGTAAAGCAACATTTTCAAATATAGTTCTATCATTAACTAATTTAAAATCTTGAAAAACCATTCCAATATCTCTTCTATATAAAAACAGTTCATTTTCAGATAAATTTGAAACATCATAATTATTTACTAAAATTTGACCAGAATCAGGTTTTACTGATTTAATAATAGAATTAATGATAGTTGATTTACCTGCACCAGTAGGACCCATAAGATAAACAAATTGACCTTTATGTACATTAAAAGATACATTATGAATTCCTCTTGAGTTTTGGTGTTTTAATGTTACATCAATAAAATTAATCATAAAAAAAGCCTAAAAATTAAAATAATTTAAAAATAAAATATGTATATGCTACCAATAAAATTAGTCCAGAAATTTTAGATAATGATTTATAAAAAATATAATTCAAAATCAAAAAAATATGCGTTGCTATAAAAATAATACCAATAAAATACCCACCTTGTAACATTTCAAATTTTATTGAAAGATTTGTAAATAATGAAGATACACCTAAAACAAATATTATATTTAAAATGTTTGATCCAATCACATTCCCTACAAGCAAACTATGTTTTCCTCTTTTTATTGAAGATAAAGATGTAAATAGCTCAGGCAACGATGTTCCCAATGCAACTATAGAAAATCCAATATTTAATTCACTTACTCCAATTATCTTTGAAATATTTAAAGCATTATCAACAATAAGATTAGTGCCAATAGATAACCCAATCATTGAAATTCCAATAATAAAAAAACTATATTTCAAACTATTTGAAATATCATCTAATTCATTTTCAACACCAGAGTGGGTTTTAATTAAATGAAAAAAATAAATTACAAATGATATTAGTAATAATATTCCATGTAAATAATTAATTTCTAATTCAAAATAAATACAAAATAATAAATATAGTCCCAAAAGAGTTATGAATAATAAATCTTTAATTATATCTAAATTAAATGATATCTTATAAAGAAAGGCACAAAATCCTAAAACTAAACTGATATTTGCCATATTTGATCCTAATATATTTCCTATAACTAAACTTGAAGAGACCAAATTTTCTAAATCATTTGGATTGTCATATGTAAATATTGAATAAAGAGATACAAGGAGCTCTGGAAAACTTGTACCTATTGCAACAACCGATGCACCAATTATTACAGGTGAAATATTTAACTTTTGAGAAACTGCAATTGAATTTTCTATAAAAAATTCAGAAGAGAAATATAAAATTCCACAACCTAAAATAAATAATAAAAAAGGTAACAAATTATTTATAAATAGTAAAATACCTAATATAGTTCCATCATCATTAATTGTCATATTCATTTATACAATTTATTACTTCTAATAATATCAATTGTGTCCTTTACTAAAAAATTTTTAATACTAACTAAGTCACCTTGAGTAATTTTTTCCCTAATCTCAGAAGAAGAAATTTCTATATGAAATTCAACAAACTCTACCCTGCTATTTTTAATTAACTTTGCATTATTTCTATTATAGCAAATTATATTTACTAATTTTATTATTTTTTTGTATTCATGCCATTTATGAAAATTATCATACTGATCTCTTCCAATTATCATACTAAAACTTGAATTTTTATATTTATCTTTTAAATAATAAATAGTATTTATTGTATGACTTGGGTTAAAATTTGATTTTAATTCAAAATCATCAATTATAACTTTATTCTTGTCTTCTTTATCTATAATAGAATTTAACATCTCAACCCTAAGATCCCCACTTGATTTAGGTTTATTTTTTCCTGGAGTTTGGCTTGATGGCATAAAAATAAATTTATCACATAAATTTATGCAATTTTTATATATTAACTTGTGTGCCCTGTGCGGAGGGTCAAACGAACCTCCAAAGAAAAAAATATTCATTTATAAAGTCTATATAAACCAGATATGCCAAGACCATCTTTATAATCTTTTAGAATCTGCTCGGCTTCAGCTAGTTTTTTCTGATCCTTAAAGTTTGATTTTACCATTTCGAAAAAAGATTTACCTTTATCATATTCATTCATGATAATGTATGAAAAAATATAAGATATTAAAGCCTCATCATAATAAATTGTGTCATAAAATTCATCAATTATAATATCAAAATAATATAAAGCTGAATCATACATTTTCTTTTTAAGATAAAGCCTACCTGCTTCAAAATTTTTCCTTCCTATCCTATTACGTAAATCTACTATCATATTATATGCATCATCTTTATAAATAGAATATGGAAAATTATCTAAGAATTCTTGAATGATTGAAATAGCGTATAGTGATAAAGATTGATCCTTATTATATGGAAGGGATTGATCAAAAGCACATTTTGATTTCATAAATTGAGAGAATTCTACTTTTTCAATATCTTTTGAAAACATTGAAAAATAATTAAAATTATATGAAGCTTCATCAAATTCATCCAATTCATAAAGAGTTCTAGCTAAAAAATATGTAGATTCTAAAGCTGTATTAGTACCTTGCTCATCCTCTAATATCTCATTAAAGATTTCTTTAGATTTTTGATATTTTTTATCATTAAAATATGAGATTCCAATTTCAAATTTTTCTAAATTTGATATATCAGCTTTTCTAAAAGAGGAACATCCAGTTAAAAATAAAATCAAAGCTATAGTTATTATTCTAAATATCATGATTTATAATTTAATACTTATTTGTGCCTGATGAAAATTTAAATTGGGATTATAATCATATTTTAATGATGTTACACTTGAAGAATTAACACTAAAAATAAGAGCATCTAACATACTTATAACATGATTTATATAAATAGCAGTAACAAGTGAATTATGAATGTTGTAATTTTTGATGGATTTATTATAGAGTAATTTATAATAAGATTTATTAGGGCTAGTAGCATTATCTGCCCCCCACCCATTTGTTATCCTTTGAATTAATTCTTGATCATCCCAACCTGAAAAAAATTGATCATACTTAACAATTTCTTCGTAAAAATCATGTGTCTTTAACATTTGTAAATTTCTATCCTGAACAAATTGTTCTGCAACTCCATCTTGATCTAAATTTTCATTATGATACAACTCTCCAAAACCTGTCGTATTTGTTTTGAAATATATTCTACTACCTTCGATAGTTTCATGGTCAACAAAGAATTCTAATCCATGACCAGAATTTATTGGACTGTATTCATATAAATCTAATTCTTCATTATAGTAGGAAAACATATCAATATTGGGATTTTCCTGATCATTATAGTCATAATAATGGTCACACCAATTTGAAAAACTCCAATGAATATCTCCATAATCTTGATAAAGAAATTTAAAATCTTCAGCATTATTTTTATAAATCATAGAAGATAAAACAGTTAAAATTTCGATACCAAAAAAAAGCATACCTTTACTTTTTTGCTCATTAAGAAAATATTGAGAAGATCCAGGGATAATTGCAGACATTAATCCACTTTTAAGCTTAGGGTGAACAAATGAGGCTTCTGAGTTAATTTTTTTGAGAAAATCAATATTTAAACTTTTATTTGTATAAAAAATCTGCAGATTATCAAAATAATCTGATTCATAACAAAAAGATAAACTAATCAGTAATAATAATTTTATCATATATACTAAAAATCAAACAACAATTTAAAATATGATTTCCTCTCTTTAAAATTTATACTTTCAGAACTTATTGGATAGTGTTGCTCAAATGTAATAGCAGCAGGGTATCCATAGAATAAAAACCCTTTTGATCTTATTTCAAAACCAGATGATAATTTAGGAATATTAATTGCAGGAAATTCACCACCATATTGAAATACAAATCCTAAGGATAATTTATTAAAACCTATATAATCTTTAATAGCTAAAAATTGACTCAATATAAAAAGTTTTCTAAAATATATTGAATGATTTATAATACCTTTTCCTGTAAGGTCAACATCATAAAAGGTATAACCTTTTAATCCTGGAAGACCACCTCCAAAAAAATAGAAAAAATCATCAATATCTTTTTCATTGTTAAATAAAGATGCCACCCTAACATTATTTTCTAATGAAATTAAATATTTATCAAAATAATCATAGCGTGTTAGATTTAAATCAAATCTACCAGTATTATTGGGTTTTAAAACTGAACCATAAGTACCATAGTCTTCATTTAAGGCTATACCTTCCATAAAATCATTCCATTCATAACCCACAAATAAATCAAACTTATAACCATTTCTAGGAATCATATTTCCTAGAAATTGTGGTTTAATTTTTTTTGATGATAATCTTACACTTAAAATATTTCCTCTGTAATAATCAAATCCCAACTTACCATAACTAACAATTTTTTGGTTAATTCCATTACTTATAAAATCTTGCGTTACAGTTTGATATATTTTTTGATTGTACAATGTATAATTATAATTGAGCCAAAATTTAAAGTTAAACTTCGTAAATCTTAATCCTAAATCACTTGAAAAAAGATGGTAATCGACTTCATTTTTGATATCAATATTATCAACAATCAAGTCATCTACTGTATAATAATCAAAGTTTTGGCTTGTGTTTCTTGTTGCCCAAAATAAATTTGCGTACAATGTAGGATACAACTTTTTATACTCTAGCATAATCATAGCATCGATGTCGGATAGTTTGTTAATAGAAAAGCCGCTAAACAGTGATAAATATCCTATTACATCCTCTGAAAATCCATAAAAACCATATTTAATGGTTTTATAATCAATCATTACTCTTGGAACAATATGAAATTCAGTTAGAGAGAATTCATAATTTTTACTGTTATCAGTGTAATTTAATTTAACTGGTATTTCTATATTTGAAGTTTGTATATCAGGATTATTTTTATACCCTACTAATTTATTATCCACCTCTTTGATATTTTCAATCATAGCAAGCTTATATCCACCATCTTCATATAAGCTATAAACTAATTTGTTATCTGAAATTTCTGGCATGAATGCACCGCCTGGTACATTTGTTATATAATGAACACTGTCATCTAATGATTTATATGCTATATTAAAAATACCATTATAATCAGTTGAAAAATATATATTTTCATTTTTTAAAAAAGGATTTCTACAATCATCTGAATTATCAATTTCAATAAAAACTTCATTACTATTAATATTGACTACATAAATATCTCGTCCATGATTTTTAATAACATCAAAATATAATTTATCACCTTTTTCATTCCAATTTATTGTAGAGATATATTCCTGATTTGTAAAATTTGTAACTTGATAAAAATCAATACTATCTAAGTTTGAAACATAAATATTACTTAAACCATCAACTGTATTAATAGCAGCAATTAAATTAGTATTAGCATTGTACACTGGCGACCTTAAACGTTTGTCTACTGTTATTTCATCAGGCTTTTCCTGATTTAATGTCATTTTAAATAGATTGTAATATTTTGAACCAAATTTATTTGGTTTACTTCTCATCGTAAAAATTAATGTTGTATCATTGATCCAAGTTGGTGCATACTTTGTACCTGATATGAGCTTTTTCTTGGTTGAATCAATGAAATCATAGATAAACAAATCAGTTTGTCCAAAGTAATCGTTATCTTGATTTGAAATATATGCTAGTTTTTTTCCATTTGGAGAAATTTTAGGAAATAGGTTGGTTGTGCCTCTATTTTCTATAATCTTACCTTTTTTCATGTTATCAAAAACATTTTCTAATTGTTCAGAATAATCTTTTTTAAGATCATTCACCCATTGATCATACAGTTGATAGCCACTGTATTGATTGTTAGTACTTTTTAAAATTGCCTCGTTTATGGAGTACGAATATTTTCCTAGCTCTTTTGATATCTTTGGTAAAATTGAAGATCCAAATTTTTCAAGTAAATAATTTGAAAAAGAAAATCCTTGATTATAAACTGCTTCACCCCCTATACCCTTTTTCCCAAAACTATTCATTTGATTAAAAGATAAAAGTTGATTATTTAAAACTAAATCCCTTAGCATCATATCTCTGTGAGAATCCCAAAAGTCATAATTTAACTCAGGACTCATATATTGAGCTGTACCTTCAGCAAGCCATGGCGGTACTGCTACACCTGGAATAGGAATTGAAAACATGGTGTTAGGATAGCCATACAATACATCTTCTCTTTTTTCATCTTCATATGTAAATCCTTGAAGATATATGGCTGGGAATCTTGTTGAAGCTTTCATTGAACTACCAATTTGTACAATATGCGTAAATTCATGGGTAATTACATTTTGCAACCATCTATGTGAGCCTCTTAAATCAAAATCAAGCGGATGGGCCCATATTTCTATTTTATTATCATAATAAAATGCAGTCCCATTTGCAATATCATCAGTATCCTTAATAACAATACTAGTTTTAGTTTTTGGATGATAACCATAATAACTTGTAATTGGTTCGTATATTTTCTCTGCAACATATGCTGCTTCTGAGACTGTACTTTCTGTACCTTCATGATAATGAAAAATAAAATGCTCGGTTTCAAATGTTTTCCAATTTAACTCTGAGTGATTATACCAAGTTTGTGAAACAATAAAATTAAAAAATAATATATAAAAGAATACTATTCTCATCATTGACCTATAACTATTTTAATTATATGTTGCTGCTCATTTGAACATAAAATTTCAGCAAAATATAAACCAGACTTAAGATTGGTAGCATTCCATACAAACTCATTGTTTTCATAAGGTGTTAAATCATTTACTTTTATAGTATCCACTAAATCACCAAGAATATTGTAAATATTTATGATTGCACTATCTGCATTTTCATTAACAAAAAATCTAAATTTGGTTTCACCATCTCTAATTGGATTAGGATAGTTATAAAAGCTTGTAATTATTTTATCTTTTGGTGCATATGTTATGATTTCGTGCGTGTAGCTACTTTTAGGGTAGTGCGAATGATTATTATATCTTTGCACCCAATACTTTAAATCACTAATGTTAAAAAATGAATCTTCAGAAACTAAATCATAAAATCTTAACCCATCTGTTAGATAATCATTAATTAACATAATATCAGAATCAAGATTTATTGATGGTAGAGAAATAATATCACCATATAAATCTATTATTTCTATGTGAGATGATTTTCTGCAAACAATAATGGGTGTTTGATTATTTTTTTCCGTTAACACTAAAACAATACCATAATAATCATCACCAAAAGGAAATCCATTTACTAATGAACCATTACCATTATAAGCAACCAATTGTCCATCAACATCTATATAGATAATTTCATCTAATCCATCTTTATCAAAATCAGCAATTGAAATTCCATTAGAAGGTGTAAACTCAAAAGTAAACTCAAAATCATTAAAAATAAATTGATTTCCATCAATATAAACAAATTCTTCATCATTTTGATTTCTTTTGAAATTTCCAAACCATATTTCACCAGATTCTTCTTGAAAAATATTATTGTTATCAATATAAACAAATACTGAGTCAGAACTGTACATTTGCGATATATTATTATTATCAGTAAGAATAAATTCATTTTCTTGATAAGTTTGTAAATTCAGTTGAGATGGAGCAGAAATAGTAAAATTGATTAGATTTAATTCCTGAACATTCATGTCATTTAAACCATAAAATATTTTTTGATCAGCCGTACCTAAAATTTTATCATAATTAAGGTTTAAATCTATGTATGGTATAGAACTTTGATAATATGCTTTAATTTTAATTGAATTAGATACGCTATCTAAAATTTCAAAAGAAAAGAAAGATTTGGTGTTATCATTTAAGTTTGAATTTGGATTTGAATAACTATCAAAAATTTCAGTCCTTTTCCAAACTCCATCATTATTTATACACTCTGATTTAAAATTAGCATCAATTAAATCATATGTATAGGGATTAAAGCATTTAAAATCAATATCATTGGCATAATGATAAGCTTCATTATCTTTAAACCAAAAATCCCACTTAGTTCCAGAAGTAGGATCATCATTAGAAAATAAAGCATAACTTTCAAAACCAATATCTAATGATCCATCCGCTTCTTCAATTGCAATTGATTTATTATATGGATTATTATTTATACCATTAGATAAATCAATAATTGGCTCATTTATATGCCATACTAAAATTCCAGATTCAGGCAAACCCAAATCATAGCTCGATACACCTGTAATTATATTATCTTGAACTTCAAAAATATTTTCATTATCATTAATAGAAAAAATTGCATCTAACCAATTACTATAAGAATCTGGAAAATCATACTCTTCATAAGGGCCATTATAATTAGCGACTATATCTCTAAGTGTTAATCCATTATCAAGTTTATTTGATTTATTCTCAAGTAAAAAATATTCATTATCTGATATATCAAATCTATATATATTATCATTCATTATATCAGCTAGAACAAAATTTTCAGACGATACAAAGTTGGTTAAATTAATTTCTGAATCCCAATTCATAAGCTTTCTTGTCCAAGGTGTAGGCAGAGCAGGTATTATACCCCTTCCATTATTAGAACCATAATCCATTAGACCAAATATACCAACACCAGGATCACCTGACTCCGTATTAAATAATGGTGGCAAACCAAGCGCATAGCCCATTAAAAAAGAAAAAGTTCCAGTCATACCAAGCTGGTAATCACAATAGCTAGTTTCACCATAAAAAATATCTTCAATACTGCTGAAAAATATCATATTTTGAGTTTCTGGTAATAAAATACCTGAAGAAACCTTATTTCCATTTATAATAGGATACTCAATACTTTCAAACATGGTTGGTTCTATATACGCACTTTTAATATCATAAACAGTAGGGTCAAATGTAGGGAAACTAAAATCTTGGCCAATACCAGCATGGAAGATGGTAAAAATAATATCCTCAAAATTTAAATCATCATTATCATTTAAATATAATTCTATATCTTCCTTTGCAATTTCAAGTGATTCTTTAAATAAATCGGATAAGTGTGAATCACTATATGAATATAACTCCATATCCTTAGAAAGTTTATAATACCCTTTTTCTGGGTTTTCTGAATTTAAAACAATATGACTTTGGATGTCAATATTACCATTTGAAACTTTATTATAATAGTTTGCAACCGCCTCAATCTGATGACTAAAATATAGAGAATCATGAGGTGGCCTATCTAGAATAAACTGATCACATCTACTTGTGTTTGGATTTGAAACCATATCTATTTCTAAAGAATCTAAAAATAAACCATCACCACTTGTCATAGGGTTATTGTCTTCTTGAAATTCAACCATTATAGCTAAAATAAAAGGGCTCGACGGAGGATTGGAATTAGAATATGAAAAGTCTAAATTTATAGAAAAAATCAAAGAAAAGCTTGATGTTATAAACAAACTTAAAAATCTACTTAAGTGAGGCATAAACTCTAAATTTCTGCGCTTAAAGAAAAGAATAAAGTATTACTTCTTGGGTGCCCCTGTTCACCTGCTGTATAACCAAAGTCAAAACCATAACCATCAAAATTGACCCCAGCTCCAAAAGTTGGATTAGTAATATCTCCTTCTTTATCATAAATATATCCAAACCTTAACACAAAATTTTCAGTATACCATATTTCAAAACCTGTGTTAAAAATAACTTCTTCAAATTCTTTGGAGAAAGTCCTATCATTTTTAGAACCAAGCTCTTTAACAACCTGACCTACGCCTGGTACAAAGTCACTTGCAGAATTTTCACCTGCTACATCACAATCTTGACAACCATAAGGGCCCACCTCATCAAAAATTAATTCCTCAGGCTGAGGCGAACCATCTGGTAAACCTTCATTTGATCCATCTATCCATGTATAGCCACCTATAAATTTATTATCATCAAAATCTATATCTCCACCATAATACCAGTCGTCAAACCAAGCGGTTACCCAAGCTTTATACCATGGATCAAAATATGCATCCTCATTTTGTCCTTCAGCATTCATAAAAACACCAGAATTCTCATTTCCATCTCCAATTTTTCTATCACCATCCCAATCCATAGAAGGATATGATGCAACTAGAAGTTTTTGCATATCCATTAACATGTTGACACTTACATATTTATCTTCATACAAATTACTAAAGAAACCTAATCGCATATTTGTTGGGCAAGGATCTGCTTGATCCTCATCAATAAAAGCAATAGGAGGACCTATATTTGCAATGTTTAGACCAAATCTAAATTTATCTTTACCACTATCATAAGAATTCAATCCAAAAGCGCTATGTATTTTGCTTATTAAACCAAATTGTTTTTGTTTTCTTAACATGTACGAAATATCAAATGCAAAATCAGTAGAGTAAGGTTTACCTTCACCCTCATTTTCTGTTATATCATCAGCTAATTTTTGATGGAACAATTTAAAACCAACACCTACAGCAGTATTATCTGATAATTTAGTTCCATAACTTCCATCTAATGCCCACATATAACTTTTAAAATTTCCAAGCTCATTACCGTCTGCGTCTGTCGCAAGTTGTTCACCTAAACTTAAAAATATTAGATGACCTCCAATAGTACCTCCGTATCCTGGTGAAGTAAAACCAATAAATTCATAATATAAATCTGGAACCAAAGTTTTTAACCAGTTAACATGCATACCTACAAAACTTGTTTTATTTTGAAAAGCTAAACTAGCTGGATTATAATATGATGCATAAGCATCATCTACTCTAGCCACATTTGCTTCTCCTGTACCCTGAGCAGCAGCTCCTGGAGCTATCAACAAAAATACAGCACCAGCCTCCCCTACAGGAAATACAAAACCAATTATCAAAAATAATATTAAAAAATTTCTTTTTATCTTCATCACTACCTCATTAGAAACAACATATTTTTTTTAAAAGAACACTATAATTTTGTTACAATTAAATAATAAAAAAGTTCCAAATTATATTTATTGTAACATAATAAACAGATGAAATTAGGTATTAATTATTCTCAGAAAAAGTTTTTATTTCCTACCCTGCCAATAAGCTTTGACATATTTAGTAGGATTATCTTTGACATCATTTATAAGTTCATTAGTATTATCAACTACTTCGTTTAAATTATCATATAAACTATCGTCTTTGAGAAGCTTACCAAGGCTACCTTTGCCATTATTTAAGTCATCAATAAGTAATTGCAAGCTTATCATTGATTTTTCAAATGATTTTAATCCTTCAGATGCTGGTTCAAGTTGGTTGGAGAAGTTGTGTATTTGATCCAATATATCATCAATTTTAGTAAGCTTAGGATCAAGGTCATTTTCAATGCTAGAGCCAATTGATTTTAAATCAGATGAAAAGTTCTCCAAATTATATATAATTTTATTTATTTCTGCAGATATTTTTAATGAATTTTTGGTCTCATATAATAAAGAGTCGGCATTATTTATTATACTTTGTAAAGCTTTAACTTCTTTATCTGTGAGTGTAGATGATAACTGTCTACTAAAAGCGCTTAAATCTTTAACTACTGGATCAATATCATAAACCTCTGTTGGTATTTCTCCAGTAAGAAGTTCTCCTGTTTCAATATAATTGGTTCCTTCACCAGGATTTATTTGTACATGAGTTTCACCAAATATACTTGTTTTTACTTGAAAAGTTGAGTTATTGGGAATAAATATACCTAATTTATCATTAATTGATAATTCTACTACTACCCCATTTCTACCATCTAAAATTCTTACATTTGATACTTGACCAATTTGCTGTCCAATCATTTTAACATCACTACCTGATTGAACTCCCATACCATTTTCAAATATGACGCTAAATTTGTATTCAGTATCAATACTATCATCAGTCAAATAGAGTATAGCAGATAAAAATAATACAATACCTCCAGATACAAATAATCCTATCCAAAACAATTTACTTTTATTATCAGTTTCCATAGACATTATAAGCTACCACTTACTTCTAAAAATTGCAAGACAGTTTTATCATTACAATTTCTCATTCCAGAAGGTGTACCATCATATTTTATAATGCCTTCATCTAAAAAGATGACTCTATCAGATACATTTTGAACTGTTTTCATTTCATGGGTCACAATAATTGATGTTAACTCTTCTTCAACATGAATTTTTTTAATTAAATTATTTATACTGTGTGTCATTATTGGGTCAAGGCCTGTAGTAGGTTCGTCATATAGAATATATTCAGGTTTTGCGGAAATAGCTCTAGCAATACCCACTCTTTTTTTCATTCCCCCAGACAATTCTGATGGCATCATATTTTCTGAACCTTCCAAACCAACATCAATTAAAGATTTTCTTGCATAAGATTTAATTTTTTCAGGTGTAAAATCAGTTAATTTTTTTAGTGGTAAAGAAACATTATCAATAACATTCATAAAATCAAATAATGCACCGAATTGAAAAACCATACTAATCTTATTTCTAACTTTCTGTAAATCATTAAAACTAAGTTGATTAATAACTTTACCATCTATGGTTATATCTCCTAAATCTGGATTCATTAATCCAATTAAATGCTTTAATAAAACACTCTTCCCAATACCACTTTTACCAATAATTGATACACATTCACCCTTATTAATAGAAAAATTTAAACTCTTAAGAATTTTTCTATCTCCAAATGATTTACTTATATTTTTTATCTTTATCATAATAGTATAGCAGCTAAAATATAATCAAGAACAACAATTGAAATACATGATGCAACTACAGTATATGTAGTTGCCTTTCCTACGCCTTCAGCTCCACCTTCTGTATAATACCCTTTATAGCATGCAATTGATGTGATAGCAAAACCAAAAAACAACCCTTTAATAATTCCTACAATACAATCATTAATGAGATTGGTATTCATTTTTAGTCCATCGAAAAACATTGAGGCAGTTAAAGGTTCATATGAAGCAGTTGAAGCAACTAATCCACCAATTAACCCAAAAATATCACCTACAATAATTAAATATGGAAACATAATTAATGATGCAATTATTCTTGGCATTATTAAATATGAAATAGGATTAAATGAAATAGACTCCAATGCATCTATTTGTTCAGTAATCCTCATTGTTCCAATTTCTGCAGTTATAGTTGCCCCTATTTTTCCTGTCATTACTAATGCAGTGACCATTGGAGAAAGTTCGAGCAAAACAGAAGTACCTATTACACTACCCAAGTATTTTAAAGTTTGACCTAATAAATTAGTGGGAATTCCTGTATCGATATCAAATTGATAAGTTGCCTGCATACCAGCAACCATACCTGAAAATAAACTTGTAAAAATGACAATCGGTAAGGATTTAAGACCAATAATAATAATTTGATCAAGAATATTAGTTAAATTTTCTTTCCAATCAACAATAGATTTAAAAGATAAAAAAATTAAAGAGAAGAATTTGCCTAAACCTTCTATAGAGGTGTAAAATAAATCAATTGGATATCTAAAAAAGTTGTTCATTTTATATTTTGTTTTTCAAATCATCAATTTGTGCCTGAAATTCTGAAACATCTTTAAATTCCCTGTAAACAGATGAAAATCTAATATATGCAACAGAGTCAATTTTTTTTAACTCCATTATAACTAATTCACCTATTTTTCTAGAATCGATTTCAACATTAGAAATATCTGTAATTTTATTTTCAACATTTCTAATAGAATCATCGATAATTTGTTGTGGTATTGGTCTTTTTTTACACGCAATCCTAAAACTATCTTCTATTTTTTTTCTATCAAACTCTTCTCTTGCTCCAGTTTTTTTTACAACCATAATTGGAGTTTTAAGTATATATTCATAAGTAGTGAATCTAAATGAACAATTCAAACACTCTCTTCTCCTTCTAATGCTTGAAGAGTCTTGAGTTAATCTAGAATCAACTACTTTTGAATCAATTGAAGAGCATTTTGTACATTTCATAGTTACATATCCTGATATATGGGGAATGATTTACAAAGTTCTTTAACATTAGATTTTACTTCTTTAATAATATTATCATCATTTGGATTTTTTAAAACTTTATCAATTAATTTAGCAATTACAATCATCTCATTATCTGTCATACCTCTAGTTGTAACTGCAGGCGTACCAATCCTAATTCCACTTGTTACCATAGGTGACTTTTTATCAAATGGCACCATATTTTTATTTACAGTAATGCCTGCTTCTTCAAGTTTATTTTCAGCTAATTTTCCAGAAATATTAATATTACTCAAATCAACTAATATTAAATGTGTATCAGTACCACCAGATATTAAAGTATAATTCATTTTGATCATTTGATTAGCTATGGCTTTTGCATTTTTAACAATTTGTTGAGAATATTCTTTAAATTCTTGGGTTGAAGCTTCTTTAAAAGCTACCGCCTTAGCAGCGATAACATGCATTAAGGGCCCTCCCTGAATACCTGGCATAATTGAACTATCTAATAATTCAGACACCATTTTAATTCTTCCACTTTTTGGCGCAATTTTATTCCATGGATTTTCAAAATCTTTTCCCAGTAGAATCATACCTCCTCTTGGACCTCTTAAAGTTTTATGTGTAGTAGATGTAATTACATCACAATAAGGCCAAGGGCTTGGATGAACTCCCGAAGCAATCAATCCTGATGGATGAGCCACATCCCCCATTAGATGAGCACCAACTCTATCAGCAATTTCCTTAAATTTATCAAATTCAATAAATCTAGGATATGCACTTCCTCCACAAATAATTAATTTAGGCTTAAACTCTTTAGCCTTTTTCCATAAATCATCAAAATCAACCCTTCCAGTATCTTTACTTACAGAATAAGAAACGAAATTATACATATTACCAGAAAAATTAACTTTACTACCGTGGGTTAAATGTCCTCCATGTGCCAAATCAAGACCCATTACTGTATCCATATGATTTAAAAAAACATTAAATACACCCATATTAGCTTGCGAACCTGAATGGGGTTGAACATTAGCGTATTCTGCATTAAACAATATTTTTAATCTATCTCTTGCTAAATCTTCAGCCATATCTACAGATTCGCAACCACCATAATATCTTTTACCAGGATAACCTTCAGCGTATTTATTGGTTAGAATACTACCTGTAGAATCAATTACTGCATTGCTAGCAAAATTTTCTGAAGCAATTAGCTCTATTGTATTTCTTTGTCTTTTAAGTTCACTTTGAATAATATTATAAATTTGATTATCTGTTTTTTTTATGCTATTCATATTTTCTCTATTTTATTTATTCGTTCTTGATGTCTTCCAGCTTCAAATTCTGTATTTAAAAAATTATCTATTATTGAAAAAATCTCGTCCTCATCAGTTAATCTTGCACCTAACGCAAGAATATTAGCATCATTGTGAAGTCTAGATAATCTAGCATGTTCTGATGTATGGCAAAGTGCAGCCCTAATTCCATTTAGCTTGTTTGCTGCAATAGATATACCTATTCCAGAACCACAAATAACTATCCCTTTATTACAATCTTTATTATTATCATCCAATACACATAAACCAACTTTTTGACCAAAATCTGGATAATCAACAGATTCTGATGAAAAAGTTCCACAATCAATAAATTTTATATTATTATATCTAGAAATAATCTTTTCTTTTAATTTAAAACCTGCATGATCACAACCAATTGCCATATTCATAACTATTCTCCTAATTGACTCTTTGTACAGATTGCTCAACCCATGAATAACATGAATTATTTGGATTAATCTCTGCTGGCGTCAACTCATTACTATCATTATCAATCAAAAACCAATCTTCTAAGGTTGGTAAAACAGAATTTTTGTTTTCCTTAAACCAATTAATCATATTTTTTGATTCTTTATTTCCCTTCTTAAAAGCTTGTCTATAATATTTATATGATATTTCATATACCGCCTTATCTTCAAGCTTTAAATTATCCTCACTACAAGATTCAACAGTATTTTTTAACAATTCAGCAATATTAAATATTGATTCTGCTGAAGCGTTCATTCTTAGCGCTTTCTTTGCGAACTTGTGAGCTTGACCATATTTTTCTTTATCTTGATAAATTTTAGAAATTTCAATCAAATAAACAGGTTCATTTGAATTAATTTTAACTAATTCTTTATATGTGTTAAGAGCATTATCAATATCATAATTACTAATACTAACTTCAGCTATTGTATTTAATAAATTTTCACTTTTAGGATGTCTTTTTTTCATATTTTCCATTACAGAAAGTGCCTCATTAAACCTTTTTGAATTAATTAAGTTTTTAGCATACATAAAACAATAATCGAAATTTTCGGGATTTTTATCGCATCTTTGTTTATCAATCTCAAACTCGTCTCTCCCAGTATTCTTAAAAGCGAGCTTCAATTCCTCATTTGGTTTGTTATTATCAGGATCAATTTTGATCCATTCTTTCAATATTCTAATTTGATCATTATATTTTTTTTGTTTTCTATATACGTCAGAAAGTTTTTGATAGTTTTTTGGATTATTATCAATTGTAATCAATAATTCTAAATAAGATATCTCATCCTCAATATTACCTAATCTTTTTGAATTCCATATCGCTAATTCAATTAATTCTAAATTTTCAGATGAATAAGATAATCCCTTTTCGATTGATTTTGTAGCCTCATTATCTTCTCCTAATTCAACATATGCTCTTGCTAAAAAAGCATAAATTTGATCTGCATGAGTCACCGCACAATTGCAGGCTATGGCATGATTTGCTTCATTTATTACCTCATCAAATTCATTAGATAAATAAGCATCATAAACCCATGATGATAGTACATCACATGGTGGAGCACCTTCTTCACATTCAATGATTTCTTCATTCTGTGAATCAGTTATATTTGTGTCCATTGAACTTTCAATGACAACACCATTAGATGTAGAGCATGAAAATATTAACATTGATAGTAATAAAAAAAATATTTTTAAATAAAGTTGCATTTTGTGTTACCTTTCTATTTATTTAAACCATGTATCAGCAGCCGTTATACCCAAATATATGTTAATATATTTTTCTGATAAAGGTTCATTAAATTCAATTTTATTTTTTCCAACTTCAAGACATAAATCAATAGAAAAATTAGGAATCACGTATATTCCAAATCCAAAGGTTGCACCATTTTTATGTGATACAAACTGATTGTTTTCTGTATTGATAAAATATACACCTGAACTAATTGAATATTTATTATTAAATATTGATGATAAATATCCTAATGAAAATCTATTTTTATGTGCGTCAGAATTATTAAATAAATTAAAATCTGAAGATGAATCATATGGATTGTATTTATAATACTCAAAAATAATTTTACTAATTTCATTAAATTTATAAGAGTATCCTACATTGAGTTCAAAAGGAGCTGTTAACTTATAACTAGTTTCCTGATCTGGGTTAATTCCTAGTTCTAGCTGTTGAGGAATAACATCATCATAAAATAAATAATTTATATCAATTTCATCAACTAAATTTAGAGATGAAATGATTTGATGGTGATTTTTAGAAATCGAAATTTGCATTTCAATACCTAAACCAGAATAATTACTAATTGTTGTATAGAAATCATTAATTTCATTTGTAGCTTGAAAATTGCCTGTTTCATCATATCTTATATCAAAGCTACTATGATTAATATTTGAATATAAACTTCCAAAAATATAGTTAATCTGAATACCAAAAAGAGTTTCAAAATTATTATAATTGAAACCTTTAGAAGATAACATCAAAGAAGCAATAGATGGCCCACCCTCAAAATCATATTCTGTTTTATAGGCATATGGAGGGTTTTGATTATTTCCAGCAATGAAGCTAAAATCTTTTTCTATTAAATTAGTATTAATTCTGTATAATGGGGCTAAACTCAATCCTAGAGTTGAATTATATTTTTTTACTGGAAATAATATACTGAAATAATTAAGTTTTTGACTAAATAATAAATTCTCATTTATAGTATTAAAATTAAAATCACTTGCCATAGTCAATCTAACCTTATTTGATTTATGCAATTCAGTTAAGCTTCCTATGAAATGGCTTGTGTTTGAATCAAAAAGTTTGGACCAACCCAGTGAAATATTAGAAGGATTTAAATTAGACACTTTTTCACCTGAACCATAAAATGATATATATGAGTCATACGATAATGTTAAACTTAAAAAAATAAATATTATAAATTTTATTTTCATTTGTAATAATAAACCTGTATTGAAGGTGGCTTTAAAGTATCAATCAAAATATTATTAAAATTAAATATAGGTGGATTTTGATTGACCTCAAGCTCTAAACCTATTCCTTCATTATATTTATAAATATCGTTTACATAATTTTGCAACAAATTACCTATAGGTACTATAATTGAATCTGTATCACCAGATATAAAATAAGTGAATATTAAATTAGTAGATGCGGTATCTATTTCATTAAAATTCAATCTATAAAAATCAGATTTTAAAATAAACTCATCAGACTTATTGAAATTTAATTTCAATTTTGAGTTTTCTTCATTTATTATATATCCATTTTGATTTGCTTCTTCAATAAAATTAGCTAAACCCTCAAAATTTAACTTAGAAGAAATACCATAAGCATCATTCATGTATAAAGAATTATTTGATTGAAATAAATTATTATTAAATAATGAAGCATCTCTTATATAGCTAATATTATTTATTTTTGCAATATTTCTTACTTTTTTAATCCAATCGTCTTCTGTTACAGAATAAGGCAAATGATTAAGCCTAAATTCTATACCTAATAAATCAACATTATTAATTATTGAAATTTCAATATTAAGCTTTTCATCATTTAAGTTAGTAATTTTTGATATCCAAATCTTAACATCATCACTTTCTTGATTAATATATTTTGGATAATATGATACTGAGGATGATGAATATTCATAAAATGTAGTATCAGTATCATTTACATTTACTTTTTGATTTAAGATAAAGAGCTCATCATCATCCTTAGTTTGATCATTACCATAATCTTGAAAAAACTCACCTTCATTATATGTTGAGTTTCCTTCTGAAACTTCAGCATCAAACCAAATAAAGCTATTATTTTCACAATCTATTTTTTCATAATAAGCATTATTTTCACAATAAGCATTATCCCAAATATCATTTCTTTCCGTACCATTTGAATCTGGTTCATTGTAATTATCATCTTCTGGGCAAATATTATCTGAACCGCAATCAAACCAAAAATCATTATTTGGATCAATATTCCAATCATCAGTTGTATCTAGGTCATTACAATCAGCATCCATACCACAATCATAAAAAAATTCACCAACATCCCACTCCTCATTACCCTCTGTTCCATCAATGTTATATCCTATTTCATCTGAATTTTCAATTCCATCAATACCATAATCAAAAAAAGGTTCACCTAATTCATTAGGTTGCTGAATACCATCACCATTTGAATCATAGAAATCATAAATCCCATTATTTTCAGTACCATCAGCATCCATATATCCAGTATTAGTCTGTGATAGCCCATCTAAACCAAAATCCAGAAATAATTCTCCAGATTCACTAGATTGTTGAATATTATCACCATTTATATCATTGAAATTATAAATTCCATTTAATTCGGTACCTTCATTTTCATCCCAAGTATTATTATCATTTAAATCAATCCAATTATCTTGTGAAGGGTCATCATTATAGTTATCATTATTTGGATCATTATCACAACTAATATTTATTTCATTTATTTCACATTCACCACATTTCCATGATAATTCAGAATTAATTGTACCATCACTATTTAATACAGCTCCAGTCTCATTATCATCTAAACAATTATCACTACCATAGTCATTAAAAATCTCACCATCATCATATTGATTATTATTTTCAGTTCCTTGAGCATTATAAATTATTAATGCTTCATCACATTCAATATATGGATATATACATATACATCCGTCACCACTGCCATCTTCATAAATATCTGGACAATGATCTTTACCATAATCAAGATAAAATTCTTCTTCATCAAATAATTGATTGTTTTCAGTGCCTTCATTTTCATCCCAAGTATTATTACCATTTAAATCAATCCAATTATCCCCATTTGGATCATCAGTATTAATCAAATAATGAATCTTATCTAACCAAAAACTTATGCCATTAGATTCATAATTTTCTATATGAGTTAAATCAATATGTAAATTTAAAAGTACTTTTTCTTCAGTGTCGCTTGATTCATTGATCAAATCATATGAATCTATGCAAAAATCATTAGAAAATTCACAATCTAAATCTGACCATATAACAGAGTCATTTATACTAGATGATACAAAAACATCAGAATCACTATCTAAAAAATTTCCTACAAATATAGAATTATACTTACTTAAGAGGGTATCACTTATATGTAAGATTGAACCAAATTCAGGATATGTATCATTTATAATAAATTTATTTGAAGTTTTCGTTATTTCTTCATATTCTAAATAATTTAAATTTAAATAAGGCTCTGTGTTTGAAATATCACTAATATATTCTGAAGATACTATTTCATATAGAAATTCATTAGCAGGATTTGAAGCAAGAAGTATAAAATTATTTTCTAAGCTATTTATGTCACACAAATTAAAATTAGCTGTATTTTGACATACATTATTATTCCAAATACAATTTGCAATATTGCAAGATTCTTTATCGCTGAAAACTTGGCAATCAACATTGTCACCAATATTAATTAATTTATCAGTGATATCAATGTAATACTTACCTTGATATTTTTCAATTTTTAATCTATTATCATTATACTCATTAGCTACGTAAGAGGAACCAAAAGTAATATTACTAAAACTAATTTTATCTTCCTCTTGCCAATCTAAATCTAGAATTTTCTGTCCATCTCCATCTGTAAAATCATTTTGATCTAACCAATAAGCTTGAAAAGTTGAGAAATCTTCTATAATTGAATTATTTTGACTATTATTAGATTGATTAGAATTTTCAAGAGTTAAAGGATATTTATTAAAAAGATCAAAAACTAAATATGTACTTCCAAATGATACACTATCTTCATTGCATAAATTATAATCTTGAAAGATTTCAGCATCAAATTTGAAAATACTATATACATAATCACTATCATTCAGTTGGCCCGCATAAAGCAATGAGGATCCGCCAAATTCGTTAATATTATGAATGGTGTCAGATAAACTAGTATTTAAATCAAATTTTACATAAGTTAAATTATCTTTATCTAAATTGGATACAGGAATTGCTTCTTCATAAAAATCGCATGAATACAACAACAAAATTAAGAAATATAATAACCTATTAATCATAAACTTTATATGCCTTAACTTTCCTAAAGTTTTTCTATTATTGTATTAAATTTATCATAAAATGGTTTCCATAATTCTTTATCAGTAGGATATTTCAATATTTTTGATTTATTTCTCTTATAGTTAGATGATAACACTTTATCTTTTTTAATTGAACTAGAAACAGTTTTCTTAACATCATCTAAAACAATATTATAATCAAAATAATTCATAGATTCAGAAAGAATATCCATATTTTTAGAAAATTTTAAATCTAAGCCAAACTTTTCAAAACAATCAATTGTTAACTTCCTGTAATCATTTATTGAATGAATAAAATTAATTGTTTTTATGTTTTTATATTTTTCTTGATCAGCATAATTCTTTTTTAATAAAATAGGTAAAATTGAAGTTTGCCAATCATTACAAATAATTATATCAGGATACCAAAAAAGTTTCTTAAATGATTCTAATAGAGAAATTGAAAATAAAGAAAAATTTTCAAAATTATTTTTATTTACATGACCATTCTTTGACTTATAAATCAATGGATTTATATCAAAAAAATATTCATTGTCTAATAAAAAGTATACTTGAACTCGAGTATTGGGTATAAATGCAGATTTTATGCTCATTTTCCTTTCAGATAAATTAAATGGAACAGTAACCTCTTTTAGTCTTATAACTTCACGTAAAATGTATTTTCTCTCACTAATAAAACCATATTTTGGCTGTGAGATTCTGATTTCATATTCTTCACTATCATTTAAATAATTTGAAAATTTCTTAGAAAATTCAGCAAGTTGATATGTTTCGCTAAACGGTGAAATCTCTGTTGTTAAAAATAGTATCTTTTTTTTAGTTTGATTCATTTTTATTCCTAATTTAATGTTATAAGAAATTCTGATGCTTTATTAAAATATTTACTTTTAGGGTAATTATCTAAAATATCTTGAAACATTTTTTTTGCATCTGTATTATTGCCTAACTTTAAATTTGATAAACCTATTTTATATATAGATTCAGATTTTTTATTACTTTCTTTATAAGCTAAAACTTTCTCAAATTCATATATAGCCTTTACATAATCTTTATTTGAAAAATAAATTTGACCTATCCAAAATTGACAATTATCTGCCAAATCAATAGGTATATTATTATCTAATAAAAATTTAAATTTTTCTAAACTATTTTTATAGTTTCCTCTTGTATAAAGTTGATGAGCAACTTTATATTGATAACTAAAATCAATTCCAGTTGAATTTTTACTATTATGCTTATCTCTATTAAACTCATCATTTATAGCATCTATTTCTTTAATACTATTTTCAATAGAAGAAATTTGATTTTCTATTAATACCATATCAGTAATTAATTCAAAATAAAGACTATCCATAAATAAAGCTCTATCTTCTAAAATATTCACCTTGTTGTAAAGTTTTATAATATTATTTGAAAACTCAGGACCAATCAACATAGACTGTTCTAATCTAAATGAATCTATTTGTTGCTCTAAAATAAAAATTATAGAATCGTTTGAGAATCTTAAACTATCAAGCGAATAATTAAGGTTAGTAGTTTGTTCATTTAAATGTTTGATTATATCTTCTTGCCTTGATAATTCAATCTGAAGCTCTATTAACTTATCTTTATCAGATAAGTTTTCATTATTTAATACATAATCAAAATCAATATTTGGTGGCATAGCTTGATTCTTGGATGAAGAGCAGCCATATAAAATAATTGTAAACAAAATAAATATTTTTATCATAAAAGAGTATAGGTATAGACCCCTAAATTTAATATTTTTATTGAGATTGATACAAGCTAATTAGTTATTTGTTAAATGAAACATTATTACATATGCCTAACATTAAAAAACATGTTAAAGTAAATGTTCCTCCATAACTTAAAAATGGCGCAGGTATTCCTGTAATAGGAGCCAATGCAACAGCCATACCCATTGTAATTATAATATGAGAAAATAAAATAGATGAAAAACCAATAATTAAAAGAGATTTAAACATATTTGGAGACTGCTGTGCATAAAAAATTAGCCAATAGAACAAATTATAACAAATTAAAATAATTAAAAAAATAAATACAAAACCTAAAGCTTCTGCTATACTTGCAATAACAAAATCAGTATCAGCTTCTGGAAGAAACCTTAAATTAACTTGAGAGCCTTCCCCTACCCCTTTGCCAAAAATACCTCCAGAACCTACAGCTACCATTGATTGTTTTATATGCCAACCTCCTGAATATTCATTTAATGATGGAATAATAAAATTCTCAATCCTCCCAACTAGATCTTTAGATCTATTGGAATCATTCTGATTTAAATACTCCCAAGCATAAGATGTGGCATATGAAGATAAGAGATTAAAAATTATATAAAAGGTGATGTATATAAACTTATAATGCCTAGAAAATTTGTTTTTAAATATAAACATGTACATATATATAAAATTAATTATGAAATAACTTGATAATAAAATTACAGAGTAACCATTTTGATCTAAATTAAAATTATAAATACTAACATATAGAATTGTATAAGAAGTAAAAATTGGAGCTATTAAAAAAACAAGTAAATTGAATTTTACTCCAGCCCAATAAAACATTGGCACTAAAATTGATGAATAAACCAATACAGCTCCAAGATCTTTTTGAAAGATAAAAATTATCAAAGGAACAAAAATAATCAACAAACAAAATCCAAGAAAAAAAATATTATTTAAATTTTTTTTATTATCTGATAAAATTTTTGCTAATGAAATCACAATCACTATTTTTCCAAATTCAGAGGGTTGGAACCCCATAAACCAATTTTGAGCACCCTTCGTTGCTTCTGACATAAATGGCAGAAGTATAATAAATAAAAATAAACTATATAATAAAAACATTTTTTCATGAAAAAAACGTAATCTAATAAATTGAACTAAAATAAAAATCAAAGATCCTAAAATGAGCCATAGAATTTGTTTTTGAACCCTTGAAAATACAAAACCAAAAATATTAGTCTGATAACTACCAGCAGATTCTAAAATCAGTAAAGAAACTGTTGATAAGAAAATTATAAACAATATAATTGGAATTCTTATTGATACCTTTTGATTGAAGTTAAAAATTCTATTCATTATCAATTTTTCTTTTTATAAAATTAAAAATCTCTTTTGATAAAATCTTTGCAATTGATTTAGTATCAGAATTTGTATCTTCAATTAATACAATAAGTGAAAATAAATTATCTTGCAACTCCATATACCCACCAAACCATGATAACAAATTATCATTTGTGCTGCTGCTAACCGTTTGCGCTGTTCCAGTTTTCCCTCTAATAATAGCCTTACTATCATTTAAGTAATACGCTGTACCTAGCTCTTCATTAACAACATCAAACATAGCTTTTTGGATTTCATCCCATACATATTTAGAAATTTTAATTTCTGAAATATTAGTTTTATTACCCAAAATTAGTGTTGGCTGAATAACTTTACCTTGCATTGAAATAATGTTAATTAAATTAATAGCTTGAAGAGGAGTAATTGCATTTGAACCTTGACCGATAGATAAATTTGGCATGCTACCTCTTTTTGGCCATGTTTTACCATAGTTTAATTCCATCCAATCACTATTTGGTATTCTGCCTTTTTTTTCAAAAATTTCAATCCCAACTTTTTTATCTAAACCGAGCATTAAAGCATAATTGTGTAGCTCATCAATAATATATTTATTCTGCTCTTGATTTTTTAAAATCTTATCATAAAAATAAACGTTACATGATTGAACTATTGCGTCATGTAAATTAACATTTCCATGACCTTCTTTTTTCCAACATCGAAATATTTTAGGCTTATCAGGATTGCTTTGATCCTCTAATTCAAATTTTCCATCACAGTACACTTTTTCTTCTTTTGTAATCATTTGTTTATCTAAAAACATTATTGATGTTACTAATTTATATAAAGATCCTGGATGATATGTTCCAGCTGTAGATCTGTTAACTAATCGCTTTTGTTTATTCCACGCTTTCCAAGTATCATATTTCAAAGGTCCTATGAATTGAGATAAAGAAAAGTCTGGAGCACTTGCCATAGCTAATATTTCTCCATTTAATGGATTCATACATATTATGGATCCTTTATGATTAGATAAAAGCTTCTCAATGAAAATTTGTAAATCATAATCGATAGTAAGAAATAAATCATCCCCTGGAACGTATGGTATACTCTTTTTTTTATCTACACCCAAATCTTTTCCATATGTATTTATGATATGGGATTCTTTACCTTTCTTACCCCTTAATTGTTTTTCATAAAATTTTTCAATACCATCAATGCCAATAATATCATTAATCGCATAATAACTGCCAACATAAACTGAATCTTGAGGAACTGGGCGTAAATATCCTAAGACATGAGATAGATTTAAAGAGTCTTGATAAAATCTGGATGGATTTATAGAAAAAATTAATCCAGGAAAGTCATTCTTATGTTCAGATAAGAGAGCTTTAGTTTTAAAATCAATGAAATTTATTATTGTTATTGGTTTATACCTTCTTATACTATTTTCTCTATGCCTAAGTACTAAATCTTTAAATTTAGATTTTTCTACATTTAATATTGATCTCTTTTGTGCATTGTAAATAATATCATAAAATAAATTAATATTAAAAGATTCATTATAATGATTTGGGTAAATTTTTATAGAAAAAGTGTTTCTATTTGAAACTATAACTTTACCATTTCTATCATATATAATCCCTCTAGGAGGAATAGATTGAACATTAGTATATTTATTTTTGGAAGCAGAGTTAATAAATTCTTGTTTTGATAAAACTTGAACAAAGAAGTATCTTGATAGAATAATAAAAAAAATAAATAAAATTATTCTATTTATTATTTTAGCTTTTTTAAAATTGCTATTTTTTAGCATCTTTTTTTACTTACCTCAAAAGCTTTGTCAATAAAATAAATAATAAGAAAACTAAACAATGATTTAATCAAACTGTATTTAAAGTAAAAAAAGTATGTATCAGAATAGCTAAAAACATACATTAAATAAACACAAACAAAAAAAGATAGCATAGTATAAATATTATATATATTACGACTTTTATAATTGTCCGATCTTAATAAAATATATGAAAAAATTGTATATAAAAAAGTAACAAAACCAAAATAATTTGATGATAATAAAATATCATTAACTATTCCCATACCAAAACCAACCAAAATAATTTTATCACTATTATTTTTTAGTGAAAAAATTATTAAAGCTATTAAAAAAAAATTAGGGGAAACATCAATGTGATTGTAATGTAATACAGGAAAATATAGTTGTAAAATTATTAATGTAATTACTAACATTTACTGAACTATGAAAATATTTTTTATTGAGTTAATATCTGCAATAATTTCAACTTTTATATATAGCTCTAATTCATTTCTTCTATTTTGAATATCAACAATCTTAACTACAGGTATATTTTCAGGATAAATGTTAGAATCATCAGTAGTATAAAAAACATCTCCTATATTTAGTGATTTTTCATATTGTTTTGAAACAGATTCAATTACACCCCACTTACCACTCTTATATGAAAATTGACCAAAAACGTTATTATCAGTTTTAACATAAACATGAAAATTTCTATCAGTAATCTTATGTACTTGTGTAGTTTCTTGTGATACTAGCCATGTTTTTCCAACTAAATTTCCATCATAATTAATTACAGCCTTGTATTTAGTAGATATACCATCTTTGATTCCTACATTTACATTAAATATATTTGTTGATTTTGAAATTGAGTGATTTATTACTTTAGCAGGAGTAAAATCATAATTATGAATAAGCTTTTTTAACTTTTTATCATAATCAAGATGATTGTTTATTGTTCTAATTCGCTGATTTAAATTTAAGTTTTGTTGACTTATAACTTTTATGTGTTTGATTAACGAATCATTTTCTAATTGGAGTAAATTTACATTATTGAGAAAATCTTTGGGCTTATAGAGCACTGAGAAAAAATTTGAAAAATGTAACTTAAAATACTTTATCTCTTCAAATTCTTTGATGATAAAAAGTATAATTGATGCAAAAAGGCATAATATTAATTTTATAGTTGTTTTATTGAAAATTAATTTTCTTTTACTCATTAAATTTTAAATAATTATACCATTAGTAGTATTTTATCATTTACATATTTTTTAATGTCACCAATAACTACTCCAGTTCCTTTAACAATAGCAAGAAGTGGATCTTCTGAAATAAAAACTGGTAAGTTAGTTCTGTTTCTAATATAAACATCTAAACCATCTAATAAAGAGCCACCACCTGTTAAAATTATACCATTTTCTTTTATGTCAACAGAATGCTCTGCTGGAGTTTGATCTAAAGCTTGTCTGATTGCATCAGAAATAGCAGATACAGATGGACTCAATGCTTTTGTTATTTCATCTTTAGAAATAGTTATTGTTTTTGGAATTCCATCCATAACACTTTTTCCTGTAACCTCAATATTTAATCTTTCTTGACTTCGATCAATAACTGCACTACCTGCTTTTTCTTTTATATGTTCAGCCATTTTTAAACCTATTTGTAATTGATGGTTATCATGTAACCAATCTTTAATAGCAGTCGTTTGTTTATCACCAGCCATTCTTATAGCTTTTAAAGAAACAACTCCATTTAAAGCAATTACAGCTATTTCTGTAGTACCTCCACCAATATCAACTATCATATGACCAGTAGATGATGAAATATCTATTCCAAGTCCAATAGCTGCAGCCATTGGCTCAGTTATTAAATATACCTCTTTAGCACTTGAGTTTTCAGCAGCTTCCTTTACAGCTCTTTGTTCTAAAGAGGAGCAACTCGAAGGTATGCAAATTACTATTCTTGGTCTTGAAAATTTGCCAATATTAATTTTTTTAATAAATGTTTGTAACATTTCTGTTGCTAAATCTAAATCAGATATAACGCCATCTTTTAATGGTCTCTCAACAATAATACCGCTTGGGTTTCTTCCAAGCATTTTTTTAGCCTCAATTCCAACAGCCATCACTGAATCGTTAATGGTATCTTTAGCAATAACAGATGGTTCATTCAATACAATACCCTCATTTTTAACCCATATTAAAGTATTAGCTGTACCTAGATCAATTGCTATATCTGACCCATTAAACAAATCTAGGTTTGATAAAAATGATGAAAACATAATGATTCCTTTAAAATATTTAATGAAAAAATAGTCTTTGATTTGTAAAAATCATAGATACTTTTAATTTATTTGCAACTTTTATTATTTCTTCATCCTTAATTGAGCCTCCAGGTTGAATGAAATGTTTTATACCATGTTTATTTGCTACATCAATAGAATCTGAAAATGGGAAAAATGCATCTGAAGCAAGAACTGCATTACTAAAATCAAAATTATTGTCTATACATTTTTGTATAGCAATTTTAACACTATCCACTCTAGACATTTGGCCAGCACCAACACCTATAATCTGCTTTTCATTAGCTATAACAATAGCATTAGACTTTACATACTTTACAATTTTCCAACCAAGCTCAAAAGCTTTAAATGCCATTACATTTGGCTTCTTTTTTGTAACTGTTTTCCATTGATCTTGATTGAACTTTGAAGGATTACTTTGAGATAGCATTCCACCAAGAACTGATCTAATTGATGTAATTGAAAAGTTGTAATTATCATTATAAACTATAACTCTTAAATTTTTCTTCATTTTCAATACTTTTAAGGCTTCTTCTTCAATATCAGGACATACAATACACTCTAGGAAAGGTTCTATTAACTTTTTAGCAATATCAGTTGTAATTTTTCTGTTAAACCCAACAATACCACCAAAATAACTTACTGGATCACATGAAACAGCTCTTTCAAAACTTTGTATCAAATTATCACCAATAGCAAATCCACAAGGGTTAGAATGTTTAATTATACAACAACAAATTTCATTAAATTCATTTACTATTCTTATAGATGTTTCAATATCAAAAAAATTATTGTAAGATAATTTTTTTCCTGATAATTGATTAAAAATAGATGATTCTTTATCTGTATAAAAAGAAGAAACTTGATGAGGATTTTCTCCATATCTTAAATCAAAACTTTTATTTAAATTAATATTCAATGAATTAGGTAATTTTTTTGAATGCTTATCAGAAAACTTATCAAAAATTATAGAGTCATATTTTGATGTTTCTAGAAAAACTTGCTTTGCATATTCTTTTCTAATTTCAACATCAAATTTTCCTAGATTTTTTGAATATTCTATCATAAAATCTTGATACATGTCAGGACGACATAATGTTATTACAGATTCAAAGTTCTTGGCAGCAGCCCTTAGCATAGATGGTCCACCAACATCAATATATTCTATAAGTTTTTCAAATGGCAACTCATTGCTCTTAGACATTTCTTCAAAAGGATATAAATTAACAACCACTAAATCTATTACACTTGCATCAATACTCTTTAAATCATCTATATGACTATCATTTTTTTTATCAGCAAGTATACCACCAAAAATTTTGGGATGTAAGGTTTTGACTCTACCATTCATAATTTCATTAAATTTAGTAATCTTGGATATGGAAGTAACTTTTATATTGTTTTCTTCTAATTTTTTCTTGGTTCCGCCTGTTGAAATAATTTCGAAATTATTTTTAATCAAAAATTTACATAAATCAATAATATTATCTTTATTCCATACACTAATTAATGCTTTTTTCAACTTTTCATTCCTTTATTAATGGTTTATTATTTTTCCAAAGTATTTTATCTTCACAAAATAATCGCACACTATTAAAATATATTTCATGTTCAAGCTCCAATACTTTGCCTGAAATTTTTGAAGGTTTTTCATCTAATTTCAAATTTATTTCTTTTTGGATCAGGATTGGACCAGTATCATAATTTTCATCAACAAAATGTACTGTAGCTCCAGTTTTTTTATCTTTATTAGCATACACTGCTTCATGAACCTTCATTCCATAAAAACCTTTTCCTCCATATTTTGGAAGTAATGACGGATGAATATTTAATATTTTATTCTTATAATTTTTAATAAGATTTTTTGATATCTTCTTCATATAACCAGCCAAAACAATTAAATCTATTTCATATTGTTTAATTTTTTTCAATAAAATATCTTGATTAAAATCGTTTGGATATTTTATTGAATTGTATATCAAAGTTTTTATGTTATTTTTTTTTGCAAAAGTTACTGCATTACAATTTGAATTATTTGAGACAAGCAAAACAACTTCAGCATCAAGGTTATGAATCTTAATTTTTTCAACTATATTCTTGAAATTTGAACCTGTCCCTGAAGCAAAAACAACTATAGCCTTTTTCATAATAATAATTTATTTAAGTTTATTATTTATATCATCACATATTTTTTCAAACATGTCAATGTCATTAAAAATATTGAAATTATTTGTATTAATTTCTAATACA
>MDTD01099199.1_pt1 | contig 40319 bp, 51 predicted proteins | sample 811221 | NCBI WGS metagenome assembly MDTD01 (sample SAMN05326646, study PRJNA326480) | marine metagenome | isolation source: seawater | place: Pacific Ocean: South West | collected 2011
ACCTCACTGGACGTGATTGTGGTCGTTTCCGCACACTTCGTGCTAGTAAAATTGCTGAGGTTCTATAATGGCAATCGGCGATCTTGTTTATGATCGGTCCATTTGCAAGTATGGAGTTATCCTCGAAGAAGAAGAGTGGAGCTTGATAGGTCAAGAAGAGACGGAGTGGGAATATACGATTTTGTATGCTGACGGTTCGATCGACACAGCTTACGAACAAGAACTTTGGCTTGAAGGCGAGTCACGCGAGAAGGAAGCATAGTTATGTTACATGCATGCTTTCGAGATCGGTGACTTATTACTGATTAAGCATTGGGACGAAGAAGGCCGCCCGATGTTGGAAGCTCCTGCAGCGCTAGTAATCGACAAGTACGTCGCAGTACCTCAGGTCTTTCCCAACGACCCCAAGGGCAACGAAGACTTTGTGGGCACCAAACAACAATATGTGTACGATGTGCTCTTTGACGGCCATCTAGAGAGAAACATATCTGAGAACTGGCTTCATGCCTTTGTTGACCCCTTAGGGAAAGTCGTAGAATAGTTCGAGCGTGCTTATCCGCCACCAAGAGGCGGGGTATAATATAAGCATGAACATATTTGTATTAGACAAGGATCCAGTCGTAGCCGCCAGCTACCACTGTGACAAACACGTCGTGAAGATGATCCTCGAGGCTGGGCAAATGCTATGCACGGCACACTGGACTCACGCGCTGGCAAAAAACAAAAAGACAATGAAAGACTTCAAGCGAGTAAGGGACGCAAAGGAGTGGCTAAGAGACAACACACCTCTGCACCTTCAGCCTCCATGGAGCATCACACACATGAGACACCCCTGTACGATCTGGACGGCGGAAAACACGGGGAACTACACATGGCACACAAGACTGATGCGTGCTCTGTTGGACGAGTACACGAGTCGGTACGATAGAACACACAAGTCTGAAGAAGTCTACGACTGGCTGGTCCGGAACACACCACAGAGAATGCTAGTCGGCATGAAGACGCCGCATCCCCAATGCATGCCCGATCCGTGCAAAGTCCCGGGCAATCCAGTAGCGGCGTATCGGAACTACTACAACACGCACAAGGGTCACATGGCTCAATGGCGTTATAGCCCGATTCCCCAATGGTGGTGCCCTCTTTCACACGCAACTAATAATAAAAACACATGAAGAAACAAGTCCAAAGAGAGAAATGCAATAAGTGCCAAGGATACGGAGTCTATCAGGAATACGTGAATGGGAGAGTAGTACGACGCTTCTGCTCATGTCCTCAGGGAGAGCGTAAAGAGCTCCAGTACCACGCGTCTCTGGCTTCTGCCCACCTGCCCTGGTACGGGGTACAATTCTAAAGATTAGCAGTCCTTGCTGTCGTCTGTGGACAGTGGCCAAATAGCCACAGATGGTCGTCTCTCTGCTGTATGGCTCTGGTCGATCACTATGCTGCCTTCGACGCAGAAATAAAAAAAGCGAGCTAAAATGCGTAGCTCGCCTTATACCAGGCTCTCACCGACTTGTACAATTTGAGTCGGAGACCCACTCGAGGGCGCGCTAAATGGCGCCTCGGCGACGACAGACAGTAACGCCCTCGAGCTTGTTGAGTCCCGCGCAATGCGGGCTATGTGACTTTATCGCGGGGGATCGTTCACGCTCATCTCCTTTCCAACCATGATACTATTATACCACGCGCAGCCGGGATTTACACACGCATGCCGCAAAAAAAGTGTAACAAAATCAAGGGGTTAGAGATTAATCGTCGACCAATCTTTTTTTTGTACAAGCTCCGAGAGCGCGGTAGAGTTCTATTAGGATCAAGTCACGGAGAGTTCTGATGCTTTGACGGTAATTGTTTGCGGCGAATCCTGCGTCGTCACACCTCGGAGGCGCGGGTAGCATTAATATAGATTGAACAGGTGAACGCGCAACCTGGTGTGCGCGCGCGCAAGTAACCAAATTTTTCTAATGGGTGCAAATGTGAGCCGAACGTGGTATAATAGTACTATAGCCAAGGAGCTGGAGTCCTATGAGTGATGAACCACGCAAACCCTCTAAGAGCTGGGGTGACAAGATTCGGGAGGCCCGGGCGCAAGTCCGGGAGCTCCGCCAACGCGAGATGGAGGAAGCGCTTGAGCGCGAAGACATTGAGGAGTACGAGCGACTAGTAGCTGAAGAGGAAGAGAGACGTAACGGGCGACGTCGCGCGAAGCTTGAAGCGGCGAAGATGAAGCAACAGCTTAAAGCGAGTGCTCCTCGCGTCGGCACAAAGGTGTGGGCGGATAATCAAGAAGCCCGTGACTGGCGCGCCGGCAAGCGCGGTCCGCGGCGTCGGAACACGGGATCATGGAATCTCACGCCCGGTGCGATGGTGCGTCTCGTCAGCGATGCGCGTGTATACACTGAGGGATCGTGGGTGATGGCGAAGAAGGTGCCCAAAGGTACGCTCGGCATTTTGATCGATGCGCCTCCAGCAGACATCAACGGTCACGTGGCAGTCATGTTCGGCGCCGATATCTTCAAGATCGAGTGCAAGAAGCTGCGCATGATTCACGACGACGACTAAAAAGTGTAACAATATCAAGGGGTTAGACACATGAAGGATTTCTTCTATTCACCACAGTTTTCATTCGCATTGGCACTACTGAACGGCTGGTTCTGTCTGGTGAATCTGAATGCCGGGCAATGGGGCTGGGCACTGCTGAGTGGTACATTCTGTTGGCTATGTGTGGACAATTGGCGGCGGACACGCTAAAAAAAGAAAAAAGATTTAGTAAACGTGTGCAAATTTCCTCTGCATAGAGTATAATAGTTATGTAAGGAAGGAGGGGAAATGGTTCTTCTCCGCCTCTCAGGATTCCAAAGCTAAGGAGCTCAAATGGACATCAAGACCCTCAAACTCGTCGCCACCAAACTTCCCCCTCAGATGGCCATCCTCATGCGTGGCCCGACGGGTATCGGTAAGTCTTTCCTGGGTAAGGCGATTGCAGACCACTATGAGCTGCCCTTCATCGACGTACGTCTGAGCGTGATGTCTGAAGGTGATGTCGGTGGTTATCCTGACATCGAGGGTATGAAGGAGACAGGCGTCATGACCATGTGCATGCCGGCCTGGTTCATGCGTGCATGCAAGGAGCCGGTGGTGCTCATGCTCGACGAGATGAACCGCGCGCTCCCTGGCGTTCAGCAGTCTGCGTTCCAGCTGGTCCTCGACCGTGAGCTCGGTAACGACAAGGACGGTAATCCTTACAAGCTTCACCCCGAGACTCGCATCGTGGCGGCGGTCAACGCCGGCGCGGAGTACGATGTGAACGACATGGACCCTGCTCTCCTCCGTCGCTTCTGGGTATGTGACCTCGAGCCTACCACTGAGGACTGGCTCACCTGGGCTGCCGATGAGAAGTTGGACACTGTCCTGATCGACTTCATCCGGCAGAACCCGGCTCACCTCCGAGTTGACGTCGGTGCTGTTGAGCCCGGTACGGTTGCTCCTAACCCGGCGTCCTGGCACCGCCTGGCTACCACGTACGCTGAGTGCGGTATGTCCCCGGCGGACATCGCTGGTACTCGCCCGGAGGGCTTCTACGCTCTGGCTACCGGGTTCGTCGGCTTCGAGGCTGCCATTGCCCTCACCGAGTTCGTCGAGAAGTACGAGATGGTGATCTCTGCAGAGGACATCGTCGATGGCTACACAGACGTGAAGGACCGAGTGAAGGCCGCTGAGGCTTCCACCCTGGCAGGCGTCATCGAGAAGGTGACTGCTCACTGCAAGGAGAACGAGTGGAAGCAGAAGCAGGCGAACAACGTCGCTGCCTTCGCTAACGATCTCGGTGGTGAGATGCTGGTCCAGCTGTGGAACTCGGTGTCTACCACTCAGAACCTCCCGAACATCCAGAAGCTCCACAAGCTGATTGGACAGAAGGTGGTCAAGGCGGTTCAAGCTAGCCGCAACGTCTAAGGTACACGCGTCCCACCACGGACACACTGCTCGCGCCATTGAGTTGGCCGTCTGGAGCCGAGAGGCTAGGTGTCGTGGTCGGGGTTTTCGCGCGCAGGTAATAAAAAAGTCAACAAAATCAAGGGGTTAGGATGTTATACGATGTAGGAGTGGTGGTGCTAGGGTGCTGGCTGTACCACTGGGGTGCAGAGAGATACGAACGCTGGAAGCAGAGCCGACCTCCGATCTGGTAGGGGAGAGAGATGGACTACCGCAGAGAGTACGAGACCCGGGCAGAAGCGGCAGCGAAGGAGCTGCTGTCATCCCTGGAGGGTGCGATCAGATACGGGGCAGACGGGAGGGAGAGCCGACAGCTACGCACTCAGCTCGCCCGGTGGCTCAAAAAGCGCAGAAGCGAGTGTAAAAGCGACGCAGACAGGGTATAATAATAATGTGGATTGGAGGTGAACAATGGTGAAGGAGAGAGGGGCTCGCGGAAGCCCTGGCATCAAGCCTGGCTAAAGGGCTAAGCAGAGGGCTGGCAGGGCCCCTATGCAGAGGGCCTCAAAAAGGGCCTTAAAAAGTGGCCAAAAAGGGCCCTTCGGTGGGCCTCCCTGCATACTCAGTCGGGCTTTCTGGGGGAGGTGGTTTTGGGCCCGAGTCAAAAATTTTCTTCCGGGAACTTTTATAAACTTTTTCAAAATGTGGGGGATACAGACCAGAGACTTATAGCTAAGGCTATAATCGTGGTTGCGTAAGCGTGGTCGAAGTACTGACTTACAGGCTGTATCTAGTTAGGGAAGCGTGGGAGCCCTAACACTTTTTCAAAGGTGTTGACGTGAGTAGAAACGAGGAGTGGATGATGGGAATCTTGAGATTTGACGACGGTGTGACCTTCAATACGGACGGTCCGATGCGTGTTGTAAGAAAAAAGGACGGTTATTACGTCGTGGGTGAGGGAATGATGTGCCCAGTCGATACCTATGAAGAGGGCCGCCAATGGATTCAGCAGATGAATGAAGAGAAGGAGACTCGCTCTCGGAGATAGATGAAGAACCCCATAGTGCATGTGTTAGTGTTCGCCGCGGCGGTAGTGATACCGGGCGGTTTACTAGTATATTGGCTGTGGATGGCTAAAAATGGGCGCGACTTAAAAAAAGAAAAGGGCCCAAAAGTTGAAAAATCTCTTCCGGAAAATTTCGAAACTATTGAGTACAGCTGCACAACGACAGAGTATAATTGTTTAGAAGTGCCCCAAGAGTGAGTTAAAAAGTCCATGAAAATCAAACAGTTAGACAGCGGTTTCAAAGGGGTTCGGCGCAAGGGCGATCCAAAAGAGGCTAAACCGAAAACCCCGGGGGGCAATTCCGGGGCGCCTACCCCGCCGACCGTAGAATACCCCCAACCACCTAAGCCCTCAGAGCTCAAAAGTCAAGGGGTTACCATGAAACAAGCCCTGACTCCTCAGTACGTGGGCTACGTCGAACGAAGTCTCGTCCCCATCTTAGAAAGAATGGGCTTCGAGGGCGAGCGTCTCAACCTTAAAAAAGTCAACAATATCAAGGGGTTATACAGCGAGATCATCCACTCGAGCCCGGGCAACGACATGGCCACCGCATACGCTTATCTCGCGGTATTGCTCACATGGCACGGCATCACTCCGGACCCACACGCCATCGACAAAGAGCCTACCAAGCCCGAGCAACCCGAGCCCAAGCCGACCAATCGTGCCTATTATCGCGAAAGACTAGCCATCTGTTCGGAGTGCCCGGAGGCCTTCGAAACTCTTGGGCGGATCCGATGTGGGCAGTGCCGTTGTTTTATGGAGGTCAAAGCCTTTCTCAAAGCTTCTCAGTGCCCCCTTAAGAAATGGTAGGAGAGCGCGGATATCGTGTACACCCCCGGAGACGCCGCCCTTTTGAGCCTAAACTGGCCCTAATCTCTCTGATACTGGCGATATCGCTCTGGGCATGGGTACGTCACGAGCGCGCGAATCCCACCCCTCCGCCTAAGCCCTCCTGTCTGGTACCCCGTAAATAGATTAACACGCGCGTCTATATGTGTACTGTTGGAAATGTATAGTATTTCCAAGGAGATAGCGTGTCTTTTGTTAAGCCCGGTGACCTTGTCATGGTGACCGAGTCACTCGAGAATGTCCCTACGTCGGCATCCCCGGAGTACGTCCCCACCGCTGTCTTTATTCCGGAGGGTACTATGGGAGTGATTATGAGCGAAAGGGTCCGGGGGACCTTCTCCGTAATTACCGGTTTGGGGCTGGTGCGCCTCGATGAGCAATACCTTAAGCGGTTGGGCATGGCTTTACCCGACTGGCCGGAAGATCCGTAAAACAAAGTGGCACCGGCGGCTTATAATAAGAACATAGAGGAAGGTGTCTTATGGATGTAACAACTATTATTACTAGCGGGTCGAGTGATCTAGACCAAAACCTCAAGTGGAGTGGTATTGAACAACCTCCGGTGGGTGGCATCTTGATGATGCCCGGCGGGGATGTGAAGCTTTTGCTTGGTTCTCCGGATGAGATGGTCGAGGACATGGACTTGGAGGAGTGGACACAAGTAAGCACCTGTCTAGGGTATCTCATGTATGCCCTTAACCGCAAGGATTGGATGGTTGACTATATGCGCTATGAGAGTGAGCTTGAGTCTATGATTGAAGAGGGCTTCAAGGAGATTGAACGTAATCGTATGAGGTCCCGTCTCCGTGTGATCGACGGCGGAAAGTCCGACGCGGAAACGGAGGATGGTGTCGAATCATGAAAGTAAAAGACTTAGAAGAGGGCATGATGTTAGCTGCCCCTCCTGGACTCTATATCTACGGACCTCCCGGTGGCAAGTACTTGGACGTGAGCCGATTCATGGCTTGGTGGGATGATTGGAAACCGGTTGAGAATGAGGTTGTAGTATATCTGGGTGAACACACAGAGCAACAACTCATAAAAACCCATGGTAGACCCACGGAATCAACCAAGAGGCTCGTACGGGAGGTTCTATGGCGTGGCAAGATTTGGCGTGTCAAACCTACCTTTTGGAGACATGTCGAGCCCGTCGAGGGCGAGGGCGCAGCTAAGGGCTGCGATGAGCCCTCGATGTCTATGATGATCGCGGACCAATATGCTTATATGACCGAGCTCCACCATGGGTGAAACAGTCCACACCATTAAACCAGGCTCTCTAGTACGTAGCCGAGACAACGATAAGATTGGCTGTGTGCTGCAAATTTTTCTCGAGTCTAGCGACGTCATATGCATTGTGGCTTGGGGGGATGGTTCCGAGACCCGGGTGTCCGACCTCGACCTCGAGTTATTGGACAAGTTTTAGGGCCCCCTGCGCGCGCGAAACCGGCACGCCGGTTTTTTAACAAACTAACGCAAAAAAACGTGCGCTTCTGTGCAAATCGCCTCCGGTGTGGTGTATAATGGCTATGTAGTTAAGGAGGAAAACATGGCTATTTCAGTTGGTGACTTTGTTCGTTCATTTGACTTCTCGCATCATCGAGGTCTTGAGGGGCCACGTGCCTGTTATATGGAGGGTCGAGTGGTCGACTTTAAGGAGCTCGAAGGCTGTCTCCGATACGTTATCGAAGTTAGTCGTTGTATCTTCGGTGGCGAAGAACGAGAAGAGTTCCCTAAGCGGATTTACCCTCCGGTGAACGGTACTCGCCGTACGTTTGGTGGTGTTTGTGATGGAGTGGAGCTCGTCTAATGGCTATTAAATCTCTTAAAGACCGACCTCGCGGCCCCACCCCGATTGAAATCGATCTTACAGGCCCGGAGGGCAATGCCTTTTATCTCTTGGGCCTGGCACAAAACCTTTGTCGTCAGCTCAAGTACGATAAGTTTCGGACTGACTGCATCTTGGAAGAGATGAAGCTTACAGACTATGAAGGGCTACTCTACACATTCGACCGAGAGTTTGGTACTCTGGTCACTCTTTGGAGGTAAACATGAAAGCTAACCGACGCATTGCAGATATCAGACGCAGGGAGCAGATCGAGGAGATCGTAGGCTGTATCCTACTCGTTCCCATGTTGTACATTCTGACCGTTTTGGTGTTTTGTTTATAAGAGGTTTTAGTTATGTGTTCTTGTTATACTTTGTCTGATCATGCGTCTCGTACACGCTATGTGGAGCCATCTGTTGGTGACTCTGTTGTACGATATGGTGATGATTCCGGCCGTCTGGGTCTGCTTTATCATCTAGACGCTTACGCAGGTGGTCTACCTCGAGCACATGTTGTTTATGATGAGGGTGACTCCGCCGTGGAATGTCTCTTTCTTTATCAGTCTCCGGAGCATGCCGCGGCTGATCCTTGTTGGGAGGAGTTTTAGCATGGAGTTTCTTATTTCCATTGGGGCCTCTTTCGCCCTTATGTTTTCATTTATTATCGCGTGTCATTTTCTACCTTCGAAGGATCGCGATGAAAAAGGGTGATCTCGTTCGCCTTTCTGCCCTGTATGCCCAAGGGCCCGGTCGTAAAGATGACAGGATTGGTATCGTCATAGATATGGAAATGGGAAGGTACGGCTTCAATAAAGTCGATGTAATGTGGCCGCCGCCCCAAAATCCGTGGGAGCTTATTAACTCTTACGGCACCTACAACCCAGTTGAGCTAGAGAAAATACAATGAGTGACTTCCTTTCCGTTCCCTCCAAGACATTCCGCGATATCAAGGAGTGCCTCAAGAACTCGCAGAAGATTAAGGCGGTTAAGCTTCTTCGTGCAGCTTACCGACCACAGGGTGAGAATGGCAAGCCCGGGGTGTCTCTGCGTGATGCTAAGCTTGCATGCGACCGCTTGGAGAACGAGATTAAGGGCATCGCGGGCAATGTTGTCGGTGCCAAGCGCATCATCGCGAACTCTTTCATTCAATCCATCACTTTGCAAATGGACGGTGGGGAGCTTACTGTTGACCTGGACCAAATGGAGATGCGTGCTCTTATGGGCCTGGAATCAATGGGTATCGAGGAGGTCGCTCGAGTGCTAGACCTGGTCAAGGTGCTTAAAGCTTTCTCAGCCGGCGCCGATATCAATATGAACTACTTGAATAACGTAGACACGCTGGAAGCCGATCAAGACCTCTAGAATAAACATGGTGATGTCTCTCTTGATTCTGGATGAACTCTATTGTCACATACGAGTATATACATGGCACAACAGTTTCGATGTCTCTACCAGCATTTCTGATTTTTTAACTGCGAAAGGGTGTACATTCATGTTTTAGTGTTTACATTTATATTGACTTAAGGGATAGCCTCCCGATTATTAAAGTGCTAACAAAAGGAGATAACAAACAATGAATAGCATTTTTCCAATCAATCGTTATAGCGGATTTGGACTTGACAACGAATTTGACCAACTTCTTGGTTCCTTCTTTGGACCTCGCAAGCGAAGTGAGTCAACTTCCTTTACTAACATTCCTCGCGCAAACGTTGCGAAGAATGATGAGGGTTACACCATTGAGTTGGCTGTACCCGGTATGAGTCGCGATGACTTCAACATCAGCGTGGAGAACAACACAATTACAGTCTCATCGGCTGTTGAGAATAGTCAGAGTGACGTTGAGGATATGTACACCTCCAAGGAGTTCGCGTACTCATCGTTCACTCGTTCGTGGACTCTTCCTAAGGGCGCTAATTCTAGCGCTATCGGTGCTCGCTACAATGCCGGAATCCTGGCAGTTCACATTCCAGTGGACAGCGAAGACAGTCGACGGCTTACGATCGACGTAGAGTAAAATACTCAACGTTCTATAGCCGCTCGGGGGCGCCTCTTTGAGGCGCCCCCTTTTTTTTATTTGTCGTCTGTATATTTAATTCTCAAAACGGAGGAAATGGATATGAAATTAGAAGAAAACTTTTCGCTGTCTGAGTTTATTTGTAGAGACGGATCTGTGGTTCCGGAAGAGCTTATGGACAATGTTCGTCTTTTGGCAAAGAACCTTCAAGTCTTGCGTGAACATGTGGGCAAACCTGTTATCATCATCTCTGGCTATCGATCCCCTAAGTACAATAGAAAGATCGGCGGGGCCAAAAAGAGTCAACACATGCAGGCAAAAGCGGCTGACATTAAGATTCCCGGAATGAGTCCTGCGGAGGTTAAGGCGACGATCGTCGAGCTTATTAAAGAGGGAAAGATGCATTCCGGCGGGATTGGCCTCTATACTACGTTCACACATTACGATGTTCGTGGGTGGAACGCACGTTGGTACGGCAAGGGTGTCAAGGACGATCGTCCCTAGTTTTTACCTGCGCACGACTACGCTTATAATAGTAGACCAGGAGATATCACGTTATGAAGTCAACTAAACTTTGGGAACCATGGTTTTTTAACAACAGCAAGATTCCCGTTTTTCTTTCTTACTTCGCCCCAATTACTATTTGGGCCATTAGTTTTGGTCCGGGTGTGTGGTGCAGAGGTGAGATCAACAAGACTACTGCGCGTCATGAGACAATTCATTACCAGCAGCAGCTTGAACTTGGTTTTGTGTTTCAGTGGTTGCTTTACGGCCTTTTCTACCTTGTCGGACTAGTTCGATATCGTAATGGAGCCAAGGCTTACCGCGAGAATCCATTTGAAAGAGAAGCATACAGCAATGAAAAGAAGCGCACGTATCTTGCCAAGAGGAAAAGATATGCGTGGGTTTCGTACATTAAGGGCTAAATAGTTTGTCATAGTCATATGTAGTACGCGACGAACACGTTTGTATGTTAACTTCAGTTGAAGAGACCGGTTCATGAAAAATTACGTAATGACGATTGTTATGTTGCTTGGCATGGTTGCTCTTAATAGTGCTCATGCCCGGCCACATATTTCTAATGACACACCTATTTCGCTAGAGCTTACAGTCGATAAAGAAAAGACCGGGCCTGCTAGCTACAATCCTGTTTGGATAATTGAGAGAGAAAATCCTCAAGTCATGCAGAAATTTATTTGGATTCCTAAAGAAAATGGCGAAAGCCTAATCGTAGAGGCAAATAGTAGTGCACTTCTTAGGCTAGCCTGGAATACAGATACTTATAAACATGACAACCAAGAAAAGTCAAAGACGAATTAAAGAATGGGGCGGAGTTCCTGGTAGAAAAGACTCACAAGTCTTTGCTGGGGGCTTGGGCGCACACCCACTTCCACTAGTCGACGGTGTAGACGTTGACATATATCTGGCTAGTCTAGACGACAACGTTGCAGGACAGCATGGGAGCAAGCAGAGGTTTGCTGTTGAAATCACAGTGGAACAAGACAAGGATCTTGAGCCTGACCTTCGTACATTCAACGACGAAGAAGAGGCTGTTCTTTATGCTCGGAAGTACGTTGACTTTTTGATGAAAGTCTTAAACAACTCTTAATCTGTACAACACGCGCTTTCAATCTATTATATTTTTATGGCGCGAAAAAAGTCAGTGAAGTTCGAGCCTCCCGGACCCAAAGAGATGATGGGTTATAAAAGGGGAGACGTTGTTTATTGCCACAGATATCCGGACGGCTTATTAAGTCAGGGTACGATCAAGTGGTTTCATGAAGAAACATCAGAGGGGCCTGGGTTTACATTTATGTGTACTGTAACCGGTTCCTATAGAATTGCCCTAATGTCTTCTATTATTCCCAATCCTACAAAGCAGCAGATCGCCAAGGTGAACAATGCTGTTATGAGGAAGATAAGGACTAGTAATCAGAAACCAAAGACTAAGTGATGCATCGCTTTTTTGTGTGCATCTACTTTCTCTTCTGGCTTTGGAATCGTAGCCATTAGTGACTGAATCGATGTGAGCGAAGAAGCTAGAGCAACATGTTCGAAGTTTATCATTGCGGAGTGAACAATCCCAATGATCTCGCCGTCTTCATTTAACACTGATGACCCTGATGATCCTGGGCGGGCTGGCAGTGTATAGAAGTAATTACCTCTAGCATCGCTTCCGGAATATCTTCCTTCGAAGTGAAGTTTAACACCAGGATCGCCTGGGCTGAATATGCCAAACGGTGCCGCGATATTATAAACTCTAGAACCTACCTTTGGCATGTCTTCAGCGACCGGAACTACACGATCAGAGCCCCATGCTCCATCGGACTTAATCAAGCACACATCGTTTAAGTTATCAGTAGCATGTACTGTTGATACGTGTGATATGCCTTCACCGTCAACAGCTGTTATTGTCGATGTTTGCTTAACAGTAATGTGTGCGACGATGGGAGGACCTCCGTCACGAGAATTCATCGGAATATTAAAAGAAGACTCAGATGGGTGGTTGCATACGTGATCTGCAGTTAAAACGTATGTCTTGTCATTTACTACTTTGACAACAGTTCCTGACCCTCTTGTATCTATTGTTTTGGGCGGAAGCATCGTTAAAAGGCCCGCACAATCTTCACCTGTGCCTGCTACAACACATTTAGTGGGTTCTAGCTTTAGGCTTACCTGTATTAGAGCAAAGGAGGGTGGTTTATAAGGTTGTGTATAACTTAAATTACAAGACGCGCAACCAGAAAGTGTTGCGCAAGAAGTTAAAATGATACTCGTCCACGCAAAGAAAACGAATAATGAGAGTGATTTTATACGACGATAGGGGTCCATTTCGCAAGCTCGTTTGTTCTATTTCCTAAGTATGGAACATTTGTATTATGTGAGAAAAATTGTATTACGTTCTCTCCCTCGCACAGTATTTTTTCTAAAAAAGAGGGAAGAAAATGTACGCCACAAAAGACAGCATTGTTCTTTTTGACATGGACGGAACGCTAACAGAAGCTAGAAAGCCGGCACAATGGGATATTGTAACTGCGCTTAAGACACTTTCTAAGAGTGCTGATATCGGGATCGTGACAGGTAGTCCTATGTCTTATCTTGAGCAACAGTGTGCAATATTGTGGGAAGAAATCGGGTCTGTCTCGGTAGACAGCATATCTCTTTTCCCCTGTAACGGCACACAGCATTACGAATTTGATAGACCTACAACATCTTGGAAAGAAGTCTATAGGACTAACATGAAGACGTACATGGGACTTGACAACTATCGACAGTTAGTCAGAGAAATAATATCCCTTCAGGCGTGGTATTCAGACAACAATCATGACTTGCCTCTTACCGGCAACTTTATTTCTGATAGAGGCAGTATGATTAATTGGTGCCCTGTAGGACGGGACGCCAACGATAATGAGAGGCTAGAGTTCGTAAATTTTGACTTAGCAAATGAAACCAGGTCCACCCTAAAGGAGGAGCTTTTAGAGTCTTTAGACCACATTGGAATAGAAGGCATTGTCTGTACGCTAGGGGGCAATACGTCCATAGACATATACCCAGAGGGCTGGGATAAAACATACGTCCTGCGTCACTTATCTTCGTACAAAAAGATATACTTTGTTGGCGATAAGTGCGAAGGTAGCGGAAATGATAGGGCACTGTATGAAGCTCTAATCCCCGGTGAAGAAAGTTTTAAGACTGACAGCCCTAGCACTACAATTAATATTATAAGCGACTTATCTAAGAGGGTGTAATGTCGGCATATCAAATGATTCAGTCTGATGCTTTCTCTCCTCATGATCTGTGTGAGGTTCAAATACACGCCTCCCACAGATGTCTGCACTTTAACAATCCCAGATACATGGAAACTGCTATTGAAAAGTCAGGTCTTTCTAGCATGCTGTGGTCTTTTCTTTCTTTGCCTGCCTGTGAAAAACACCCAATAACCCTGCTCCTTAAAGATTTGATGGGTACAAAAAAGTTTGATCTTCCACACATGAAGACAACAATGAAAGAGCACTACCAGCGTATTCCTGGGATTAGAGTAAATGAGTTTGCTAGAGATAACAAGCGTGTTACTGTGGCTTTTGAGATGACTTTTTGGGCAACTATAGGGCAGCTTAAACTCTTAAAGGAGGCTGACGTTCAACGCATGAGCATCGAGGTGCATACTGCAGTAGGGAAGATGCAGATATGAATAACACAGAGTTTAAGAAAAAGATATCGACAACATTTGGCCCTCTAAGCAAGGAACACTCTTTGGCACGCGAGCTAGTGAAAAAAGCAGAGAAGTGGGACAAGTACGAATACGAAAGATATGGCCCTCCAAGTCAGGAAAAAGAAAAGATCCGCCGCGCAGTTCCCAACCCGCCAGGGGGTTGCGCGGCGACAACAGCTGCTGATCGCTCGCAGCAGCAAAATTCATCTTGGATGCCTAATGATAGAGAGATATTTCGGGTTACGTGGTCTTATCTGTTCGCTCGGGCAGGATGGATATTCATGGCATATATTGCAATGTTTGGTTTTCTTGGGCTAATGTTTTTGGCAATGTACATGATAGCAACTTAGAGTAGAATTATTTAGTGCCACCGTAGCTCAGTTGGTAGAGCAGCTGATTTGTAATCAGCCGGTCGGAGGTTCGAGTCCTCTCGGTGGCTCCATAAAGGGAACCATGTTTAGAGACCCACACAACTTACCAAAATGGTTTAGCAAAAAAACAGAGATTAAAGAATCTCCAGGGATGGGTTTGGGTGTCTTTGCAAAAGAGAAGATCGAAAAGCATGAGATCTTTGAAAGGGCGCCTGTTTTAATATTCTCAGCGGATGTATTTAAGATTCTAAGAGAGACGCCAGAGTTCGCCGGCAGAAATCATATTCTTAACTCATATGCTTTTTCTTGGGTACCAGGTGAGTGCTGCGTTGTTTGGGGGAATGGATCGCTGTATAATCATGGAAACGGTGGGGACGCAAACTGTAGCTACAGAATGCAAACAAAAATTCCTTGCGTTGAGTATTATGCGAAAAGAGACATTCAGGTCGGGGAAGAAATACTAATTCATTATCTGCGAGGTAGATGTGACATTGACTTTTGTGAAGATGGCACCTGGTTAGAAGCAGACGTATCAATTAGCAAGTCAGGTCTTACTGCACTTGACGGTGATTGGAAAGAGACTTAGTCGCAAAGTAACTTCATATGAAAGTCAAAACATCGAAGAAGTTTGAACTATCCTTCGAAGACAGTGAAGTCATAGACTCACTAGTACATTGGCTTACTCGGGTGAGGTCTCGTACAGACACAATTGAATTAGCATCTCTTATTCGCAATAACGAAGTTCAAATAGTTCGCAAGGGAAGTCAAACAATACTTAGATTCGAAATGGAAGATGATTCCAGTGAGATCTAAATGTACGAGTACAAAGCAGTTATAGTTTCTGTTTACGATGGTGACACAGTCACAGCCGATATCGATCTGGGTTTTGAAGTGTGGTTGAAGGGCCAAAAACTCAGGCTTCTAAACATTGATACACCTGAGGTTCGCGGTGCTGAAAGGGCTGAAGGGCTGGTCGCAAGAGACGCTTTGCGGAATAAGATACTTGACAAAACTGTCATCATCAACTCGACAGGTAAGGGTAAATACGGCAGATGGCTGGTAGAGATATTTTTAGAGGAAGAAAATATCAACAACTGGCTCCTTACAGAAGGATATGCCAAGCCCTATTCTTAAGAACTATTTCTAATACTTTTCCACTCCTCGGGTTATTATTGATATGAAAAGGAGTGAGTCTTGTACAGAACTGTCGTTATTGATCCGCCGTGGAAAAAGTCAAATGGAGGAATAGGTCATGCAGGCCTACAACCTTCGACACACTACGACGTACAAAATAAGCGTGAAATTGTTAAGACAATTAACGACTGGATAAACCACCATGTTGTTGCACCAGAAGCACACATGTACATGTGGACAGTTAATACATTTTCTGCAGGATCTGATCAGGGCATTCTCCCGGCGCTTTATGTTTGCGAAGAGTTAGGATTCAAACCTATTACTCTTATACCCTGGGTCAAGTCTAATATTGGAAGCCCAACACCGTACGGAATGAGATATACTGAGATGTGCATTTTTGCTGTGCGATATCGAAAGGGTATGGGTAAAAACACCAGATACTCGGGCACTGACCAAGTAGAGTCAGTACCTAACGGGAAAGGACTATGTAGCTCAAAAGACTTTATTAGCGCACCACGAAGGCAACACTCTAGAAAGCCAGAAGAGTTTTATTCGTGGGTAGAACAAAGAAGTAGAGGGCCGTACTTGGATCTTTACTCTAGAACAACACGACCCGGCTGGACCAGTGAAGGAAACCAGGTCGGTACGTGGAATGTTTAATTTAATACGCGGGTGTAGCTCAATTGGTAGAGCGTCAGCCTTCCAAGCTGAATGTTGTGGGTTCGAGTCCCATCACCCGCTCCATCTATTTCAAAACCAAAAGAGGTAAAAATGAAATTTGTTAAGAGGAACAGTCACAGAATGTCGTCAGACGAGATGACATCTGAAGATGCTGCTGAGGCTTTGGCGGCATTGATGGAAATGTCAGGTGGCACAGCTTCACCCATGGGCATGCCTGAGCCGCCGTCGAAAGGTGTAGAAGTCGACGAAAATAGAATTTACTTTTATGCACCCGTTACAGACAACACTGTTTTAGAGCTTAACAAAGTTTTAAGAGCGCTAGATATAGAAATGCAAGTCCTCGCGCTTCGTCTTAAGATTTCTAAAGTCCCTATTGAGTTGCACATCCATTCCGGCGGCGGCGACTTATTTTCCGGACTAGCAGCTGTCGATGTAATTCGAAGCCTTAAATCACCTGTTCACACTTTTGTCGAGGGATCTGCTGCTAGTGCAGCCACCCTCATGAGTCTTGCAGGTGACAAAAGATTTATGTACAGTAATTCTTTCATGCTCATTCATCAGATATCGTCACTGATGGTTCATGGTACACACGAACAATTTAAGGACGAGTTTGAGAATCAACAAAAGCTTATGAATAAAATTCGTCAGCTTTATATTGACCGGTCTAACATGTCTCCGGAACAAATCGACGAGATTTTGGTTCGTGACTTGTGGCTTGATGCTGATAAGTGTCTTGAATACGGACTAGTTGACAAAATTGTCTAACAAAAAACTGGAGACCCCATGAACTACAAGAGTATCTTTCCATACCCAGAAATTAGAGAGCAGCAAAAAGAAGCAATTGACTTTAGCATTAAGTCTCTTCTTGATGACGAAAAACGATTTGTTATCATTGAAGCCGGTACTGGCGTGGGTAAAAGCGCGATCGGATACACTGTCGCGAATTATGTTAACCGACATATGTCAGCCCACGAAAAGTTTGTCGACGGCTCTCTTTTCGTGACCACACAGAAGATTCTTCAAGACCAATACATTAAAGACTTCTCTACTAAGGGAATGAAGTCTATTAAGAGTTCGTCTAACTACATGTGCTCTTACAAGAAGGGCAACACATGTGCGGATAGCGGCAAAGAACTTCGAGTTGAGGACAAGAGCACTAAGTTTTACAAGGCTTGCACTTTTAACTGCGTGTATAGGAAATCAAAAGAGTCTTTTCTTTCATCTAAGAACAGCGTTACAAACTTTCCCTACATGCTGACAGAAGCTACGTACTCGAAAGGTATTAAGCCAAGAAACCTGCTTGTTATTGATGAGGCACACAACGCCGAGTCTGAGCTTAGCAAATTTGTAGAAATTACAGTCACTGATCGTTTTGCAAAGTCAATGCTTAAGTTGCGAATGCCCTATCTTAAGACACAGTACCAGGCCTACGCATGGATTAAAGACACTTACTTTCCTAAGCTTGAGTCTTATAAGAAACACGTGACTTCTATGATGGAAAAGTATTCAGGTCTCAAGAGCAAGCTTAAGGATTTCGTAACACTGGCCCGTCAATTAGAGCTATTGGATGGACATCATGCAAAGATTAAAAGATTTCTAGAGATTTACGACTCTGATAACTGGGTTTTTGAGGTTATCGAAGCAGACGGACGAAAAGGAAAGCGCTTACAGTTTAAGCCTATTGATGTTTCACCCTACTCAGAAGATATCTTGTTTCGCCTTGGGCGAAAAATTGTCATGATGTCGGCAACCATTCTAGACAAGGATGGTTTTTGCAAGACTTTGGGAATTGACCCTAGTCAAGCTGCATTCATATCTTTGGCTTCGCCTTTTCCCACAGAGAATCGACCTATCTTTTCTTTCTCAATTGGCAAGATGTCTTTCAAGGAAATTGACAAAACTCTTCCTAAGCTAGCCGAAGCTATTGAAAGTATTCTAGAACAGCATAAGAACGAGAAGGGTATTATTCACGCACATTCTTACAAAATTGCGAACTACCTTAAGCGCAATATCAAGTCTCGAAGAATTCTTATTCATGACTCGACCAACAGAGAAGAAGTGTTAAGTAAGCACTTGACATCAAACAAACCTACAGTGCTTCTCTCTCCTTCAATGACAGAAGGTGTTGACCTTGTCGATGAGGCCAGTAGATTTCAAGTAGTGTGCAAGGTTCCATACCCATACCTTGGAGATAAGCTGGTGAAGAAGAGGATGAATAAGTGGAAGTGGTGGTATCCGCTACAGACTGCAAAGACAATTGTGCAGTCTGTTGGCAGAAGTGTTAGAAGCGGTGAAGATCATGCAGTAACTTACATTCTAGATTCAGACTGGGGTTACTTTTATTCTAGAAACAAACAATATTTTCCAGAGGGGTTTAAGTCATGTCTCAAAAAGTAAGCGGTGTATTCACAGATATCAATGGATTCAAAGAGTACTTAGACACCTGGCACAAGAACGCTCAAGTCTTTGCAACTTCAGGCGGATTCGACCCGGTTCATGTGGGACACTTAAGATGCTTCGAAGAAATGAAGGTCATTGCAGACCACCACGACCAGGATGCTGTTACAGTGGCGATAGTTAACGGAGATGGGTTCTTAGAAAGGAAGAAGGGGTTTGCCTTCATGTGCGAAGAAGAACGTTTAGAGATTATTTCTGGATTCTCTAGCATTGACTACGCAGTTCTTTGGAAAGATGAAAGTCAAACTGTTTGCGGCGCTCTTGAGATTATCCGCCCTAACTTTTTTTGTAAAGGTGGTGACAGGGACTCGTTTCAAAATGTTCCTGAGTCTAAAGTATGTGAAGATATTGGGTGTGAGGTCCTATTTAACGTAGGAGGGGGCAAAGTACAAAGTAGCTCTTCTCTCGTTGACAGGATGGAAAAGTTTGGCAAACGTACTATCGATATTTGATTTTGATGACACACTTATCAGATCAACAGCGCGTGTAAGAGTAATACACGGCGATGGAACAGAAGAAATGCTCAGCTCAGGTGAATATGCTGAGTACAAACCTCTACCTGACGATGAATTCGACTATTCAGAATTCGATGCTTACCCGCCCGGTGCAGAGCCTATTGATTCCACCTTTGGCGCACTAAATGATGCTATTAGTCAGCATGGTGCTCAAAACATTGTAATTCTTACTGCACGGGCTGCCGACAAACCGGTCCGTCAATATCTTCAAGACCAGGGTTTGACCGGGATTGATGTCCAGGCAATGGGAGATGCGGATCCACGCGCGAAAGCTCAATACGTTATGAATCGACTTAAGCAGGGAGATTATGACCTGGTCCACGTATATGAAGATAATGCTAACAACATTAGAGCAATCAAGAGAGTTGTTGACGACTCCGGAGTAAGATTTCAGTCCACACTGGTTGCAGAATCTCGCATGAAGCGAAGTCTTAAAAAAATTATTAGACAAATTCTAAGGGAAGACAAGATGTCCATTAAGATCACAAAAAAAAAGTTACCTGACGGCGCTGGAATTGTCGTTGTGAAAAAAATTGACGAGCAGTGGAAGGTCTTAGGATTACGCCTTTACGGTTCTTATGATATTCCCAAGGGAGAAATTGAAGAGGGTGAAGACCAATTTAATACTGCTATTAGAGAAACGCTAGAAGAGGCTAGCATCACAGATCTTAATTTTCGATGGGGAAAAGAACCTATCGTAATTTCCGGAAAAGCCAACATTACCGTTTACTTGGCAGAAACCAGCCAGGATCCGGCGATCAAAAAGAATCCTGTTACTGGAATCTTTGAACATCATGCAGCTGCCTGGCTCGACTGGGACTTTATGGAAGACAAAGTATACAGTTACCTTAAGCCGGCTATAACTTGGGCAAAGGATACTGTTAATAATACATGAGATATTTACTGTGGCAAATCGCAGACCATACTTATAGTGAGTACTATGTCAATATTTAGAGAACACAATACAAATGCTGACCGGTCTGCTTCAGACCGACGTCGTCATAACAAGAAGATCGAAGACGCGATTAAAGATGGCGTCCACAATATTGTTGCAGAAGAATCTATCATTGGACAGGATGGAAAGAAGAAAATTAAGATCCCTGTCAGAGGAATTAAAGAATATAGATTTATCTACGGTGACAACAACCAAAATAAGAAAGTTGGATCTGCACCCGGCAAAGATATCAAGCGAGGTCAAAAGATTGGTGATGCTCAACAGCGACAGCAGGGCCAAGGAAACAAGCCGGGCGACGAAGCCGGGGAAGAATACTACGAAGTAGAAATTACTTTAGAAGAGCTTACCCACTACCTGTTTAACGATTTAGAATTGCCCGATCTCGAAAGAAAGACAATAAAGAATGTCACGGGCGAAAAGTGGAAGCGTCACGGCTATAGAAGCGAAGGTATTCGGCCACGCCTGGATAAAAAGAAGACTGCAATTAATCGAATTAGACGCAAGAAAGCGGCAGAAAAGAGAAAGGCCGAGGAGGGCGAAGACTTTGATGAAGAGCGGTTCTTGTACAATCAGAACGATCTAAAGTATCGCCACATTAAGAAAACACAGAAAGAGTCTTCGAATGCAGTAATATTCTTCTTGATGGATATTTCAGGATCGATGACACAGCAGAAAAAGTTTTTAGCGCGAAGCTTTTACTTCCTTTTGTACCACTTCATTAACAACAGATACGAAAACTGTGAAGTTGTTTTTGTAGCTCACGATACTAACGCATACGAAGTAGACGAAGACAAATTCTTCAAGCGTGGTAATAGCGGAGGTACTATAGTTTCATCTGGTCTTGAAAAAGTCAATGAAATAATCGACAAGAGGTTTCATCCTGCTAGTTGGAATGTTTACTTATTCCAGTGTTCTGATGGTGATAACTGGCCTTCAGACTTGGCAGCAACAGTGAAGATGGCAGAAATACTCAAGAGCAAGTGCCAATTATTTGGATACTGCGAAATAGAGCCTGATAGCGATAGGCTTAAGTGGATATCAGAAGGGTCTCGCATGTCAACAACTTACGAATCAATTAGAGACAAACGCCTTAAGATTGTAAAGATCCACCAGAAAGAAGACATTTGGCCTGCATTCAAAAAGCTTTTAGGTAAAAGAATAGCAATGCCCATGGGATCAGGAGGGACAGACTAATGTTTAATGATGATTGGAATGTCGACTTCCTTACAGAGTGGGATGACAAAATTATCGATCTGGCTCAGTCGGAAGGCTTAGACTGGTATCCTATAAACTACGAAATTTGTGACTACTACAGTATGATTGGTCACATGTCTTACCATGGCATGCCTTCTCATTATGGTCACTGGTCACACGGAAAACAGTTTGAGGTAACACACCAGAAATATAATATGGGTCAAGAGGGATTACCTTATGAGCTCATTATTAATAGCAACCCATCTATTGCCTACCTGATGCGAGAAAACCCAGCGTACTTACAACTGTTAATCATGTGTCACTGTGTAGGACACTCAGACTTCTTTAAGCACAACAGGATGTTTAAGGATACAAGAGCAGAGACAGTTATTCAAAGATTTAGAAATGGGAAGAAGCGGATTCAGAAGTACGTAGAGAATCCCAACATTGGAATTGAAAAGGTCGAGAGAATTATTGATGCATGTCATGCCGTACAATTTCAAACAGACAGATATCCGTTTCTTAAAAAGTCGGAAGCACAGATTAAGCAAAAGTATGTTGACTTAATTAACAATGACGAAACAGGTCAGTACAAAGACTTTGACATTAACAAAGTACCCTTGGAGCCCAATTACGACGTCTTAGAGTTTATTTGTAATCATGCAAATTTAGAACCATGGGCGCAGGACATCATCGAAATATGCAGAGACCAAGCAAAATATTTCATTCCACAGATTCAGACAAAGATAATGAACGAGGGATGGGCCTCTTTTTGGCACTATCGCCTAATGCATAAACTTGACCTCCCACAGGAGTATCACATTCCCTTTCTTAAAAGCCACAACCAGGTTGTTCGTCCTCATATTGGAGGCTTAAATCCATACCACTTGGGATTTGAGATGTTCAAGAGGATCGAAGAGCGGTATGGGCTAGAAGAATGTTTCCTTGCAAGAGAAACTGCACATGATGTTTCATTTTTAAGACAATATCTTACACAAGAGGACTGTTACGATTTAGGATTGTTCAGCTACTCAAGGAAGAAAGATCAATACGAGATTACGGATATATCAGACGAAGACGGCTGGAAGGAAGTGAGAGACAATCTTATTTCTCAAGTCGGAACAAACGGCATACCTGTTATTTACGTTGACGACGTTGAAGATGGAAACATACTAGTACTAAGGCATGATCATGACGGAAGAGATATAGATTTGACGCACGCAGATGAAGTTGTCCTTCACATAAGTCACTTGTGGGGTGACGTCGTAAAACTTTACACAGAAGTCGAAGGCGACATTTGGGAAATATGAAAATCGGAGAACCATACAATGGCTACTAAGAAAAACAATAATCAATTTTTAGATCTGATTCAGGCACAGAGAAGCAAAAAGAAGAAGCAAAAGTTTAAGGGTTCTCTTTTAGACTATCTTGACCTGGTAAAGAAAGATCCGGACATCACACAACTGTCGCACAAGCGACTATACAGAGCCATCTTAGACCATGGTATGCAGACAATGCCTGAGTCTGATGGTCGCAAGAATAAGATTTTTGATGGTGACAACATTAAAGTGTATGACTATTTTCAGTCAGAGTTTTTTGGTCACGAGCGAGTAATTGCTAAGATCATGAGGTTTCTTAAGTCAGCTGCGAATAGAGGGGAAGAGAGTCGACAGGTACTTCTTCTTATGGGCCCTGTTGGTGCTGGTAAGTCTGCCCTCACAGAGCATATTAAGAGCTCAATTGAGCAGTTGACGTATTATCACCTTGAGGGCGACCCGCAGAGAGGCGAGCCGTTGCAGTTAATCCCAAGAGGACTTCGGCCTGATTTTGAAGAGATGCTGGGTGTTAAGATTCAAGGCGACATTAGTCCTATTGCACGACACCATCTTATCGAAGAGCTTGACGGGAAGTACGAAGACTATCAGGTTGTTGAATCTACGTTCTCACAAAGAGGGCGGCGAGGTGTTGCTTCAGTGCCTCCAATGGATGCCAACAGCCAGGACGTAGGCGTTCTTATCGGCTCAGAGGACATTTCAAAGCTTGATAAGTACTCAGAAGACGATCCACGTGTACTCTCTCTAACAGGTGCTTTTAATATTGGTAACCGCGGGATTGTTGAACTGGTTGAGGTCTTCAAGAACGAGATCGAATTCTTACACACAATTATTACTGCAACACAGGAAAAGAGAGTTCCTTGCCCAGGTAAGCACGATATGCTTCACTTTGATGGGGTTATTCTTGCACACTGCAACGAAGCAGAGTGGAACAAGTTCCAAAGCGAACACACCAATGAAGCTATTCTTGACCGTGTTGTAAAAATCAACGTTCCTTATGTTCTAGAGCTTGATCAAGAGATTAAGATCTACGAGAAGATTCTTGGTCGATCTGACTTTGATGCTCATATTGCACCTCACACTCTTAGAGTTGCTTCGATGTTCAGTGTAATGTCTAGACTTAAGTCTTCTCAAAAGTGTGACCTTCTAACAAAGATGAAGATTTACAACGGCGATGATGTCATTGAAAAGGGGCGAGTTAAGAAGGTTGACATTAGAGACCTAAGAGAAGAAGCACCGAACGAAGGAATGAACGGTATTTCTACTCGCTTTATCATGAAGGCAATTGATAACGCTCTGTCCGACGCAGAGAAAAATATCATCACACCAGTCTCAATAATCAATTCGCTCCAGAAGCAGGTTAAAGAACAGCTTATCGACGAAGACTTCAAGGAGACGTGTTTAGGTCTTATTCAACAGGTCGTTCGTGAAGAGTATCTTAAGATTCTAGAAACAGAGATCGCTAAGGCATTTATTACTGCATACGAAGAGCAGGCACAATCTTTGTTTGACGCGTATCTTGATAATGCAGAAGCCTACACAACTCGTCAAAAGCTAAAAGATAGAATCACAAAGCAGGAAATGGAGCCAGACGAAAACTTCATGAAGTCCATCGAAGAGCAAATTGGAATTACAGGCTCATCGCGCGACGGATTTCGAAGTGATGTTACTGCTTACATGTTTGCTAGAATGCGACGTAAAGATACAGTTGACTATACTAGCTACGAGCCTCTCAAGGAAGCAATCGAATCGTACCTGATCTCATCAGTTAAGGACATGGCAAGAATTGTGACCAAGTCTAAAACCAGAGACGATGAGCAACAAAAGAAATACAGTGACATGGTGCAGGTTATGATTGATGAGTACGGTTATAATGCTGACAGTGCGGAAGAGATTCTCACATATGCTAGCAATAACCTGTGGCGTGACAGTTAATAGGAGGTTGCATGAATATTCAAATGCCAGAAGTGTTGACAGTAAGCTCGGCTGCTTTGTTAATCGGTGGACAGATGACTGCCGGTTGGGTCTTTCTTGGTTTGGGCATTGTTGGAGCAGTTATGCGTCTTGGTCTAGAGATGCAGGCAAAGCAAGAGCAGGCAAAAAAGATGGAAGACACAGCTCAGTCGATTAATGAAGCCGGAGAAGCAATTGGAAGATTTATTAATTCTCTCGGAAACACAAACCGAAACAGTAACTCAAATTTGAATTAGGTCGATGTTATGTCGACCACCAAAGTACTACTCCGAAAAGAGATAGACTCACAAATAAACACACTTCTTAGCGAAGCTTCAGAGAAAGTTGATGATTTATTGAATTGTCAGCTTTCTTTTTTATACGGAAAAAGTCCACTTCAAGCACAAATAATTGACACCCTAAGAATTGTATCAGAAATGTCCACAGATGATTCTAGTGGGCATGCCCTTAGAAACCTATTGGTCAACACAGTCTTAACCTCAGAAGGACTCTGGGCTGGGTCTGGATTCATTTCTTTGGTTGTACTCCTGGAGGCAAATAAGTCTCTTCAAAAAATCAGGCATATGGGTGGATCATATGATATCGATCAAGCTGCGCTATCAAGAGAGATAACCCGTAGTTCTAGAAGGTCGAGTAGTAAAGAAATATTTGAAAGCTTGAATTGCCTTACTAGATCTTCATATGAACTTGATTTGACCCGACAAATACTAGAAATGTGTGGGTCCTCTTCTAGCGCCAACATATCAGACACTGTAGGTATGCACACCTTTATTGAAAGACACAGTGGCTATAACATTAGCGTCGACCCTTCTGACTTATTCTGGACTGCTAGTCAGGCATCCATCATTTCACTCTACTCACCAAAGATTGTGTGCATCGATGGAATTTGCGAGTCGATGTCTGAGTTGCACAACATCATAGACACATCATTTCAAACAGGTCAGTCAGTTGTTATCTTTGCTAGAGGGTTTCATGACGATGTAACAAACACGCTAGCGGTTAATCACGCCAAGGGAATGCTAAATGTCATACCGATAACTGTTCCCTACGATTTAATGGGTGTCAATCAGCTTGTGGATATTGCTGTTTGTTGTAAAACAGATGTTGTATCTTCACTAAAGGGTGAACTTATAAGCACTATTGAGTGGGAAAATCTTAAAGAGATTGACCAAATAAAAATAGTCCCAGGCAACACGGTAATTAGAAATCCATCTTCTAAAAAAAGAGCTGATCGTCATCGTGCAAGTATTCAGAAAAAGTACATCAACTTGTTGAACAAAGATCTGCTTCAAAAAGAAGGAGAGGCAGATCTTACTGGTGAACAAATTAACTCAATAAGAGACTCTAACAGAGAGCAAGGAAAAATAATGCAAAAAAGAATGCTCTCTCTTATGTCAAGCGGTGTAAAAGTTGTTCTAGGGAAAGAACACGGTTCTACACATGGCCTAAGAAAAGATAGAGTCCAGACTCTTCTTAGGGTATATGGACAAGGCAGCAAGCATGGCTTAGTCAATCTTTATAATATTAACACAGAAAATCTAGACTACATTTCTTCAAATGTCATTAGTCGTCTTAAGGCTGCCGGATTATCTTCTATGTCTCCCCCTTCTTTGGCGTGTGGTTTTAGGGTGGGCTTAGCAAACGCAAAGCTAATGCAAAAAATCGGTGCATGGTTGGCGATAGATGAGTAAGAAAAAGAAATGGAAGAACAAATGGAGATCTCCCTCGAAAGACAGGGTACTGTCTTTTGATGAAGTGGTAGACATTATCGCAAACAACAAGAAGCACTCAGTTCACATAGGGACTGACTCACACATTAAAAAAGGCACAACAGGAAAGCATGTATTTGCAACTGTGATCTGCCTGTATGAGCAGGGAAATGGGGCATTTTACTATTTCTCTAGGGAGACTCCTGAAAAATGTTTTCAGTCTTTGGCGGAAAGAATTATGGAAGAAGCATCTAGATCTCTTGTCCTCGCTCAAGAAATATGCACAAAGTTTCCGAACAGAAAAATTGTTGTGCATTCTGATACAAATACTGACATTCGATATCCTACTACTAAGTTCACACCTACGATTAGAAACTGGGCGAAGTCTATTGGGGCTGAATTTTTAGCTAAACCTGAAGCGTGGGCAGCTACTAGTGTCGCAGACTGGCACGCGAAATAGACATTTTACTTAGTCGCTTGCCTCGCTGTATAAATACGTACAGCTATCAAAGGAGATACACACATGTCACTCGAAACAAAAGTAGGCCGCGCGGCCTTAGACATTATGGAAGTAGCTAAGACTAAAGTCGCCACTGGGCTTTTAGAGGCAAGGAATGAAAGGCGGCTAGATGTTACAGATGAGCAACTAGCACTTATCATGCAGCATGTTAATGCAGCACTTGATGCGACTTTTACACCTTCTGCTGAAATGTTGCAACGCGTAATCAAGAGCGAAAAGTAAGAATGATGAGAGGACAACAACACTTAATACAGTGTCATTGTATGCTGCCGCAGTATAGAGGCAGAAAAGATCCTGTGTTTCATAAATTTGTTGTCTTCTCTGTAATAGACGAAAGCGACACTGTAATTCCTAAATACTGCCAGTGCAATAACTGCGGTGCAGTTCACAAAGTTTATGATATTTGTAAGTCAGAAATGATTACCGGAAAAGATGAACTAAATACAGTCACAACTATTTCTGAAATTAGACGTGGACTTCCTGCTGACATTAGAGAGATTTTAGACACTTATAATTGCGACCTGCCTATTTGGGAAAATGTCTTGTTCATCTATTTGAACAAGCTTTGGGGACAAACCGTTGTCATGACTAGAGATACGATTAACAACGAAGTTCAAGGAAAAATTTTACGTCTCAACGGTGAAGATTCAATTATGATAGAGAACTATATCATTAGTGAGACTGTGTGATGGAAAACAGGACAAACAAAAATTTGACACCTGATCAACAGACGGCAACGCTTGAAAATGTTGTTGCTAGAGAAATTGTTCAGGAAATCTTAAAGTATGGCGTTACTCAAGGTCAGATTGTTAAGATTATTGAAGTTTTAGCTATGGAGCTAGAAAACCGCGATATGATGATATCGTTAGTTGAGTGTATCAATGCCGACCACAAACCAAAAAAGTCAAAGAGTGGCGGATTAATTACTGACATTTAAGGAGAAAAACATGTCTGTATTAGAACAGTGGAATGAAATTAAAGTTCTAGTTGAAAGCTTAGATCTAGACGTACACAAGAATGCAGGTGGAAATGCATCTGCGGGTGTTCGAGCACGTAAAGGGCTTCGAGCGCTTAAGAATGCTGCAGCTTCTCTTGTGAAGACTACGATTCAGGAAGAAAAAGAGCGAAAGGGTTAATTTGGGGGTGAAACGGTTTCGACAGGGTGTGATGCCTTGATGGTGCAAGTAGCCAACGGTAACACATGGCTTGACAGCGTTACAAAACTTTAATTGCCAACAATAACGACAATTACGAATACGCCCTAGCGGCTTAATCGGGTGGTTTCTCACAACCATCTAACCAATGTGAGATAAGTGGTTGGTCCCACCGAAAAAAACAAGACTAAAAATGGTTATCCTACATGTAGTAGGTGAGATCCTGACTCTCGATAGGGATGGTTGGTTTTTCGAGATACCTTGTTGGTTTGGGAATAAACCAACTAAGCTTGTGAATGACCTGATATGTTGATCATTTTGGACGCGGGTTCGACTCCCGCCGCCTCCACCATTAATTAAACTGCTTCTAGTGTATAATTAGCTTTATGGATAATCATCTCGTAAGAGGGAGTCTAATGAATGGGATCAAGCACTTACAGCTTGGTGGGGAAAAAACCGCCCAAGCCGAAAAAACAAAAGAAAAAAGACTTATCGGCGACCGAACATGACTCTAAGACTAGTAAACTTGTAGGAGATAAAACAATGTCTATTGATAATGGTGGAAACGACGACACTTACATTAATGATGCAGATGACTTTGACTTTGTAGAGGCATATGATGATGCACCTGCAGCAGCAGACGAGAGATTGTTGCCGGAAAATAGTGCAGCTAGCGCTATCTCCGTAGGATTTGTTGGTGTTGGAGGAGGAGGCGGTAAGCTTGCCAAAGCATTCTTAGACCTTGGTTTCTCAAAAACACTTTTAGTTAATACAACAGAAAAAGATCAGCCCGGAGGTGTGGATGAAGGACACCTTCTAATTGTTCCCGGAGCTGACGGGGTTGGTAAGGATATCGACCTGGGTAAAAAGCTTTTGGGTGAACAAAGCTCAATCGTAGAAGACGCAGTCCGTACACGACTTGGAAAAGTTGACTGGTTATTTGTTTTGGCCGGCGGTGGCGGAGGCACAGGAAGTGCATGCCACAGCCTTCATGGCTCTCTTTCCCGTTATTTAGATTCTACAGAAGCTAGCGGAAAGGTAGTGTACATTGTTACAAAGCCAACTGCACAAGAGTTACTTAACCCAACAATTAAGAAAAACTTCGAGTCACTCTCAGAAGACGTTGCCAATCATCCACACATTATTATTGATAATGAAAAGCAGTTGCAACTTCTTCGAGGCAAGGTGGGAATGATGAATATGTTCCCGTCGGCAAACAAAAATTTTGCGAAGCTCTTGTCACAAGTATTTAAGCTCGCGTCAGAACATTCGCCAATTCAAACATTTGATTCTAAGGATCTTGAGAGATGTCTATCCACCGATGGAAGAATGGTGGTAGGAAGCACAGTCGTAAGAGATGTTACAAGAAACGATCTGGGGTCGCTGGTATATCAGGGATGCCTAAGATCTTCGCCATGTCCTGCGCCTTCCGGTAATTCAGAGACAGGTGTGCTGTTGTTAGTTGTTGATAACAACATGGCTAATGATCCGGACGTAAGTAGAAGACTAGAGTCAGCATTCTCATATGTCGGCGGAAGAGCAAATACACTTTTCTCAGGTGTCTACGTAAAAGACAGACTTCCTGGTCTTATTGCACTTACCCTTATGGGTGGTCTATAAATCAGACAAATCAATGGTTTTAGAACAAAGTTTCTTAAGCACCGACTTCTCTATTTGACATATTCTCATGCGTGTAACACCGAATATGTCACCGATTTCTTGTAGAGTCATTGGTCCTTGGTCTGCAGCTATCATCGTACAATTATTGGATGACGAACAGTCAATCCAGTATCGGCAACCTGTGTTTCTACACGGGGTGTTTGCCTCTTTGTGTTCCTTGAAGCATGTAGTATTTTCTAATACTTTGTCTAATTCCTGTTTGTCTTCTAACAAATTATCGCTCATGCATCCGCCTACTTATTATTGAAACCGTACGCCGAAGAATTAACATGTACACGTTTTGGGTGAAAGATTAGACTAGAGGTTAACTTGAGAAAATCACTTATATTAGACACGTCAGTCCTTTTATACGACAAAGAATCAATTCATTCTTTTCCAGGAAATGACATTATCCTACCCTTTACCGTTCTAGATGAACTAGATAGGAAAAAAGAAGCACCAGGGCTTTTAGGAGAATCAGCTAGATATGTTAACCGCTATCTAGACGATCTTAGAAGTTTAGGGCGTTTAGATAAAGGCGTGCTAGTAGAAGATATTGATCAAACAATTAAAATATTAACACAAGAAGATACGGGTCCAGCGAAGGATATTGGTTTAGATACCGGTCGAGGCGACAATAGAATTATATCTGCTGCCCTCTGTGTTAAGTCTGAGGACACTTCTAAGCCTGTTAAGGTCATCACCAAGGATATTAATTTACGTGTCAAATGCGATGCTCTGGGTATCTCTGCTGAAGACTACTATAAGGACCATCTCAAGGCAGAGCTAGCTGATGATGAAGGGTCTGTCACTTCGATCATGATTGAAGATGATCGTGTTTCTGAGCTTCATGAAAAAGGCCAGACCAACATTAGCGACGAAGAAAAAGAAAAGCATGGTCTCTATCAAAACTGCTCCGTTGTAGTTACAGGTGCAGCCGGCGGTTCTGTTCTTGCGTCTTACAAAAACTTTGTTTTAACCAAGTCTTTGCCTCGAGGAAAATTTTCTGCTGCGCCTGTTAATCCGCGGAACAAAGAGCAACATTTTGCGTTAAGTGCCCTAACTGATCCCGATATTCCTCTCGTTTGTTTAACTGGCATCGCAGGATCAGGAAAAACTTTTCTTACACTTTTAAGTGCATTAAATTCTTTGCAAGAAGGTCACTGTGATAGAATCGTTGTAACTAGATCCATTCAGCCTGTCGGAAGAGATATTGGATTTTTGCCCGGTGACTTGCAAGAAAAGATGGCACCATGGATGGCACCGCTAGTAGATAACTTCAGACATGCTTTTAAGGATATGACTTACTTTAATAGCATGATTGATCGAGGGCAAATTGAAATTGCTCCTTTAAGTTTTATTAGAGGTAGAACTTTCAACAACGCGTTTATTATTGTTGACGAAGCTCAAAACGCCACAATTCATGAGCTTAAGACAATTGTGACCAGGATTGGCGAAAACTCTAAGATAGTTTTAATGGGTGACACGGACCAAGTAGACACACCCTATATTAACAGTAGATCAAATGGTCTTGCTATTATTATTGATAAGCTTCGGGAAAGCAATCTCACTTGTCATGTTCACTTGTCAAAAGGTGAAAGGTCTAAGTTGGCCACGTTAGCCAGCAAGACTCTGTAAATCACTGACTTTACGTCTAACCCTGCCTTAGTAGATGCATATTTAGCATAGGATCACTGTGCTGGAGACTATGTATGGCAACACTGAAGCTTAAGGTTAGAGACGCTGCGCGTCTTACGAAGAAATATCCGTATACAAGACACCTGCCTAAAACGCAGCTGTACAGCAATCAGAGGTTTGAGATCGAAGTGTTCGAGATCCTCTTTGATAATGTAGACGAAGTAACTTACAATTTCGAAGCAGCATTCTCCAGGGTGCCAAGTGTTACATGTGCCCTTGTTGTAAATGAAGGCGACCCCGGTGATACGCAGAACGTTAATATTTACGTAAAACAGATTGCCCGAACGCATGTAGTAATTGGTGCTTCCGACGCATTTACCGGTAAAATTGCGGTTCATGCCATTCTTATGGATAACTAATGAGACTTACAAATTTTTCAATGGAGACAGGAAATAGTTCTACAGATTCTTCTGGACAAGCAGAAGTAACGCTTACTGGACAATATTTTTATGCGCCAGTAGTTACAGTCATTGGTAAAGCAGATGACTCTGGTGCTGATGTTAACGCATTTGGCAACACTAATGTCTACATAAAGTCTATATCCAAGAGTACTGGTCAGTGGGTCGTAACGATTCAAACAGAACCGTTTATTTCATTCAACTATCAGGCAATGGGACAAATTCTAGAGAGGGTTTAGGGAGCTAAAAATGGCAAAAGACTTTAGAAGCAAGCAGATCAGAACCTCCAAGCTTATCGGCTCCGGAGGAATCGCGGAAGGAAAAGCCTATTTGGGATTGGCGATTTATGATCATCGACATGCAGTAAACGGCGCCGGTACACAAAAGTACGACGGTACAATGCAACCCAGCATGCTCAGCAATGTAGGCTCAGATGTTTGGCTGTTTATTTCCGGATCGAAGTCTTCTCCTGAAGTTACTTGGCCCGGTGGAAACGCTGGTCAAGACTGGCATGGAAGAAACTTGGTTGGCACAGCTGTTAGTGAGTCTGGGTATGAAGGCGGAAAAGCAGTTTTGTTCGGTGGCGACGTCATAGTTTCCGGAACACTATTTGCAGAAAGATCTGTAGTTGAAGTAGACGAAGCTGTCAGAGGAGACCTATTAGTCCCTAATTCTGCACACGTCTCAGGGGCATTTACTTCAAATCAAGGTGCTGTTTTTAACTTATCTAGCGGATCCACACCCTATACTACAGTAGCAGGTGTAGGTGTCCCAGGTAACGATTTTGTAGTTCATGGATCTTCTGTATCGAGTCTTTTGCACATAGACGCTAGCGCAAATAGAATCGGTATTGGCCATACGGCCCCGGAAGCTTTACTCAGCATTAAATCAACTGCTATAGACACATTTTCTGGTGTTGGCGATCCTGCGAACTATCACCTTCGCCTTGTGGGCCCGACCTCAACAGATACAGGAACAGGTCTAGCATTTGGAGGCACCGATGAGATCGGAGCATCTTTAGTTTTCAAAGATACGGGTAGTCAGTCACAAGGCGAGCTACAATTCTATACAAAAGACTCAACAACCAACGGTGTAGCTCCCGAACAGCGGATGGTTATCAAGAATGATGGTAAGGTTGGAATCGGCGAGAACGGACAGTCTTACGGGTTTGACCCGGATGCTCTTTTAGAAATCTACGGAACAACAACACAACTTAAGCTCTCAAATAACGCTACTGATTATTCTACGCTCGCTGTTGGTACAAACGGTGATCTAACAATTACAACTGTTGATGATGCAGCAGGCGCAGCTGACTTTGTTGTTGTTGCAGACGGTGCGGTTGACATTGATGCAAATCAGGGTGCTCTTTCACTGGATGGCTCTGGTGGGATTCATATTGGAACTGAAACAGATGTTGGTATTGATATTGACTCAAGCACTCTGGATATCGACGCCTCAGGTGCTATTACGATTGACAGCACATCGACAATCGTAATAAGCGGAGATGGTGGAGCTACTTTAAGTGATGATACGAAAGACATGTCATATGATGGGTCAGGAAATCTGGACTTAAATACGGTTGCACTAGACATCGACGCTACAAGCGCAATCACTATAGACTCTACAACATCAGTTTCAATTTCCGGTGATACAGGAGCGTCGATCGGCGACGACACAGAGGCACTAGCTTATGATGGCTCTGGAAACGTTGACTTTGATGCAGTGTCGCTGGACATTGATGCTACGACATTTGATATAACCAGCACTACAGATTCAAGTGTTCTAGTTAACGGCTCAGGCCAGGACTTATCACTTTCTGTTCTTGGGGGCGGGGCACAAAAAATGACCCTGACTTCGGCAGGGACTGGAACTGATGCTATTGATATTAATGCAACAGGCGGAGGCATCGATGTTGATGCTGCGTCTACGGTTAATATTACAGCAACTACTAATCTTACACTTCAAGGTAACGGACAGGCCGCATTTGGAGATGACACAGAAGGACTAATCTACGATGGGTCTGGTAATGCTGACTTTGATGCTGTCGCTCTGGACATTGATGCGTCAGGAGCTATTACTATTGACGGCACCAGTACACTGTCTATCGACTCAGCTGATGATTCTAATATCACTGTGACAGGGGCTGGAAAAGATCTCACCCTATCAGTCGCCGGCGGCGCGGCACAGAAACTAATATTAGATTCCGCAGGCACAGGCGCGCGTGCTATTGATATAGATGCCACAGCCGGCGGAGTGGATATTGATGCTAATGGAATACTCGCACTAGACTCAGAAACACAAATTGATATTGGTAAAGAGCAAGACGTAGCTATTGACATAGACTCAAGCACATTAGACATCGACGCTTCTGGTGCTATTACTATAGACGGAACTTCAACAATATCAATTGATGGAGGTGGTGCACTTAACATAGACACATCTTCAGGTGCACTTTCAGTCGGAACAGCAAACAGCGGAATCGCAGTCAACATTGGGCATGCAACTTCAGAAGTTACCATTGGGGATAATCTTACTGTACAGGGTGACTTAACTGTCAACGGAACAACAACAACAGTTAATTCTACAACGATGACAGTCGACGACCCCATTCTTACTCTTGGCGGTGACTCAGCCCCCGGGTCAGATGATAACAAAGACAGAGGTGTTGAGTTTAGATGGCACAATGGCACAGATCCCAAGATTGGCTTTCTGGGATACGATGACTCAGAATCGGTGTTTACCCTTATACCTGATGCTACAAACACTTCTGAGGTATTCTCTGGATCTCCTGGAACACTTCGTGTAAGACAGGTCGACCTTTACGATGATGGTGCTGAGAGCATTCGAAGCGATGGTACTGATATACACATTGCTGTCGGTGCAAACGGAGACGTAAATCTTCCGGCAAACATTGGTTTGACGTTCGGTGACGATGGAGAAATAATTGAAGGTGATGGTTCCGGACTTACAATTAAGGGTGGAGATATAACGCTTGACTCTGAGGGTGACATCAACTTAGATGCTGCAGGTTCGGACGTTTACCTTAAAGCTAACGGTTCTAACAAGGTTAGGATTAATATGGGCTCTAGCAAAGTTCAATTTTCACCAATGGTTAGCGGACAAGATCTACAGTTCAACTATAACAATTCCGGAATCTACGCGATTGGTACATTTGACTCTAGTGAAAAGTCGTTTAGAATGTCTAATGACCGAAAGATTCAGTTTGGAGACACGGCAGAGTTCATCGTAGGCGACGGAACTGATCTTTCGATTTCTTCAAGTGGAAAGCTTTTACTAACAGCTTCTTCAGATATCGTAATTCCTGTTAATGTTGGTCTTGTACTAGACGGAGAAGGCTTTGAAAAGATCGAGTCAGACGGTACTGACATTAACTTTAGCGTTGGAACCGGCGGTGATGTTAACTTCCCTGCAAATATTGGACTTACGTTCGGTAATGACGGAGAGAAGATTGAGGGAGACGGAACAGACCTGACAATTCAGGGCGGCGACATTAATCTTACCGCCGAAGCAGACGTTAATATTCCTGCTAATGTTGGCCTTACCTTTGGGGATGACAATGAGAAAATCGAAGGAGACGGAACTAATCTAACGGTATCATCCGGAAATGATATAGATCTGGATGCGTCACACGATATCATCTTAGATGCAGGTGGTGCTGAATGGCATTTCAACCATGGTAACTCCATCAACATACTACAAATCAGATCTTCAGGTGGCACAGCACTAGACGCAGGACCGGTTTATAGAGCAATGACAGCTGATATGGGTCATGACTTCCAAAACTCAAGCGGCCAAACAGTTGCTTTTCTTGGTAGTGATAGAAAGCTTTATCTATATGATGAAGGCGGAGAGCATATCTCTTCTGACGGCAACAACCTTACCGCTGCAGCTGGAACTGATATTTCTCTTGACGCCGGCGGTGATATTATACTAGACGCTAATGGCGGTGATGTTGACTTCTTAAGAAATGGAGTGCGAAATCTTCGGATAAATCTTTACAAAACTTCTGATGGTGCTAAGTCAGGTGTCGACATTTTATCTAAGGGTTTCATGGTATTAAGGCCGGAGTCTGGCGAAGTCACGCTTATGTCCGGCAGTAATCCCAATTCAGCGTACGGTACACTTCAAGGATTTAACGGCGACATGTATCTTTCTTCGTCGCAGTCAGACAAAGACATGATCTTTATGGTGAACGACGGTGGCACCATGACAGAGGTCATGCGTCTAGATGGAGACGTATCTTCACTCAAGATTGCTAGCGGCAAGAAGGTCCTGTTCGGTGGAACTAATGTCTCCCTTGCCAACTCAGGCAATGAATTAGTCGCGTCAGCATCACTAGTAGGAATCGACGCAGAAGAAACATACTATTCTGGTGACGTATTTATCAGTGGAACTCTTTCTCCCAGCGCATTATCACTTAGTAATATCGACTTAGCATCAGACGGATATGTCAGGTTTGGAGATACAAACAACTTTATACAGCGATCAGGCAACGACTTGCAGTTTAGGGACTCCAACACTGGGGTTACTAAAACCCTGACGGAGCTTATGACTGTTTCAGGTATTGGTCCTTTTGAGGTGCTTTCAAATGATGGCGTAACACCTGCTACTCTTAAAATGAGATCAACTGGATCATTCTCGCTGGGCGCCAACAATCAGTATGCTGATGTTGTTGGTAGCGACTTATTTTTCTTCATCTCAGGATCAGTCCACAGAGGATCATCAGATGATATAAAAGCAGCTGCTTTTGGTGGAGATGTTGTAATTACGGGGTCACTTAAAGCAGGCGCAATTATAGATACATGGACTTATGATGGCACCAACCACCTCTACGCCCTCTCAGCTTCAATGGAAGAAGTAGGATATGCAGCACCACTTGTAGGTAAGAGCATGTCAGGCAACAATATGTTTTCAATATTGCCTGGATATGATATTAGCAAGTCAGCAAACGGTAGCTTAACCACAATATTGGGAGAAGTATCTGACGGTAACATTATCTTTGGTGTTAATGATGGCGGAACACCGACAGAAGTCTTTAGGCTGCAGGGCACAAACTCTTCTATGAGGATAGCAGCGAACAAGAATTTGGAGTTTGGTGGCTCATCTAGATACATTAGCTCACCCAATACCACAACTATAAACTACGTCAATGGGAATACGGGTGGTGCACATACATTTACAGGACACATATTACCGTCATCGGATAGTACATACGATTTAGGCTCAGACACTCTTCGTTTTGCCAACATCTACACCGGTGACCTTAACCTTAAAAACGATCGAGGAGACTGGACTATCCTTGAGGAAGAAGACTTCCTATGTGTCATTAACAACAAAACAGGCAAGAAGTTCAAGATGATGTTAGAACCCTTGGAGGAGAACGAATAATGGCTATTCATACCAATTCATTAATGGTAACAGGCTCTGCACATATTTCCGGTACGCTAGATATCGGCGGCGCGGTAGTTTCGCATGTATACGATGAAGACAGCATGTCTAGTAACAGCGCGACTGGACTGGCAACCCAACAGAGTATTAAGGCATATGTTGATTCTTCTGCTACAGCAGCTATAGGAGATATTGGCGACGTAACGGTAACAAGTGCCGCAGCAGGTCAAGTGCTGTCGTACGACTCCACAGGAAATGAATGGGCTAATGCATCTATAACAGGAACCACAAATCAAGTAAGTGTGTCTCTAGCAGACTCTTCTATTCAAGTAGGACTTCCTACAAACGTAACAATTGATGGAGACTTAACAGTAAGCGGCGGGGATATTATCGGAGGTACCGGCAACCTTAACATAAAGTCTAATCATCACATTATCTTAGACTTAGATGAAGACAATAATGGCTCAGCTAACTTATATCTCAAAGATGGTGCTGAAAACGTCGTAATGACTGTGCGTGAGTCTGGTGACATGACGCTGGGAGGTTCTCTAACAGTAGAAGGAAATATTATTAAGGCATCTGATGGCGGTTCCACAATTACAATGGATACCTCTGACAATGTTACAATTGGTGGTGATCTAACAGTTGGTGGGGGTGACATTTACGGGCCTGAAAACTCACAACTTAGGCTAAGATCTGATGCTAACGTTATTGTTCAAATAGATGCGGATAATGATGGTACTAATAAATTCGTAGTCTGGGATAATGGTGAAAATTCAAAGTTTGAAGTCAATGAGTCTGGAGACGTTCAGATGGACGGAAGCGTGACAATTGGTGGAAATATCATCAAGGCTTCAGACGGTGGCTCTACAATTACCCTAGATACTTCAGATAATGTCACAATCGGAAACAACCTTATTCTTGGCAATAACAGAATCCACAACTCTGACGACGAACTCACAATTTCTCTTGACGCTGATCAAAAGGTCGGTATTGGTCCGAACCCGGGTGGTTCATTTCCTTCTTATATGCTAGATGTAAATGGAGACATCCGGATTCGTGGCAATGACATCAGAGACAGCGGCGCTGATGTTGCAATAAAGTTTGATGGGTCAGCTAATACTCAAGTGATGGGAAATCTGACGGTGGGTGACGGTTCGTCAGAAGATCAAAAAGTTGTATTTGACGGAAGCGCTCAAGATTATTACGTCGGAATTGATAACACTGATGATCAGCTTAAAATAGGAATGGGATCTAGCGTTGGGGTATCTGATTCTATTGGCATTTCAATGGATTCTAGCGGTTATGTTAGATTTCCTTTGGGTCTTAAGTACAATAGCTCTGTTAGAGTTGCTGGATCCAGCGGAGCTGAAAACAGTCAATGGCTTAAGATACTTTCATCTCCAACAGTTAGTGGCTCTAGCGCGATAAATGTCTCAGGCGTTTTTCTTCTTAGTCTAGTCGCCCCGGGAGTCTCATCTGGTTATCGTGCCTCGGAATACTATATTCTTACTGTCAACATAACACACCAAAATTCTTCACCATGGTACTTCGCTTCTAGTGGACCTGTAATTACAGTCGAACCGGTGGGTACCACCATGTCTACATACTTTGATCCTACTACAGATCTAATTTTAACACACGATTCACAGGATAGTAAGACATTTGAGGTTTGGATTCAAGAGCATACCGGTAATATCGAGTGTATGTTGATGTGGCTGGGAGGCAGAGATACTGATGACGAAGGGGCATACGATGGAAACACAGACCCATACAATATCGTAATTCAGACCGGACAGTCATGGGGTTCTTTTTCTTCCAGGGGAACAGACCATTCCGGTACATTGGCTAAGAAGAAGTTAGGTGGACTAACCCTAGGGAGTGTTGAGGTTGCTTCAATATTAGACGAAGACACATTAACTTCAGATAGTGACTCTGCATTGGCTACTCAGCAAAGCATTAAAGCATATGTTGACAACAGCTTGGGAACATTTTTGTCAAATGGATCAGATAATAGAGTCGTCACATCAACAAACAGTGACTCTCTAAGCGCTGAGTCTGATCTTACATTTGACGCTAGCGTTCTAGAAATTACTAATGGTAGTGGTGAGGCAAAACTGGTTGTTGATACGAATTCTACAACAGGAAATCATGCCGGTCACATAATGCTGCGCAAGTCTGATACTAGCGGACTCGACAACGCATCCAATCTTGGTGAGATATTTTTTGCCGGCTCAGAAGACGGAAGCACATTTAATAATGCGGCCGCAATTATTGCAGAAGTAGACGAAGCCGCGTGGACAGCAAACTCTTCAGCTGCCGGAAGAATTATACTTAAAACAACTCCGGATGGTTCGACATCACCTGCCGATGCCTTAAAGGTTGATAGCTCTCAAAAAACAACCATGTTTGGTGATGCAAATATCGTGGGATCTCTTACTATCGGTGATGGTTCATCGGCAGACACTAAGATAACTTTCGACGGTAACGCACAAGACTTCTATATAGGACTAGACGATTCCGATGATGCTTTGAAAATTGGTAGGGGAGCCGACTTTACGACACCCATAATTGAAATTGAAGAGGATGACCATTTAATTGTAGGCCATCAAACTGGAATGGTGTCCATCGCGTCCAACAAGACAAACAATACCGCCGGAATAACTTCTCTTCAGCAGGGATTCGGAAGCGTCGTAAACGGAATCTTTTTTGATCATGATTCGTTCATACAGCCCACTACCATTATTGGTGGTACTTATGCCGAAAACTACAGCGCCCGTAATCTGCAGTCGACGATTGATAAGCAATTATTAAAATCAGGTGGGAAATGGGGAGCCAACTATGTCGGTGGTATTACTGCTTTAGGACAGTCCAACTTTTCGGTTCCCGATGTTATGTACGCAGGATCACTAACATGTGCAGCAACCCCTGCTCATAACACAAGTAAGTGGGAATTTACCAACGTAACATTAGGAGCTCCGGTATTGATGACTTCGTACAGTCGGGTTCATAAACTTACCGGGGGCGCCAACGGTGAGACACGAGCGATTAAAACAAAGTTCAAGCTTACACATGGTTATAGCTACACTGTTATGTTCTACTATAGAGGAGGAGCAGTTAACACCCCTGAAAGTGGTGAAGATCTTTTAATTCAGGTATCGGAGGACGGAACTTCATACACTACTGTCCACAACATTGATTATACAGTAAGTCCCGGTTCTGGGTCAAGTGGTACACAGGTAGAGTTTGATTTCAGGTATA
>MDTD01085301.1_pt1 | contig 40258 bp, 36 predicted proteins | sample 811221 | NCBI WGS metagenome assembly MDTD01 (sample SAMN05326646, study PRJNA326480) | marine metagenome | isolation source: seawater | place: Pacific Ocean: South West | collected 2011
CCGATTGCGCCGTCGCGAAGTCGACCGTTGAGATGTGAGAATATTGACCATGCTAAGAGCCCACTCGAGCCCGATTCTGTGTAAACCTATAACAATCCGTGGCCATGTCATGCCGCCGGGGTTCATCCCGTCGGGTCGATTGAAATACCCTAGCGCAGCGTAACAGTCTTGATTTTCTGGCCGGCCCGGAGACTGTCTTTTGGTCCCAGACCGTTAAGTACGCGGAAGCGCTCTTCCTTGAAATCGGGAAAGGGTAGGCGTTGCGACAGGCCTGATACTGTATCGCCCCGCCGTACGGTGGCGACCCCAAGAACGAGGGGTTTCAGGCGCCCGGCTTCCCGGGCGCCGAGCCGGCGGAAACTGTATGTTACCCGGCGCAGATCCGTCGATATCGCCGCGGTCCGTTCTGTTGGCGTGACGAAAGTAAACCGGTAGATATCCTTCTCGATCCGGTAAGCCACCAAGCGCAGATCGACGTTCCCGCCACTGGTTCGGGCGCGTGTCGTGGCCGTGGCTGCCTGCAGCCCGCGAACGGTGATGGGTTCGAGATCGCGCAGCCGCAGCTTCTTGGCCCAGACTCTCCGGATGTATGACGTCATCGATCCCAAATACGGTTTCCCACCGTCGAAGATAAAGCGGGTGCCGGACGGCCCGAAACCATGGACGGCCTGAGGCGTATTGAAGACGCTGAACCCCTGCGGGACCCTGAAGGCGAAACGCAGCTTGGGATGTAGAAACTCCTGTCCACGTACGAACCCCTGATCGGGGTCGTCGCCGTAAAGCATACCGTTTACTTTCGACAGGTAGCGCTTCCGCGCTGTGATCGGCTTTTTCACGTTGGCCTTACGGGCAAGATTCGTCGCCCGCTGCACGCGGGCAATGGGGGCAGGGTGGGTGGCGAGATAATTGAACCGATCGACGGAGTCCGGTGATTGGCCCCGGCGCTTGGCATCCAGACGCGAACTGGCGCGCAGCGTGGACAGGAATCCCGCCATTGCTCTTGGATCGTACCCCGCCTGAGACAGATACCGGACACCGAGCTGATCGGATTCGTATTCGTTGTCGCGAGAATGGCTCTGTAAAAGCGAGACTGCGCCGACCTGTCCGAGTTCCGCGCCTGCGCGCCCGCCGAGGACCGCCGCCGCGATCACCCCGACATTGGCCAGCAAAGAATACCCCTGCCGCCGGGCATGGTGAAGCGCGGTGATGTGCCCGATTTCGTGGGCCAGCACGCCGGCAAGCTGCGCTTCGTTATCCGCCAGCGCCATCAGGCCCCGGGTGATGTATACATATCCGCCGGGGGTCGCGAATGCGTTGACGATATCGGAATTGAGCAGCGTGAACGTCCATTTCAGGTTCGGACGCTCCGAAGTTTTGGCGAGTAACTGACCGATGCTGTCGACGTAACGCTTCAGCTCAGGCGTGCCGTACTCACCGCCGAATTCAGCGATGATTTTCGGGTGCGTTTCGCGACCCACGCGGATTTCGTCAGCCTCCGTAAAGCCGCCCGTAAAACTGGTTCCACCGGTGGCCGGGTTTTTAGCACACCCGGTCAACTGAACCGCCAGCAGGGCGGCCACGGCGAAAATCGATACAAGTCTGGTCGTTTTGGTCATTTACCCAACACCTCGTTCTGCTCGGGATGCGTGATCGCGACTATCGGGCCATTTCTTTTTCTCACCCCGCCGCGGACGCGCATACGTTTTCCTTCGGACTAGCCTATGTAAGTGTCCGACCCGCGGAAAAGCTTCATTTTCGACCGACGTCTGTAAATTGTGAAGTCAGCCCGCCAAGCATCCCCCAAATTCAGATAACCCCTTCCCGTACTATGGCAACTAACACCGGCACGGCTTCGACGATCTGAAATGTGCCGATCCGGTCAGCCACGCCCGGAAGCCGCTATCGATCGTTACGGTATCGCTGTCAGTTACCCCAAAAATCGAGGCGGCCGTCACCTCATCGGGATTGCGCAACCGCAAATCGCGGGCATAAGCGGGGTCGGCCGCAGCAGAAAAACCGATAGTAAGATTTGCCATGCGTACAGATGTTCGTTCCGGAAGGACGATTGACCCGATTTTTAACGGGATACGCCTTTGCGTTGCCGATTTGCCCCGGTAGTATATCTCGCCACCGTCGCCCCGCCCGATGGCGGCGTAACTTTGTACGGAGTGAACGACGTGACCGACCGGCGCCTGCGCGGCCAACTTTATCCGCCGATCGAGCCCTACGACAGCGACATGCTAGCCCTGGACGAAACGCACAGCATGTATTGGGAACAGTCAGGCAATCCGGGCGGTATTCCCGTGCTGTTTCTCCATGGCGGGCCCGGTGCGGGCGCGACGTCCGTTCACCGCCGGTTCTTTGATCCGAGCAGTTACCGGATCGTAATATTCGACCAGCGTGGCGCCGGCCGATCGACCCCGCGGGGCGACCTGTCGAACAACACGACTGCGCATCTGATCGACGACATAGAACGGCTACGCGAACATCTTGGTATCTCGAAATTTTTGCTTTTCGGCGGCTCCTGGGGCAGCACGTTGGCCTTGGCCTATGCCGAGACCTTTCCGGAAAACTGCCTTGGGCTAGTCATTCGCGGAATTTTCCTCGGCCGCTCGTCGGAGATCGATTGGTTTCTGTACGGCCTGAAGAAGGTGTTTCCGGAAGCTTGGCGCCATTTTGCCTCGGCTCTTCCGGAGGACGAGAGACATGACATCCTTGGCAACTTTCATCTCCGCCTGCTCGACCCTGACCCCGCTGTGCATTTGCCGGCGGCGCGGGCATGGAGCCGCTATGAAGGTGCCTGCTCAACCCTGCATCCTAGTCCTGAAACCGTGGCGGCCTTCGGCGAGGATTCGATGGCTTTCGCTCTGGCGCGCATCGAAACGCACTATTTTACCAACAGCAATTTCATGTCCGACAACACTTTGCTGGACAACATCGATAAAATTCGCAATTTGCCTTGTCTGATCATTCAGGGCCGCTATGACATGATCTGCCCAATCGTGACGGCTGACGAACTGCATCGTGCGTGGCCGGGCTCGGACATGTTCGTTGTGCCGGATGCCGGGCATTCAGCTATGGATCCCGGCGTCCGCGAAGCGCTGGTCCGGGCGACGGAGAAATACAAACTGCAGTTCGGTGGCTGACCCCGTTTCTTCGGAGACAGCTTTTCATGGCATAGCGATATCGACTAGAGTGACGCCCGCGCGTTTAAAACGTGGGATTAAAAAAGAGAAAAACAGTTCAGGTGAGGTCCGGTAGCGTGCATCGACTGCGAGCAATGTTTAGAACAATTCTTGTGGCCATATTATTGTCGGCGCCCTGGCCCGCGGTGGCTGATGATCCCGATTTCCTGACACTGGCTGCTGGTCATTACGACGTGTATCAGAAAAAACACCAAGCTGCAGAATTCCGTGCAGAATACCGTTTAGACAAGAAGATTTGGATCTTCAAGCCATTGGCCGGTGTCATGGGAACGACGGATTCGGCGCTCTACGGATATGGTGGCGTACTGGTCGACGTATATTTCGGACGCCGCTGGGTCCTGACACCCAGCTTTGCCGCTGGTTATTACGAGAAGGGAGACGGGCGCGATCTTGGGCATGAGCTAGAATTCCGTTCCTCGATCGAGTTGTCCTACCGTTTTGATAACCGCGCCCGGCTCGGGCTGTCGTTCTATCACCTGTCAAACGCCAATATCGGGGATTTTAACCCGGGCACGGAAGTTCTCAGCATCGTTTACTCTATCCCGCTGGGTTCTAATAACTAGGTATATTTCCATCGATCCAGCGGGCCACCGCCAACGCAGTCAGGCATGACGTTTGCGCGCACCAAATTATGGGATAGCTTCCATCGGCTGGCGCCTGCCGCTCTGCATTGACCCGATGATTATCTCCGCCGGCGGGCCGGGAACAACTTTACCCTGTATCATCTGGCGCTGTCGGATACCGTCGGCAATGGTCGGAAAGCGGCTCCATCACCGGTGATACCGACAGCGGCGATGCCCGTGCCGAAGCCGTGTACGAGATCAATTGCTGACCACTCGACTCCTTCGACTTTCCCGACAAGAGTTTCTGAAAATTGACGTCGAGGGTCCGGAACCTGCCGTGGTGGGGCGTCCGCGACACCATCCGGAAACACTGGCCCAACCTGATGATCGAGATCTAGGCCAATATCATCGGCAACGACACAATGCGTGCCCTGATCGACGATATTTGCGCCGACGGCTGCAATCGCCCGCTCTTCTATGGTCGGCTGGAAACATTTTGACCTCGAAAGCCATCAGGGGGAAACGTTCGCAACGGGCGACATGCTTAAATTCGCGAATAATGTCATATTCCTGCCGTGGGATTAGGCTTCCAATTTCGACCCGCATTGCGTTACATGAATACCGGAGGCCCCGTAGCTCAGTTGGATAGAGCGACAGATTCCTAATCTGTAGGTCACAGGTTCGAATCCTGTCGGGGTCACCATAATTTTCGAGCGGAAATAGTGTAAATATAACAACGAGTTGCAGATACCAAAATGCGGCTTGTGTGACGTTTGAGCTAATTTTGTGTGACAAACTGTGTGACAGTTTTGCAGTCACACTAAGCCCCCCCTTTTGGCTGTCTATGAACTCATTGGTGGTCCGTCTGCATACCAGAGGAGAAAATTCATCGATGCCCACGTCGTTACAAATCAACAGGTGGTGAATTTAAAACGTAAGAATGGAGAGACCTTTACCAGTATAATTTTGGCAAAAGATGATAATCTGGATCTTGCGTTGATAGCAGTATCTCGCCCGGGTTTACCCATACCGCTTAGGTCAAGAACACCTGAGGTGGGACAAGATGCTTTTGCACTTGGTCACCTTAGAGGGCTTGAGTTTGCTCTGACAAAGGGCTTGATAAGCGCAATCCGAGAACTTCCTTTTGGGGTGGGGAATGTCATCTCGTCTGTTTTTTGCAGACTGATGTACCGATCAACCCAGGAAACTCTGGCGGCCCTTTAATCGTTGAAAAAAAGGTGGTGGGTGTAAATACTTTTAAACGCACGGGCGATAATACAGAAGGTCTCGGGTTCGCTCTTGTCAGCACGGTGTTACGCGAACGGCTCGCAAAAAATCTGAAATAGATCGCTCGCCATTATTCCCTCAAAAGATCGAAACCCGTTCAGGTAGCTCGCCAAGGTGAATTCACAGACCGAAATCTTTTGCCGCCCGGGCTCGGTCAGAAATTAGGGGTACGACACTCTGAATTCAGCGTTCGGCGACGCTGTCATTCATTCGGCCGCTGATCCCGGATCTTGTCAGCAGCATGCGCGCACAGATCCTGGGTGTCGCCAAATGTGGTAGCGCCCGCGCGCCTAATTTCAGGCAGCAGTTTCAGGAAAATCCGGGCCGTCAAATCGGCATTGTGCAGCGCCGAATGCCGGTCCTCGACGAACTCGTCGAAATGCTTCGATAGGGAATCCAGCGTGTGATCCCGCCGCGCCGGAAACGCGGCGATGGACAGCAGCATCGTATCGAGGCTGGGATTATGTGCGTTGTCGGCCCGGTTCATGAGCGACAGGTCGAAGGCGATATTGTGTCCGACCAGAACCGCATCGCCCGCGTAATCGAGGAACTCGGTCAGCATTTCCTCGATCCCGGGGGCGTGGGCCACCATCTCGTCGGTGATGCCGTGAAAGCGTTTAGAGTGGTTCGGGATAGGCTGCCCTGTATTGACCGTGCGTTCGAACGTATCCCCCTCCAGCAATCTGCCGTTCACAATCCGCACCGCGCCGATCTGCACGATATCGTCGCGTTTTACGCCCAGCCCAGTGGTTTCAGTGTCGAAGATCACGAATTCGAGATTGCCCATCGGCAGCGAGGCGATATCGGAATAGCGGATTTCGAGTCGCAGCGGCGTGAAATCCTTGGTCAGCGGCTGCGGCAGCAGGTCTGGATAAGAGGCGTCGTCGCTAGGGGGCGCGATATGGCGCCACAGCACCCAGAACACCGCGGCGATTCCCACCCACGCCGGCACCAGTGCCCGCAAAAGGGTTTCGGGTCCGCTGGGGAATTGCCATACCGCGCCCGCCGTCAGCGCCATGACGACCAGCGCGGCGATGACGAAAAGTTGTGGCAGGGTGAAGCGGTGCAGCATGCGGAAATACTATATCGGATGTCGCAGCTTGGTATAGAGCCGCCGGATCTTGCGGACGTAGTTTCAGGTCTCCTGGTAGGCGGAGTCGACCTGAATGGCGGCCATTACCAACTTGGGATCAAGTTTGACCTTCGGCGCCGTGGCGTTGACGGATTAGTGGATTTCCTTCGGTGCGTGAAGATTGGGCCGCGCCGCGCGGCCGGAGCCGTTCGGGTAGCGCGGGATGCCGCTCGGTTTGAATAACGCCACTATTTTCTTGTCATTGGATTCCGCGCGGCGATAGAGCAACAACGCGGTCCGGTATTTCCGGGTCCGTCCGTCGGTCGGGTAATAATGGCCGAGACCCATTCCCTAGGGCGGCTTGGCGTCGATATAGCTCTTTGAGGGCACCACCGGCAGCAGGCTGATCATCAGGAACAATTCGGTCGAAACAAATTTTGCGGGTCGCGACATCAGTCTTTACTAGATGCTTTCTTGGCGAGCGCCGATGTCGACTGCGCTGTTTGTTGATAGAGAAGCTTGCGCTCTTCATCGGACGGCGGCGCAGTGCGACGCAGATCTTTGCCCAGGTCGACGCCTTTCTGGACCGCGGGGCGCTCCTTGATGGCGCTTCGCCAGCGCGATACGTTGGGGAAATTGTCGAGCGGCTGGTCCATTGCCTTGGCGATTAGGACCCATGGCCAGCTTGCCATGTCGGCTATGGAATAGGCGCCCCCTGCCAGCCAGTCGCGTCCCTCCAGCCGTCGTTCTAACACGCCGATGCACCGGTTGTATTCGTTGGCATAGCGGGTGGCGGCGTATTCGTGCTCGCCGTCGGCGTAGTTCCAGAAATGGCTGTGCTGACCCGCCATTGGCCCCAGATTGCCGACCTGCCAGAACAGCCATTCCAAGGTTTCCTTTTCCCCGACCGGGTCGGTGGCGAGAAAGTTGCCAGTCTTGCGCGCCAGGTGCAGCAGGATCGCGCCGGATTCAAAAATCGTTACCGGCTTGCTGTCGTATTCCGGCGGCGGGTTGTGATCGACAATGGCCGGCATCCGGTTGTTGGGGCTGATCGTCAGGAATTTAGGCGTGAACTGTTCGCCTTTCGAAATGTTGACCGGGATCATGCGATACTTGATCCCGAGTTCCTCGAGCATGATCGAGACCTTCCACCCGTTGGGAGTCGGCCAGTAATAGAAATCGATCATTCCGCCACCGTCTTTGAATTACCGCTGATGGCCGTGATTTCGTCCTCCGAATACCCGGCTTCCGATAGGATTGCCGCCGTATGTTCGCCCAGCGCCGGGGCGCCGCGACGGATATCGATCGGGGTGCCGGAAAACCGGGCTGCCGGACGGGCCTGGCGAACACCGCCTGCAAGGTGGTGGTCGGTTTCCATAACGATAGCATTGATTGTGACCTGCGGATGGTTGATCGCCTCGCTGCGGGTCAGAACCGGTGCACAAGGTACGTCTTCTGCCTCGAGCCGTTTCAGCCACATCTCGGAGGTATCTGTTTTCAGGACGTCCTGCGTCAGGTTCAGCCGGGCGTTGATGTTCTCTTGGCGTAGTGCTGGCGATTTGAAGCGCGGATCGTCCAGCCATTCTGGTTTGTAGAACGCCCGCGTCAGCGCCTGCCATTCCCGGTCGCTTTGCACCGCAACGCTGATATGGCCGTCGGCGGTCTCATAGATCAGGTCGATAAAGCTGGCCGCGTTCTGTTGCGGGAACGGGTTGTCAATAAACGTCTGGCTGCCCATATCAGATCCCCAAAGGAATGCGAGGATGGTATCGAGCATGGAGACGCGGATGTGCTGGCCCTCGCCGGTGCGGGTGCGGGCCAGAAGTGCGGCGGTAATGGCCTGCGCCGCGACCGTACCGGTCAGTTTGTCGGGCAGGATTGTGCGTACTAACCGGGGGCGTTCGGCGTCCGACCCGGCCTGCACGGTGGCAAGCCCAGACAGCGCTTGGATCAGCGGGTCATAAACCGGCTTGGTGGCATAGGGACCGGTGTCGCCGAAGCCACAGATTGAAACGTAAATAATATCGGGGGCGACGGCGCGGACATCGGCCTCGCCGATACCCATGTGGTCGACTACGCCGGGGCGGAAATTCTGAATGAATACGTCCGCGTCCCGGCAAAGCCTCAGCAGCGCCTGCTTAGCGGCGTCTTCCTTCAGGTTGAGCGCGACCGACCGCTTGCTGCGGTTATTGTTAAGAAAATTCGCGGAAAACCCTTTCTGTGTATTGGCGGAGGCACGTGTGTGATCGCCGCCGTTCGGATTTTCGATCTTGATTACATCGGCGCCTTGGTCCGCCAGTAGCATCGTTGCCGAGGGGCCGGACACCATCGACGTTACGTCGATTATTTTGAAGCCATCCATAGGTCCTGTCATAGGACCCAATATAGGCGATCATGAGGCAAGGTCTAACCGCCGTTTGCGATTTCCCATCGCCCGCGTGACGACGCCGTAACGTGGCGCCATCAGCATGGCAAACCCCTGTATCACTCCAGCGACCACGGTGATCATACCGGCGGCGCTGAGCGCGTTGGCGCTACCCCATAATTGCGGCCCGAAGGCGGCGGCAAAGTATCCGCCGACACCGGCAATGGCCGCGACGCCGGCGCTGAGCCACAGCTGGCGGCCCAGATTGTCGGTCAGCATGCGGGCGGTAGCAGCAGGGCAGATAAACATGGCGATCACCAGTATGGACCCGACGGCTTCGAAGGCGGCGACGGCGGCGATCGCGACAACCACGATTAGCGCGGTCGAAATCGTGCGTACCGGCAGGCCGAGACTGGCGGCGAGACCGGGGTCGAAGGTGGTGACCTTCAGTTCCTTGAAGAAGACGGCGATGAGGACGGCGATCGCACAGGTCACGACGATTAGTGTCGCCAGCTGACGCGGCATCTCGATATAGGCTTCCACAGTCAGCAGGTCGCTCCACGCAGAAAGAACCAGCCAAAGCGTCGATTCTAGATTTCCGTAAAGAGCATGTTCGGCGTCGATATGGGCATTCGAGGCACCGGTCTGTTCCAGCAGGACGATCCCGACGGCAAACATGGCGGTAAACACCACGCCCATTGCGGCGCCGGCTTCCAGCCTGCCCACCCGGCGTATGGTTTCGATCAGCCCGGCGGCGATGATGGCAGCCACCATGGCGCCTAGCATTAGCGGTAGCGTGGCGATGGTACCGGAGACCAGAAAGCCCGCCACGATGCCAGGCAGGGCGACGTGGGAAATCGCGTCGCCGATCAGCGCCTGACGCCGTAGTACTAAGAAATTCCCCAGCAGTCCGCAGCTGGTTGCCGCCAGGATTGCAACCAGAATCGCCGGCAGGTCAATGGACAGAAAATCCGTGGCGTTCATACGCTGTCGCTTTCCAGCGCGGCGACGATGTCGGCTGACAGCACGTCCTCGATGCGGAAACCGCTAAGCGGGTTGAAGGGCAGGGCCGCATCGGGATGCTGCTGACGGTAAGCCTGCCACAGCCTTTGCTGACGGTGCGCGTCTGCCACGGCTGCCGCACCCGCCGCCGTAAGCCGCCCGTCCGGTCCCGTGAACCCACGCCAGCGCGCAATACGACGGGCCAGCGGGTCCGGTGGTTGATAGCCGCCCGCCATAGTCAGTAGAGCCCGTGTTTCTGCCGCGGCAAGACGCATCCGTATCCGGCGGAAGCTCCAGGGAACCACCCCGCGGGAGGGCGCGAAGAGCAGGCTGAAGGTAAAAATCGCCGCCGCGGCTAGGACGATCACCGCTCCCGCAGGCATGGCGGGAAACAAGGCTGATACACCGCCCCCAATCCAGCCCGCCAGCCCGCCAAACGCGCCGGACAGGGCGATCATGCGTCCTAGCCTGTCGGTCCAAAACCGCGCGGCTGCAGGCGGTATGATGACCAGTGCGATGATCAGGATCAGCCCCACGGCCTTCAGGCCTATGGCAACTATGGCTAGCAGCAGTACCAGCATAAACAGGTCGACGCGCGCGACCCGCCACCCTTGGGCAGCTGCGAATCCTTCGTCAAAGGCGATAGCCCCGAATTCCTTCATGAACGCCAGGGCAAAAGTGATGGCGACGGCGGACGCGATGGCGATCAGTTGCGCTTCGCCCCCGGTCAGCGCGGCGGTCGATCCCAGCAGAAAACTATTCAGTCCTGCCTGTCCCGCGCTTTCCAGCGTCTGGATATGGCTCAGCAGAACGATGCCGAGGCCGAAAAAAACACTTAAGACCGTGCCGATCGCAGTATCTTCCGGCAGGCGCGTGTGATCCCGAATCCATTGTACGGCAATTATACCGATGGCGCCCGTCAGCGCCGCGCCGGCCATCAGAAAGCCCAGGTTCCGCCCGGTCCCGCCCAGTGCGATGCCAGCCAGAAAGGCCAACGCGATGCCGGGCAGGGTGGCATGGCTGATGGCATCTGATATCAGAGCCCGTTTGCGGAGAAATGGAAACACGCCGATTACTCCGCCGCCGATGCCGAGGGCGATTACGCCGGCCAGCACCACGGATGTGTTATACCCGGCACAAAAAGTCAGCACCGCAAATACATCGATGATCATATCAGGGTGTTTTTCGCAGGCATCCCGCAATCACGCGCTGTCGGCGATGGCGCGAATCTCGGTCTTCGCCAGACGGCCGCCATAGGCGGCCTGCAGATTTTCCTCGGTAAAGACGTCGGTGACGGGCCCCGCCGCAATCCGGCGGATGTTCAGGATGACGGCGCTATCGAAATAGTCGCCGACGGTCTGCAGATCGTGATGCACACAGACCACCGTTGCACCGTTCGACCGGACATCGCGCATCACGTCGACGATAGCGCGCTCGGTGGCGGCGTCGACGCCTGCGAACGGCTCGTCCATCAGGTATAGATCTGCCTCTTGCGCGAGGGCACGGGCGAGGAATACCCGCTGCTGCTGACCGCCAGACAGTTGTCCGATCTGGCGGCTTGCGAAATCTGCCATGCCGACACGGTCTAGATGTTCGCGGGCGGACCCGCGGTGACGGCGCCGGCCCGGACGGCACCAGCCAATTTTGCCGTAAAGACCCATCGCCACCACGTCCTCGGCAGAGGCAGGAAAATCCCAGTCGACGCTGGTACGTTGCGGTACGTAGGCGATGCGTTTTCGCGCATGTTTCACGGGTTTACCGAAAGCCCGAATATTGCCTGCTAGGGTCGGGGTCAGGCCGAGGACAGCCTTGATCATCGTGGATTTTCCAGCGCCGTTGGGGCCGATCACCGCGACCAGATCCTGTTGAGATATCTCGAAATCGACATCCCAAAGGGCTGGCTTCTCGTCGTAGGCGACCGTCAGGCCGCGAACCGAGAGCGGTGCCAGTGCGCCGTGCGCATTGGCGTTCGGGGGCGCCTCGAACGGGATCAGGCGGGGCGGGTTCATTTCACCGTCTCCACTTCGGCTAGTTGACCGCCGAAGCCGCGATGGGGCGCGTCGCCGCCCAGCGCTCGAACGATGGTCGTCACGTTGTGATCGAACATGCCGAGATACGTCCCCGCGTAGGTACCTTTCGGTCCCATGGCGTCCGAGAACAGCGCGCCGCCGACGCGGACCTGATGGCCCTGCGCCGCAGCGCCTTCGATCAGAGCACGGACATTGCGTTCGGACACTGTGGTCTCGGTAAATACCGCGCGGATCCGGCGTTCGGCGAGCGTTCCCACGAGGGACTCGATCCTGCGGATACCGGCCTCACTTTCTGTGCTGATACCCTGGATAGCAAGTACATCAATCCCGTAGGCACGCCCGAAATAGCCAAATGCGTCATGCGCCGTCACGAGCGCAAGCGATGACTTCGGAACGGACTGTATGGCGGCATGTGCGTATGCATGGAGCTTTTCCAGCCGCTCAAAATAAGTTCTTGCGTTTGCCCGGTAGAAATCCGCATTCCGGGGATCTATCTCGGCCAGCGCATCTACGCCCGTCTGCAACGCGCGGGCCCACAGGGATGGGTCCATCCATAAATGCGGGTCATAGATTTTCCCTTCCCACGGCAGCAGGTTGGCGCTCTTAAAAGCGTCGGATATCGCGATTACTGGTTTCTCGGCCGCGAACCGGTCCATCATGCTCAGCAGCTGCGCCTCGAGATGGAGGCCGTTATACAGGACTAGGTCGGCACGGTTCAGCCGGGCAACGTCCGACCGAGTGAGGCGATAGAGATGGGGGTCGACGCCTTCGCCCATCAGGGTCACGACGTTTGCGCGGTCTTTTGCGATGACTGACAGCGGCTCGCCGATTTGGGCGATGGTCGCTACCACGGTTTTCTGCGCGTAGGCCGATGGGGCGGCAAACGCCATTGGGGCCGCCAACACCATCCCTGCCAGCAAACCGGCAAATCTCGTCAACACTTGCATCTATCCCTTTGTCCCCTGACACATTTTGGCTGTTTTCAGCTCTCCCACGGACGGAAAGACTCTAGCGTGCCGCTCGACTTTCGCAAGGGCTAATTATATAAAGGAACGCTATAAAAGTTAGCAGAGGCTAAATTTTTGAATTTCCATCGGCGTTCGTTTTGCCGTGTTCTATTCCGTTGAAATGTTGCGAAACTTATGGAGCCTTGGAACATGTAGCCGCGTCTCTGCGGAGAATGGCCGACGACGCCTGCACCAGCTTTCTCCGGCTCCAGTCCTTGAGATAATACTGACTGCCGGCCTCCAGGTTCTGCTTTTCTCCTAGGTTTCGCCTTTTTCTTCATAGCTTTGACGAAATGGCGAGATAGCAATCGAAGGTTCGTTCTTACAGGTCGACGAGAAGTGCCCTTGGCAGTTTTGATGTATCGGCATTCACGATCTCGAGAATATCGCTCGCATCGACGGCAGCCCGGGTGTAGCACTGTAGCGCCTGCATATTGCCGCTTGCTGTCCGTGCCGATGAAGGCCGTCGCCAGCTTAGCGATTTAGTGGGTTTCGGAGGCTATGCCGAGCTGTCCAACAAGCAGGGAGGCGACGGTCCAGGCAATCGCAATCGCGAGAAAAGAATGTTTTTTTCGCTTTTTCCAGCATCGGTTCGGATTGTCTATCTGCGTTTCACGAACCGGGACATCTCGTTCCGTTATTTGGGAGCGCTGATTTTTCGTATCGCGGGTTGTCTTCGTCCATCCGTGCTAGCACGTCCTGGCACAGTAGGTTTAGGACGGCTTTCTGTTCCGTACCTTCTTTATCGTAGACACCGGCCCGAAAATCAGCTGCCAGCGTTCGGTTCAGCCGTGACAGAGTCGTTTCGGGCGTTTCCAGCGGGTCCGCTCCGTACAGAGCGCTCAGGGTGTCGAGTTCACCATCCCAGGCGGAGATGCCGCCGCTGAGTTCGCGCCGCGCGATCCCCATGGCGGACGCAATCAGCGCGACGTTGTAGCGCTGGCGTTTGGACATGTCGGGCGCGACCTCGCTGGTAAGGGTCTGTTCGGCGATGTCCAGCAATTCGACGGCGTTCGGACGGTTTCTCACTTCATGACTCCCGTCAGGCGCAGGCATTCGTATTCAAGTTCCGCCAGGCGCCGTCCGATCAGGGCAAGTTCCAAGCTCGTTTCAGCGCCCGACCGGTGACGCATAGATTGCTGCAGGGCAATCACCGCCCATCGGGCATGCGCCATGGTTTCCCAGTAGGCGATTAGCTCGGCGTCGAGCGACCGCCCCGATGCGTGTTCGTATGCGTTATAAAAAACGTTGCGGGCGGCAATGCCGCCAGCTTCCAATTCCGGCGCGGAAAACCGCCAACATCGGGCGCAGAACCATGCCACGTCTTCGTGAGGATCGCCCCAGCCGGCGAACTCCCAGTCCAGCACGCCTGTTAGTTTCCTGTCATTGACCATGTAGTTCCCGGTCCTGAAATCGCGGTGGCACAGAACCGTTTCGCCGGTTGACGGCGCGTGTTTTTCCAGCCAGCGCAATGTCCACTCGAGCGCCGGATGTGGTTCCGGCAGTTCGTCCAAGTATCCGCGGTACTTCGAAATAGCGTCGAGTGCCGGCGATGCGACGATCGAGCCCAGGAAATCCAGATCGGGCTGCGGCGGTACGATCCGGTGAATGCGTGCTAGTTCGATCCCGAGCGCGGCGGCTAGGTCCGGCTGTTCGCCCGCCCGTGTAACCCGGATACCCAGGGCCTCGCCGTCGATCTGCTGCATCAGGTAGAACGGCTTTCCCGCTACGCCCGCATCGCCGCAGTACCAGTAAGGTTTCGGCACCGTGACTCCGCCGGCTTCCGCCGCTTTCAGAAATGCGAACTGCTGGTCCAGCGGGCGGCTTTCGGCGATCGCCGCTGTGGCTTCAGCGCGTAATACCATTTGATGGGTGCCGTTGAAGGCGCCGCCATGAATAATGACGGTTAGGGCTCGGTTTTCCTGGATTGCCCCGCCGGTCAGTAGATTGCCGTCTTCGACGGTGACGCTGTCTGCACCGGCGGCCTCGCGGATGAAGGGACCGAGCGGCATGTCAGAGATCCCTTCTTATGTCCGGTGCGGGTTTTTGGAATCGGATCATGATCTAGTCCCAGCTCCAGAAATCGATCCCTTCCGCCAGCAGGCGACGGGACAGCACCATCTTGTGCGTTTCCGAAGAGCCGTCGACCAGCCGCGCCTGGCGGGCGTAGCGGTACATCCATTCCAGCGGTGTGTCCTTGGAGTAGCCGCGCGCGCCGCGTAGCTGAATTGCGGTGTCTATCGCTTTGTGCAGGGTTTCCGACACCACCACCTTGGCCATGGAAACTTCCTTACGGGCGAAATCCCCAGAATCGAGCTTGACCGCCGCGCGCATGGTCAGCAGACGGCCGATTTCGATCTGCATCGCCGCTTCGCCCAGCAGCCATTGCACGCCCTCGTGGTCGGCTAGCGCATCGCCGAAGGCTTCTCGTTCGCGCACGTAATCGAACGTTTCCTCTAGTGCGCGTTTAGCCATACCGGTCCATCGCATGCAGTGGGTCAGCCGCGCGGTGCCGAGGCGGATCTGCGCGACCTTTAGCCCGTCGCCGACCTCCATCAGCCGGTTCTCGTCGGGGATTTCCAGCCCATCGAACGAAATCTCGCAATGGCCGCCGTGTTCTTCCGGCCCCATGATGGGGATGCGGCGCAGGATTTCCCATCCCGGCTGGTCGGCGTCAAATAGGAAGGCGCTGAGCCCCCTCCGCGTGTCGTCGGACGTGCGGGCGATCAGAATAAAGTGCTGCGCTTCGCCGGCGCCGGTGATGAACCACTTGCGCCCGTTGACGACCCAGGTGTCGCCTTTTTTATTGGCCGTGGTCTGCATTGCCGACGGGTCAGATCCCGATCCCGGCGCTGGTTCAGTCATCGCAAAGGACGATCGCACTTTGCCGTCGATGATGGGCTGAAGCCAGCGTTCTTTCTGTGCGTCAGTGCCGATCTTGTTGAGGATGATCATGTTTCCGTCGTCCGGCGCCGCCGAATTGAAACAGACTGGTCCGAAAATCGACCGGTTCATTTCCTCATAGCAGGGCGTCATGCCGGCAACACTCAGGCCCTGGCCACCTCGTTCCTTAGGCATCTGAAGTGACCAAAGACCCTCCGCCTTGACCTTGGTGCGTACGTCTTCCAGCACGTTGGGCCGGATGTTCTCGTGTTCGTCGTAATTGGCGCTGTCGGCTTCCAACGGAATGATGTGCGCGTCGACGAATGCGCGGATATGAGCGCGATAGTCGTCGATTTCGGGGGGCAGGGCGAAGTCCATGTTTTTCCTTACATTCCACTGAGGCTGAGGCCACCGTCTATGGTAACGATTTCTCCGGTCATATAGCTCCCCGCGGGGGAGGTCAGCAACAGCAGAACCCCTTCGAGGTCGGCAACCCGCCCAAACCGGCGTTGGGCCACGCGTTTGACGATTTTTTCGCCTGCCGGACCGGCCAGAAAATCGCGATTGAGATCAGTTTCGATATATCCTGGTGCGATGGCGTTCACCGAAATGCCGTGCCGCGCCAGTTCCAGCGCCGACGTCCGGGTCAGCTGGTTGATCCCGGCCTTCGACGCTGCATAGGCATGGACCTGCCCACTGGGCGTAATCCCCAGCATCGACGAGATGTTCACGATCCGCCCGCCTGCTCGGGCCGCAATCAGGCGTTTCGATACCGCCTGGGTCATCAGGAAGCAGCCTGTCAAGTTGGTGTCGGTCACCTGGCGCCAGTCTTCCGGCGGGGTATCGACCAGCGCGTCATTGGTCACCGTTCCGGCATTGTTGATCAGAATGTTGACCGGCCCGAAGGCCTGTTCTGCGGCTTTCAGCGCGGCGTCGATACTGACCGGGTCGGTGACGTTAATCTCAACCGGAAGGGTCTCGCCGCCGATCTCGTTAGATGCTTCGGCGCATTTGTCGGCCCGTCGCGCTGCCAGCACCACCGAGGCGCCGGCGTCGGCCAAGAACTCCGCAAACGCCCGGCCCAGCCCCGACGATGCGCCCGTGACAAGTGCTACCTGTCCCGCCAATGAGAAATCGGCGTTCATGACATGTCCTTCAGCCAGTCTGCCACCGCAAGGCCTATCTGATCGGCTGAATCTTCCTGGATGAAATGGATGCCCGGCACGGTCACCTCGTCCTGGTTGGACCAACTCCGGCAAAACTCGCGCTGGCGGCCCACCAGAATGGCACCAGGTTCGGCGTTGATGAACAGTTTTGGTGTGTCGGATTGTTTCAGCCAATCGGCGTAGTCTTGCACGATTTCGACAACATCGGGGGGTTCTCCGGCGAGGGGAATTTCGCGCGGCCAGCTCAGCGTTGGCCGACGGTCCTCGCCCGGTTCCTCGAAGGGCCGCCGGTATTCCGCCATTTCGTTTTCCGTAAGCACGCGCTGGATCGAATGCGGCAGAATTAGTTCGACGAAGATGTTATTTTTCAGCACAAGCTCGTCACCGGCGTTAGACCGCAATCCCCTGAAAATGGGGCGCGACGGTTCTGGCCAGTCATCCCAGTCCAACGGACACACGATGCCTTCCATATAGGCGATGCCTGCCACCGCATCGCGGTGACGGTTGGCCCAGTCGAACCCCAGTGCCGAGCCCCAGTCGTGCACCACTAGCGTAACTTTCTCCGTGACGCCGATATGATCGAACAGGGCGTCAAGATATTCCCGGTGTTCGGCAAAACGGTATCGGTATGGGCCGGATCCTTCCAGCTTTTCGGAATCCCCCATGCCGATCAGGTCGGGCGCAATGCAGCGGCCGATGCTCTCAAGATGCGGCATCACGTTACGCCACAGATAGGAAGATGTCGGATTGCCGTGCAGGAAGACGATCGGATCGCCCGTGCCGCGCTCCACCCAGGCCATCTTGCGCCCGTTAATTGTAGTGGTTTTCTTGTCTGTCCAGGTCACGTCACCTGCCCTTGAAATCCGGTTTACGTTTGTTGATGAATCCGTCGATACCTTCCACGGCGTCGGCTGTCCGCGTCAATGCGCCGATCGACCGAGTTTCCCGGTCCATCTGGGTTTCCAGCCCGGCATCCCAAGTTTCCTGCAGCAAGCGCTTGGTCGCTCCATATGCCTTGGTCGGACCGGCGGCGAAGATCTTTGCCTGTTCCATGGCGGCGTCATAGAGGTCGTCGTCCGGTACCACCCGGTCGATGACGCCCATCTCGCAGGCTTCGTCTGCGCTTAGCATCCGGTTAGTCAGCATCAGCTCCTTGGCGCGTCGCAGCCCGACCAGCCTCGGCAGATACCAGGTGGACGATCCGTCCGGCGACAGACCGGCCGCCGTATAGGCCAGGGTAAAGCGCGTGGACTGCCCGGCAATCGTAATATCGCAGGCCGCGGCAAGGCTGAACCCTGCACCCGCCGCCATGCCATTGATCGCGCCCACGACCGGGGCATCCATGTGTGCCATGCGAGAGATCGCAGCGTGCAGCAGCCCGGTGATTTCCTTCAGTGCCGCGCCGAGCTTTTCTCCCTGCGCCGAGAAATACTTCAGATCGCCGCCTGCGGAAAACATTGACCCTTCGCCGGTCAACATCACGGCACGGATATCGTCTCGTTCGTCGCAGGCGATGGCGGCGTCGAAGAGGTCGCGGCAGATCGCCGGGTTGAACGCGTTCGCCGCGTCCGGGCGGTTCAACGCCAGCCGAGCTATGCCCTCCGCGACGTCAAATGCCAAATTCTCAAAGGACGGGGTTTCGTATACCACGCTTGTTCCCTTCTACAGATTGTCATGCGCCGTCCCCGGCGATAGTTTCGGTTTAAACGTAAAATGCTGACAATCAAAGGGAGGAACGCGGATGCTCGGGCTGATGATGGACAAACCGCTGCTCATTTCGTCGGTACTGAACTACGCGGCGAAATACCACGGCGGGACAGAAATCGTCTCGCGCACGGTCGAGGGAGCGATCCACCGCTATAACTATGCCGATGCAGAGGCTCGGTCGAAAAAGCTGGCGCAGGCGCTGCAGCGTCTCGGCATCGGAGACGGCGACCGGGTGGCGACGCTGGCATGGAACGGCTTCCGGCATTTCGAGCTCTATTACGGCGTGTCGGGGATGGGCGCAGTCTGCCACATGGTGAACCCGCGGCTTTTCGCCGGCCAGATTTCCTACATCCTGGATAACGCCGAAGACAAAATCGTGTTCGCCGACCTGACATTCGTGGAATTGCTGGAACAGATCGCGCCGGACGCGGCATCCGTGAAGGCCTTCGTTGTTATGACCGATGAAGCCAACATGCCTGATACAAGCCTGCCCAACGTGCATTGCTACGAGACCCTGCTAGCGGTGGAAGACGGCGACTACGACTGGCCGCAGTTTGACGAAAACACCGCGTCGTCCATGTGCTACAGCTCGGGCACGACCGGGAACCCGAAGGGTGTGCTGTATTCCCACCGCTCCACCGTACTTCACGCCTGGGCGGCGATGACGCCCGACATGCTTAACATCGCCGCGGCCGACGCCATCATGCCGGTCGTGCCGATGTTCCACGTCAATGCTTGGGGCATTCCCTACGCTGCCGCCATGGCGGGCGCCAAGCTGGTGATGCCGGGCGCCGCGATGGATGGTGAGAGCATTCATGCGATGATCGAGGATGAGGGCGTCACCATCTCCGCCGGCGTGCCGACTGTGTGGCTCGGTCTGCTCGATTACCTGGAGCGCACTGGCAAGACGGTCGAAAAGTTCAAGTATTGCGTGATCGGCGGCTCCGCCGCGCCACGCGCGATGAGCGTCGAGATGGAAGAAAAATACGGTGTTCACGTGCTCCATGCCTGGGGCATGACCGAGATGTCGCCGCTCGGCACCGTTAACTGGCCAAAGCATGGCATGGAAGGTGAATCCGACGAAGACCGCTACAACCGGCAGGTCAAGCAGGGCCGACCGTGCTACGGCATCGACATGAAAATCGTCAACGACGTCAACGAATCCCTGCCGGAAGACGGCGAGGCGTTCGGCGAATTGAAAGTGCGCGGCCCCTGGGTGTGCAGCGAATATTACCGCGGCGAGGGCGACAACCACGATGCCGATGGCTGGTTTGCGACCGGCGATGTCGCGACCATCGATTCCGACGGCTACATGCACGTCACCGACCGGTCGAAAGACGTCATCAAGTCGGGCGGCGAGTGGATTAGCTCGATCGAGCTTGAAAATATCGCCGTCGGCCATCCCGGCGTGTTCGAGGCCGCGGTGATCGGCGTCACGCATCCCAAATGGGACGAACGCCCATTGCTGGTAGTGGTCCGCAATGAGGACAGCGAGGTGACGGCGGAAGAACTGCTGACCTATTACGTCGGCAAGGTCGCCAAGTGGTGGATCCCCGACGACGTCGCCTTTGTAGACGAACTGCCGCACACGGCGACCGGTAAGCTGCTGAAGATGGATCTTCGGAACAGCTTCGAAGGCTACGAACTGCCGACGGGGTGACGCTCTAATTCATGCTCCCCATTTTATGGAGAGTAGGAGACAGTCACGGGCGAAAATACCCAATGCCAAAAGAATGCTGGCATTCGTGCGGATTCCGGCATTCTTTTGGGCATGCGGTGACAAAGTTCTGAAAAACTCTGCCAGCATCTATCTCCCCAGGTCCTGACGCGGGGAACCGGTTTGTTGTCACGCCTTGTTTTTCAAGCCTCCTGCCCCTCGGGGCGGGTCGGGGGGCTGAGAGAGCGCGTTTGAGCGCGTCTACCCCCGCACCAACCCCTTGCCCGCTTCTACGTCGTCGAGGAATTCCTGCAGTACGGTGTTGAACAGTTTCGGTTCCTCAAGGTTCAGCACATGGCCGGTATGAGGCATTACGAACAAGCGTGAGCCTTCTATCAGCTCTTTCATGAACAGGCCCGGCGCCAGGCAGCGCTGGTCGTCGTCACCGGTGACGATCATCGACGGTACCGAGATGGCCCGGATTCTATCTTCCAGATCCCACAGCCCGGGGCGAGAGGCCTGCACGCCCCGCTGGGTCAGTGCCGAGCCAATGTCGGAATGTTCCTGCAGGCGGGAAACGAACCCGGCCCAGCCGCGCGGATCCTTCTGCTTAAAGGTCAGGCGGCCCGGCACGGTGACGTATTCCTCGGCGAAGTCGGCCGCGCCGCGGGTCTCGAAATTTTCGGCAACAGACAGCGACAGCGCGCGAAAGTCGGCGCGCGTGCCGGGCTCGGCGCCGTAGCCACAGCCGCAGATCGTTAGCGACAGCGCTCGGTGGGCGTAGGCAATGCCGAAATGCAGGGTCGCGAAGCCGCCCATCGAAAGGCCCACGATATGCGCGTTGTCGATACCGAGATGATCGAGCACCGCCAGCGCGTCGTCACGCGCGATATCCTGCGAATAGCTGGCTTCTTCCTCCGGGATGTCGGAGCCCGGATACCCGCGTGCCGAATAGACGATGCAACGACGCCGCCGGCTGAAATGGCTGACCTGTGGTTCCCACGCCCGCCAGTCGCCGGCGAATTCGTGGATGAACAGGATAGGCGGCCCGTCGCCGGTTTCCTCGTAATAGAGCTTCACCCCGTCTCTGGCAGTCGCGAATGGCATGTTTTTTTCCAGTCACTGCACCAGCCCTCTCTCCCTCGCGGCCAACCTCGGGATTATCCTTTTGGATGGCCGCGAGGGAGAGAGGGCTGGTGCCGTTCAAAATAATTGCGGAATATTTATGCACAATCAATGCCCGCCTCGCTATAGCAGTTGCGCCGCGGCGTGGCGGATGGATAATGGTACGCCCACTCCAACGCGGAACGTTTATGACTAGAATTCTCGTCACCGGCGGCGCCGGCTATGTCGGCAGTCACACCTGCAAGGCGCTCAGCCAGGCAGGCATGGAACCCGTGGTGTTCGACCACCTGATATCGGGCCATGACTGGGCGGTCAAATGGGGCGATCTGGAAGTTGGCGACCTGCTCGACCGTGACCGGATCGCCGAGGTGGTCGGCCGTGTGTGTCCCGAAGGGGTGATCCACTTCGCAAGCTTAACCTATGTTGGAGAATCAGTGACCGATCCGGCCAAGTACTGGCACAACAACGTGACCGGTGCGATCAACCTGCTGGATGCGCTGACAGCCGCCAACGTCCCGCCGATGGTGTTTTCGTCAAGCTGCACCGTTTACGGCATGACCGATGCTGATTTCATCGCCGAAACAGTACCGGTTGCGCCAATCAATCCGTATGGTAACACCAAGCGTGCGATCGAGATCATGCTGCAGGATTACGAGGTCGCTACCGGTCTCCGCCATATCGTGCTGCGCTATTTCAACGCTGCTGGGTGCGACGCAGACGCCGAAATAGGCGAGGTGCACGAGCCCGAGACCCACCTGATACCGCTTGCCATCGCCGCCGCGGCGGGCGATCGCGCCGCGCTGAAAATCTTCGGCACGGATTACCCGACCGCCGACGGTACTTGTGTCCGCGATTATATCCACGTCACTGACCTTGCGGACGCCCATGTCCGAGCTTTGCGGCAACTGCTGGATGGGGGCGGGTCCGACGTTTTCAACCTCGGAGTCGGGGACGGTTATTCCGTCCGCGAGGTGGTCGACACTGTCGGCCGCGTCGTTGGAACACCTGTTCCGGCTGAAGAAGATGCCCGGCGGCCAGGCGATCCGGCACGGTTGGTCGCCGACGCCACCCACGCGCGCGATGGCTTGGGCTGGGTGCCATCGCATTCGTCACTAGACAACATCGTCGCGACTGCGTGGAACTGGTACCAGGCACAGACGCAAATTCTGTCGCGGCCGGGCGACGGTTCGGACTGATTTCATGCTGACCGCGAAATCCACCTTCGTGCTTGGCGGCGCGTCGTCCGGTAAAAGTGCCTACGCCGAGGAATTGACGATGAAACTGCCCGGCGCGCCGGTTTATCTCGCCACCGCGCAGGGCTTCGACGACGAAATGATCGACAAAATCGCCGCTCATCGCCGGCGCCGCGGCGGCGGCTGGACGACGGTAGAGGAACCTTACGACTTGCCCGCCGCCATCGCCGAACACGGCATTGCCGATACGGTCCTGCTGGTCGACTGCCTGACCCTGTGGCTGACCAATATCATGTCGGTGGAACGGGACATCCCGAACGAGACTGACGCGCTGATCGCCTCCATTGGGAATGTGCAGGGGCGCATCGTCCTGGTGTCGAACGAGCTTGGCCTTGGTCTCGTACCCGGCGACGAGCTCAGCCGTCGTTTCCGCAACCTGCACGGCAATCTGAATCAGGCGGTTGCCGCGTCTGTAGACCGTGCTGTGCTCGTCGCTGCCGGTCTGCCGCTGACCCTTAAAGGTGTATCGGATTGATCGGCGTTTATCACGGGGGAGATTTGGCGGCCGCGACGCGGGAATTTGGAGATCCGGCCGACGGGTGGGTCGATCTCAGCACTGGCATCAATCCGTGTCCGTGGCCGGTTCCGGCGGCCGCACTGGACAGCCTAAACCGGCTGCCCGATAGCGGCCAGATAGCGACATTGTGCCAAGCTGCCGCTGCCGCCTACGGCATCGGGGATGCAACGCGCGTTGCCTGCGGTCCCGGCAGCCAGGCACTGATCCAGTGGCTGCCGCGCCTGCGCGCTCCGTGCCGGGTCGCCGTTGTCGCCCCGACCTACGGTGAACATGCCCCGACGTGGCAGGCAGCGGGACACAAGGTGTTCGAAACCGCTGACCTGCCCGATGCGTCCGACTGCGATGTCGCGGTTCTCACACGGCCGAACAATCCTGACGGCAGCATGGTTGATGCCGGCGATATGGCGGCACTGGCCTTGGCGATGGCGAGAAAGGGCGGGACGCTGGTTGTTGACGAGGCCTTTGCCGACCTTGAGCGCGGTCCCTCGGTGGCGGCGTCGGTTCCCGCCGGTATGATCGCGCTGCGGTCTTTTGGCAAATTCTACGGACTACCGGGGCTTCGGCTTGGCTTTGTCGTCTCCGATCCCGTGACAGCCGCGGCGCTGGCCGCCGCGCTTGGACCTTGGCCGGTATCTTCGCTCGCTGCCGATATCGGCGCCGAGGCATTGGCGGATACGGGCTGGCAAGCGGCGACGCGGGACAAACTGCGGCGCTCGGCGGCCCGCCTGGACGGCTTGCTTGCGGGTGCGGGACTGGAAGTTCTCGGCGGCACTGATCTGTTCCGGCTGGCCGCCTTGGACGACGCGGCTAGCACTCACCAGCGCCTCGGCCGAGCCGGTCTTTATACCCGCCGGTTTCCCGAAAATCCCGGCTTGCTGCGTTTCGGTCTGCCGGGTAGCCAAACCGATTGGGATCGCCTTGAGAAGGCACTGAAGCCGTGAACGCTCAGGCGACCGAATGGTGGCTGGTCCGGCATGCGCCGACCATCAATCCCGACAAGGCGGTCTACGGGGTGCTCGATTTCGATATTCACATGCCGCCGCCAGAAACTTTCGAGGCGCTGTCAAGCATCCTGCCCGAGAACCCGGTCTGGATGGTCTCGCATTTATCGCGTACGCGGAAAACGTTGGACGGCATTCTTGCAGCCCGTGGTCACGATACAGCTAAAATCCATGTCGAGGAGCGTTTCGGCGAACAGAACTTTGGCGACTGGGAAGGCCGCCCTAGCGCCGATGTCTGGGCTGAAATCCGCGAGGCTGATATATCCTGGCCGGCTGATATCCGCCCGCCCGGCGGTGAAACGTTTTCGGAAGTCGCCGGTCGGGTGCAGGAGGCGGCGCTGTACTGGTCGGAAAGACTGGCCGGACGCACCGTGGTTGCCGTCATCCATGCCGGCAGCATCCGGGGGTTTCTGTCCGCGGCCATGGGTGGCGCGCCGGCTGAGGCGTTGTCCTATTCGGTGGAAACCCTGTCGGTCACACGATGCGACCATCTGGGGCTGGAAAGCTGGCGGGTGAACTTTGTCAACCGGCTGGCGCGTTAGGTAGGATCCTCTTATGCGGCTTCGCACCGGACCTGTTTGAGTTGAAGATAAACTAGGCCGCGACCGTCACTGCACTCGCGATCACCGCCAGGGCGAACAGCTCCGCTACCTGCTGCGAGGCGCCGAGTACGTCGCCGTTGTAGCCCCCCAGGTTGCGCTGCGCGAACCAACCGATCAGCGCCGCACCAAACGCGGCCCCGATGAGGCAGCCCAGCCAGTCGGCGGGAGCTGCCAGCATGGTCACGATCACGGCGATCAGCAACGCGCCGCCCCATCCGCTGGCAGTCGGCGTTCCAGCGCCTGCGGCAAGGCCGTCGGCCTTGGCAGGCTGGCTGAACGCCATCACCAGCGGCATCATGCCACGGCTGACCGCACAGGCGGCGACAAGCGCGCCGAGGACGAAGGCTGGGTCGCCGATTGTTGAGATGGCGGCTGCGCGCCCGGCTGCCGACACGATCAGGGCGATGGCCCCATACGCGCCGATACGGCTGTCCGACATGATCGCCAGGCGCTTTTCCGGATCCGGGCCTCCCCAGATACCATCCGCCAGATCGGCCAGCCCGTCTTCATGTAGGCCGCCGGTTGCCACGATCAGGGCAACGGTTGCGAACAGCGCGGAGATCGTGACTGGCAGTTCGAGCAGATCGCATAGGATGTACACGGCGCCGCCCAGGGTCGCGACGAGGATACCGGCAACCGGAAATGCCCACATCGCGTTTGCCAGTGGGCGTTCCGCTGCGGCCGGCCAGCCGGGGGCCGGAAACCGGGTCAGGAAAACGATGCTGACATAGATATCTTTGAGAAGGCTCTTGTCCGATGCTGTCATCCCGTCTCCGAAGTGTTATCTGTGTACGCCGCAATAATCGCTTCATTGGAGCTTTGATTTTGGACTACCCGGACATAGCCCGACAACTTGAAAATATGCCGCAGTTGGATGACACGGCGGCGGCCAGGGTATCCGGCCGGGAGGCCAACCTAACGAAGCCAGCCGGATCGCTCGGGCGCCTGGAAGATCTTTCCGCCTGGTGTGCCGCCTGGCAGGGGGCTTACCCGCCCAGACTCGATACGATCCAGATATTGGTGTTTGCCGGCAATCATGGCGTCACGGCCCAGGGCGTGTCGGCGTTCCCGCCGGAAGTGACGCATCAGATGGTTGCCAATTTTGCCGCCGGGGGCGCGGCCATCAATCACCTTGCCGCGGCTCAGGGGGCCAACCTCCGCGTGATTGACCTCGATCTCGATTCGCCGACTGCGGATTTCACGCAGGCATCCGCGATGTCAAAAGAAGACTGTGCCGCGGCGTTCACCGCCGGGTTCGAGGCGCCCGATGCGTCTGCCGATGTGCTGATCGTCGGCGAGATGGGGATCGGTAATACCACCGCGGCGGCGGCCCTGTCCTGCGCGTTATTCGGTGGCGAGGCGGCGGACTGGACAGGTCCGGGCACCGGGCTGGACGCGGCAGGGATCGCGGCCAAAACCCGGGCGGTGGCGGCGGCGATGGAACTGCATGGCAACGACTTCGGCGATCCGGTGGAAGCGCTGCGCCGCGTCGGCGGGCGCGAGCTGGCGGCTATGGCCGGTGCAGTGCTGGCCGCACGGCATAACCGGGTGCCGGTGATCCTCGACGGATTCGTGGCAACGGCGGCGGTCGCGGTGCTTGAACGTGCGGTGCCGGGTGCGCTCGATCACTGCGTCGCCGGGCACGTATCGGGCGAGCCGGGACACCGACTGCTGCTCGAAAAGCTTGGCAAGGAACCGTTACTTGATCTCGGCATGCGCCTCGGCGAGGCATCCGGCGCGGTAGTCGCTTTGGGTGTGCTGAGCTGCGCGCTGGCCGCGCATAACGGCATGGCGACGTTCGAGGAAGCCTTGGTAAGCCGCGAAGGCTAGGAATCTAACGCAAAAAATAACACCGTGGAACGAGGCGTCTGCCCCTCATCGCGAGGTCAGCTTTTGATTTGGTCTCTGCGAAGCGGATAGAGCGGAGAACCGCCTAGAAGAACTCGGCGCTTTTCTAGCCTTCTTCTCCAACGAAACGATTCCAGAATGTTCCGGCCAGCCAGCCGGTGATGCACCAGAATACGGCGGCCGTCACCAGCGACGCGGAAACGAAATGGGCTGCCAGCTCCGGCGGTACGGGTCCTCCCAGACGATCCGGGACCGGCGCACCGATCAGATGCGGCAGGGCGATTAGCGCGACTCCGCCGACGGCCCACGCGGCGCCGCTTCGGAAGATCATCGCCCACATGCCGGCGCCCGTTAGTGCCACGCAGAGGAACCACCACAATTGCCTGTCCGTCAGTTCGGCCGCCATCGCGCCTGGAACTTCAGGCGGCAAGCCCAGCGCAGGCGCCAGGCTGATGATTGCGAATCCGCCAAGTCCCCAAAGAACCCCGGTCCGACCGATTATCTGCCGTCCCGACAGCGCGAAACAGGCTGTCAGGATCAGCGAGAAACCTACGCCTGTCAGAACATTAGCCAGCGACGTGTACATCGTGCGCTCAAGGCCTTCCCGTGGCCCCCACGCCTCGTCCTCGCCGGCCGCGGCGGCCGCCTTGTCACCGTGCGCGAATGCTGGCGACACTAGGGTAATGCCCTTCTTCAGGGTGCCGTGTTTGTCATGATCGCCGCCACCCTCGAAGGTCTCGGCCTGCAGGATGATGGGTGTCGTGGTGAAGTGTTGCACCACAGATATTGCCGCCCCGCCTAGAACCCCGGCGAGCATGGCGGTATAGAAAATCCGCCTGAACATAGCTGTTTACCTTATCAGTGACAGGGGAACGCGAAAGAATGTCTCGTGTCGTGCGCGGCATTATGGATCGTGTCCGAATTCGCGAAGCCGGTGCCAAGTACCAGAAACGCGCCAAGCGAAAGCGCAAGCACCGCTGGTGCAAGTACATCCGACAATGCGTAGGCATTAACGGCTGAATTATTTGTCTGCTGGGTCATTATGATTTCTCCCGTTGAGGTATTTTATGCCTATAAGACGGTGCGGTTACAACCCCTGTAGCAACTTCTTCAACATTCGATCGCGTGGGCGGCCAGTATTCCCAGAATGCGGGTTTCGGTCGCGCCTTCCTCCTACACCTTCCATCCAAGGTCGCCAACAGGGTCGAGACTCGAATACCTCGCCGCCGCGCCTGAGCAAATTTGGATGAAAGGCCACTAAGGCCGAAGAAATTATGCAACCGCATCGGAACACATCCCGTGCATTGTATCCGGCAGCAGTTAGCCTGGCTTGCGGGCGTTGAGCGGCGGACCGCCTTCCCGGTTTCTAAGTGGCATTCGGCCCGGTGTTTGCCGTGCACAGTTCCGGCGGCAGCCCCGAATTTGGCATCGACGACTTCGTCGACCCCGCACCGAGTTCTCTGTGCTTCCTTTTAGAGATCACCGGTCAATCGCTGAACCTTGAAACGGTATTACCATCGATGTCAATCGTATCATATGGGAATTTCCGGTCTGGCTCAGCTTTTCGGCTGGATCCTATATCCCAGCCGGTAAAACAGAGCGACCGCCGCGAACGAAAACACCATGACGGGGCCCGCCGGAAGGTCGCGCAACGCTGCAACGGTAATACCGATCAGAACCGCCAGTGCGCCCGAGATCATCGCCGCCGCGGTCTTGCGACTGTTCGTCGTGTTCACGGCCAGCGCCGGCAGGATCAGGCTGGCAAAGACGACGTAAACCCCAACAAGCTGCACGGACGCCGTAACGACCAATGCGAACAGCACGAAAAATCCGAGTCCCGACCGAGCCCGCGGCACACTGAACCAGATTGCCAATGCGGCTGCGTAGAGCGGCAGGAAAGCGAGAATTTCCGACCAGGAAATAAAAAGTATCTGGCCGGAGAGAATGTGCTGGATCTCCTCTCCGCCCTGCGGGTGGTCGGCGAGCGCCAGCAGTACCGCCGACGCGGCAAGAATAAAGCACGACCCGATGATCGCTTCCTGCTCTTCCGGGACGACCCGCTCGACCCAGCGGAAAAAAGCCGCGGCGCCAAGCGCCGCGATACCCGCGGCGATCTGCGTCTGGCTCCATGAAGGTTCGTGCAACAACAGCGCCGTCAGCACCACGCAAAGGCCGGCGATCTGCGCAATCGCCAGATCGATAAAAATGATGCCGCGCCGCAGGACTTCGATGCCCAGAACACTGTGGATCAGCGCGATCGCCAGCCCCGCGACTGTGGCCGGCAGCACGATGTCAAACGCTTCAAGACCCTGCATGCGCTCCTTCTAGCAAGGTTATCGTGCGGTCGAAAAGATTGATCAGTGCGCCTGCCGGTGCATTTCTCTCCACCGTGTAGGGCAGTTCCACCTGTGGAATGCCGGTCTTGGCAGATAACCAGTCGGCCCCGTCCGACGGATCGTAAGGTGCCCGCAAAATGGTTTTCACGTTGACCGATTTCGCCGTCCGAAGAAGCCCGTTCAGATGGGACACCGTTGGCGGAATGCCGGGTTTCACCTCAAGCGTAGCGACCTCTTTCAGCCCCATCCAGTCGAATAAATAAGAAAACGACTTGTGGTGCACGATCACCGGCATGCCTGACAGTTTTGCCGTGCGATGTTTCCAGCGGTCCATCGCCGCGCGCCAGGATTTGCTGAACGACGCCATGCGGTTCCGGTAATGGGCCGCGTTTTCCGGGTCCAGCGCCATCATGCGCTTACCCAGTTCGGTGGCGATTATCAGAATATTTTCCGGATTCAGATGCACATGTGGATTGCCGCCCGGGTGCACGTCGCCCAAGCTGCGGTCCACCACAGCCGGTTTTTCCAGAACGGGCACCTGCTCCGCCGCCATCAGATGGCCGGTCGTGCCGGGCTGTACCCCCGCGCGGGCGCCCCGCTGCAACAGCAACGGCAGCCATCCGACTTCGAGGTCCGCACCCGAGCAGAAAACCATATCCGCGCGGCGGATACGCGCGATCAGGCTCGGCTTTGCGCGAATATGATGTGGATCCTGTCGGGCGTGGGTCGCGGAATAGGCATCTACCTTGTCGCCGCCCACATCACGGGCAAGCGCCGCCCATTCAGGCTCGCAGGCAAAAACTTTCAGGTCTGCCGCGGCGGGGGATGAAAAGGTCACCCCCCACACGGCAAGCAACAACGCTAAGGTTGTTTTTCGCATCACGGCGGTTCCTAGAACGGGTGCGCGCCGTGGGCGCCGAGGCTCATGACATATTGCAAGATGACTTGCTTATCCGTTGCCACGTCATTTAGGTCTTCATGGTTGTATTGTAGTCGAATACGTCCGAACTCGCTATTGGTCCAATCCGCCATGACCGAAAAGGTCCTCGGATTATGCCCCCTTGAGTCGAGGTCTGTGCCAACCAGCCCGGCGGGTGTGTCAACGGGATCTAACTGCGAGTACCGTATCCCCGCTCGTATAGATGGACTGAATTTATATACCGCTTGAGCATAGTAACCCACCGAGGTGTCATCGAGTGCCACTGCTCCTCCGCCTACATTGTAGGTGCCATTTTCCTCGCGCTGGAAGATTTCAGCTTGGAGAATTAATTCCTGAGCTTTTGCGTTGCCCGTGGGAGCGTAGGTGTAGCGGACATCAGCCGCGTACAGGTATGAATTCCCGTTGAAGGTGACCTCACCTTCCTCAGTGGCTCGAGCATTAGCATCGCTATACATCGCATAAGCGCCAAATCTCCAGCTTTGATTATTACCCAAATCTCCACCAGTACGTGCAAAAACCGAAGAGCCACCGAGGCCGGTTACGGAGTTACCAGATGGGAAATCATCTCCGCGGAAGGCGCCGCCGCCAACTTCGAAATACTGTTCCGTTGGAAGCACGTATGACAATTCAACGCCATCGTCGTTAAATGCCTTATTAAGATATGCCCGATAAGGAAGCGGGCGATCCGCAAAATCATCGGCATGTGCATGTTGCTCGTTTAGATATCCGAATGTCCAAAAAGCCCGCCCAAACTTTAATCTGGCGCCGTCCGGTAGGCCCGCATTAGGCAGTGTTTGGACGTAAGCCTCCTCCAATTCTATTTTGTCTTCGCCCTCTTCGCGCACGATTGCGGCGGTGAGGCTGCCATAGAATTTGTCGTCAATATTCGTGGAAAAATTCAATTCCGACTCATCGATTGAAAGGCCCTCATTTCCACGCTCGCCCTCTTCACCGATGGCGAAGCCAGCCATATCCCCGGCGGTTTTTCGGGTAAATGATGAGGCTTTGCCATTAAGAACGAGCCCGATGGACGGGTTGAACGAGTTGGCTTTGATGATGCGACGGCCGGCGGGCGTCTTGTTCTTGGCCGTTTGCTGACTCTTTTGCGCTTCAAGTGCCTTGATTTTAGCCTCAAGCTCCGCGGTCTTCTTTTCGTACGCTTCTTTCAGCGCCCTGATTTCCTTCATTATCGCGGCGGAACCGGTAACGCCTTGCGCCATGGCGTGCGGCGACAAAACAAGTCCGACCGACAGGGCGATTATTGCCGCCGGCCGGATAAGTGGGGTAGACATAGGTAGCCTCCTTCGTGTGGATGGTGGTAATTGCCCTGACAGGCCGCAGATCTCGACCAAAATGCAATATTATAACATTACCGATCTGGTGTCGCTGTGTAAACCCCTATTGTCCCTACTCCCCATTTGTGAGCGCGCAGCACCTCAGTTTTAGATATCCGTCTTCGAGGACGTGTGATCCCTTGCTGGATTGGCCGCTCTTGGCTAGCATGCAACGGTCGACGAACCTGGGAACGGGGAAGGATGTGCGCATCCCGCCCCCGGCTGCCCCCGCAACTGTGAACGGTTAGTTCATCCCATCGGCGCCACGGCGGCATATTCGCTGGAAGGCCGGGATAGAATGATGACCCGTGAGCCAGGAGACCAGACGTCGGCCGTATCGCTTATCTGCGGGCCGGGGTGTGTTCCGCGAACAGCAACCGGCGATGCGTGTTTGATGTATTCCGCGGAGGAGGTGGAAACAGCATGGCACTCGCCGAGAAAATTCCCGCAACCGTTGTCACCGGTTTTCTCGGTGCCGGCAAAACCACGATGATCCGCAACCTGATCGAACAGGCCAAAGGCAGGAAACTGGCCTTGGTGATCAACGAGTTCGGCGATCTCGCCGTCGACGGCGAACTGCTGAAAGGCTGCGGGAATCCCGACTGCACCGACGACGATATCTTCGAGCTTGCCAATGGTTGCATCTGCTGCACGGTGGCCGACGATTTCTTGCCTACAATCCAGAAGATCCTAGACCGCGACGACCCGCCGGATCATATCGTGATCGAGACTTCCGGCCTTGCCCTACCGAAACCGCTGGTTCAGGCGTTCGGTTGGCCGGAGGTGCGCACGCGGGTGACGGTCGATGGCGTCGTCGCCGTGCTCGACGGGCCGGCACTGGCTGACGGGCGTTTCGCTGACAACCCTGACCGGGTGGATGCAATGCGCGCCGAGGATGAAGAACTTGATCACGAAAGCCCGCTGCACGAACTTTTCGAAGACCAACTAGCCTGCGCCGATCTGGTGCTACTGAACAAGACCGACCTGATGGACAGCGACGCGTTGGAAGCTGTGGCGGCTATGGTCGGTGGCCGGCTGCGCGATCGTGTGCGCATGGTGAAGACCGCCCATGGTGTCATAGATACCGGCGTGCTGCTGGGGATAGAGGCAGCTGCGGAGGACGACCTCGCCGCGCGCCCGTCGCATCATGACGCCGAGGAATATCACGATCACGACGACTTCGAGAGTTTCGAGGTTGAGATTTCCGAAATCGGCTCGCCTGACGCACTGATCGACCGGCTGCAGGCCGCCATCGCGGTGCACGATATTCTCCGCGTCAAAGGCTTTGTGCGCGTTCCGGGCAAGGACATGCGCCTGATCATCCAGGGCGTCGGTACGCGCCTGCAGCAGTATTTCGACCGCCAGTGGGAAGATGGCGAGCCGCGCGAAACGCGGCTGGTCGTCATCGGGCTGTCCGGGCTCGACAAGGTAGCCATCGCCGCCGCGCTCGACGGCGTCGCGAAAGGCTGACATGCATCTTCTCGCGGCGACGCCCGGCGTTGTCTCCGACGGATCAGAGGCGGTCGATCTCGGCCAGACGCCCGGCGACATCGTGGTACTGTCGGCGGCGGATACCGAGCTTGCCGCCCTTGCCGCCGCGCAATCCCGCGCCGGCAAGGGTGCACCCTCTCTGCGGCTCGCAAATTTCCTGCAGCTGAAACATCCAATGTCGGTCGATATTTATGTCGAGACCGTCATCGCGCATGCCAAACTGGTGGTCGTCCGGCTACTGGGCGGTGCCAGCTATTGGCCCTACGGCGTGGAGCAGATCGCCGCCATCTGCCGCCGCAACGGCATCGGCTTCGCCGCCGTTCCGGGCGACGACACGCCGGACCCCGATCTGGCGCAGCACGGGACGATGCTGTCCGATGACGTGCATCGTCTGTGGCAGTATCTGGTTCATGGCGGCCCCGCCAACGCCGACAATTTTCTGGCCTGCGCCGCTTCTCTGATCGGGCGGGATACCGAATGGGTCGAACCGGCGCCGCTGATGACGGCGGGGCTTTATTGGCCGGGATCGGATGCTACCGATCTCGATATCCTGCAGGGATTCTGGAAAAAGGGTGCGCCTGTCGCCGCCGTCACGTTTTACCGGGCGCTGATCCAGTCGGGGAATACCGAGCCGGTCGACGCGATGATCGCGGCCTTGCGGAAACGCGGTCTCAATCCGCTGCCGCTATATATCCAGAGCCTGAAAGACACCGTCTCCGCCGGTATCGTGACAAACACCTTCGCCGCGGCGCAGCCCCGCGTCATCTTGAATGCCACTGGCTTCGCCGTCTCCACGCCCAGCGCTCGCCGCACGGAAACGCCGTTCGACGCGGCGGGTTGTCCGGTGTTGCAGATTGTCTTTGCTGCCACCGCCGAGGATATCTGGGCCGACGGCGACACGGGCCTGATCGCTCGTGACATCGCCATGAACGTCGCCCTGCCGGAGGTCGATGGCCGGGTATTATCCCGGGCGGTGGCGTTCAAGTCCGAGGCCCGGTTTGACGACGACACCCAGACCGCCGTGGTCGAACATCTGCCCGCACCTGATCGGATCGACTTCGCCGCCGACCTCGCAACCGCATGGGCGAAACTTGCCGATACGCCTGCCGTTGACCGACGTATTGCGGTCGTGCTGGCGAACTATCCAAACCGTGACGGTCGCATCGGCAACGGGGTCGGGCTCGACACGCCCGCGGGGACAATGACGCTGTTGCGGGCGATGCAGGATGCCGGGTACCAACTCGCGGAGCTGCCGGAAGACGGCAACGCGCTTGTCGAACGGCTGCTCGATGGGCCCACTAATTCCGGGGTTACAGCGCGCAGGATCGAGGAGATGATTTCCCTCGCCGACTACCAGATTTTCTTTTCCGGCCTGCCGAAATCAGTGCGCGACGCGGTGACACAGCGTTGGGGAAAACCGGAGGCCGATCCATTTTTCATCGACGGCGCTGACGATTGCGGTGCGCTCGCCGTGCCGGTTTTCCGCTGCGGCAATATAGCGTTGGGACTGCAGCCGGCGCGCGGCTACAACATCGATCCGGAAAAAACCTATCACGATCCCGACCTAGTACCGCCGCACGGCTATCTCGCGTTCTATGCTTGGGTCCGTGCGCAGTTTGGCGCCGATGCCGTCGTCCACATGGGCAAGCACGGCAATCTCGAATGGCTGCCGGGCAAGTCGTTGGCGTTGTCGGCGGATTGTTTCCCGGAAGCCGCGCTCGGCCCGATGCCGCATGTCTATCCGTTCATCGTCAACGACCCCGGCGAAGGCACCCAGGCTAAGCGCCGGGCGAGTGCCGTCATCGTCGATCACCTGACGCCGCCGCTAACCCGCGCCGAGACTTATGGGCCGCTGGCCGATCTCGAACGGCTGGTCGACGAATACTACGAGGCCGCAGGCGTCGATCCTCGCCGCATCGAACTGCTTCGCGACCGTATTCTCGAACTGACCCGGTCGTCCGGTCTCGATCTCGATTGCGGGATTGCCGCGGATGAGCCTGCCGATGAGGCGCTGGCCAAGCTCGACAATTATCTCTGCGAGCTGAAGGAGATGCAGATCCGCGACGGGCTCCACATTTTCGGGGAAAGCCCCGAAGGTGGATTACGCGATGCGCTGCTGGTGGCGTTGGCGCGGCTGCCGCGCGGTGACGGCAAAGACGGGGATGCATCGCTGATCCGCGCGTTGGCCGCTGATTTGGGTTTCGAAGGGTTTGATCCCTTGGATTGTGCGCTCGGCGCCCCGTGGACGGGGCCGATGCCGGTCGCACTGGCCAGGGACGATCCATGGCGAACCAATGGCGATACGGTCGAACGGCTAGAAGCGCTCGCGCTCAATCTTGTTGGCGGACGCAAACCCGACGATACTTGGACCTCGGCACGCGCAGTGCTCGACATGATCTTCAACAGCATCGCCCCCAACGTTGCCGCCTGCGGCGGGGCGGAGATTGCCGGTGTACTGGCAGCGCTCGACGGCAGGTTTCTTGCGCCCGGCCCGTCCGGTGCCCCGACGCGGGGGCGGCCGGAGGTACTGCCGACAGGGCGTAATTTCTATTCTGTCGATACCCGCACCGTGCCGACGCCGACGGCGTGGACGCTGGGCTGGAAGTCGGCGACGCTGGTGATCCAGCGCCATGCCCAGGAACATGGCGACTGGCCGCGGCAAATGGCGCTGTCGGCTTGGGGCACGTCCAACATGCGCACCGGCGGCGACGACATTGCGCAAGGGTTGGCGCTGATGGGTGTGCAGCCGACCTGGGACCGCGGTTCGGGCCGAGTGACGGGGTTCGAGATTATGCCGCTCGATGTGCTCGACCGGCCGCGGGTTGACGTCACGCTAAGGCTGTCAGGCTTTTTCCGAGATGCTTTTCCGCAGCAAATCGACCTGTTCGACAGCGCTGCCCGCGCGGTCGCCGAGCTGGATGAACCGGCGGACAAAAATCCGCTTGCCGCCCGCGTCGCGGAAGATGCCGCAGCGCTCATCGCCGATGGCATCGATACAGACACCGCCCACCGACGCGCCGGTCACCGGGTGTTCGGGTCCAAGCCCGGCGCCTACGGGGCGGGGCTGCAGGCGCTGATCGACGAACGCGGCTGGGATACAGATGCTGATCTCGCCCGCGCCTATATAGCCTGGGGCGGCTATGCTTATGGCGATGGCGCCGAGGGGGAGGCCGAACACCGGCTGTTCGAACGCCGCCTTGGATCGGTGCAGGCAGTGGTCCACAACCAGGACAACCGCGAACATGACCTGCTCGATTCTGATGATTATTATCAATTCGAGGGCGGGTTGACGGCCGCCGTACGCCATCTGTCTGGCGATCAACCGGCGGTATGGCACAACGATCATTCGCGCCCGGAGACACCTAGAATTCGCCGACTGGAAGACGAAATCGCGCGGGTCGTCCGCGCACGGGTGGTCAACCCGAAATGGATCGGTGGCGTCATGCGCCACGGCTACAAGGGCGCGTTCGAAATGGCGGCGACGGTCGATTACCTTTTCGCCTTCGCCGCCACAGCCAAATGCGTGAAGGACCACCATTTTGACCTGGTATTCGACGCCTATCTCGGCGACGAAGACGTGCGGGCATTCCTAGAGCAGAATAATCCTGACGCCCTGTGCGAGATGGCGGACCGACTTTTAGAGGCGCAGGACCGGGGGTTGTGGCGGCCGCGGTCGAACACTGCTTATCAACATCTGACCGAACTGAGTGGAGCGGCTTGATGGCAAAGAAACCGACGACCGACGAAGAACTTGACCGCGCCAACGAGAAATCGAAGAAGCGTAAAGAAGCGCGCGACAAAATGCTGGCTGACAAGACGGTCGAAAAGGGCCTGTTGATCGTTCATACCGGCAAGGGCAAGGGCAAATCCACGGCCGCCTTCGGCCTCGCGGCGCGCGCGGTCGGCAACGGCATGAAAGTCGGCGTCGTCCAATTCGTGAAGGGTAAGTGGGAGACTGGTGAACGCGCCGTGCTCGAACATTTCCCCGACCAGGTCACTATCCGCACCATGGGCGAGGGTTTTACTTGGGAAACCCAGGACAAGGCGCGCGATATCACGGCGGCGGAAAAGGCATGGGAGGCGTCGAAGGAGATGATCGCCGAGCCGTCCTACGATCTGGTTATCCTCGATGAGCTTAACATCGTGCTGCGCTACGACTATCTCGATTTGCGGGATGTGCTGGATATCTTCGCCAACAAGCGCGACATGTTGCACGTTGTCGTAACTGGCCGAAACGCTAAACCGGAGCTGATCGACGCCGCCGATCTCGTGACCGAGATGACCCAGATTAAGCATCCCTTCCGCGAACAGAACGTTCGCGCCCAGAAAGGCATCGAGTTTTAGGGTGCGTTGGTTCGCTCACATCCCCTTCTCTCTATCCCTGCCCCCCCGGGGGGAGGGGATTAGGTTTGTATCCGTATCTCCAATGGAGTCCCCTCGCCCCAACGGTGAGAAAGTCAGGGAGAGGGGGAGACAGGTGTTTTCTCTCTTTTTGGAAACATGACTCTCCCCGCCCTCATGCTGCAGGGGACCGGATCCGACGTCGGTAAATCCGTGTTGGCGGCGGGGTTGTGCCGGGCTCTGGTCCGGCGGGGACTTTCCGTGCGCCCGTTCAAGCCGCAGAACATGTCGAATAACGCCGCAGTTACAGCCGACGGTGGCGAGATCGGCCGCGCGCAGGCGCTACAGGCACGGGCCTGCGGTGTGGCGCTGCACACCGACATGAACCCCGTGCTGCTGAAACCGCAGACTGAGACCGGCGCCCAGGTGGTGGTGCAGGGGCAGGTTATCGGCAATGCGAAAGCGCGGGACTACCAGGCGATGAAGCCGGAGCTCATGGGTACCGTGTTAGAGAGTTTCTCGCGTCTGAGTGAACAGGCCGATATCGTCGTCGTCGAGGGGGCGGGAAGTGCTGCCGAGGTTAATCTCCGAGCCGCCGACATCGCCAATATGGGTTTTGCCGAGGCGGCACAGGTGCCGGTCGTTCTGATCGGCGATATCGACCGGGGCGGCGTGATCGCCCAGCTGGTCGGCACCTGGCATCTGCTGTCTGACCGCGAGCGGGATCTGACGCGCGGGTTCATTGTCAACAAGTTCCGTGGTGACCCGTCGCTGTTTCACGATGGCCGCGCGATCATTTGCGAACAGACTGGGATGGTCGATTATGGCACGGTACCATGGTTCGACGGCGCCGCTCGGCTGCCGCGCGAGGACGCGTTTGATGTTGGCGCCGAAGACGTCGCTGCCGGACCCATCAAGATCGCTGTGCCGGTATTTTCCCGCATCGCCAATTTCGATGACCTCGATCCGCTGCGCGCCGAACCGGAAGTCTCCGTCGTCATGGTGCGCTCGGGCGAAGCGCTGCCGGGCGATGCCGACCTTATCCTGCTGCCCGGGTCCAAGGCGACGCTCGCCGACCTCGCGTTTGTGCGCGACCAGGGCTGGGACATTGACATCGCTGCCCATGTTCGGCGTGGCGGCGCGGTGCTGGGAATCTGCGGCGGTTATCAGATGCTGGGCCGGTCCTTGGCTGACCCGGACGGAATCGAAGGCCCAGCAGCCGTGGCTGCGGGGCTCGGCCTGCTCGATGTGGAAACCGTGCTGACGTCAAACAAGAAGCTGGTTGAGGTGTCGGGCAGGGAAACGCATACCGGCGCGGCCGTGGCGGGATACGAAATGCATGTGGGCGACACCGATGGCCCGGGGGCGGCAGTTCCGATGCTCGATCTGTCAGGGCAGGCCGACGGCGCCGTCTCTCCCGACGGGCAGGTGATGGGGTGTTACGTCCATGGCCTGTTCTCATCCGATGCCTTTCGCACGGCATTCCTGCAGCGCCTGCGACCCGGCGCGCGCGCGGCGCTGAACTACGAGGCAAGTGTGGACGATACGCTGGATGTGCTGGCCGATCATCTAGAAGCACATCTCGAAATCGATGGAATGATAAATGACTGAGCAGTCAGATCACTACCATGGCGAGCAGCAGCAATGCCGCCAAACCGGCGCCGGACTTGCGATACAGGCTCAGCGCCCGGTGTATGTCGGCAGACGTTGCGTCGGTGCGTGCGCCGTCGTTCATCCAGGCATCGTCGACGATGAAGTCGCGGTACTGCCGCGGCCCCGCCAACGCGAGTCCCAGCGCACCAGCCATGGCCGCTTCCGGCCAGCCGGCATTGATAGACCTGTGTTTTTCCGCGTCACGCACAGCGGCGGCCCAGGCATCGCCGCCCCTGGTGCCGATGCCGATAGCAGCAGTAATCACGATCAGGATGCCGGCAATACGCGCCGGCACGGTGTTGACGGCATCGTCCAGCCGTGCGGCAAACTTGCCGAAATGTTCGTAGTCGATGTCGCGATAGCCGATCATGCTGTCCAGTGTGTTAATTGCCTTGTAGGCGAACAGCCCAGGCAGCCCCAGCAGGGCGAACCAGATGACCGGTGCGACCACTCCGTCGGAAAAATTCTCCGCCGCGGATTCGATTGCAGCGCGGGCGACCCCGTTTTCGTCGAGGCTGTCCGGATCGCGGCCGACGATATGCCCGACGGCGGCACGTCCTTCGGCGAGCGAGATATCGAGTTCGTCGGCGACCGCGCGGACGTGATTGAACAGGCTGCGATAGGCGATCAGCACGCTGGCGATCAGTGCACCGGCGACCCAGCCGTAATCGATTTGTGCGCACAGCCACTGCACGGCGTATCCTGCGAGGCCCGCCAGTACGACCAGAAAAGCGGTGGCAAGCAGCCCCCGCCAAAACCGCGCACGGTCGGACCGCTGTGGCCGATTGAGCTTGCGTTCGAAAAACGAGATCAATCCGCCGAATACCGCCACGGGGTGAGGGATGCGTTCCCAAAGCCGCGGCGGGTCGCCCAGCACGACATCCATCGCCAGCGCCAGCATCACCACCAGCAGGGGGTGCACGGCTGCGCCGTCGGCGCTATACCACTGAAACATCATCCGGGGACAATCGCGCCTGCTCGGTGTGAAATCAATTGCCTTCGGGACGGGAGAGACAATTGACCACAGGCATTATGGTGTGCGGCCACGGCAGCCGCGACGAAGGCGCGGTTGCGGAATTTGAAAAACTGGCCGTCGCTATCCGCGACCGGGCCGACGGGATCCCGGTCGAATACGGGTTCCTCGAATTCGCGACGCCGGTTATCAAGGAAGGTCTCGCTGCGCTTGTTGATCAGGGCGTCACCGACGTGCTGGCGGTACCCGGTATGTTGTTCGCCGCGGGGCACGCGAAAAACGACATCCCTTCAGTCTTGAATACGTGGGCGGCCGGTGCCGATGGTATCGATATCCGCTACGGCCGCGAGCTGGCGATCGACCTGAAGATGCTGCGCGCCGCCGCCGACCGCATCCAGGAAGCGCTTGACGCAGCAGGCGACGATGTGCCCATCGAAGAGACCATGCTGGTCGTTGTCGGACGTGGCGCATCGGACCCCGATGCCAATTCCAACGTCGCCAAGGTGATGAGGATGCTTTGGGAAGGTTTCGGCTTCGGCTGGGGCGAAACCGCCTATTCCGGCGTTACCTTCCCGCTGGTCGAACCGGGTCTAGAACACGCGGCAAAGTTGGGATACCGACGGATCGTGGTGTTTCCCTATTTCCTGTTTACCGGTGTACTGGTGCGGCGGATCTATGACTACACCGACGCGGTCGCGGCGCGGCACCCCGATATCGAGTTTATCAAGGCGCCCTATCTGAACGACCACCCGATGGTAATTGAGACCTTCATGGAACGGATCGATGAAATTCGGAGCGGAGAAAACAACATGAACTGCCAGCTCTGCAAATACCGCGAACAGGTGCTGGGCTTCGAGGCCGAGGTCGGGCTGGCGCAGGAAAGCCACCATCATCACGTC
>MDTD01157296.1_pt1 | contig 40216 bp, 37 predicted proteins | sample 811221 | NCBI WGS metagenome assembly MDTD01 (sample SAMN05326646, study PRJNA326480) | marine metagenome | isolation source: seawater | place: Pacific Ocean: South West | collected 2011
CTTCCATGTCTTAAGACAAAGTACCATCGGCGCAGAAAGGCTTGACTTCCGAGTTCGGAATGGGATCGGGTATGACCCTTTCGCAAAAATCACCAGGCAAAAAACATATAGATATCTAATCTTTAAATGTCAAACATTTTATTTCGACTACATTAGTTAGTTTTTTGATTTTTTAGAACACGATTTTTTAAATAATCATTAATTGTAATCGAAATTCCTTTTTCCAATGATGTTTTGCTTACCCATCCATATTTTTTTGCTAAACTTACATCTAGTAATTTTTTAAAAGTACCCTCTAATTTTTTTTTTTCATTAACAATCTTTAAATCTACACTTAAATGATCCATTATAAATTTAGCGTATTCATTGATGCTTTTTTCTTTTCCAGTTCCTATATTTATAAGAGTTTCTTTCGTCTTTTTTTTAAGAAAATATATACAAGCATCGGCTACATCATCAGCAAAAATAAGTTCTCTTAGAGGTCTTCCACTTCCCCAAATTTTTATATAATTCTTGTTATTATTTATTGAAAAAATAATTTTTCTTATTAAAGCTGGAAAAAAATGGGAATAATTCAAATCATAATTATCATTTATTCCATATGAATTGCATGGCATTAAACTTTTATAATTCAAACCATACTGATAATTATAACTTTCACATAAATTAATACCAGCAATCTTTGCAATAGCATATGGTTCATTGGTTTTTTCTAAATAATCTGATAAGAGATATTTCTCTTTTATAGGTTGTCTGCTATTTTTTGGATACACACAACTTGAACCTAAAAAAATTAAATTTTTTACTTTATTTATATAACTACCATGAATTAAGTTATTTTGTATCGCCAAATTATCATAAATGAAATTTGCTCTGAAAGTATTATTGTAATGAATTCCACCCACTATTGCTGCAGCAATTATTACTCCATCAGGTTTAATTTTCTTTAAATATTCAAAGACTTTTTTTTGATTTCTCAAATCAAGTTTTTTTCTATCAATAGTTAAAATATTTTTATAACCTTTTAATTTTAATTTTCGCACTATTGCAGAACCAATCATTCCTTTATGTCCTGCCACAAAGATTTTTTGTCTCTTATTTGTCACTTTGTTAATAAATTTAATTCATAAGATAGCATATCTTTAATCAATGCATCTAAGTTTCTCTCAGGTTTCCACTTAAGGATTTTTTTTGCTTTTGAATAACTACCAATTAATGTATCTACTTCTGCTGGTCTAAAATATCTTTTATTACATTCTATAATACAGTTACCATTTTCATCATAAGCTTTTAGTGCTATCCCTTTGCCTTTCCAGGATATATTAATTTTTAGTTCCTTTGCTACTCTATCTACAAATTCTTTAATTGAATATTGTTTTCCAGTACATATAACAAAATCATCTGGTTTTTTTTGTTGCAACATTTTCCACATTGCTTTTACATAATCTTCAGCATGACCCCAGTCTCTTTTTGCTGCAAGATTACCTAAAACTAATTTTTTTTGTTTTTTGTGCTTAATTCTGCATAGTGCTTTTACTATTTTTTTGGTGACAAAAGTTTCTCCACGATACGGGCTTTCATGATTAAAAAGAATTCCATTACATGCAAATAAATTATATGACTCTCTATAATTTGCTGTAATCCAATAAGAATAAACTTTTGCAACACCATATGGGCTTCTTGGATAAAAAGGTGTTTTTTCAGTCTGAGGAATTTCAACAACTTTTCCAAACATTTCTGAACTACCAGCTTGATAAAATTTAATTTTTTTATCAACTCTCACTATTGCTTCAAGTATTCTCAAAGTACCTAAGGCATCGGCATTACTTGTATACTCTGGTATTTGAAATGAAACAGCTACATGTGATTGGGCAGCTAAATTATATATTTCATTAGGTTTAAGTTTTTTTATAATACTATATACTGATAAAGAGTCAGTAATATCTCCATAATGTAATATTAATTTTTTTTTATTTGAAAAAGGATCAGTATAAATATCATCTAATCTATATGTGTTTATAGTTGAGCTTCTTCTTACAACTCCGTGAACAACATAACCCTTTTTTATAAGAAACTTTGATAAATAAGCACCATCCTGACCTGTAATCCCGAATATAAGTGCTGTTTTTTTTTTCATAAAATTATTATTTTTTTTTAAATAAAAAACTCATAATAGCAAATAATATTAAAAACCCATCCTTTAAAACATTAACTTTTTTCTTACCCCCAATTCTAGATCTCTCAAAACTTGGTAAGCAAATGTATTGCATGCTATTTTTTTTGGCTTTTATTGGTATTTCTACACATAATCTAAAATCTTTGAAGTATAAATTTAAAGATTTAAATGATTTAGTTTTACCTAAAATATAAGTGTAAAGAATATCTGAAATATTTAAATTATATAATACGTTTGAAATAAAAGTAAAAAATTTATTACCAAAAAGTGTAACTAAAGTATCATCTTCACTGCCCCCATCTGGTGTATATCTTGAACCGAATACAAAATCTTTATTATGACATTCCTCTAGCATTTCAGCTAAATATTTAGGATCCATAGAACCATCTGCATTTATAATACAACAATATTCTGTCTCACAAGAATTAAATCCCTCTATTAAAGCTGATCCGTATCCATTAACTTTTTGAAATAATAGTTTGATATTATCAAATTTTTCAAGTGACTTAATAGTTTTATAATCGTCTTTTTGCAAAACTATCAAAATTTTATAATTCACATTTTTTAACTCCTCTAAAAATACAGGAAGTGACTCACTCTCATATTTTGCAGGAATTATTAATGTAAGGTTATTTGGAATTGTCATATTAAGAAATATTGTTTTTTAACTAATTTTTATATAATTTAAAAAAAGATTATATACTTAAATTATGAATGAAAATTATTTACTTGTTATTTTATATCCTTTATTCTTAATTTTCAGCACAATAATAGCAAAAAAATTAAAATTTGTTGATAAACCAAGCTCAAGAAAAATTCACGAAAAGTCAATTCCAAATATTTCGGGAATTTGTTTGTACTTGTTGTTATTTTATCTAATATCTACAAGGGAAACCTCTTACGAAATAGAACTTATAATTGCTGTTGGTTCAATGATAATTTTAGTTGGATTTCTTGATGATAGAAAAAATTTAACACCAGGGGTAAAATTTTGCTTTATAACAATTCCAGTTATTTATCTTATGTTAAATGGATTTTCATTACAAAATTTAGGTGAATATGAAAAAATTGGACTTTTAAATCTTGGAAAATTTTCATTAATTTTCACTTTTCTAGCTATAGGATTATTAATAAATAGTTTTAATTATGTAGATGGAGTTGATGGATTATTGAATGGGATAACTATTATAGCTATTTTATATTTCAATTTTTTAATTGGAAGTACTACAAGTTTTTCAATTTTATTTTATTATTTAATATATGGATTAATAATAAATTTGTTTTTTAATCTATTGACTACAAAAAGTGAATTCAAATGCTTCATGGGAGATGCTGGCAGTTTATTTTTAGGGTTTTTGACAAGTTTTTTAATGATCTTTTTATTCATTTATATGAATATTCATCCTGCATATTTAATTTGGGCAGTTTGGTACCCCGTGTTCGATTTTCTTTTTGTATCAATTTATCGCTTAATAAGAAATAAAAATATAACCAGTCCTGATAAAAATCATTTTCATCATTTAATTTTGAAATATTTTAATGGCAATCATATTAAAACAAGTATTTTTATTAATTTCTTAAATTTGATTGTTATAATAATTGGCTATTTTTTTGTTATTGAATTTGGAAAAATTTATTCACTTCTATTATTTGTAGTTTTATTTATAGCTTTTTTTATTATAAGAAAAAGATTTATAAATTAAAAAATTAATGAATTACTTATTATTTTTTAATATCAAGTTTTTTTAATTATCAAATTTTTTCTTTTACCATATAAAGTTTGTAAATAAAAACCTGCTGGCAAACTATAAATAATAGCTAACCAATTATTAAAAAAGTTTCCATTTGGTGAAAATGGCCAAATTGAAACTAAAATTGCTGCAAGCAAGCATACTTGATAATCAGTGAGATATTTTTTTCTTGTTTTTCTAAGTAATGATATAAGTTGTTTGACTGAAGCATAAATGACATAACAAAATAAACTGAATAAAAAACTAAATCCAATTATCCCCGTCTCAGCAAGTAATTGAACATAAAAATTATGTGGATGAGTAGTACAAGGCCGTATACCTTCGGCAAATTGTGGTTTGTGGCAGATTTCTCTAAACATTTAGGTCCATGTCCAGTTATTGGTTTTTCTTTAAACATATTAAAAGCTGTTCTAATGTGACTATCGTGAATAGCAGTAAAAATAAATTTTTCTGTTGAAAGTTTTGAAAACCCAAGATTTCTTAACGTTTCATGTATCATTCTTTGAGAAAAACTTGAATTAATCATGGAAATGATTGTTATTACAATAATAGCTACAACAAGTGTGATCGCTCTAAATTTTTTATAATTTTTTGTTAAAAGAATTATGAATAATGCCGATAAATTTAAAAAACCAAAAGCGGTACGCTCACCGGATAAAAATATTAAAATTTCAACTAAAATAAACAATATTCCAAATAAAAATGTATCTGAGCGTGTTTTTTCTTTGATTACAAATAAAGCAAAAAAGAGGGGAAACAATCGACTTAAATACGATCCTAATATTGCTTCATCTCCAAAAAAAGCTGAAATTCTATAACCAACGATTGGCGGATAACCTAATAAATCTTTACCAAAAAAAAATTGAATGTATCCATCTACTACTAAAGAAGTAAAACAAATTAACAATACATAATAAAAATTATTTATAAATTTTTCCTCATTGTCAATTAGGTACCATATCAGGCAGGCAAATAATCCTATTCTGAAATAAAATAAACTACTTTTAATACTTCGAAAAAGATATTCTGCAAAAAAGAGACTTACTAATGAACAATATAAACAAAATATAAAAAAAATAAAAATTGGTTTAATACTTAAATATTTAAAATCATTTTTGTAAATACATAGACTTAAAAAAATTATAGAGCTTAAACTCACTAAAAAATCTGGAAGAAATGGTCCAGTTATTAGTAATAATGTTACTGATGATATTATAATTTTTTTATCAAAAATTTTACTAAAATTCATTAATTTACTTAATATTTTGGTAATAATCTAAATACCATTTTATAAATTTTTTTATTCCTAATTTATAATTTGTTTTAGGATTATAACCAGTAATTTGCCTTAAAAGACTTGTATTAGATAGAGTTTCTCTAACATCTCCTTGTTGTAAGGGCATATAATTTCTTATACTTTTTTTTTGTAAATTATTTTCAATTTCTTTTATAAAATCTAGTAAAAATACTTTTTTAGTATTACCTATATTTAAAATTCTAAATGGGGCAACAGAAGAAAGGCTATCATTTTTAAATCTTTTAATTTGATTTAATTTTGGTGGTTTATTAATCAATAATTTAATCCCAATCACAATATCATCTATATAAGTAAAATCTCTATACATCTTACCGTAATTATATATATCAATCTTTTTATTGTTTAGGATGCCTTTCGTGAACTTAAATAAAGCCATGTCTGGACGTCCCCAAGGACCATAAACTGTAAAAAATCTAAGCATCGTTATAGGGATTTTCCATATATTTGAATATGAATGAGCCATACTTTCATTAGACTTTTTTGTAGACGCATAAATACTCAACTGAGTGTCAGTCTTATCAATTTCTTTAAATGGAATTTTTTTATTAGCACCATATACAGAGGAACTTGAGGCCATAATTAAATGTTTCACATTTAATTTTTTTGAAATTTCAATAATATTATATGAACCAGTAATATTTGATTTCAAATAAACTCTAGGTTTATCAATACTATATCTTACACCTGCTTGTGCAGCTAAATGAATAACAATATTTGGTTTAAATTTTTTGAAAATTCTTTCAAGACTTTTCTTATTCTCAAGTTTTGCCTTTGTAAAAGAAAATTTCTTGTAATTTTTAAGAATATTTAATCGAGCCTTTTTTAATTTTACATCGTAATAATTATTCATAGAGTCAAATCCATGAACATTTAAACCATCTTCTAAAAGTTTTTTTGATAAATGAAATCCAATAAAACCAGATGATCCTGTTACTAAAACTCTCATTAATTTAATACAAACTTAACAATTTCCTTTGGATTTTTATTGTAATTACTTACAACGTTCAAACTAGATATATTTGAAATAAATTCAATAGTTTTAAAAATTTTATATGGTTTTTCTCCATTTTTAAAAACTTTGCCATATTTTTTTAATTTAATAAACTTAGCAATATCAGACCTTGAAGGACCGATAAATATAACTGGTTTTTTTGTTTTTATAATACCGAATAATTTTGATGGATAAACAACGTCAGCCCAATCATTTTCTAATGTAATAATATGACAATAGGCTGTGCTTAATAATTGAGGAGTTTCTTTAGATGAAAAATAGTCTGTAATAAGAACATTTTTTTTAAATCTAAGTTGATTAAGGAGTTTTTTTTTGTTTTTCCCCTTGCAAGCAAAAACAAAGAATAGTTCCGTTTTTTTTTTTTCAGAAAAATTAATCAAATCTACTAAAGTATTTATACTGTGAGCCAAACCAATATTTCCCGCATAAAGAACTATTTTTTTATTTATAAAATTATATTTTTTTAAAAACTTATATTTTGCTTTTTTTTCAATTTTTTTAATTGATCTTAAATCCCATGGATGAGAGATATAAGTTTTAATTTTTTTTGAATTAGAATATTTGTTAAATATAGCTTTTTGTCCAAAACCAAGATTTATCATTTTATCTACGTATTTTAAGCTAAAATTTTTAATAAATTTTAAAGTTTTAAAAATAATTATATTGTTTAAAAAAAATATTTTAGAAGCTCTCAAAGCTTCTGGGTAAAGATCCATGGTCCAATATATTATTTCACTTTTAGGATTAAAAAGCTTAATAATGGGCGAAAAAAATATAAAAAAAGGAGGGTCGGTTAAAATTAAAATTTTGTTATATTTTGAATTACAAATGTAAAAAATTGCTGATAGATAAAATATTAAATAATTAATTAATTTAAAATTAAAAAATCGATGAGAATTTATTTCATATGATTTTTTCCTTCTATTACTGATGATATTTTTATAATTTGTTTTCGAACAAAAAATCTTAAAATCTATTTTATTTTTTTTTAACTCTAAACAAATATCATTTACCATTCGTGCTGTTGGCACTCTATCATCACCAAAAAAATAATTTATAATTAATACTTTGCTCAATTATTTCCTTGATCTCCATTCAAAAACAATTTGCTCAATCATTTCTTCAAGAGATATTGATATTCTCCATTTTGGATAATGTTTTTTAATTTTAGATAAATTACTATAATAACAAATGTGGTCACCAACTCTATTCTTTTTAATATATTTGTAATTCAATTTTATCTTTGTAAATTTTTCAATTAAATTTATGGCCTCTAAAATTGAACACGAATTCCTGTACCCACCACCTAAATTATAAACTTGAGCTTTTTTTGGACTTTCAAAGAAAGCCTCGATAAATCTACATACATCTAAACTATGAATGTTATCTCTAACTTGCTTTCCTTTATAGCCAAAAATATTATATGGAATTTTTTTAACATTAGCTTTAACTAGATAACTCAAAAAACCATGAAGCTCTACTCCAGAATGTGAAGGTCCAGTTAAACATCCGCCTCTCAAACAACACGTATTTAGATTAAAATAATTTCCATATTCTTGCGTATAAATATCCGCTGACAGTTTACTTGCTCCAAAAAAAGAATGAGTACAATTATCAATAGATAGTTGTTCATCTATACCTTTTTTATAAATAGCACCTTTAAATTCCCATCTTTTAGAATATTCTTTCAATGATAACTTATTAGGGTTATCTCCATAAACTTTATTTGTTGATAAAAAAACTACTGGTGATTTTGGAACTACCTTATAAACGCAATCTAAAATATTTAGAGTACCAAGGCTGTTTACTTCAAAATCGTCAGAAATTATTTTAGCTGCTAAATCATGACTTGGCTGACCAGCACAATGAGCTATTGCATCAGGTTTAAATTTTTTAAAAATTTTATGTAACTTTTTTTTGTCTCTAATATCCACATTAAAATGAACATAATTATTAAGTTTTTCTTTAAGATATTTTATTTTCCAATTAACACTTCCTCCTGCCCCAAAGAAAGACTTTCTTTGATTGTTGTCTATTCCAATTATTTTGTATTTTAATGCTCCAAAATAATTACATAATTCTGAACCAATCAATCCTCCTGAACCTGTAATTAATATTTTCATAAATTAGAATAAATTTATATCATCTTTAGATACAACTATATTGCCAAGCACTAATATATCAATATCTGTTCGTTTAAAACAATCTATTGCATTTTTTGGGTTTTCTACAATAGGTTCATTTTCATTGAAACTTGTGTTTAACAAAATTCCATGATTTGAAAGTTTTTTAAATTCTTTTATTAGCTCGTAAAATAAACTATTAGAATCTCTATTAACTGTCTGAAGTCTAGCGGTACCATCAACATGGGTTACAGCAGGAAAAAAGCCTTCCCATTCTTTTTTAAATTTAACAACATGCATCATAAATGGACTTAGAATATTTTGTGAAAAATATTTTGAAACATCCTCCTCTAAAATAGATGGGGCAAACGGTCTAAACGACTCTCTTTTTTTGATTTTTAAATTTATTATTTCTTTCATATTTTTTACTAATGGACTTGCAAGTATTGATCTATTTCCTAATGCTCTAGGCCCCCATTCGCTTCTCTCCTGAAACCATCCAATAACTTTTCCTTGATGCAATTGATAGGCTATATTCTTTAAAATTTTTTCCATATCAAACTCAGCGTAATTTAGATTTTCATTTTCTAAATATTTTTTAATATTAGGGTTTGAGTATTTTGATCCAAGATATGAATGTTTCAAATAAAATCTTTTTTTATTTTGGAGTTTGATGTGCCAGCAATGAAAAGCAGCACCAACAGCAGTCCCATCGTCTGAAGCTGCTGGTTGAATAAACATTTTTTTTACTGGAAGTTTCTCTAAGATTTTTGCATTTAAAACACCATTTAAAGCACAACCACCTGATAAGTTAAGATTAGTTATAGGTATTTTTTCATTAAGTTTTTTGAGCATTTCAATACTTATTTCCTCAAATATAGTTTGTGTTGTTTTAGAAATATCTTTTTCTCTTTTTGTTATTGGTTCATTTCTTTTTCTATTTTCACCTAATAATTCATTTAATTTTGATGAATAAAATTTTCCACTATTTAAAATATTATTGGAAAGTTCAGAGAACCCTTCTGCAACTTTGAAATAACTTTTGTTATTTACAAATTTATCATTTTTAATACTTATAATTTTACTTAACTGGCTCATATAAACAGACTCTCCATATGGAGCTAATCCCATAACTTTATATTCTTCACCATACTTATCAAAACCGATGAACTGGCATAAAGAGGTATAAAAATGACCTAAGCTATTAGGGAAAAAAACTCTATCTAATATTTTTATATTATTACCTTCACATTGTGCCATCATCATACTTACGTTGTCGCCAGATCCATCAAATGACATGCCAGCTGACAGACCATCAAAATCTGAACAATAATATGAACTGCATATATGTGACAAATGGTGTTCAACTTTATGCACTTTAAATTTAGCCTCAGATTTTGATACACCTAGATATTCGTGTAAAAAATTAAGCTCGTCATTTTTTTTTTTAAAATAATTTAAAACCATTGGTTTTAACTGATTAATATTTGTAAAACCTAAACTGATTTTTTTTAAAAAATTTGCTCTTGGATCACTGCCTAATGCAATATAGTTTATATCTTTTAATCTAACACCATTTTCTGTCATCAGATATTTAATCGATTCTAGGGGAAAGGAATTTGTATGTTTTATTCTTTTTCCCAGTCTCTCCTCGGATATAGCTCCAACCAAAATGCCATCAATAAGCAAACATGCGGAAGAGTCCGGATGACTCATATTTAATCCCAATATTATAGACAATTCAAACTCTTTATCATAATGACTCTAAGATTTTACATTTAAAATAGAATTATAAAAATTAATTGTTTTTTTAGATATAATATCTAGCGAAAAATTATTAACAACTAATTTTCTATTAATTTTTCCAAATTTTCTCATCTTTTTTTTATTCAACATAAGAAAATTTATTTTTTTTGAAATATTAATATAATCATTTTTTTTTACTAAATATCCATTTTTATCATTTCTAATAAATTTTTTTAAATCACCCACATTTGTTGAAATAATAGGTAGTTCCATTGACATAGCTTCCCAAATCGAAATTGGTGATGATTCAAAATTTGAAGAACATACATAAATTTCAGATATTTTAAGAAAATATCTGATATCTTTTTTTTTACCCAAAAAACTTATGTTTTGATTTAAATTAAGGTTTTTTACTAAATCTAAAATTTTTTTTTTATAAGCTAGTTGACTTTCAAAAGTGTCTCCGACTATTAAAAAATGTATATTTTTAATGCTATTTTTTACATGTTTTAATGAATATATCAAACATTCTAAATTTTTTACCGGACTAATATTTGCAACAGTAACGACTAATCTTTTTTTTAGTAACTTAGAGTTAAATAGTTTTTTTTTTTTAACAGCAGCTTTATAAAAAAAATTTGTATCTAGTGTTGAAGGAATGACAGTATAAGGAATTTTTTTTTTTATTTGATATGTTAATAATGACTTCCTTGAGGCGAAAATAAACCCGTCAACATATGTATTTAGAAGTTTAAATACTTTTAATATTATCCAGGGCATATAAGTATCATTAATATGCCAAATAGTAGGTATTTTTAATAATTTACCTACAATTATTCCTTTTATTTGCCAACTACCTCCAGAAACATGGATTAAATCTATATTATATTTTTCAATTTTCTTTTTAATTTCAAATATGTCAAAAATAAAAAAGAGTAAATATTTTAAAATTGTAAATAATTTTTTTCCTACATTTGCTATTTCTAAAAATTCAACCTGCAATTCATTTTTTTTACATAAATTGTTTAAATCTTTACTATTTTTTTTTGGCATAAAAACAATAGTCTTTACACCAAGTTTTTTCATACTTTGAGCTACTCTAACTATCCTTATTTGAGGGCCTCCAACTCTGGCCTCCTCAATAATATTTGCAACATTCATTTTTTAATTATAATGACCTTTAATTTAATAAAAATTGTTAAAATAATTAACCGTATTATCAATACCTTCATCTAATTTCACCTTTGGTCTCCATTTTAATAATTTAATTGCTTTTAAGTTATTACTGTAATTTTTTTTAACGTCACCTTTTCTTATTGGTTTGTATAAAGTTTTTAAATTTTTATAGCCAATTTTATTTAAAGATTTAATTATTAAATTGTTTGCAAAATTTATTTTTGTTTCTTTATTGGTGGAAATTTGAAAAACCTCATTTTTTAAACCTTTTACAAATAAAGATTTTTGGATTGCTGAAATTAAATCATCTATATATATAAAATCTCTAGTTTGAGTACCGTCTCCAAATATTTCATTTTTTCCTTTGGAAATATAATCTTTTATAAATTTTGAAATTACACTGTTTTTGAAATTAGAGCCTGGACCGTATACGTTACTAAATCTTAGAGCTATAGAATTAATGTTAAATGAATGACTATACGCACAACCGTAAGACTCGTAAAATAATTTACTTGCTCCATATGGGGAAATAGGTCTTGGTAAATTTTTTTCTGTTATTGGCGGCTTTGTGTCTCCAATTACTGCACCACTTGTTGCTAAAATTATCTTTTTTATATTGTTAACCCTACAAGCTTCAAATACATTAAAAGTAGCCAAAACATTATTTTGAAAATCAAATTTTGGGTTTTTTATAGATGTATCAACACCTGTACTTGCAGCTAAATGAATTATTGCATCACATTTTTTAGAAAACTTAATTATTAAATTATAATTTTTTATATCTCCCCTAATTATTCTAATATTAAGTTTTTGGACTTTTGTTTTTGTAAAATATTCTAAAGATTTTTTAAAAAAATCTTTAGAACTATTGCTAAAATTATCAATTATAATTATTTTATGCTTTTTATTTCGTGTCAATAATACACTTGATAAAGCTGTTCCAATAAAACCACAACCGCCAGTTATTAAAATTTTCATAGAACCTCTATATATTGTTTTTTTTATATTTTAAAATTGAAAATATATAAATTGATTAATTGGTCTTAAAAACATAAATAAAATTAAAAAAAGGACAGTAAAAAGTAAAGTCTCTAATAGAATTAATTTAATTGATAAAACTTTAAGATATTTATTAAATCTAATATAAACAAAATAAGTTAATAAATGTGATATTAAAATTATAGTGCACATTAAGTAACTATTTTCTCTCATGTTTAAAGTTCCATATTGTGAAATATCAAAAATTATTTTGAATAAATCAAATGTCTGATTTAACGACTGTGATCTAAATGGTATCCAACCTAACATAATAATCGGCAAAGTAAAAATAATTCCAAATGAACGGATTTTTTTTATTTTTTCTTTATTAAATTTTCCAATTTGTCTAAAAAAAAATAGAAACATTGCGTGAAAAATACCCCATGCTAAAAATGTCCAGTTTGCACCATGCCAAATTCCCATTAGTGACCAGGTAATAAAAAGAGATTTATTTTTTTTTGCTAAAGTTACTTCACTGCCTATGCCATCAGTTGAATTAATCTTAAATTTTAAATTACATAATGGTAAATAAAGATAGTCTCTAATCCAACTTGACAATGATATATGCCATCTCTTCCAAAACTCTTTTGGAGAATTTGATAAATAGGGAAAGTTAAAATTTTCAGGAAATTTTATCCCAAACAATCTTGCAGAACCTATAGCAATATGTGAATAAGCACTGAAATCAAAATATATTTGAAAACCAAACAAAAATGACAACGTCCAAACATCAATAGCTGACAAATTTTTAACTGCAATAGAAAAACCTTCATCAACAAATATTGAAATATTGTCAGCTAATGCCACTTTTAAAAAAAGTCCAAAAATAATTCTTCTTAAACCTAAATATATATCCTCAAAATTTATAGAAATTTTTTCTTTAAATTGTGGAATAATTTCTCTTGCCCTAAGAATTGGTCCAGCAATTAATTGTGGGAAAAAAGTTACATAAGAGGCATAAGTAAAAAAACATTTTTCTGGTTTTGTATGTCCTCTATAAACATCAACAGTATAACTTATGGTTTGAAAAGTGTAGAAACTTATCCCTAGTGGAAGAATGATATTTATTAAAAAAGGATCTGGTTCAAATCCAAATAAATTTGCTAAATTATAAATATTTTCAACAAAGAAATTAAGATATTTAAAAATAAATAAAATACTTAGATTAGCTACAACACTAAGATATAAAAGTTTTTTTTTAGTCTTTTTTTTTGAAAAAGGAATTTTTAATGCAACAAAATAATCTATAAGAACTGATAACAATATTAAAAAAATAAATTCTACTCTCCAAAATCCATAAAAAATTAAACTTAATAAAAAAATAATCCTCGTTTTATTTTTATGAGAAATATTCCAATAGATGCTAAAAGAAATGATTAGCATACATAAATAAGTTAATGAGTTAAAAACCATACTATTCTATAAAATTGATATTTAATTGATTAAATAATTGTTCTGATAAAATTTTATGTCCACTTTGTTTAAAATGCATAAAATCTAATTCTTGGAGGTCAGATGAGTTTTTGTATCCCCAAAATTTTGGTGGAATTACATTTTCAAAGTTTACCAATGTTGAAGGTTTTTCTAATGACAATTTTGATAAATAAAACTTAAATCTATTATACTCATCAATATCATAAGGAATTTTAACATCATTTCTAATTGGAGGTACATATATTAACAATTTAATGTCATTTTTTTTAGTTGACTCCACAATAGCTTCAAGAGCAAGAGTATTGTCAATATATCTTTGTGGAATTACTTTTCTTACTGTTTGTGGTTTTATGCCAAATACAAAATTTCTGACATTTCTTAAAAAACTTATAAACTTTACTCTCAATTCATTTCTGTCTTTCCAGACTTGGGAAATCTTACTTAGATTTTTATTTAAGAAATTTTCTGATAAATCTTGAGGTGTACCATATGATACGTTAGAATTTTTTGATTTTTTGTTAAGCGAATTTTTATTTATAATTTTTATTCCAATTTCAGTTTTTGAAATTTTTTCTTTTATATTTTGTTCATCTAAAATTTCAACTAATTCACTTCTTATATTTGTTTCTCTCAAATCATCAAACACGACTGGTAAAATTAAAATATCTATATTCTCTAAATCATTAATATATTCATATAATATATAATGCTCTTGTAAATTTGCGTTTGGTTGTGAAAGAGTTAATAGAAAATAATCTTTATTTACTAATCTTTCAAAAAGTAATTCTGATGCATTTTTATCAAATTCATTTTTTTGGTTAATTGCATGTAACTGAGAGTTTCCTAACCATAAAATATTATTTTTAAGATCAAATTCTCTAACTGTTTCAATGCATATATCTAAATTGGATAAATCTTGACAATGAATTGGGTGATCATTAAATGTTGCAAAAGACTCTTTATTTTGATCACCTAATGCAGGAATATTACTCTTAAAATTGTTTTTGTCATTAAAATAAAATAAAACGCTATAGGAAATAATAAAACTTAACAAAATTAAAAATAGTTTTTTTTTATACATTTTCTAAATTATTTTAAAAATTCATTTTTTTTGAAGGATCGTAATTCCCCGTACAGAAAAAATTTTTGGAAAAAAATTAAAAATTTTTTTATCAAGTAAATGAATCATGGATAAGAAAATATTTGGTAAATATTGTTTATTAGAAAATCCTCCTGTAAAAATATACCTAAAATCTGACCAATTATAAGTTTGCTTTACATTAAAATAATTAGACCTTATTTTTTCCTCATCTTCTAATATAATTCTTTGATAATAGCTTTGATTTGAAAAATATTTATTAATTTCTAATTTTTCATCAAATAGCGAAATCTTTGTTTTAAAATTTACAGGCTCATGATGAAAAAATTTGAATATCATTTTGGGAATAAAGCCTAAATGGACATCTGCAATTATTAATTGTCCATTCTTTTTTAAAACTCTGTGAAATTGATTTAATGCTTTTTTGGGAAATTCTAGGTGATGGAATACATCGATTAAAATTATATTATCATAAAAATTACTTTTATCATCTATAGAATAGGCATTAACTTCTTTATCTACAAAATCATTTTTTGGAAAATCTGATGTGATTAAATTTGGTGTAAAATTTTTCAAATAACCAAACCCAGATCCAATTTCTAAATTAATTTGATTCGATTTTATGTGGTTAGTAATTATTCTATATATCTTAAAATAAGACTCTCTTAATTTTTTTTTTTTTTGAAAATTTTTAAAATTTTTACTTATATTTTCTTGAAAACTTTCTTTTTTATTAAATTTCAATTCTTCGGAACACATCAATTAAAACTAAAGTTATTAAGTAAAAGTTTTTTTATTTTATCTTTAGTTAAATTTTTGTTGTTATTCGATCTAATTTCAAACTTACTACTGTATTTTTGAAATTTAAATTTATAGTTTTTATTGTTCACTTTATAAATTTTAGGCAAAACCACAAAAAAATTTGAGGAAATAAATGTTCTATTTACTTCTTCGCTATTAATTAATTCCTCATATAGTTTTTCTCCAGTTCTAATACCTATATATTTAATCATATTTTTTGAATATCTAATTTTATTTTTTTCATTCATTATCTCTATCATGCATAAAGCTAGATCATAAATATTTGTTGATGGCATTTTTGAAATAAATATTTCACCTCCCTTTGCAAATTTTTCAGAATTTAGGATCAAATTTACTGCATCAGTTAAACCCATTAAAAATCTTGTCATATTTTTATCTGTAATTGTAATTTTTTTGTTATTAATTATTTGATTATAAAAAATTGGGATAACAGAGCCGCTAGATCCTATTACATTTCCAAACCTTACAGATGTAAATATAGTTTTTTTATTATTCTCTATAAAATTTGCAGCTGTGACTAACTTTTCACCCATTAATTTAGTTGTACCCATCACATTAGTTGGATTAACTGACTTGTCAGAACTAGTGAAAATAAATTTATCTATTTTGTTACTTATAGCGGCATCAATTAAATTATTAATACCAATTATATTTGTTTTAATAGCATCCAAAGGTGAGTCTTCACACAAACTGACATGTTTTAAAGCTGCTGTATGAAAGCAAACATTAACATCTGACATGATTTCATTTAACTTATTTTTATCTCTTATATCACAATATAAAAATTTAATTTTTTTTCCTTTATACATATTTGTTAACTCAAATAAGGATCCTTCATTATTGTCTATACAAATTAAACTATTTTTTTTATCTGATGCTAATCTTTGAATTAACGACTGACCAATCGTCCCACAACATCCTGTGATTAAAATTTTTTTCATTTTATTATGTTTATATCTATTTATCTAAAAAACAACGATCTAATAATAGTTTTTATTTTATATAAATTAAATGTTATTAAACTTAATAACAGACATTTATAATTATTTATATTTTTGTACCTGACCATATTGCCATAAAAAATATCCTTAAATATCATTTTAATATTATTTTGATTTTTATTTCTATAATGTGTTAGTTTCTCCTCCAAAGAGAAAATGTTTCTTTTATTAAATTTCCTCATCCATAATTCATAATCCTGAATTCTTTCATATTTTTCATTATAAAAAAAATATTTTTCAGAAAATAATTTTGTCTTTCTCATCATTACAGATGAATGTATTAAGGGATTTTGTAAATGTATAATTTCATTTATTTTTTGATTAAATCTGGATTTATTTATTTGACCTACAACATTTGACTTACCATCAATTTCATAAGCATTTGTTCCTAAAATTTCTATTTCTTTATTGTTGTCTAAAAAAAATTTTTGAAGCTCTAATCTTTTAAAATCATAAAAATCATCAGCATCTGCTCTTGCTAAATATTCGTATTTAGATTTCTTGATAAGAAAATTAAGATTTTTTGATAATCCTTTTGTTTCATTATTTAAAAAAAGCTTTATTCTAGTGTCTGTAGATTGATAGGTTTTTAATTTTTCTACAGTTCCATCATTTGAAAAATCATCTATGATCAAAAATTCAAAGTCACTATAACTTTGTTTTAAAATTGAATTAACTGATTTATCAATAAAATCATATTCATTAAAAACTGACATAATTATAGAGATAGACATAATTTACGAACCTCTTTTTTGAAAAAGAAATTTCCCTAAAAAAAACATAAGAAAAAGTAATAAATAAACTGTTGAAAAAAAATATATTTTACGAATAAAAAGAACCATTCCACCTCTATAAAGCCAATAAATTTGTGATAACAGATGACAGTAACAAAATATAAAAAATAAATCTTTTTTTAAAACAGAAAAAAGAAAATTAATCAAAATTATTATAATTGAAAATAAAAAAGCAATAAAGATCACACCTATAACACCAAAAAATAAAAAAGACTCCGTTATTATCCCAGAATTATATTTTGAATTTCCAGAATTTAAATTAAAAATATCGTAAACTTCTGTTAATAATATAGAATAACCTCTTTCTCTACCTGTAAAAGGAACGATATCTTGAATTAACTTTTTTAAATAATCTAAATTTTCATATCTTAAATAATTTCTATCAATTCCTTCTATGATCATTGAAACATTCCTATTTATTTGGATTTCAGAAAGAACATGAAAAGAAGATAAATTATAAAAAATTATAGTTGGTAAGAAAATTCCAATTATAATTGATATTAAAAATAATTTATATTGAAGTTCATAATTATAATATTTTGATAGCAAGAAAAAAAAGGTGAAAACAACTGAACCAGTATAGATCATAGAACGACTTAAGTTGCTATTAATCCAATGCATAAAATCTGGTGCTGACTGTAATCCATAGATTTGTGTTCTTTCAGGATCTGTATTTATACTCATGTCATATGAAATGGAAATAATGAAATATAGAATTAATATTAAAAGAAAAATAGATAATTTATTTTTTGAATTACCAGGAATTATATTAGCTAAATAAAATAGAATAAAAATTATCATTAATTTTATTGAGTCTGTAATAATAAAATTGATTGTTTTATTCTCAAAGAAATTATCATTCAAATAATTAAAAATAAAAAGAGAGAAAAAAACAAAAAGAATATTTTTTAAAGAATATTTATTTTCAAATTTTTCAAAATTAAATTTATGAGAATCCTTTGAAAAATAATTTATAAAAATAATTATAAAAAAAAAGAAGATGAAGTTTAAATATAATACTAAATTAACTGTATTTATATTGCTTATAAATGAGAAGTAACATGAATGTCTCTTAAAACAAATTACATCTCTAAAGGAACTATTATATAATTTTTCCCATTCTGCGTATGAACTTGGAAGGAAAGGAGTACTTAAGTTAAAATTAAAATTTTCAATAGGTGGTCCCTCAAAAAAGAAATAAGTTGAGTTATATATTAAATAAAAAAAATAAAAGTATAAATTATAAAATATTACAAAAAATAAAAAAAAATTTATGATTGATATATTTTTTTTTTGATTAGAAAATCTAAGTAATAGATAAATTGAAAAAATAGATGATGTTATGAAAAAAAAGATTGTGAATAGCTGATTATTAAAAATCTCATAATGAATAGATACGCCGAATATTAAAAGTGATAAAATTGATAATTTTATTGATTGTTCTAATAAAAAATTATGAATTAGCATTATTGATATAAATTAACCTTAAATATTACATCTATCTTTAACTTTATATAACTGAATTTCAAAATTATTATTTTTTCTTTTAAAAGTATTTAGAGTTCTTGAACCAAAATCATTTACTATCAAATTTTTAACGTGATTTAAGCAGTTACTTTCATATAACGTAATTATATGGTGATCATAACTTGATTTTTTGAATAAATTATCATTTTTTTTTCTAATTATGTAGCTAATATTTTGCTCACTTAATTGATTAAAAAATAATTTTGAATTATCCATATTTGTAGAAATATTAATTTTATTTTGTAACAATGGTTGAATTACCAAGATCTCATTATTACTAAAATATCTAAATGCCCGGATATCTGATAATATTACTCCATCAGTATATATGTTGTTATTGATCCAATCTATTGCATCAAAGTATGGAACATTCCTTTTATAAAATTCCTTCTTTGTTTCCTTTTCAATAATATATTTCAGATAATTAAAATTATTTAATGATGCCAAACCAATTTGAAAAAATAGAACACAAATTAAACTAAGAAACATCAATTTTTTATATCTCAATTGAATTAAAAAATTAAAATACCACAAAAGATGCAACATTATTAATGGATAGATTATTGGAGCTAAATATCTAAAGTATAAAGTTGAACCAAAAAAATACCAAATAAAATAAAATATTATTACAATTTGAAAATATTCTCGTTGAAATACAATTTTTTTTATCTTTGATAATTTAGATTTATAAAAATATGAAAGTAAAATAGGAAAAGAAAAAATAAATAAAATTCCGTAACTTAATTGAATTCCTCCATATTTGTCTAAAGGGAAAATGAATGTATGAAATGGATATAGAAAAAAATTAATTAGTTTTGAAAAAAAAATCTGATTATTATCACTTATTTGATCTTTAAAAAAATCATTTTGATCCATGTCCCAAAATGATAATTTATTATTACCTAAAATTTCATAAAAAACTGGAAATATAGGAGTGCCAGTTTTCAAAAATATTAATAAATACCATTGAAAAGATATAAAAATAAAAATACCCATAAATGAAATTATTTGTTTTAACTCATATTTATTTAGAATTAGAAAAATTAAGTATGAACCGAATAAAATAATGCCAAACAACTTGCTAGCTGCATAAAAGCCAATCAGAATAGCTGGTATGATTTGATAATAATCATTAATTTTTTTATTTTTCTTTAAATCAAAATAAACAAAAAATGATAATAAGAAAATTATGTTTACTATTTCAATATTTCCATTTCCAGCTGAATAAATGAATACTGGCAGTGTAATAAATATTAAACTTAATAATAAAGATAAATTTACGCTTAGTTTTTCTCGAAAATATTTATAAGCAAGAATAAAAATTAAAATTTCACATATAAAAAAAAAATATCTTAATAATTGTTCTTCCCCAAAAAATAATATTGATGCAAAAATCATATGTGTTAACAATGGTTGAAGACCAGTTAAAGCTCTTTCGGGAATTAAAAGCAAATTGTTTTCAATAATTTTAGTTGGAATTGTTAAGTGATAAGCTAAGGTGTCATAATTTGCTAGTGGAGACAAACTTTCTAAAAAATCGCCAGCTATTACAAAAATGCATACAGATGCTATTAACCACAACTTAATATTATAATCTAAATTCTTTATTTTGAAAATAAATCTATAATATTTAAAATAGATTAAAATAAATAAAGAAATCAAAAAAATAATAAAAAAAAGAAAATTTAAAAATTGAAAATTTATTAATTCAAAGTAGGAAACAAAAAAAAATATCCACCCTATTAATCCGTAAAAAATTGTAAATGATAAAAAATATAAATTAAAATCAAATTTATAAACTTTATTAAATAGAAAAGAGTTAAAAAAATGTAAAATACTTATTGGCATTACAAGAATACCAATGATAAAGAAGAGCTGCATAATTCAAACTAATTAAATTTTGGAAAGATAAAAATAAAGAGATAAACCAAAAAAATTAGGCTGGAAAAGGTCAAAAAAAATGTTTCTTTTTTCATTTAATTGTAATCAGTTTATCAGCTTTTTTTAATAATTCTTGATCATGAGACACAACTAAATAAGTATATTTATTATTTTTTAAATAATTCATAAACCTTTTTTTATTCAACTTATCAAGATTTGTAGTTGGTTCATCAAAAATATATATCATACTTTTTTTATAAAGAGTCCTTGCCAATAAAATTCTTTGAATTTGTCCACTGCTAAGATTATTTTTATAAGGATCTATCAATCTATCCAGATTCCTGTAAGTTATAAATTCAAAAATATTCATTTTCTCACATATTTTTTTTAATCTTTCTGAGTCAAGTTTTTCTCCAAATAGAATGTTTTCCTTAATAGAACCATTAAAGATAAAACTATCTTGAGAAAAAAGAGACACATTCTTACTCCATGAAATTAAATCTTTGTGATTATCTATTTTAATTTTATCTAAAAGAAATTTACCACTATCTAACTTTAATAAACCGCAAATTATATTAATTAAAGTGGTCTTACCAACACCTGATTTACCAGTAATAGCAGTAATTTTGTTTTTTATAATTTGTATAGAATAGTTTTTAAATATAAAATTTTTCGATGAATTATATTTAAAATATATATTCGATAATTTGATCTGATTGTTAAATTTAAATTTTGATTTATTGGTAATTTTTTTTACAATATTTTTTTCACTAACAAAGCTAAGATCAATTGCCTTTTCTATTACAGGATAATTAAACTTTATAACAAATGCTTCAGAAATAATTCTGTTAAAAGAGGGCATAAGTCTAAAAGATATTACAACTAGTGTTATAACATCAGCTAAATAATCACCATCTAAATTGTATGAAACAATAAGTAATATGATTAAAGAAAGATACGCAATTAGCTCTAGTAAATATTTGGTTGATATTACTACAATTTTTTTTTTTGCTGTTATGTCCCCATAACTAAAAAGAGTATCAGATAAAAGATTTACTAAAAAATTAGAATTACCAAATTTTAAATGCCGTATCCCTCTTACATTATCACTGATTAAGTTAAATCTTTTTTGTTCAAATAAAACTCTTTTGTTGCCTAAATATGTGTTTATTGGATTTATGATTAAGAAAAAAACTAAATATATAAAAGCAAAAATACAAGCTATAAAAATGAAAAGAACATCTATGAACAAAAATGTGTAAATTATTAATGTGAGAGAAATTAAAATTTCTAAAAAAATTAATATTGATGGCTGAAAAATACATAAAACATAATTAGAAATTTCATGCATTAAAGTATTTGTTAATTTTGAAAATTTTAGGTCTACAACTTTCTTATAATCTAGACGTAAAATATTTTTAAAATAATTATTAGTAACTTTTGCTAAAACTCTATAAACATAAAAAAATTCAAAAGATTTAATCAAATAACTTGCAAAACACCTAATAGCAATTGTTATAATTGTTATGGTTGCTACAATATTAAATTCTGTGATATTTAAATATTTAAAAATTCCAAATTGATAACTATTACCCTCTTCAATTAAGATATAATTTATAAAAGAAGAGATTATATAAATATTAAAAAGTTCAAGAAATGTAATTAATATTGACAGTAAAAAATATAAAATAAAACTATGTTTTTCAATGTTTATAATCTTATAGATTGAATTAAATAAATTGCCTAACACCATTTAGTTTCTTGTAAGCATAATTCCTCTTACAATTTTTTTATAGTAAGAAAATAATTTACCTTTTTTAATTATTTCTTTAATGTTATTTACATGCCGAATAACAACTTCATTATTAATTGATGTCAAAACATCTTTGTTGGTTACATCATTAATGATGTATCTTTTAAATCTTCCCTCGCCTGACTTAAAAAAAGTATCTGAATTGTAACCTTTTTCTTTAAAAAAATTTGGAAACTTAGATCCAGCAGTTATTAGAAATTCAGTTTTAAAGCCAATATTAAATAAAAAATTTAACTCATCATTAAAAGACCTTGTATCAGAATATTCTTCCGGATGTACTTCAAATAGAATTGACATTTTATGTGAGGTCTTATTTAAATAATCCCTAAAACCTTTTATAACTTCAATTTCAGCACCTTCTACATCCATTTTAATAAAATCTGGATCAAAATTTTCCTCTTCTAGTAAATTAGAGAGCTTCTTACATTTAACTTTTTGAGATGTGACCTTGTCAGTTATCTTATGTAAATTACTATGATTTGAAATTTCAAAATATTTATCTTCATCTTTATCTGATATAGCTAAATTTTTACAAATCACTTCGTTTTCTAGATTATTTAATTTTATATTTTCCTTTAATAAGAAAAAATTTGTAATTTCTGGTTCGACAGATAATATTTTACTTTTTACTTTTAAAACTTTTTTAAAATATAAAGTTAAATAGCCAATATTTGCACCTAAATCTATGATCTTAGAATTTGGGTTAATTTTTTTGTGAAATAAATGCATAAACTCTGGTTCTCTAGGCCATTTTGTCTGAAAATTATATTTCTTAAGTACCCTTGAAATTCCAGGATCATTTTTTTTCACATAAATTTTAAAATCTTTTAAATCTTTTAAATATTTTTCACTTTCCATATTAATCATTTATTTAGCAACTCCAAAATAAGACATTGCAAATAAATCAAGTGAACTATTTTTTATTATAAATTTTTTATTTATTAAAGGTATCCTAATTATTCTATTTAAATCAACTATTGAAAAATCACTTTTTTCAAAAAAAAATTTTAGAAGATTATAAGAAAAAAATGTGTGGTGCTTGTAAGCTTCTGATTTTTTATAAGCACTATGCTGGTAAGACTCACCAAAAAGTGTGAGAAGTCTTTTTGAGATATGTAAGTCGTTAGGAATTGAAAAAAATAAATAGCCATTTTTTTTTAATACTCTTCTTATCTCTTTCAATAAATATATTGGGTCAAATACATGCTCTAAAACATCTCCTGCCCAAACCAAATCAAATTTATTATCATTAAATTTTATTCCAGTGTCTAAATCTCCTTGTTTTGCCATTAAATTTTTTTTTTCACAAATTTGAATAGCCTCTTTTGAGAAATCAATTCCATGAGTTTTAGATCCATAACTATTTAATGCCTCCATTATTTCGCCGGATCCGCATCCAATATCAAGAATTTCTATATTTTTATCAGTGAATAATTTGTTAAACTTGTTAAGTAATATTTTTTCTTCATTATCTATAAAAACTCTTTTTCCAGACCTATATAATAATTCTTCTCTTTCTTGAGGTGTCATCTAAATTCCTAATTTTAACTTATTAAAAATATCTCTTCCAATTTTAGTCATTAATTCAAATTCTTTTGGTGTTGCAGATAAAGTATGATCTCTAATTGTTTGATCAGATTTATCCAAAGTAAAATGCTTCTCAATCACACTTGCACCTCTGCTTATAGCTAAAAGTGGCATTTCAATTCCAATAGAGTGATCACTATAGCCAGTAAAGAATGTTTTTTTAAAGTCTTTTGGAAAATCTTTTAAATCATCTAGATCTGTGGGATATTCTGATTTACACCACATATATTTAATATTTTTATATGATGATAATTCTTTAGGTGGATTATCTTTTTCTGACATGCCAAGTGAAACAAATGTATTTTTTTTCAAATCAAGTATTTTTTTTGCCAGCTCAATATCATGTTTCACTGTTCTGGATGCTATCTTATAGTCTGGAAATTCATAATTTTTAAGTTTATCAAAGCCATCATTGGAAATGATAGAAAACATTATTTGAATTTCAAAATATTTACTCCATTCTATTAATTTTTTAATTTTATCGTCAGTTAACCTATTTATTTCTCCCTCTTTATCTCGCCATCCAATTTGAAATTTTACTATATCTGCACCAGAATATTTTGATTGTTTTATAAGTTCATAACATAAATTTATGTTTCCATTATAATTCATGCCTATTTCAGAAATAAAAATCATTTATAGAATCTTGTCGTAATATTTGAGCTTTTTTTTTATTTTTTGTCCTGTTTTTTTTATGTAATCTGTATATGTAAAGTGGAAGTTCCAAAAAAGCTAGTTTAAATTTTTTTTTAAATCTTTTCATCATTTCATGACCTTCTCGCATTTTAAATTTTGAATTATATAAACCTAAATCAAATAAACATTCTCTTCGAAACATTATTCCGCAAGCAATTTCCTCTGATGAAAATTTGACCCTTCTAAGGATTTTTTCTTTTTCATCTACTTGTAAATAATCACAAGCAACTGCTTGATATTCTTTGTTGTGCAAAAGAAAAAATTTTAAAAAAAATAAAAAATTTTTTGATACATAATCATCAGAATCCACTCTTACTATATATCTGCCAAAAGAAGATTTTATAGCTTTATTTATTGAGGAAGGTAATCCAATATTTTTTTTATTATATATAATTTTAATATTATTAAAATTTTTAAATTTTTTTAATACCTCTTTTGAGTGATCAGTGGATTTATCATCAACTACTATAATTTCATATTCATTTTGTTCAATATATTTTTGTTGAAGTAAACTTCTAATTGTCCTTTCTAACCATTTTTCATGATTATAATTACAAATTATTATTGAAATTTCGTATAAATTATTCATTATTTAATTTTAAATTGTTTATTTATTAATTCCATTAATATTTCTATTGCTCTTGACTCAGATTGATAAGTTAGTCCAGCTATATGTGGTGTTATTAAAAGTTTTTCAGGATATTTTAAAGAATACTTTACAAGATCATTTTTAAGTAAATTAAGTTTTTGTTCTCCAGCTATTACATCAATTGCTGCTGATCTTATCAAATTAAGTTTAAGAGCATCTAATAATGCTTTTTCATCAACCACTTCTCCTCTTGATGTATTAATTAAAAATGGACTACATTTTAATTCTAAAAAAAATTTTTTGTTAATAAAGTTTATATTCTTTTTATTTAAATTTATACAAACAAAAATTAAATCACTTTCGTTTTTTATTCTCTTTAAATTTCTAATTGAATTATAATTATTTTTTTTTATATTTGGATCGTAAATTATAGATTGCATACCAAAAGCATTTGAATAATTAAAAATATTTTTTCCAATTCTTCCAAAACCTATTATTCCCACTTTTTTTTTAAATAATTCGTCAGATCTTAATTTATCCTCAATATTTCGCCAAAAACCTTTTTTGACATATTTTTCTGCAATTGAAATTTTTTTTATCAAATTTAAAGCAAGTGCAAATGTGTATTCAGATGAGGCTTTTATCAATTTAATTTTTTTTGATAATGATATGCTTAAAATTTTAATATTTTGATCTTTTTTAATTTCATTAGAAATATGATTGGTTCCAGTAGAAGGTGTGGCAATAAAACTTAAATATTTTATATTTGGATAACTTTTTTTTGAAATAATTTTGGTCGGTGAAGGACTACAAATCCATCCCTTATTATATTTTAAAAGTTTATTAATCTTATAATGCTCGTTGTGATTTAAAAAAGTACAATTATACATTTTTTGTAATTTTTTTTTTTGATCAATTATATGGTGTAAAGGTGCAGTAACAAGAATATTCATTACAATTTTTTTTTTATTTTTGAGTCTTTTAATATCTTATTAAATAAATTAGATTTATTATACTTTGACTTTACAAATATATTTTGCTTGTGATAAATATTTAAAAATTCATAAATTTCCTCCAAAGAGATAGTTTTTTTATTATTAAAAAAGAACAATAATTTTTTTAAAAAAATTAAGTCAGATTTATAATCCAAGTTTAATCTTATATTTCTAAATTTTTTGGAAAAAAATAAATCAAATTTTTTAATATTAAAATAATTTGGATTATTTTTAAAAAATAATGATAAATATTCACCATATCTATTAGTAACTGTTTTTTTGTATAAATTATTTAAAGCCTGAACATTAATAACTTCACATCTAACACCTAAGGGCAAACTGTCATTGTAAGTAAAATCAGAGTTTTTTTTTAAATGATATTTGACCATTTCATTAATTAATTGGTAAGATACCAATGGACTATCCCCAGTGACTCTTACTATTTGATCATAATTCATTTTTTTAGCAACTTCTAAATTTCTTAAAATCAAATTGTTATCACTGCCTTGAAAAAAACCTATATGTTTTTTCTTTGATATTTTTTTTAATATATCGCTTTTCTCCAATAAAGACGTGGCTAATACAATACTTTTAATATCACTTTTTTTAACTTGGTTTATACATCTCTCAATTGAAGTAATTTTTCCTATTTTTAAAATAGCTTTATTAGGTAATCTAGTAGATCTAAGTCTGCAAGAAATAACAATACCAATTTTTTTTTTTCTAAAATTCATTAAAGATTTATAATAAAATCAAATTATCAGGTTTTTGTGAGAATTTATAATTTGTAAGCATATAAAAATTTATATTTTTTTTTTCTTTGATAAAATTTAAAAAAAAATTTATTAAATCTAAATCTAAAAATTTTTGATGTTGTATTTCAAGTGGACTAGCCCTTTTGCTTCTAAAAACATAGTCTGTTGTATAAAAGTCTAAACCACAAATAAATATATTTTTAACATCTAAGTATTCTGCAGCATAAAAAATACTCAACAAGCCAGTATTTGGAAATTTACTCTTATAATTAGGATGGTCCTTGAGACCCTTGAATTTACTGAAAGATTTTAGATATAGTTTGTTTAAAAAAGATAGTGGAGTATAATTTATATTCAGATTAAATAATTTATATTTTAGGTAACATTTCATAAATTGATAATCAGAAAAATCAAATGCTACTGACATTTGTATAGATTTGATATTAAACCTTTTATATTGTCTCATTTTTAATGATACCTTTGATACTCTTGACACAAAATGAATTATTTCTTTTTTTTTAATTATGTTTTCAAATTTATCAATTTCTTCTTTAAAATCGTTTACAATAAAACATTTGTCAAACTTATCCTCAAATTTACTTAGTAATTCTAAAGATTTACCCCTACATAATATACCTAAATTTTTAGATGATGATTTGAACATTTATAATTTAATTATTTATAATATAATTTATAAAGTTTAAATTTAATATAAAAAGTTTAGTTTCAAATGACAAAAAAGTTATCAGTATATTTTATTATCATTTCTATTAGTTTTTTTTTAGGATTTTATCTTTTCGAAATATATTTAATCTATAAGTTTCAAAATACCAAAATTACAAATGAAATCAGATTCAAAAAAGCTAAAGAAATGGGAATTTATTTTGATAATAGATCTAAATCAGAGGTAATTAAAGATTATAAAAAAAAAAATATAGATGCATATCCCACGATTCATCCAATCCATTTTTTAAAAAATGAGCTAATTCATAAATATAAAATAATTCCTTTAGCAGGATATCCAAATAAAGTTACAATTTTTAACAATGAGTTTGGGTATTATGAACAATATCAAAGTGACAGATATGGTTTTAATAACAAAGATTATTTGTGGGACAACAAACATTACAAATATGTTTTTATTGGAGATTCATTTGTACATGGAGCAGGCATTAAAAATGAAAATAATTTAATTGGAATATTTAAAAAAAAAACTAAAATTGAAGCGTTAAATCTAGGCATAGGAGGAAATGGACCTTTAATAGAATATGCTACATTATTAGAATATGTAGACTTTAATAAAGTTAAAAACTTAATTTGGTTTTTTTATAGTGGCAATGATTTACAAAATTTATCAGCTGAGTTAGAAACTGTATATTTATCAAATTATTTAAATGATGGTTTTTCTCAAAATTTAAAAAACAATCAAAATAAAGTAAATAATTTTATAATAGAATATATTGAGTCTGAAAAAAAAAAAATCGAGTCAAAAAAAGAAGATAAAAATAAGGGATTAAATTTATTTGTTAATTCGTTAAAACTTTTACAGATTAGAAAAATAATATCAAATAGTTCTTATTTTACAAAAAATGAAGTTCATGAATTCATTAATATAATAAATAAATTAAATGAAATATGTAAGAGAAAAAATATAAATTTTTATTTTGTTTATTTACCAACCTATGAAGCAATGATTGATAAAGCAAAAAATAAATCCAATATAAATAACAAACAAATAATTTTTAAATTTCTTGAAACAAAAAATATACCTTTTATAGATATAGAAAGTAAAATGTTAAAAAAAAATATAAATCCAAAAAATTATTACCCATTTGGATTGCAAGGTCATTTCAACAAACTAGGCAATGAAATAATAATTACATCATTAATAGAGGAGTTCAAATTATATGATTAATATATCAAAACTTCTTAATAAAAATGAGAGTGATTATATTTTTTCTTTATGTAATTTAGAAAACCATAATAAAAGTTCAGAAACTAAATTCAAAATTTGGTTCGAACACTTTATTAAAAATCACAAAACTTTAGATGGAGATTTGTTTGAATTTGGTGTTTATAGAGGTAGTTCATTAATATCAATGGCAATTCTCATGAAAAGATTAAATTCAAAAAAAAAAATATATGGTTTTGACAGTTTTAGTGGCTTTCCAAATCATTCAAAATTTGATGAGTTTAGTCAATTTATTAAAAATAAAAAACATTTTAAAAAAAAACATATAGAAAACGTCAAAATTTTTAAAAAAATAAGTCTTAAATTAGGAAAAAAACTTAGCATCAACAAAATCTCCTCATCAAAAAATTTTTCTAACACTTCTTATAGGTATGTTCAGTCATTGATAAAGTTGTTTAATCTCAACAATGTAGTTTTAGTAAAAGGAGACTTTTTAAAAACAATTCCTAAATTTTTTAAGAACTATAAAAAAAAAATATTTTCAGCAAATATTGATTGTGACTTATACAATGGATACAAAATATGTTTACCTTACTTATGGCAAAATCTTAATAAAAAAGGAATTATTTATTTAGATGAATACTTTTCACTTAAATTTCCAGGTCCAAGAATAGCTTGTGACGAATTCTTAAAAAAAAATAACATTAAGTCTTTAAAAATTATAAAGTCACAGAATAAATTTGATAGATGTTATTTGACAAAATAAATTTTTAATATGAAATTTTTAATAATTGGTGTGGGCAACATTGGTTTTAGACACGTTGAAGCCTTATTAAATTTATCAGACAACAATTTAGAATTTTACCTTTATGACAAAAACATTAGCTTTAAAGAGAGATTTAAAGAATTAAAAATAAATAACAGATTTAAAGAAATAAATTCCTTAAATGGATTATCAGATTTAAATTTTGAACTAACAATAATTTCAACTACAGCAACTGATAGGGCTAAAATTCTATCAAATTTAAATAAATTCATAAAAACAAAATACATAATAATTGAAAAACCTATCACTCAATCAGTATATGAATTGCAAGATCTAAAAAAATTAAAATCAGACAATATATTTGTGAATTTTCCAAGAAGATATTGTAATTGGCACAAAAAAATAAAAGAAAAATTAAATAAAGATTACATTAGTAAAAATTTAAGAATTGAGGTCTCGGGTAGTAAAATAGGTTTAGCTTGCAATGCGTGTCATTTTGTTGATTTAATTAATTTTATAACCCATAAACAGCCTTACAAAGTAATTATTGATGATTTAGAAGATTGGCATAAATCAAAGCGTGATGGATTTTTTGAAGTTGAAGGGAATTTAAAAGTAAATTTTGAAGCCAATATTTCACTTTTAATTAAATCATATAATAAAAAAAAAAACTTAGAAATAAATTTTTATGACTTAAATGATAATCAAATTTTATTAATTGATTATGTAAATGGAATTGCAAAATTTTGTGATGGTAAAATTATTGAAGGAAGAATAAAATATCAAAGTGAAAGTACTCATTTGTTTTTTGATTTAATTAAAAAGAATGATCAAAACCTTTGTAAACTTGATAAAGCAATTACATTATATAAACCACTAATCGATGGATTAATAGATCATTGGAATAAGAAATTTAAGAGAAATGACAAAAAAATCATGATAACATAATTTTCTCAATTAATTTTTGAGTATTATAAGCATCTTTGAGATTTGCATGAAATTTTTTTTTCTTTTTCACAATTAGATCAATAAATGCTGAGGATTGTTCTAGGAAACCTGGTTTTAAGTCGTTGTATTTTTTATTAAATTGAAAAATATTCTTTGAAACTATTACCTTAGGCAAAAATCTTCTTAAAGGGTAGGAAGTAGTAGGATTCTTTTTTTTTATTCCTCTAAAATATTCAAAATTTTCAAATGGTTTAAGCAATAATCTATTTTGACCATCTTCGATTTCAATTGAAAAATTGTCAGGAGAATTTGAGTTTATTATCAAAATACAAGTATGTTTATTCTTGGTTTTTAGAAGAGCTATTCTTGAAGAGTCAAAAGAATTTAAAGAAACCTTTGACACGTTTATAAGATTTAAATCTTTAAAAAGATAAAATAACAAATCAATTCCATGTGCTGAATTTTCAAAAACATGTCTAAACTTTTTTACTTTATTTTTTTTATTAGGCACTTTCTCTGGAATAGTCATTTTTACTAAAATTTCACTTTTTGTATTTTCTACAAATTTTTTAACTTCTTTAATGGTTGGATAAAATCTTCTATTGAATCCAACCTGAACGAAAGAATAATTAAACCTTTTAAATTTTTTTAAATAACTAGTTCCAATATCAACTGGTTTTTCGACTAAAATAGGTTTTTTTTGTTTTATTAAAATATCTAATAATTTTGGAACTGACTCAGTATTTGTACACAATACTATCCCATCCCACAAATCAGAGGCTTTAGCTAATTCTATAGGATTGTTCCAAACGTTTTTAATTCGATGAAGCTTTGCAAAATCATGAATAGTTTTTGAATTCAATCTAGAGGCACAATGTAAAACTCTAACATTTAATTTATTAAATGCTTTAACATGAAATTTGGCAATATTGCCACACCCAATCATTGCAATTCTTAATTTTTTTTTTTCAATTATTTTCATAAATGATTTTTTTATTTTTTTATTAAGTAAACATTTTTACTTGAACCTAAATTTATACTTAAAACATATTGATTAATATCAATTATTTTTTTTAGTTTTGAGGTATAAAATAAATAGCCTAATTCAATAAATATTTTATGCAAATCTTTAAATTCATAATTATTTTCTTTATATAAATATGGTGCTAATTCTAAAAAAATAATAGGTTTAAATTTTTTTAATGTTTCAATAGAACTTTCTAATACAAATTTTTCATTTCCATCAACATCTATTTTAATAAAATCAATATTTTTAATTTCTCGTTTTTCTACAAATTTATCTAGCGTAGTGAAATTATTAGTGAATAATTTAGAAATGCCCCCATGATATTTATGAATTTCTTGGTTATCTGCTTCATCGATTTTCCAACTAGCATATATATTGTTCTTAATAATTTTATTACTAACTAGAGAATTAATTGGAAAAACTCTTTTCTTTAATTCCTCATTTAAATTTAAATTAACTTCAAATTTATTAAAAGCATAATGTGTTGGTTCAAAAGCATAAATTTTTGAGTTTTTAAATTGTTTAGCTAAATTCATAGAAGTTGAGCCAATATTAGCACCGACATCAATAAAAGTAAGTTCTTTTTCAGTTGGTAATAATCTTTTTAAATTATTTAAATTTTTTTCTGAATTACCAAAAAGAAATATAGATAAATCAATTCCTTCACTTAAATCTAACCTCCAATTAATTCCATTTCTATTAACACAAAGTTTATTTAAATTTTTTCCTTTAAAAAAAATTTTTTGGATAAATTTTACAACTTTTAAAATTAGCCCAGCAATTTTTATTTTATCTCTAGTTTTAATCATTAATTATTTTTTTAAAAAAATTGAAATACTTTTTAGTTATAATTTTAGGATTAAATCTATTAATTTTTTTTCTTTTTATTATTACTATTTTCTTTATAGCACTAGCTAATATTTTTTCATTACAACTATAATCTGAAAAATATTTTTTATCATACGAAACTTTTTTATCTAAATTTAAAATAATACCATGATTTTTGACTAATTCTTTTGTTCCCCCAACATTATTAGTTAAAACTGGCAAACCACTAGATAAACATTCCACAACAGCGTTTGGACACCAGTCTATTTTGGCAACATGAATGAGAGCATCTGATCTTTTAAAGTAAAATGGTAGTTTACTATTATTTATTTTACCTAAAAACTTAATATTTTTTTGTTCAATAAAATCTTCTTTGAAATAATCACCAATTATTATTAACAAAAATTTTTTTTTATCCAAATTTTTAAATGCATCTATAATTTGTCTCAATCTTTTATTTTTAGATTTTCTAGTTATTGTTAAGAGCACATACTTATGTTTAAAATATTTGATTTTTTTTGGTAAATAATGTTTATCAGAATAAGCATTATTTATTACTACATTTTTTACAGTTTCAATATTAAATTTATATTTCTTTTGGCAATAATATGTTGTTATTTTTTTTGAAAAATTACTTTGAAAAATAATCCCGTCAGCTTTTGTAATTGTCTCAAAAATATTTTTATTAATTTTTTTTTTTTTATTATCTAAATTTTGTAAAAAAATTCCGTCAACTCTAACAATATTTTTAGAATATTTCAAAATTCTTCCTGAAGAAAATATAATATTTAGTTTAGGGAAAAAAAAATTTTTTTTGGCACCAAAGCTTTTGATCAGCTCCTGTTCTAAAATATTAGCAAAATTATAAGGACCTCCATTTTTAGTAAGATTTCTTTTGTTAATATAAAAATTCATTTCTTAAAATAAGAAATTTATTATTTTTTTACTTTTATGTAAATTAAGAACTCCTCTTGTATCAAATATTAAATTTGATTTTTTCACTATCTTTTTATAATCAATTATATCATGATCAGTAAGTATTATTGAACAAGTGTATTGATTTAATTTACTTAAGTTTTTAACCCCTTTTAGATTTAATGTTCCATACATTCTAAAATAATTCAACTCTTTTACATAGGGGTCATAAAAATCAAACTTTATTTTTTTTTTATTTAATATTTCTATAAGCTTAAGCGCTGGAGATTCACGGCAATCATTAGTATTTTTTTTATAAGCAACACCAACAATTAATATTTTGATATTTCTTTTTTTTAATTTATTTTTTAATAAATACGAATAAATAAATCTAAAAATTTTATTTATTCTCTCATGATTTATTTTAGCTGATAATTCAATAAATTTTGATGAATAACCTTTAGATCTTGCAGCCCAGTTTATTAAATGTGGATCAATTGGAATACAGTGTCCACCTAAGCCTGGTCCAGGATAAAATGGCATAAATCCAAAAGGTTTGGTCTTCGCTGCTTTTATTACATCATATATGTTAATATTTAATTTAGATAAAATGATATGCATTTCATTAACTAAACTGATATTTATTGATCTAAAAATATTTTCATAAATCTTCACTGCCTCAGCTGTTCTTAGATTCTTTACTTCAATAATCTGAGAAGAAATTTTCGAATACAAAGTTTTGCTTATAAAAAGACATTTCTTTGTATATCCAGATACAATTTTTGGAGTATTTGATAATGAAAACTTTTTGTTGCCAGGGTCTTCTCTTTCGGGTGAATAACATACAAAAACATCTTTGCCTATTTCTAGTTTCTTTTTTTTACAAACAGAAACTATGTAATTCTCAGTGGTTCCGGGGTAAGTAGTGCTCTCCAAAATTATTAATTGACCTATTCTAATTGATTTTTTAATTAAAAACGAAAAATCTTTTATGTAAGTCATATCAGGTGCTTTATTTTTTTTTATTGGGGTTGGCAAACAACAAATAACTATATCTGCTTTACCTAAAAAATTTTCGTCTGATGTAAAATTAATTTTTTTCGACTCGCTTAGACTTTTTATTGTTTTATCTTTTATGTTAGAAATGTATGAAATACCCTTATTTAAGTTATCAATTTTTTCTATATCTTTATCGTAACCAATTAAATTAAATTTTTTTTTGCTAAAATGTATCAATAAAGGTAATCCAACATATCCAAGACCGACTATGCAAATTTTAGCATTTAATTTATTTATTTTTTTTATTAAAGAATTGTAATTTTTCAAATTAAGTTACGCTATTTATTCCAATTAATCCTTGGTAAAATAATTTTTTGATTTATCCTACTTTTATGCTTTATAACTAAATTAAGCATATTTGTTAATACACTTTCACTCATTAAAGTTGGTTTTAACCCTAATTTTTTTAAACCTGTAAACTTTGGGTTATAGTAATGTTTTTCTTTTTCTTGTCTTGGATTCCTTAAAGGTTTTATCTGAACATTAATGTCCAAATTTTTAGCAGCTTTTTTAATTTTATGGGCAAGTTGTTTAACAGTAAAGGTTTCTGTAAATTGATTTAAAATTCTCATACCAGTTTTTGGGGGATTCTTTAAAGCTAACTTAATGCAATTCAAACTATCAATTAAATTAATATATCCCCTTTTCTGACTACCATTTCCATAAATTGTTAATGGGTGACCCGCGACTGCTTGGACTAAAAATCTATTCACAACAGTTCCGAAAATATCATCGTAATGAAAGTTAGGTAGCAAATTTAGACTCATTTGAGACTCTTTTGTTTCAAGTCCATAAACTGGGCCTTGCATTAAATCTGTAACTTTTAAATTATAATATCTAACATAAAACCATAATAAATCAGTATCTAAAATTTTTGTGGTATGATAGAGGCTACTTGCTTGTCTTGGGAAAAGAAATTTATCTTTTCTATTTTTGTGTTTAATACGAATCCAGCCTTCTTCAATATCTATATTTGGAGTGCCATATTCACCCATAGTTCCCAACTTAATAATATGACATGAAGGACAATTTTCAATTACAGACCATATAGTATTAAACGTTACATCCAAATTATTTTGCAAAGTATATTTTGCTTCTCGTATACCCATCATTGAATATGGTGCTGATGGTTGTTCTGCATAATGAATGATTGCGTCTGGCTTGAATGATTTAACTAAATTATTTAATTTCAAATAATTTCTACAGTCAAAAATTTTTACAATTATCTTTTTTTTAAAAAATTTTTTAAATTCAAATGATCTATTTAATAAATCTAAATTTTTAAATAATGGTAAACTATTATTTTTCTTAGATAATTGTCTTCTTGAATAATCATCGACTACACAAACTTTATGATTTGAGTTAGCTAAATTCATGGCTGTAGGCCATCCTAAATATCCATCTCCACCTAAAATAATTATATTCATGATAAAATTTTTATTGGTACTATAACTTAATAACACTTTTAAAACCAAAATAGTTTATTTTATTAACAAAGTAAAGTACTCTACTGATTGATTAAAATTTATATTTATATTTTATGAACCAATTTAAAAATAAAAGGAATAATGCATTTACTAAAATTGAATTACCATCTAATAAGAAATTTGGATACTTCTTTAGTGGAGTATTATTACTTGCCTCAACATATTTCTTTTATATAAAAGTTTTTACAATTGGATATGCGTTAGCTATTATTTCAGTAATTTTTTTTGGAACCACACTTTTTAATCCAAATTTACTTCTTCCTTTAAATAAACTATGGATGCGTCTAGGTATTTTATTGGGCATGATTATAAGCCCAATTGTTTTAGGAATTATTTTCTTTGGTATATTAACACCCTACGGAATCATTATGAGAATATTTAGACGTGATCAATTGCGTTTAAAAAAAAATTCTGATAATTTAAGATGGTTAAACAAATCATCTGAAAAAACAAATTTCGAGAGACAATTTTAAAAAAATAATTATGGATTTTATAAAAGAGCTGTGGATTTTTCTTCGGGTTCGAAAAAAATTATGGCTTGCTCCAATAATTATAATAATGTTGGTATTTGGTGGTTTATTAATATTGGCAAAAGGTTCGGTTGTAGCTCCATTTATATACACAATATTTTAGGTCACTTAAATGAATATTCTTGGAATTTCAGCTTACTACCATGACAGCGCCGCATGTTTAATAAAAGATGGTGAAATTATTGCTGCAGCACAAGAAGAGCGGTTTACTAGAAAAAAACATGATGCATGTTTCCCATTAAATGCAATTAAATATTGCTTAAAAGAGGGAAAAATTGAAGGAAAAGATATAGACAATGTTATTTTCTATGAAAAGCCATTCGCAAAATTTGAGAGATTATTAGAAACCTATTTAGCTTTTGCTCCCAAAGGTTTTAAAAGTTTTATGAATGCTATGCCAGTTTGGATTAAGGAAAAACTTTTTCAGAAGACGGTTATAATTAAAGAACTTAAATTCACACTTGATAAAACAGTTGATTGGCATAAGCGTTTACTATTTTCTGAACATCATCTATCTCATGCTGCAAGCGCATTTTATCCTTCACCATTTGAAAGTGCAGCAATTATGACCCTGGATGGTGTGGGTGAATGGACAACTTCTTCTTTGGCAAAGGGTAAAGGTAATGATCTAAAAGTCATAAAAGAAATTCATTTTCCACACTCTCTAGGTTTGCTTTATTCAAGTTTTACTTATTATACTGGGTTTAAAGTTAACTCTGGTGAGTACAAAGTTATGGGATTGGCACCTTATGGTAAACCTATTTATGCTAAATTAATATATGAAAAACTGATAAAAATATCTGACGATGGAAGTTTCCAACTTGATATGAATTATTTTGATTATGCAACAGGCATAACAATGACAAATAAAAAATTTAATAAATTATTTGGTGGTCCTCCACGTAAACCTGAAACTCAAATAACACAACGTGAAATGGATCTTGCAGCATCAATTCAGAAAGTTACTGAAGACATTATTATAAGAATCGCAAAAAAATTAGCTGAGGAAACAAATGAAAAAAATTTATGTCTAGCTGGAGGAGTGGCCCTTAATTGTGTTGCAAATGGAATTCTCTTAAGAGAAAAAATATTTGAAAATATTTGGATCCAACCAGCAGCTGGTGATGCTGGTGGTGCACTAGGAGCAGCTCTTTGTGCTTGGTATTTACATCATAACAAAAATCGAAAAATTTCTAAGGAACGTGACAGTATGAAAGGATCATATCTTGGCCCTGAATTTAATGATTTGGAAATTGAAAGAGAACTAAAATTATGTGGAGCAATATTTAAAAAATATTCAAGATCTGAATTAATTGAAAAAGTTTCATTTGCTTTAAATGATCAGAAAGCTATTGGTTGGATGCAAGGTCGTATGGAATTTGGGCCAAGAGCACTAGGAGCAAGAAGTATTATTGCTGATCCACGTTCTCCAACAATGCAAAAAAAACTAAATCTTAAAGTAAAGTATCGTGAGAGTTTTCGTCCATTTGCACCAAGTGTTATTTATGAAAAAGTTGAAGAATGGTTTGATCTTAATATTGAAAGTCCCTACATGCTATTAGTGGCAAATTTAAATAAAGACAAACGTCGTAAAATGACTACAAAAGAAAAAAATTTGTTTGGTATTGAAAAACTTAATGTTCAACGTTCTACTGTACCCGCAATTACCCATATTGATTATTCCTCAAGAGTTCAAACTGTTTATAAAGATACAAACTCACTTTATTATTCATTAATTAAAAACTTTAATGAGAAAACTGATTGTCCAATTATAGTCAATACTTCATTTAATGTCAGAGGTGAACCCATCGTTTGCTCACCAACTGATGCTTTTAAATGTTTTATGGCTACTGAATTAGATCTACTAGCTATAGGTAGCTTTATTTTATTAAAAGAGGAACAAAATAAGTCACTTAAACTTGATTATAAAAATAATTACAGTTTAGATTAAAAAAACTAAAAAACACTATTCTAAGTTATTTATTTACTTTATAAAGGAAAATTTCCCACGCAGAATCTTTATCTTGAAAATATTTTAGAAAAAGTAAATTATTTTCTAAAAAATTTTCTATCTTAAATGAAGATATTAAATATTCACCACCCAAATTGTGTAATGCAGAAGTATTTAAATTAACTTTTATTGAACTTTTTTTATTTTTTAAAATTTTATTATTTTCTACATCTGTACCAATTTCATCTACTTGAATTTGGCATCTACTTCCCCATTCATCAAAATTTTTTTTCAAATTTTCATTTTTGTTTAATTCTGCAGAAATTATTTTTCTAAATAAATGTTTATATTTTAAATCATAATTAGTTAAATAACCATCTAGAGTATAGAAACCATTGTACCTTGCTATTGAAGGTTGTAAACCTATACTAACAATTTTGTATGAACTTTGATCTTTGCCAATAAATTTTTCAATTTCGTTAAATAAATTTTCTGCAAAAAACTTTTTATAAGTTATTCCATTATTTTTATATTCTTTTATAAAATCAATATTATTTAATATCAAAATTAAAGATAAAATTTTTAAAGTCCAAATAATATTCCTAAAAAATTTTGATTTATAGTTTAATAAGATATAATTTACTGACATCGCAAATAACAAAAACCATAAAAATGGTGAAATCCAATAAAATCTTTTATAATTAAATGAACCTTTAGATTGTAGGTATTTGTTGAGCGGATTCATTATCTCTGACCCACCGAAACCTAAAATTATTGAAAACAAACAAACTAAAAAAAATAACAAATAAAATAACTTGTTTCTCGATTTAGAAAAAATTTTAATTATTAATACAGCAAATATTAAGGGTATGAAAAATGTATGTAAACTTGAAGCTCTTACATGTCCAAAAATAAATTGTTTAACTGTTACACCAATAGCGTAATCTATGTCGTAACCTAGATAACCAAATTCTGATCTGTGTGAAATAAAACTATTTCCAAAAACAAATTGCTCAAATAATCTATAATCTCTAATTATAACTACTAAGATAAAAATTAATAAAGCAAATGTAAAATTTTTTGATACCTTTTTTTTTAAAAAATCAAAAAACCAAAATAAAACTAACAAAAAAATATAAAATACTGATGAAATGACAAATGAGCTATAAAAAGGAAAAAGTATAAGGCCAAACCAATCTTTTTTACTGTCTAGCCTATTCCTAATATTCAAAAAAACATAAGTTATATAAGGTAAACCCGCTACACTTACACCTGTTAAAGAATAAAAAGGTAATAATGCATATAAGATCGCAATCGAAAATGAGTAAGATTTATATCTTTCTGCGAAAATATAATTACTTAAAAGTAAGTACATTCCTAAATAGGCTATGATTCTTATTAGAAATTGATTTATTATATAGGCAGTTAATGGTTCGAAAAAATAAAATAACCATAAAATA
>MDTD01120806.1_pt1 | contig 40209 bp, 27 predicted proteins | sample 811221 | NCBI WGS metagenome assembly MDTD01 (sample SAMN05326646, study PRJNA326480) | marine metagenome | isolation source: seawater | place: Pacific Ocean: South West | collected 2011
AAGAAGAAGAAGAAGAAGAAGAAGAAGAAGACGGACGTCGACGTCGACGTCATTTTTCAAACGCTACGACGATTTCCATTTTGTTGCGGGGGTGAGAAACGAGACGCACCACTCGCAGTACAGCGCGGCGACGGCGCCGCCGTACACGAGCGAGTCGCCGAAGATTGGTTTTTGGAGCTCGGCGACGCCGCGCGAATACCCAGACCCGCGCGCGAGATCGAAACAGAGATGGTGCACCCAGATGAAGACGCGCTGCAGGGCGATGCCGAGACCGGCGGCGAGGTGACGCCATGTCCACGCGCGGTGGGCGGCGAAATTTCTCGTCGACGAGGCGACGGCGGCGAAGGCTCGCGTCGCCGTGTACGCGAACCACGCGGCGCCCGCGTGTTCGACGTGCACGAAGGACAATCCCAGACGTCGGTACGGGATCCATAGACTCGCCCGCTCGTCGCGCGCGAGCGTGGGGAAATCGATGGCGTGAAAATGCAAGTCTCGTCGATGAATCAAGACGTATCCGTACGTCATGCTCGCCGAGAGCGCGAAGAAGACGCGTCCCGCGATTCTGTGCGCGCGAGGAAACCGTTTCCTGGCCGACGGGTGAATCTGAAACGGTGCGATCGCGCACCACGCGCTCGCGGGCAAGACGTGCGCGACGCACACGGCGAGATGGTCGCGATACTTGAGCACTAAATTCGCCGGGACCAACGCCTCCGACGCGCGTCTGAAACGAGCGTCGTCCATCGCGCGCGAAATCGGCGAACAACTCCCCGGGGCGAACCATATCCACAAAATCATCATCACGCACAGCGTCGACACCCCGACGTACCCGATTCGCCACGCGACAACCGACGACGTCATCGCGTCTTGCTCTTCGTCTCCTTCTCGCTCTCGCTCTTTGTCCTCCTCCCGAACGCCGCCGTCGCCGCCGCGCTCCACGCGTACCCCACCGGTCCCGCCACAAACGTCAACGGCGCCGTGACGCACACCCGCAGCACCGTCGGCACCCCACACTCCCGCTCTCTCTTCAACAGCGCCCGTCCGAGGTACAGATCGAACGCTAAATAATGTATAAACCCCGCGCAACACGCCGCCGACGACTCGAACAACGCCTCCACGCCCGCCAGGGACGAATACGACGCGCGCGTCGCGTCCACGTCCCCCGCACCGCACACCACGCTCGCGAGTACGATCGCGTACCCGACCGAACACGCCAACACGCACGCGGAGACGCACGCGTCGGTGATTCGACGCGAACGTTCGGATGTGAAAAACGCCTCCCCGAGGAGTAACGCCGTCCACCCGACGCACGCGCACGCGCACGCGCGATCGAACGCGCGCGCGTACGCGTCGCGAGAGTGGAAAAACGTTCGCGCGACCGCTCGGACGAAGGTGAGCGCGCGAGACGCGACGCTCGGCATGCGTCGACGAATGAAGAGAGATTCATTCGTCGTAACCGTCCGAGACGCGATGCGATGACGACGCGCTCGTCACACGCGCGCGCGGTTCGCGCGAAGCGGCGAGCGACGAGGTGAGAACCACCGCGCGGGAACCACCGCGCGGGAGACGGAGATGCGCGCGCGAGACGCGGACGAGGACGACGAGACGACGAGAGGTTTCGACGATGACGTTCGAATCGAGACCGCCGCCGCGCGAGACGACGACGAGGACGACGAGGATGAGGCGCGCGAGGAGGACGCGGAGGCGCACGAGGATTATTCGTGCAAGACGCCGTTCGAGCGCCTGGCGCGCGACGTCGAGGCGCAGATGCGACGATGGATGGACGGCGCGGCGACGTCGACGAGCGCTCGAACGCGCGAGTTCGCGAATCACGGATTACACTGGCGAAAAGAGGCGTACGGGTGCGAATTGTTCGTGGACGAGACGTGGTGCGATGTGGACGACGGGGGACGCGCGGAGACGGACGTGGACGCGGGTGGGGCGGGTGGGGCGGGGACGACGCTGGGGGAGTATCTGTCGGCGGCGACGAGGCGGCGGCGCGCGGCGACGGTGGAATTTACGCCGAAGAAACGATACATCGACGCGTGGGATCCCGCGACGTTTTTTGACGCTCCGTGTGTCGTGTTGGTGCGTCCAGTGAGCGCGTCGGGGCAGTTTGTGGACGTGGATGAGGCGCTGACGGTGCGCTCGGCGTTTGTGTTGGCGTCGGCGGCGCTGGGCGTCGGCGGAGCGATGGCGATCGTGAGTCCGCGAGGGTACTACGAGCGTGATTTTACGGGTGACGTGTGCGATAAGGTTGGTGGTGACGCTGTTTTAGAGACGGACGTGACGCGGTTCACGCGCATGAGCGCGAGAGACGAAGCCGCGACGCGAACGTTTGTCGGTTTTGTGAATCGGTTTTTAAAACTCGTGCGGAGCGAGCGTTTGGATTCGTCCACGGAGGCGATCGACGCGGAGGCGCGAGAGATGGACGATTCCATCGTTTCGGCGAGAATCACGCACGAGTTGAAGAACGCACAGGCGAGAGACTCGACGCCGAGGGTGGAGCCGGACGACGCGAGCGACGACGACATCGAAGACATGCGCGCGCCGCTGGTCGGGATTCGACGTCCAAACGTCCACGAAGATTTAGATAACGCAGACTTTGGGTTACACATAGAAGAGTGGGATGATCACTGCCCGTGGGCGCGATGGGTGAGCGTGGAAGATCCCTGGCGATCGTTGGAGGTGGACGCGCTCTGGCTCGACGAACGCCTCGGGTCGATGTACACGTTCTCGGAATTAGACGTCGCGGAGGCGCCTCAATTCATCGTGCGAGGCGAACTCACGCAAGCGGCCAGAGACAGAGGAGAAGAGGACGATGAAATCATTTCGAGCGGGACGTCGTCCATCAGCGAGATGATTTATTACCTCGTACAAAACGCGGAGGTGTTGACGACGATGAGCGACGGCGGTTCGATCGTCCCGGCGGACACCGCGACTTTGGCGAGCGCGAATTTTTGGATCTCGCGAGGACTCGGCGTTCCTCAGATACCGAACGATGCGATGGTACGTGGTGTCTTGCTCGACATCTTCGCGGCGATGTCGTCGAATGACGGCGAGGCGAGCGACGCGTTTTCTCCGCCGTACAAGACGGCGCCGCCGAACACGCTCCTCACGAGATTCGCCCTCCACGCGTGTTTGTTCGGCAACGTGCGCGCTCTCGCGCACTTATGGAACGGGTTCGTTCGAGATTTGAGGCATAAATATTGGGAGAGAGGCCGTTTGATCCCCGGCGTCGCGAGCGATCCCGACGTTTCCATCGATCTCGCGACGTGCCTGCTGAACCAAAAATTACAGTTGTTGAACGAGTGCATCCTTCGGAGGAATCGAAAGAGCGATGCGGATAGGCTCGAATGCGATGCCGGCGACGTCGAGCGTCCTGGATGCGCAGAGAATACGACGAGTTCCGGACGTCCTGGAGCAAAGGTGTTGACTTCAACTTCTTCGACCGCCGCGAGCGCGTCGGACGGGCTCGACGCATTGCTTCGTTCCAGTCGCGCGGAACAGCGCATGCACAATCCAGACGACGATTTAGATTTGAACGCTCTCTTAAACGACGACGCAGGAATCTCCGCGCTCGCACGAGTGACGAGCACGAGCAGCGCCGCGTCGTCCAAGACGGACGAGGACGCGTACGTCAGCGCGAACGAAGGCGCGTCCGACGCCTCGGTCGACGACGACCACGACGACGGCGCCATCGCGCCCGAAGGCATCGCCGAGACGCTCGCGATCCGTCTCGTGCATCCACCGCACGCGCTCCTGAACGTCCCGATCACGCAGGAAACACCGCTCATGACGGAGGACATGTCGGCGGAGCGCGAGGCGCGTCTTCGCGCCTTCGGAGACGACGCGCGCGGTCGAGCCGAGCGTCAGCGCGCGCAGAGCGATTCGCTCGTCTCGGATATGTCCGCGTTTAAAGCGGCGAATCCATCCGCCGCGTTCGAAGATTTCGTTCGGTGGCACTCACCGAAAGATTGGATCGACGGCGACGACGCGCCGGTCGGCGGCGACGACGGACGACGGACGGACGAATGTCCGCCGCGCGTCGCGCCCCGCGGTGCGCTGAGCGAACGCATGCGTCGAGACGGAAACGCGTGGAGGACGCTGTGGGATTCAGCTCCGCGAGTCTCTGCGCGCGCGCAAAAGACGGCGCTCTTCGATCCGATCGTCGAGGGCGAGAAGGCGTTGCACCACCTGGAGACGACGGCGGCGGCGGCGCTCGTCGACGTCGTCGCGCGGTGCGCCGTCACGAGTGCCCTGGCCCTCGTCGCCGCCGCGCGCGCGGTGCGGTCGCATCCAGACGACACCAAAGACGCGATACACCGCGCCTCGACCGCCATCTCTCGCATCTTCGCCCAGACTGAGGACCGCGCGCTCTCGCTCGCCGAGCTCGACGTCGTCGTCGGCGAGCTCCAACTCGCCGAGCGCGCCGTCTTTCGCGCCGAAAGTCTCCTCGTTCGTCTCCCGCTCGCGCCTCCGTCGCTCATTCACGATCTCTTACGTCGAGCGCGCGCGTGGGAATCCGTTCGAGAGACAGACATCTCTCGCGCCTCGCGTCTCGTCGTCTCCGCGCGCGTCGTCGACGCGTCTCCGCGCGCGTCCCTCCTCGCGCGCGTCGCCGACCTCCCCACCCCATCATCCATCGAATACGCCGTTCGAGCGTCTCCACGCGCGCGAACGATCGCCGACCACGGACTTCGAGTGTCCACGCGCGACGACCTCGTCCGCGCGTCCGTTCGAATCTCCGCGCCGTCGCGCGTTTGAACGTCTCGTCGCGCCGACACTTCGAGATACTAGGGTTTAGGAATATGGATACTAGGGTTTAGGAATAGGGGGCGCGAGCGAAAACACCGCGACGCCGCCGGTCGTCGTCGTCAGAATCCCACGTCTCGCGAGGTGCGTCCATCGCGAGGAGACGTTCGATCGTTAGCGCGCGTCCGCTCTCGTCGCTCGTTCTCTCGCTCGGACCGCGACGCCGAGACTGACGCGAGAGAATCCGTCGCGCCGCGCCGCAAGGGATCGATCGATCGATGTCCATTTCGGTGATGATGTCGACGAGTGGAGCGACGCGCGCGCGCGCGGTGACGCCGCGAACGCGAGGTGGTGTGACGCGACGGGATGCGGTGAGAAGGTCGACGCCGGCGCGCGCGGTGACGACCAAGGCGAGCGTGAACATCGCCGATAACGTGACGCAACTGGTGGGGAACACGCCGATGGTGTACCTGAATAAGACGAGCGAGGGGTGCGGCGCGGAGATCGCGGCGAAACTCGAGATTATGGAACCGTGCTGTAGTGTGAAGGATCGAATCGGTTGGAGCATGATCCAAGCGGCGGAAGAGGAGGGGAAGATTACGCCGGGGAAGACGATGTTGGTGGAACCGACGAGCGGGAACACGGGCATCGGCTTGGCGTTCATCGCGGCGGCGAAGGGGTACAAGCTCACGCTCACGATGCCGGCGTCGATGTCTTTGGAGAGACGCATTTTGCTCAAAGCATTCGGGGCGAACTTGGTGCTCACGGATCCGGCAAAGGGGATGAAGGGTGCGGTGCAAAAGGCTGAGGAAATCGCCGCCGCGACGAATGATTCCTTCGTTTTGCAACAATTTGAGAACCCGGCCAACCCGAAGGTGCACTTCGAGACGACCGGTCCGGAGATCTGGGAAGACACCGCCGGTCAGATTGACATCTTCGTCGCCGGCGTCGGTACCGGAGGCACCATCACCGGTACGGGCCGCTACCTCAAGAGCAAGAACCCGAACGTCAAGATCGTCGCCGTCGAACCGACCGAGTCTCCGGTGCTCTCGGGCGGCGGACCGGGTCCGCACAAGATCCAAGGCATCGGCGCTGGTTTCATTCCGGGCATCTTGGACACGGAAATCATCGATGAGATTGTTCAAATCGCGAGCGACGACGCCATTGCCATGGCCAAGGAGCTCGCGCTTCAAGAAGGTTTGATGGTCGGTATCTCCTCCGGAGCGGCGGCCGCCGCGGCGATTCAGCTCGCGAAGCGCCCGGAAAACGCTGGTAAGCTCATCACCACGGTGTTCCCGTCCTTCGGAGAGCGTTACCTGTCCTCCGCTCTTTACAGCTCGATTCGAGAAGATGCGGAGAACATGACTGCGTCATAGGCCAGTCGTTTTTGCAATCTGAAAATGAAAATTATCAACTAAAATTCTACCGTACGTGCTATTCACATTCAACGCATCGCTAAGGATGATGTAAGCGCCCCGATGCTCGCCGCGCGGGCCGAGGAGGCCGGTCTTCGCGCGTGCACTGTCCGCGTCTGCGGAAACGCGCGTCTCGCCGTGGCGAACGAAGACTGCCTCGCCGCGAGCGCGAGACGCTTGCCTTCGCGAACCGCCTCGCGTCTTCGCGCGACGCGCGTCGCGCGAGAAGACGACGACGACGTTCGCATGCATGCCGACGGCGCGGCGACCGCACCGCGATTCTTCGCCGAATCCATTTTGGACGGAGCCAACGCCTTGACGCCGACGGCGCTCGCCAGCGCCACGGCCGCCGACGCTGCAAGGAGCGCGCCCGAGAACACCGCGCGATCTATGGTGGCGATGTGAGGCGCGACGACGGCGAAGCAACACACGAGCGCGATGGTCATCGCTTGCGAGCTCATAACGATGGCAGCGGCGAGTTGACCGTCGTTTTCGTGCTCCGCCGAGTATTGCATGACAGTGGACGGCACGGGCATGACGCACAACGCGGCGATGACCCCTCGCGCCAACGCGAAGCTCTGCGGGATGAAATACGTGCATATCGCGCCCGATAACAACCCGAGTCCGTACTTGACGCCTAAAAACTTGGCTACCGATTGCACTTGCAAACGATCCATTGCCGGTTTGAAGAGCACGCCGAGCGTCAACAACACGATTGGATTGTTCGCGTTCGCCAGCGGCACCACGAGCTGCGCCGCGGTGTGCGGAAGCGCGATGCCCGCGAAATTCATCGCACTCGCGAGCGTCACCGCTATGACGGGCGGAAATTTCGCAACTTTCCAAAACAAAGCCTTGGCGGTGAGGTTGCTCGCCTCGGCGGCTCTCCTCGCAGCCGCCGCCGCCGCCTCGGCCGCCGCGATCGTGCCCTCGCAATCCTTCACCGTCGTCGCCTCGACGAATTCATTCGCCTCCCACAGACCAGCCTTCACCGTTCCTTTGCGCAAGACCCGAATGCCCGTGCCCTCGAACGTTCCTCGCTTGAACTCGCCCGCGTACGAGCCGCCCTTGGCGTACGTGTACACCCCCAAACCTTCCTTGACGTTATTCCTCCACTGCCCCTCGTACGTGGACCCGCTCGGGTACTTGTAACACCCATGCCCGTGTTTCTTCTTATCCAACCACTCCCCGTCGTAAATCCCACCGTCGTCGTGCACCGCCCTCGACGCGTCTCCGTTTTTCTGCTCGGCGGCGAAAATCGCCTTCGCCGCGCCGAACACCACAACCGCGTTCGGCGCGTCCCACATCGCGCACAGCGCTAAACCTGGAAGTCCCCATATCGCCTCGACGAACGGGTACGCGAACATGCCCAAATTCACCCCCGTCGCGCTCCCGACGCACAATCCTCTCGTCCGCGCGGGACTCTTTCGATACGCCGCGTACGCCCCCAGTGAACACCCGATCCCCACCGCCAACGAACACGCCGGCACGACCGCGCTCACGGACGCCGCCGCCGACGCGACGCCACCGCCGCTCGCCCGCGTCATGACGTACAGCAACAGCGCCGGAAGCGTCACGTGCGTCGCGAATCGAAACACCGTGCGCCCGTCTTCGATGGATAAAATCTTCGACGCGCGCAGCGCGTAGCCGACGGCGATGAAGGCGGCGTTCAGGCCGACGCGGTGGAGAATGATGGAACTGTCCGACATCGTCGTCGTGAGGTGCGACGCGGCGACGACCGCGGGACGGTGTGACGCACGCGTGAATCGGGATCGAGGTGGTGGGGTTTGTTGAACTTTTTCACGAAAAGCGCCGAGGACGGAGACGCGGACGCGGGCGCGGTGAGAAGAGGTCGCGGTATGTTACACTGAATAAATATGGTCCTAGAGATGATCCTGAATCGTTTGAATGTCCCTCGTCGACGCGCGCTCGGTCGCGGCGGCGGCGCGTCGAGCACGAATCTTCGGCGCGACGAGACGCGCGACGTAAATCGCCGCCACGGATCCGAAACCGACGACCCATCCGATCCACCACTTGGAATCGAGGAGCACGACGGAGACGGAGACGATGAGTTGGACGACTTGCATCGGGCCGCCGAACTTGAGAAAGTTGGCGAAGACGTACCCGCCCGGGCCGTACACCATGAGGTTGGTTTGGTATCCGAAGGGCGACATGAAGGAGGCGCTCGCGGCGAGCATCAAGAGAAAACTCATCTGCGCGTTGTCGATGCCCTGTTTATCGGCAGCTCCGGCGGCGATGGGGAACATGAGCGCGGCGGCGGCGTTGTTCCCGACTATGTTGCACAAGACGACGGTGGCGAGGTAGACGGCGACCAAAATGCCGGGTTCGCCCGTGCCCAACGCGTTGCCGGCGGAGACGAGCGTCGAGGCAATGTTGGAGGCGACGCCGCTCTGTTCCATGGCGGCGGAGATGCCGAACGCGGCGGCAATGGTGACGATGACCTCCCATTTCACCGCCGATCGCGCCGCTTCTTGGGTCAAACATCCCGTGGCGAGCATGACGCCCGACGCTAAAAGCGCGGCGACGAAGAGATCGAGCGCACCGGCGACGAAGACGGCGATCATCACCACCGCAGTGCCGACGGATGGAATGAGCTTGTCAAACTGCGGTGGCGCGGAGTCTTCGATCTCCGAGATGAGCGCAAACGCTGGATCCTGCTTGTGATCGAGCAAGAAACTCGTGGACGTGTCGAGAAGGAGCACGTCGCCGGCTTCGAGGACGATGTCGCCAATGCGCGATTGAATGCGCCCGCCGCTGCGTTGGACGGCGATGATGACGGCGTCGTATCGCGTTCGAAAGTGCGTGTCGCGCACACACTTACCCGAGAGCGCGCTCGTCTGAGAAACCACCGCTTGGACCAATCGTCGATCGCTCTTGCGCACGTGACCGAGCTTCTCCACCTGATCCTCTTGAGACACCAATCCGGGAATGCGTCGAAGCGTTTGCATTCCCATCATGTCTCCGGCAAACCAAAGAATATCTTCGCCGTTCAAAATCGTCTCGGCATCTGGCACGCGCATCTCGCCGTCGCCGCCCGATTGAATCGCGGTGCAAAATAATCCGGGAACGTTGGCTAAATCGACGCCTCGAATGGTTTTGCCGTCGAGGGCGCCGCCGCTCACGACGCGCATCGGAATCGCGAATTCGTTCACGTTCACCTCCGTCTTCGTGTCCGAGAGCAACACTTCGAGTTCCTCGCCCACGGTGAACGTCGGTAACGGCAAGTTTTCCGAAGATAGGTTTCGCGGAAACTTGCCGCTGCGTTTCGAGTTTTCAGCCATCGCTGCTTCGCGTTCGCGCTTCTGCGTGAGGAGAAGACTCTCTTGCGACGCGTGCAACATCAAAATATCGTTGGCGCCGAAGACTAATTTCCCAAGATGGCCGCGCTGCAAACTGGAGTCTGCGTTCGCATCCGCTTTCCCACCCTTTTGCACCGCCATGATGGACGCCTTGAACTTGTGTCGAAACTTGCACTCGGACGGCGTCGTGCCGATGAGAGCCGAGTTTTCGACGATGCGCGCTCGAATGACTTCCACGGCGGCGGTTTCGACGTGTTCCGTCAAATAGTCGTGCTGTTCCAAATCAGCGCCCGGTTTTCTCCTGCGTTCGCCGTGCTTGAAATTGTAATCGAGACTGGTGCGACTCTCCGCTCCATCTCCGTCTTGTTTCGTAACACTGCGAAGCATGTTTTCGTACGCGTGCAAATCGATGCTCGTGCGCCCACCCGCGGCCGTGGAGTTTCGATGTAACCACGCGACGCCCGAGATGCTGCTGTCGTCTTGCGACGTACGACCCCGCTGAGACTCTCTCGAGGCGTGCACCGGTTTGACACGTGGCGGAAACGTCACCGAGCTCTCGACGTTATCCTCCTCGCTCTGTTTCGTCTCTTGCTTCACTTCGAGCATCTTAGCCTCCACCTCGTGCGTCAACGGCACTAAACCATGCTCTTTGCAAACCTCACCTATGCGATCGATGAGACCGGTGAAGATTAAAATGTCACCCACCTCGAGGATGAAGTTTGGCTGCACGCCGCGCATGAGCGTGTCGCCGCGCTGCACGCTCACCAAATACAACCCATTCAATCCTCGCAGGACGGCCACCTCAGCGTTCACCACCGGCGATCCTCTGGGGATGACCGCACCGACGGTCAAATCCTCCAAATCCAAATCGTTCGCGTTCGCCCCGTCGCGTTCGCCGCCCGGTAACAAAAACGGCGCCGCCACGAGCATGTACGCCAACCCGCTCAACAACACCGGAACGCCGTATTTCGACAGTTCGAACAGCCCGATCTCGCGCTCGTTGGGATACCGCTCTCGTCGCATCCCGTCCACGACTAAATTCGTCGACGTGCCGATGAGCGTGCACGTCCCGCCCAAAATGGAACTAAACGACAGCGGAATGAACAACTGCGCCGACGAAATCTTACACTTTCTACTCCACTTTTGCACGATGGGAATCATGATGGCCACCACCGGCGTGTTGTTCAAAAACGCACTCACCACCGCGATCGGCACCATCAACCGAATTTGTGCGTCCGCCGCGCTCCTCGGCGTCCCCAACGCCTTGCTCATGTAATAGTCCAGCGCGCCCGTGTTGGAGATTCCCGCCGCCACGACGAACAGACACGCCACCGTGAGCAACCCTTTATTCGAAAACCCGCGCAAACCGTCCTCAACCCCCACGATCCCCGCCGCGAGCTCCATCGCGAGCGCACCGAGCATCAACACGTCCGGGCCCGCGACGTTTTTTAACAAGGCTGCAAACATGACCACGACGACCGCGACGCAGTACACCGCCTCCCACGTCTTCCCCGCCATGACTGTCGGGCGAGTATCGATCAAAGACGCGTCTTTGTCCCCCGAACGATCGCCTCGGGCGCCCACCCGAGCGCTCGCGCGTCGCACACTCGCGCCGTTTCACCGCGCATCAAAAAATCACACCGCGCGCCGCCATGGCATCGATCCATGCGTGCATCGAATGCGCGCGATTTCCTCGCGCCTGATTTCCTCGCGCGCGCGAGCGACGACGCGAGCGACGACGATCGAGACTCGAACATGCCGTCGGAACGATCGCGCGCGGTGACGGATTACGACGACGATGAAAAGATCGCGTTTGAAACCTCGAGAGGGATCGAATCGAAACCCACGTTCGACGCCATGGGCATTCGCGAGGACCTCTTGCGCGGGTTGTACTCGTACGGGTTTGAAAAACCGAGCGCGATTCAACAGCGCGCCATCGTGCCCATCATCTCGGGTCGAGACGTCATCGCGCAGGCGCAGAGCGGGACGGGGAAGACGTCGATGATCTCGTTGGCGTTGTGTCAGATGCTCGACGTGACGACGCGCGAGGTGCAAGGGTTGGTGTTGTCGCCGACGAGGGAATTGGCGGTGCAGACGGAGAAGACGGCGCTGGCGTTGGGGAATTTTATGAATGTACAGACGCACGCGTGCATAGGTGGACGATCGATCGGTGAGGATATACGGAAATTGGATCACGGGTGTCACATCGTGAGCGGGACGCCGGGACGCGTCTTCGACATGATCAAGAGACGAAACCTTCGCACGCGCGGGATCAAGGTGCTCGTCCTGGACGAGGCGGACGAGATGTTGAATAAGGGGTTTAAAGAACAGATTTATGACGTGTACAGGTATTTACCGCCGGAGACGCAGGTGGTGTTGGTGAGCGCGACGCTTCCGAATGAGGTTTTGGAGATGACGAGCAAGTTTATGACGGATCCGCTGCGCATTCTCGTCAAACGGGACGAATTGACGCTCGAGGGAATCAAGCAATTCTTCGTCGCCGTGGAGCGAGAGGAGTGGAAGTTTGACACGCTGTGTGATCTGTACGATACGCTAACCATCACGCAGGCTGTCATCTTTTGCAACACAAAGAAAAAGGTGGATTGGCTCACGGAGAAGATGCGTCAGAATAATTTCACCGTCTCGGCGATGCACGGAGACATGCCGCAAAAGGAGCGAGAGGAGATTATGAACGAGTTTAGGGGTGGAACGACGCGGGTATTGATCACCACCGACGTCTGGGCGCGAGGGATCGACGTGCAACAGGTGTCTTTAGTCATCAACTACGATTTACCGGTAAATCGAGAAAATTACATTCACAGAATCGGTCGTTCGGGACGATACGGACGCAAGGGCGTCGCCATCAATTTCGTCAAGGCGGAGGACGTGCGCGCGCTCAGGGATATCGAACAGTATTATTCGACGCAAATCGACGAGATGCCCATGAACGTGGCCGATTTGATTTGATTTGATTTGATTTGATTCCGGTTTGAAACGCTTGTACAACACACACGGAGAACCGACCGACGTCGGCGAAACGAAATCCCCGCCGCCGCACATCCCGACGCGAACGCGAGTCTCATGGCGTTCCCATCGCGCGGCGCGTTACGACGTGAACTACAGCATCTCATCGACGATACCATCGCCCCCGGTTTCCATCGCGCGCCTCTGGCATCCTTTTCCGAAGACGGCGCGCTTCGCGAAGGCGCGGGAAAGGTGCGCCGCTCTCGTCCCTTTGCGCCCGTTCCGAATCGATACTCACGTCCGACGGACAGTTTTCTGGACCCACGCGATTTCTCAACGCCTTATACCGGGGATCCAGGCCGCCCGATTTCGTGGGTGAGCTCACACAGCGCGAAATGGACGAGGACGTGCTCGCCCTGGACGCGCGCGTCGATTCGTCGGCGTCTCGCCGCCGACGCCGCGCGGGCGCCGCCGACGGTGACGACGACGAGGAGGAGATTCGCAGGAGATCCAGAGAGCGAAGACGATTGAAACGAAACGATGCGAGTCGAGAGTATCGAAGGAAAAAGGCGCGCGCGAAGCCTGAGGCGAAGATGCGATCGGAAGAGACGTCGACGCCGAGGGAGAGAGGCAGCGACGCCGAGGGCCGCCGCGAGGACGTGGCGGAGACCGAATCGGATACAGAACCGGCGCCGACGATGTCGGCGAGCGACGACGGGTCGGATGATGAGTATCACTTCGAAACGGCGGATTCCGTGACGTCTGGATGAATGGTGATTGTTTACTGTATGCAATTGTGTTTACACTTACGCGAGATTGTCCATTGTCGTTTTACAAATCGGCCACTCGCGCCGCTAAATCGTTCGTCTCCTCATCCCCCTCTTCCTCTTCCTCGCTCTCGCTCTCGCTCTCGCTCTCGCTCTCATCATCACCGAATCTTCTTCTATTTTGTCTAAATCTATTTCCCGAACGCTCGATGCCGAACCGCGAGCGATTGAGATTTCGCGTCAACGGAGGCAAACCGTCGTCGTCGTCGCTCTCGTCGTCACTCGCCTCGTCCTCATCGCTCTCATCGCTCTCGCTCGGTGGTAAATCGTACTCCCGACGCGGACCTGAATTTGGACCACCCATCGTCAACCATTTATTCTGCGTCTCGATAACCTCCTCGCTCGTCGCGCACGTCGCGTACGATTCCAACAATTCGCGATTGAGCGATATAAACCCGTGTCCCCACTTAAACTTATTCATCAACGACTCCGCGGCGTCCCTGTACCCAGCGATGTACAACCCACCCGCCAACGCCTCCGCGCACGTCAACGTGCACGGTTTCCCGTAATTCACCGGATTCGCCGCCACCAACCACGGCAACAGTCTCGGCGCCGCGCTGCGCAATCGATGAAACGGCACGTCGTCCAATCGATTCCACGAACAATCCACCACCGCCAACCCATTCGTTCGCAAGACGTCAAAATCTTTCGGCGAGATGGTCTCCGTCGCGTTCGGCGTCAACGCCACCCCCGTCCACCGCTGCTGCACGCGCAACTCTCGCAGACATCCCAAACGCGCGAGCTTGCGTCCCGAGCACCGCTTGGGGTCGCACTGCTCCAAGTCCCACATGGCGAGCGGCGGCGCGGAAAACGTCGACGACGACGACCGCGCGCCATCACCGTTCGCCTCGTCCTCACCCTCGTCGTCGTCATCGCTCGCGGCGTGTCTGCGCTCGCAATTCCCATCCACGCACGAGCACAACGCCCCACCACCGCCTCGCGCCCAATCCGGCAATACCGAGCGCCCACCCCGTCCCGAGCCTCCGCCTCGTCGTCCGGGGCCTCCGCCTCGTCGTCCGGGGCCTCGATTCCCGCGACCGCGCGCCATGCGCGTCGAGCGTTCGACTGACGCGTCGTCGCCGCCGCCGGTCGCGTCCCGTCCCGTCCCGTCCCGTCCTCTCCTCTGCGTGCACTTTTCCACTTTTCCACACCCCGGGCCCCCGTACTTCCATCTCTGAACCCTCCATTGACGGTCGTTTTATGAGCGCCATCTTTCTGTACTTTTCCACACCCCGGGCCCCGTACTTCCATCTCTGAACCCTCCATTGACGGTCGTTTTATGAGCGCCATCTTTCTGTTATCCTCACCACGCGGTCCTCGGCGCGCGCGGTACCTAAACCCTACACATATCGAGTCATGACCCATCCACGAGTCCCCCCCCCCTTCTCGCCCCGCTCGCCGCCGCGACGCCGCGCCCGCGCGGTGGCGCCGTCGCGATTTCGCGACTTTCGACGATGGCGTCCCTGACGTCGAGAACGATGACGGTGCGCGCGACCCGACCGAACGCGCGCGTGACGCTATTTTTTCCCTCGCTCGCATCGTCTCCTCGATCCTCCGCGCGACGCGCGCGACGCCGAACCGAGGCGCGACGGCGCGCATCGACGATGGATGAGTGCAGAACCCCGACCGCGAGGGTTCGCGCGCGCGATGGGGCGATTCGTCGCGTCGCGCGGTGGATGCGATCGCCACCGCGATGGAGGAGGAGGAGGACGACGCGCTGTGAATTTCGTTTCTTCGAATCGCGTCGTCGTCGTCGTCGTCGTCGTCCGTCGCGGTGGTGGAGAGGGACGGAGGAGGACGATGGCGGTCGGGTCGCCCTGGCCGTCGGCGGCGGCGAGCGAGGGGTGGGGAGAGAGAGGGGAGGCGCGCGCGAAGACGAAGCGAGAGGAATGCGGAAGTGGTGGACGCGCGAGGAGGAAACGAGGGCGAGACGAACGCGAGATGAGGATGGATGCGCGAGGTGAGGCGAGCGAGAGGACTGACGAGTGAGCGGTGTGTCGTTTTTTCGTACTCGACGCAGACGACGAGAGGGCTGACGGCGGGCAAGGCGGCGCCGGCGGCGAGAGGCGCGGCGCGACGGTGTCGCGTCGTGGTGCGCGCGGAGGCGAAGAAACTCACGATGGATATGGACTCGAGACGTAAGATTCAAGCGGGGATCGATAAGCTCGCGGACGCGGTGGGCGTGACGCTCGGTCCGAGAGGGAGAAACGTCGTGCTCGAGGAAAAGTTTGGCATGCCCCAAGTCATCAACGACGGCGTGACTATCGCTCGGGCGATTGAATTGTCGGATCCGGTCGAAAATGCGGGTGCGCAGCTCATCAAGGAAGTTGCCGGTCGCACGAACGATTCTGCGGGTGATGGAACGACGACGGCGTCTGTCCTCGCGCGCGAGATGATCAAGTATGGCTTGCAATCCGTCGCCGCCGGCGCCAACCCGGTGACGGTGAAGCGCGGCATCGACAAGACTTCCGAGTTTTGCCGCGAGAAGCTCGATGAACTCACCATTCCGGTGAGAAACCAAGACGACATTCGCGCCGTCGCGTCCATTTCTGCGGGTAACAACTCGGAGATTGGTGACATGATTGCTGAAGCCATCGAAAAGGTTGGTCCGGATGGTGTCTTGTCCATCGAAAACGGTACGGGTTTGGACACCGTCGTCGAGGTTGAAGAGGGTATGGAAATCGACCGCGGTTACATTTCTCCGCAATTCGTCAACAACAACGAGCGCTTGACGGTTGAATACGAAGGCTGCCGCGTATTGATCACTGACGAAAAGATTGAGCAAGTGCAAATGCTCGTCCCGCTCTTGGAGGAATTGAACCAAGCCGGTTCTCCCCCGCTCTTGATCATCGCCGAAGACATTGTCGGTGAAGCGCTCGCCACCTTGGTGGTGAACAAGATCCGTGGTGTGCTCCAAGTCGCCGCCATCAAGGCGCCGGGCTTCGGTGAACGTCGTAAGGCGTTGTTGCAAGACATCGCCATCGTAACGGGCGCGCAGTACATCGCCAAGGATCTCGGTCTCAGCGTCTCTCGCGCGAACATGGACTCCCTCGGCTACGCGCGTAAGGTGACCATCGAACAAACCACCACCACCATGATCGCTGACGGTGCGTCCAAGGAAGACATCGATCTCCGTGTGGCTCAACTCAAGCAAGAGCTCGCCGAGACGGATTCCGTGTACGATACCCAAAAGACTTCTGAACGCATCGCTAAGCTCGCCGGTGGTGTCGCCGTCATCAAGGTTGGTGCGGCGACTGAAACTGAATTAGAGGAGCGCAAGCTTCGTATCGAAGATGCCAAGAACGCGACCTTTGCGGCGGTTGAAGAGGGCATCGTCCCAGGTGGTGGCGCCGCGTTGGTGCACTTGAGCAAGATGATTGATGAATTCAAGACGACTCTCACCAATCCGGAGGAGCGTTTGGGTGCGGAAATCGTGCAAAAGTCTCTCGTGGCGCCGTGCCGACTCATCGGTGACAACGCCGGCATGGAAGGTGATGTTATCGTGCAGCACGTGATGGATGGCGAATTCAACTTTGGCTACGACGCCATGACTGGTGAGTACGGGGACTTGATCCAAAAGGGTGTGCTTGACCCGAAGAAGGTCACGCGCTCCGGCGTCCAAAACTCCTGCTCCATCGCAGGCATGGTGCTCACGACGCAAGCGGTCATCACCGAGATCCCGAAGAAGAAGGTCGCGGCTGCTGCCGCCGCCCCGGATCCCGACAGCTTCTCCCTTTAGAGCGAGGGCACATAGAGCAAAACAGTAGAGCAATTTAATTCATTTTCATTCAACCTCAACGTCTCAATCACAATCAAATCAATCGTATTCTTCTAAATCTCTAAATTGTCTATGAGCCGGGACGAGAACTCGCCCTCAGCGTTGGCGCCGCTCTCTTCGTAGAGCTCCGCAGTATCGTCGTTGGATGAGTTCGACTCGCCCTTGGAATCTTCCGCGGAGCAGCGCGTGCCTTCGCCTTCCGACTCGGCGTCGCTCTCGTCGACATTCAAGTTCTCTCTCGCCTGCTCGTCGCACCATCTCTGCCACAATTCGCAGTAGACGGATTCCAACGCGCGCGTGAAGCCCTTGGCGTCGCACAACGGCGAGCGAAGCAACGTCTCTCGCAAATGCGAGCGAACGCGACGAATCTTCTCCACATCGTTGCCTAACGTCGACGCTATGCGCACGTACTCGTTTACGTTCTCTGCTACGAATTCTTTCTGACCGATGGTCGTCATCAACGATTTCCCGACGTTGTGCGCGTGGCAATTTCCGGCGAGCGTCACCACCGGTACGCCCATGTACAACGCCTCGCACGTCGTCGTCGTTCCAGCGTAAGGGAACGTATCGAGCGCGATGTCCACGCCGTCATACATCGCGAGATGCGACGACGTCGCCGGCTCGAGCGGAACGCAATCGATGCGCCAGTTTTCGACACCGAGCGCCGCCATTTGCGATAAAAAGCGTTGTCTGATCACCGCGCACGCGAACGCCTTCGATTTGAAGTACAGTCTGCTTCCAGGAGTGGTGAGCAGAATCTCGCTCCAAACCGCTCGAACGTCGGGTGTGACTTTCGCCATGGTGTTGAAGCATCCAAACGTGACGTACCCGCGAGTCGCGCACGGAGGCGCGGAGACCACCGCCGGCGCCTCCGGATTCGGAGTGTAACACAGGAACGAATACGGCGCGGGCATGCGAACGAGCTCCTCTGTGAACGTCTGTTTCGTGTCGAACGGATCGCACATGTCGTCGGTGATGCGATAATTGATAGAACGCAGACCAGTGCTGTTCGGATACCCGATCCAGGTGATTTGCACGGGCGCCGGTTCGAGCGCGAGCGCGCCGAGACGGTTATTCGCGGTGTGCCCCGTCAATTCGACCAACACGTCGACGCCGTCGTCGCGGATCGCTTGGGCGAGCTGCGATTCGGTGAGCGAAGCGCACTCGCGCCACTCTCCACCGGACTCGAGCGTATACTTTTTCAAGCGTTCCGTCTGCTCGTCGCGAAACTTGGACACGTTGTACATGATGCACGTGACGCGCTCTTCGTCGTGCGCACGCAGAGGCGCGGCGGCAAAGTAACTCACCGAGTGCGTGTACATGTCCGGAGACACGTAACCGACGATTAATTTCCTTCTTCCCGACGTTCCAGCGCCGCTATCGGCGCGAACCGCGCGTCTCGGCTTCAGCGGCGGTCCCGCGAGCTTGGCGAACCTCGAACCCCACGCCGCGTGCGCCTCGCACACCTCGGGCTCTTCACCCTGTCGCACGTAGTTTAACGCCAAGAGATAATTTTGCTCCGCGTGACGATCGTTCGGTGAGTGTTTCACGCACTCTCTGTACGCGTCGCACGCGTGTTCGATGTCACCCGTGTCTCGCAAGAGCACGCCGATGTTGTTGTGCGCCACAAAGTACGAGGGATCCACCATCACCGCGCGTTGCAACGACTCCAAAGCCTGTTGCGCCTGACCGGACATGGTGTGCAACACGCCGAGATTGTTCAGCGGCTGCGCGAAATTCGGATTGCACTCGACGGCTCGTTGGTAATACTCTGTCGCTCGCGCGTCGTTGCCTCGTTCCTTGTACAAGACGCCCGCGTTGTTCCAAATCTCCGCGCACTGCGGTCGCAATCGACCCGCATTTTCGTACGCGATGATGGCTCGATCGTACTCTTCCATCTCCGCGTACGCGACGCCGAGATTATAATACGCCTCCACGTTGGTCGAGTCGTACGTCAGCGCGCGCTCGTACGTCGCCACCGCCTCGGGCAGCGACTTCTTCTTCAACTCGGTGCCTTGATCCGTCAAAACGAGCGACAAATTCTTCCTCCCGAGCGCAAACTCGGGCGATAAACGAAGACACTGCTCGAACGCGCGCACGGCGTCGTCCACGCGATTCGTCATCTTGAACACGACGCCGATATTACAGTACGCCTCGGCGCGCGTCGGCTCGAGCGCCGTCGCCGACCGGGACGCGCATTCCGCCTCATCCAATCGTCCAGCCTCCACCAACGCCACCCCTAAATTGTAATACGCCGCCGCCGCATGTCGAGGCAAACGCGCGATGATCTCTCGATACGTCTCCTCCGCCGACACCGCGTCTCCTCGCGCCTTGAACGTCGTCGCCAAATCCGTCCACGCGCGCGCCAACCGCGCGCTCGTCTCCTCCGCGTCCCTCTCACACCCCAGCGCCTCGTACCCATCCCTCGCCGTTCGAAAGCACGCCACCGCCTCCTCCAACGCCCCCGCTCCGTGCGCCAACCTCGCCAATCCGCACCACGCATCCGGGTTCCCATCCGCGTCCCGAGACGCTCGAAACGCTCGAAACGCCAGCTCCGTCTCGCCGACGCGCTCTCTCACCTCCCCTCTGATCGCGAGCGCGATCGCCTCCCCACCGAGCTCGCGCGCAGGCGTCGACTCCAGCATGCGCATCGCGTCCGCGCACCGTCCCGCGCGCACCAGCGCGCGCGCGGCGTCCACTCTCGCGCGCGTTTTCAAAAACCGTCCCAACCTTCTGTCCTCGTCCTCGTCCTCGTCGCGCGTCGCCGTCGCGCTCGCGCTCGCGCTCGCGCTCGCGTCGTCCCATCGCGCGCTCCAGTCCTCGCTCGACGCGCGCGAGACCTCGCGCGAGGACTCGCGCGGTGACGACGACGGCGCGGCGACGACGACGACACCGCTGGATCGAGCCGCCGCCGCCGCGTCATCATCTTGGGTCGCGAGCGTCGCGCGAGGCGTCATGGACGCGACGCGCGACGCGCGGTCGCGCGCGTCGTCGTCGTCGGGTGCGTCGGTACCGCCGCGTCGAGTCGCCGCGCGACGCGCTGTGACGCTCGCGCGCGGTGAGATTCGGATTCATTCGTTTTGGTTTTTTCATTTTTGTTCTTCGCGGCGGCTCGGGCGGGTCGAATGACGCGCCACGCGACGCCTCCGTCGTCGCGTCAGAGTTCGTCTCGAGACGCTCGAGCGGTGGTTTCTTCTATAGATTCGTCGTCGGCGTCGCGCGGGACGTCTTCGTCGTCGGCGTCGCGCCTCGCCGTCGCGTCGTCGCCGCCGTCGTCGACGAGCGAACACGTGATTCGCTCCACGCCCGGTCGTTTCGGTCGTAAATCCTCCACCTCGCACGCCAACGGCGTTCGAAACGTCAACACGTACCTACACGTCGCCGGTTCCTCCACCGAACTCACTCCCTCGGCGCCGTCCTCGGCGCAGACGAAACGCACCTCGCTCCGCCGTTTCGTCTCCCGATAGGCGTCGCCGACGTCCTCGCACGCGCTCCCGCCCACGAACGCGTGCGCGTGATACGGACGATTTTCTAACACCGACGACGCCGACCCCCCCCCACCCGAGACCGAGGCATCACCGTCCGTCCCTCGAGTCGTCTCTAATCCCAACGTCGCGTCGGCGTCGAAGCGTCCGAGCGAATACGCGCTCACGCGCGCCGCGCCCTCGCGATGAAACTGTTCGACGTGACTCTTGTGACACATTTCGTACGTCCACCAATCACCGTTTCCGTAATAGAAACACTTTCCCTCGAGCGGGGCGAGGTGTCTGTCGACGGATTTCGCGCGTTCGACGTCCCGGAGCGTCGTCGTCGTCGTCGACGCCGTCGTCGTCGTCTCCGCCGTCTCCGCCGTCGCCTCGCCTCGAATAATCACTCCATCGTCGTCTTCCCCGTCCTCGTTCTCGTCCTCGTCCATCGCGCGCTCGGGAATGCGACACAGATACTTTTTACCATCCGCGGACGTCATCGGTACCCGTCGGTGCGGCGTCGCGGGCGTGATCTCGAGCGGTTCTTTGGGAATGCGCACGACGTACCGCGCGGCGTCATCGCCGACGAATGCGTCGTCCGTGCGCGCGTGCGCGCGCGCGACGGCGAGGGCGACGGTGAGGATGCCCGCGAGCGTTCGAGTCGTCGTCATGAGCGGCGACGCGACGCGGACGCGGACGCGCGCGCGGATGAGTGCGGCGTCGATGTCGGCACGAATTGGAATGAATGCGCTCGCGTGAAAGCTGTCGGTTGAATTTATGGATTTTCGGCGAGGTACGCGCGAAGTTTCGCACACTGCTCTAAGACGCTTCGTCGCGACGTCCCGCCCTCGGTGTCGCGAGACTCGGCGGATTTTTCATAGGACCAAATGTCGTCGACGTCCGACTCAAACGCGGCGCAGAGCGGTTTCAAGTCGTCGACGGTGAGCGAGCTGAGGGGCACGCCGCGGTCTTCACTGAGCTTGACGGCGGCGCCGGAGATGTGGTGAGTCTCGCGGAACGGCACACCCTTGCGCACGAGGTACTCGGCGAGGTCGGTGGCGAGCATCTCGGCGCACAAGCCGCGCTCCATGGCGTCGGGGTAAATTTTAAGCGTCGCCAAACATCCGGCGGAGATTTGTAACGAATCGCTCATGTTATCCACGGTGTAGTACATGGCGTGCCACACCTCTTGAAGATCTTTGTTGTATGTCGTCGGTGTGCCCTTGATGGTGGCCAAGACGGCCATGAGAGAGCCGAGCTGCGTGCCCGTTTTCCCGCGGAGGAGTTCGAGCGCGTCCGGGTTCTTCTTTTGAGGCATCAGAGACGAACCGGTGGAGTACGCGTCCGAGCACTTCACCATGCCGAACTGCTGCGAGCAGTAGACAATCAAATCTTCGCTCCATCGCGAGAGATGGGTCGCCGTCATGGAGGCCCAAAAGCTCGCCTCAGCGATGTAATCGCGATCGCTCACGGCGTCCATGGAATTCGGGCACACGCCGTCGAATTCCAAATCCTTGGCCAAAAGTTGACGATCGATCCCGAACGGGTTCCCGGCGAGCGCGCCGGACCCGAGCGGCATGACGTTCACGCGCTTGATGAGATCGCCCAATCGCTGATCGTCTCTCTGCCACGCCGCGGCGTGCGAGAGCAACCAGTGCGACCATCGCACCGTCTGCGCGCTCTGCAAGTGCGTAAACCCGGGCATGACGACATCCACCTCGCGCTCGGCGCGATCGACCGCCACCTCGATCAACGTCCGCAAATATCCGCGCAATCGAATCAACTCCTTACGAAGCCACATGCGCGTGTCCGTCGCCACCTGATCGTTTCTCGACCGTCCTGTGTGCAACTTGCCCGCGACGTCGCCGATGAGCTCCGTCAAACGTCTCTCGTTCGCCGTGTGAATGTCCTCGTCCCCGGCTTTCGCCTCGAACGCGTCAGCCTCCCACTCCTTCGCCACGTCTCTCAATCCAGACACGATGGCGTCCCGTTCATCGCCCGTGATGACCCCCGCGCGCGCCAACGCCGCCGCGTACCCGACGGACCCGTCGACGTCCTCCCGCCACATGCGCCGGTCAAAGGACAGCGATTCGTTAAACTTCTCCATGAGCGGGTCCTGGGCCTCGCTGAATCTCCCGCCCCACAATTTTTTCGGCTCCTCGCTCGCGTTCGCGCGCGTCGTCGACGCGCGGACCCGTCGTCGTCCTCGCCGGGAACCGCCGGGAACCGTCGCGTCGAGCGTTCGGGACGTCATCGCGCGCGCCGACGTCACCATGGCGAGAGGAACGCGGGGAAGGACGGTACACGCGCGCTCGCGACGCGTTCGCTCGGTCGCTCGGTCGCTCGTTCGCGCGTCGACGCGTGTCGGCCGTCGAGCGTTCGGGGCGGCGACCCTTTTGGTGAGGGCTTCACCTCTAGGGACTCCTCGTCGAGTCATGACCCGTGACACACACTCCCGGGTGTGTCCAGTGTTGGCGCGCGCATCGGCGCGCGCGTCGCCTCACCGCGTCGCGCGCGCGTCGAGCCACCTCGCGGGTGCCTCCGAAACGCGCGCTCGTTCGCGCTCGAACGTCTCGCGCTCGCGCGTCTCGACGCGAGGTGTGCGTTTTTCGCGCTCGCGTCGTTCGGTCGCTTTTCGCGCGCTCGAGGGTCGACGCGCGCGTCCACGCGCGACGTGTCGACGCGTCGCGAGGCGAGCGAAGGCGTCGACGACGCGGCGACGATGATGAATCGAGTGTTCGACGCCGTGCGCGGTGAGAGACCGGCGCACAAGCGCACGGGAAGCTTGTTCGCGAGCGAGGAAGGGGCCAAGCTGGACGAGCTCGCCAGGGCGTCGAGTTACCTGAGCGGCACGGGGGAGTCGAAGGATTTCAACGCGCACGACGTCATCGAGGAGTGCGATGAGTTGCTTCGAACGATATTCTTCAACGTCGTTCGCGAGACGGCGGGAGAGAATTTTCTGAATAAATTGATGGCGGTGTACGAGTCGAGCGAAAAATTCGAGACGTCGCACGAGGCGAAGGATTTCGACGCGATGAAGGATTTCCTCGAAGGATTCGAGATGGACGAGTCTTTACAGTTTGCGTCGGCGTATTCGAATTTACTCAATCTGCACAACATCTCCGAACAGGTGGCGAACGCGATGGAGGAGAGACACAAGCGTTTGCAGGATATTCCTCGAGGACCCGCCAAGACGACGAACGGCGCCATCAAAGGTTTACTTCGAGCCGGCAAGACGACGGAGGAGATTTACGACGCGATCTCCACGCAACACGTCGATTTAGTGCTCACTGCGCACCCGACGCAGGCGTTGCGACGATCGATTCTCAAATCCTTCGGGAAAATCAGAGAGAGTTTGCTCAAACTCCAACGCTTTCGATTGTCGGCTTACGAACGCGCCGAGGTGTTGGACGAGATTCGTTCCAGCGTCGCCGCCGCGTGGCGCACCGACGAACTCCGTCGCACGCCTCCAAAACCGCAGGACGAGATGCGCGCCGGTTTGACGTACTTTCAACAAACCATCTGGGACGGTATTCCCACCTTTATGCGTCGCGTCGATACCTCCCTCTTGGCGCAGGGATGTCCGCGACTCCCGCTGACGAGATCCATCGTCACCTTTGGTTCGTGGATGGGTGGCGATCGCGACGGTAATCCCAACGTCACCTCCGAGTGCACGCGCGATGTTGTCCTCCTCGCGCGCATTCAGGGCGTCAACCTCCTCTTCTCAGCGATTCAACGCTTAATCTTCGATCTCTCCATGTGGCGCGCCAACGACGCCGTCAAGGCGCGCGCCAAGGAGATTCTCGCCGCCTCCGAGTCGGATAAGACGGCCATCTTCGAGGAACGCAAGCGACGAAATTACGATGATTTCTGGAAGGCGATTCCCGAGTACGAACCCTATCGCGTCATCTTGGCTGAACTTCGAGACAAGCTCTACAACACGCGCGCCGTTTTGCGACAGTGCGTGGCGGATAGCGACTTGGCCATCGACGTCACCGACGCGAGCATCGTGCGTCACAAGGAGGAACTCTCTGAACCTCTGATCGCGTGTTACGAATCGTTGATCGAAGTCGGTGACGCGCAGGTCGCCAATGCGTACCTCTTGGACGTCATTCGTAAGGTGCAGTGTTTCGGGATGGGATTGGTCAAGCTCGACATCAGACAAGAGAGCGATCGACACGCCGAGGCGATTGACGCGGTGACGCGATTCGTCGGTTTGGGATCGTATCTCGAATGGAGCGAAGAGAAGAAGATTGAATGGTTGACGAGCGAGTTGGAGAATAAGCGTCCGTTGCTTCCGACCGATCTCGAGTGTTCGGCGGAGGTCAAGGAGGTGTTGGACACGTGCAAGATGATTGCGCGTCTTCAGCAAACTTGTCCGGGATCTCTCGGCACGTACGTCATCTCGATGGCGACGTGCGCGAGCGACGTGCTCGCCGTCGTGTTGTTACAGCGCGAGTGTGGATGCAGGCGAGAAGATCTCTTGCGCGTGGCGCCTCTGTTTGAACGTCTCGACGATTTGAACGACGCCCCGAGAGTGTTGCGTCAGCTCTTCTCCGTGTCGTGGTATCACGAGCACATCGCCGGATTCCAAGAGATTATGATTGGATACTCAGACAGTGGGAAGGACGCCGGGCGCATGGCCGCGGCGTGGGCGCTGTACGACGGACAAGAGCGCGTCGTGGAGGCGGGTAAGGAATTCGGCGTCGCCCTCACGTTGTTCCACGGTCGAGGCGGCACCGTCGGTCGAGGCGGCGGTCCCGCGCACATCGCCATGCTGTCGCAACCGCCGGGCACCGTCAACGGTAGCATCAGGGTGACGATTCAGGGTGAAGTGATCGAGACGGACTTTGGTGAGAAGGAAAACTGCTTCCATACGCTTGATTTGTACACGGCGGCTGTTTTGGAGCACACGCTCAAGCCGCCCGCGCTCCCGCGCGACGAGTGGCGCCAAGTGATGAACAAAATGAGCGAGTACTCGTGCGCGCATTATCGAAAGACGGTTTTCCAAACGCCCGAATTCGTCGGTTACTTTGCGCAAGCCACTCCAGGAGCCGAGCTCGGTTCTCTGAACATTGGTTCGAGGCCCGCCAAGCGGAAACCCAACGCCGGCGTGACGGCGCTTCGAGCCATTCCTTGGATCTTCGCGTGGACGCAGTCGCGATTCCACCTTCCCGTCTGGCTCGGAATCTCGGCCTCGTTCAAGCGTCTCATGGAGGAAGGCCATCTCGAGACGCTCAGGGACATGTACAAAAACTGGCCGTTCTTTGAGGTGACGATTGACTTGGTCGAGATGGTGCTCGCCAAGGCGGATCCTGTCGTCGTCGAATATTACGAACGCGCGCTCGTCGATCCTTCTCTCCATGAGTTCGGGTCGAAACTTCGCCAAGAGCTTCAGGAGAGCATCGATTGTCTTCTCTCCGTCTCCGAGCACATCGGCTTGCTCGCGAAACCCGAAAAAGTTGAGGCGACGGACGCCGCGCGGGTGCACCAAAATTTGGCGTACAAGCTCTTCAAGCGTTCGCTCTACATCACTCCTCTCAACGTGTGCCAGGTGAGATACCTCATCGCGGCTCGCGCGCTTGAGAACGAAGAAGACGGCGATAAGCTCAGCATGGAAAAGCTGAGAATCACACTTCTGGAGGGCTACCCTTTCCAAGACTACAATTACAGAGGAGCGGTTAACGACGTCTTGAAGATAACCATGAAGGGCATCGCCGCCGGTATGCAAAATACCGGGTAAAACGGTGTCTAAAGGAAAGTAATAACTACAGTACCTACAACTCATGCGATCATTTCATTTATTCGAGAATCTGACCCAGTCTATGATTGAAGTCGACCCACGCGCACGTTCCGTATTCCTTGTCGACGACGCTCGGCGTCGGCGCCGACCGCGACGCGGCTCTCTCAAACGCGAACGTCATCGCGAATCCACCGTGAACGACGTGCGCCATCTGCGTAAACAACTCTTCGTCACTCGGACACACGCACCCCTTGACGCGATTATTCGAGACTTTCCACGACACGATGCCGTTTTCGTCCAGCGTCCACTCCCGATTACGTCCCTGGAGCGGAACCCACTTTCTAAGAAAATATCTAACCGACCAATTGAAGTTATCGATCGTTTTGCGTCTACCACCGACGATTCTTCCCTTAAACACGCGTTTCGGTGATCTGGTCGATCCCTCCTGACAGTTGTCGTCTCTCGGAACGTCGCCGTTGCGATAACACTCGAGTCGCAACTGCCTCGGAAACGCCTCGTCCATCTCGGGATCAAACAACCGTTTATGGATCATTTTGATTTCGAAATCCTCGGGATCGGCGTACCAGGCGTACTTGTAGGAAATTTGTCGGCTCTGACGCGCCCAGTTGAGTAAATCACCGAGATTGTTTATTCGATTCAACTCGATCATCGTACGAACGCCGCACACCGGCGACGGGCGCAGGACGAAGTGATCGATGGGACGACCGGAGCAAAAGAAAACTCCCTGGCCCAGGTTATCCCTGGTCGCATTCGCGCGCGGAAACTTTTGCCGGCCCAAGTCGTAATGTTTCTGCGCCCAATCGCACGATTCGCGACTATCCATCATCGTGACGACGTTGAGGTCGAATTGGCCCGCCGCGCACAACGCCTTGCGCAAGTTGTACGCGTCGTAGAGCTGATAATGTCGACTTCGCGGCGTTCGCCAATACTGAAACGAAAACGTCGAGTTTCTCCACAACGCCTTACGACCCTCGTCCACGTTCATCGCCTCGAATTCATCCTCCGTCACCTGAAAATCGTCGCACGAAAACGTCTGATCCCACGACCACGCGCGTTGCTCGAACGCGCGCTGTCGCTCCACCGACACGAACCCGTGATCCGACGCCGCGTTCACGTCGTCACCCTTCCCCTCGAACACGTGTCGCTCCGTGCGCTGTCCCAACGACGCCATCGATCTCACGCGCGTCATCCGCCACGCGTCGTCACCATTCGCGACGCCGCCGCCGCCGACGCCTCGCCGAATCGCGAGCGTCGCCGCGCCCGCCAGCGCCGCCGCCCCGACCGACGCCACCACCGTCACCACCGTCGACGTCCACGGCATCGCGCGCGCGCGCCACGACGACGACGTTCCGAGCGATGACGACGCGATCGCGTCCCGCGTCCTCGTCTCACTCTCGCGCTCGTCGTCGACGCTCGCGAATGATGATTCAACACCCATCGGCGCCTCGACCACCTCGACCTCGATCGCGTTCGTTCGTTCGTTCGTTCGTTCGTTCGGTCGGTCGGTCGGTCCCGCTCGTCCGGCTCTTCTGCGGTCGCCTCTCTCTCTCTCTCTCTCACGCGCGCGCGCCCACGATCTCGCTCGCGTCTCCCTCTCGCGCCGTCGTCGTCGCTCGGTCGCGCGTCGCATCGCATTCGTTGACACATACGCCCTAAACCCTAAACCCTACATGCACCCATAAGTGTGACGAGAGGGGCGTGTCGTGGTGGCGTCCTGATGATTTTCATGTACATAGTGCATTGTGCCGTAGTCTACGAGTACGGGATGACCGTGTATATCAGTTGGAAGATAGTGGGACTTCTATGATTCTATGGAATGGGGATGATGGGGATGAGAGTCGTACGTGACTCCCAATAGAGCTATCTCAAAGTCGCGGGTTCGAGCCCCGTCACGGTCACACTATTTTTGATAGGCTAATTTCTTCCATAATGCGTATCAAATGTCCGAATAAGGGCTTTTGTGGGGGTCACACGACAAACGACCAACGCGAAACGCCCGTACGTTTTGCCGAGTGACGGCGGGAGGAATGGGGATGAAGAAGGAGGAAGAAAAGGGAGCATCTTCGTCGTGACGGTGCCACTTATGGGCGTGATGAGCATGAATGAGTACGTTTCCGAATCGCTGTCGCTTCAGTAATTCACGTACGATTTCTGTATCATTTTAATCTTTTGCGCGCGAGGAAGAGATGAGGGACGGCGGCGGCGACGGTCGGGGAGCCTCGCGAACGGTTTCGTTACACCAATGCATCGCGTCGTTTCCTCGCGTCGTTCTCGTTTTCTCGCGCGTTCACGCGTTCGTCGTCGTCGTCGTCGTCGCGGTCGTCGCGGTCGCCGCGTCGGCGCGGCGCACGAGAAATTCGCCCAAGAATCTGAGCGGGTCCGCCGGTCTCGTCGCGTTGAGCTCCATCATTCCCTCGTGCAGCGCTTTCGCGACGGTGGATTCCAGGTACGTCTTGGCCGAGTCCGCGGCGCTCGCGTCCTCCTCCGCGGACGGTCGCGGCTCGTCGTCTGTCGTTTCAAAAGAAGATTCGCGCGGGCGTCAATGATATGATTCGCGTCGGTCCCTCCGTCGCGCTCGCGTCGTCATCGTCGTCGTCGTCGTCGTCCTCGCGTCGTCGTCCTCGCGCACCTCCGGTCGTCTTCGCGACGACGGTCTCGGCGGACATCGCGTCGACGCCTCGACCCGTCGCGGTCTGGCGCGCGCGTCGACGCGTTCGAGCCCGTCGTTCGCCACACGCGCGCGCGCGCGCGGTCGAGGACTCGGACGTCGTCGCGCGCGCGCGCGCCGCGCGATGACGACTCGAACGTCACCTCGACCTCCGCGGCGCGCGGTCGAGGACGAGGACGACGCGACGACGACGTCGGGCGCGCGCGATGACGTCTCGGACGTGTCCGTCGGGTCGTTGGACGACGACGCGCGCGAGGTATCGCCGAGCGCGCGCGACGACGACGACGACGACGACGACGATGATGATGATGATGACGACGCGACGGCGCGCGACGCGACGGCGCGCGACGCGCGATCGAGGATGAACGGTCGAGCGAGCTCGAGCTCGTTTTCGGCGACGACGAAGACGATTCGAGGCGCGGCGACGAAGACGATGGAGACGATCGGACGCGTCGCGGTCGAGGCGCACGGGTTGGGACAGAGCTTGGTCGGTGAGACGGTGGCGATGTTGGAGCGGGCGACGGTTCGAGGGACGCCGGTGACGACGCCGGCGGACGCGGAGCGAGACGAGACGTTGGCGGATATGTCAGAGGTGTTCGACGGATCGGCGTCGCCGTCGACGACGTCGGTGGACGGACGGTGTCACGAGTACACCGCGGACGCGGTGCACGCGACGCCGCCCGCGCACGCGACGGCGATGACGACGGAGGAACAGATTGAGGCGCAAGGATTTCGGTGTCGAGGGTGCGGCGCGAGAATCGACGACGAATCGCCGTCGTGGCTGGCGCGCGCGTTCCGTCCGTTTCGTCACCACCAACGATGTGAATACGACGGCTTCGTGTATTGCGACGCGTGCGCGCCGGCGACGTCGTTCGCGCCAATTCCTTGGCGCATCCTGCGCGATTTCGATTTCCGACCGAGACGGGTCGCCGAGCGCTCGCGGCGATTTCTCGCCTCCATCGACGCCGCGCCCATCTTCAATCTGGGCGTCATCAACCCGCGTCTCTTCAACCGGCCGTTCGTCGCAGAACTTCGTGACGCTCGCGTCCGCGCGCGCGCCGAGATCGAAGCCGCCCGTCGGCGCGTCTCTTGCGCCGCGCTCGAAGCCGCGCTCGCGGAGACGCCCTCGTCGCCGTCGACGCGCGAGCTCCGCGTCGTCGACGGCGACTTCGACCCCGAACTCTTCGCTCTGGACGTATTGCGAGACGTTCAGAAACACAAACATCTCGCCGTCGCGCGCGTCGATCGCGTCGCCGCGTCGTGCGCGCGCGCCAGACGCCTCGCGCGCGCGGCGAGCTAGCGCGATGGCCCATCCATCACAATTGTACATCATGATACGGAATTTCCTCATCCTCCTCGGACGACGACGACATCGCGCGCGCCGGCGGTCCGGTCCGTCTCTTTGCGGCGCGTGACAGCACCCCGTCACCCGAACACAGAACGCGATGGCCCCGAAAGGTGCGCGGTGATACTTTTGACGATGTTTCGCGCGATGCGTTCGCGCGCGCGGGCTCGCGCGACGCGAACGCGATGGAGGGCGCGGACGCGATGGTGATGTCGCGATGGTCGGCGAGGGCGCGCGCGTCCCGGCGTCTGACGCGCGCGCGTCTCGGGAGGCGCGCGTGGGGGTAGCGGGAGATGGATGAATAAAGACTGACGGCGACGACGACGTTTCTCGCGCGATAGATTCCAAGAAGAAGGTTTCCACCTTTGTCATCGACTGCGCGAAGCCGGTGCGTATAAAACCCTAAAACGCGCGCGCGCGTTTTGCGAAGACAGACGGCGCGCGAGGAGACTGACGGATGATGATTTCTGTACCACGCGTCGTAGGTCGAGGACAAGATCATGGAGATCGGTTCCTTCTCCGCGTTCCTCTCGGAACGCATCAAGGTTGGCGGCAAGGCTGGCGCGCTCGGCGAGGCGGTTAGCGTGGCGGGCGACAAGACCAAGGTCACGGTGACGAGCGAAGTCGCGATGAGCAAGCGTTACATGAAGTACCTCACCAAGAAGTACCTCAAGAAGCACAACGTTCGCGATTGGTTGCGCGTGATCGCGTCCAGCAAGGACCGCAACGTCTACGAGTTGAGATACTTCAACATCGCGGACGACGCGGAGGAGGAATAAATATCGCGACGAATGAATTCGTCGAGGAATGAATGAATTAATGAATGATTCGTTTCATTCCAGGGGGTGCTGGTCCCGCGCGCTCTATACAGAGCGCTGTGAGACCCGGGGGAGCTTTACGTTAGAACGCGAACGCTTGAAACCGATATGAACACTCTAGTACCAAAAACCGCTTTTTTCAGACGTCGAGCGATACACGTGCCGAACTCGCAAAAAGTATTTTAGCTTGGTTATTACACGACAAACGCGTCCTTGGCCCTCTCGGTGACTGCTTTCGATATTTCTTGCACCTTTTTATTCTTGATGAAGATCTCGTGCACGACCGCGGCGGAGACGAGCACGATGAGAAGATAAACCGGGAAAAACTGAGGGTACTTCGTGAAGACTGTGCCGAAGAGTTTCGTCGCGACGACGCGCTTGTAAAACACCTGTCCGATCGGTCCGTGGAGGATGTAAATCGGAAACGAGATCGTTCCGAGGTACACCAACGGTTTCCACGACAGCGCTCTGGAAACCATCGATCCTTCGCCTCCCTCTCGCACCGTCTCGCGGTGTACGTTGACGGCGAACGCCGAAAAGAGAACGGTGAAGACAGTTCTCGACAAAGCGTCGTTGATGGCGATCAATCCGAGCGCTCGCGCCGCGAGAAACCCGATCATGGCGACCAACGGCGTCGCCGAACAGGCCAAAATCGCGTTCGTCTTCGGAGTCGACTCGTCCTCGGCGCTATCGATCATGACGCTTCTCGCCGCCACGGCGCCCATCAACACGTCTACGAGCGCGTTGAACGGAGAGAAGCGCACAGAGTTAAAGTACAACCAGTTCGGGTGCGTCTTGGCCGACATGACGCCCTCCATGAATCCCCACGCGTTCAAATCGTACGAGTACGCCAATTTCGCCAAGAGAGAGACGATCACCAACACCTTGAACGCCGCGTCGACGTGCTTTCGCTTGAACGCGGCGATGGAGGGCAGCGCGAACGGTAACGCCGCCAAACAAAAGACGAACGAGCTCAAAAACCACGACGGCGCGTTCCATAATTCCGCGTGCATCGGAAACCACGATTGCGTGAGCGTAAACGTCATCAATCCGTGCACAGCCGCCGCGACCGGTCCGTTGTAAAAGGAATCCGCGTAAAAAAACATCGGCGCGAAGAGCGCGTTGACGACGAAATACAACGGATAAAATCCCATCACTCGACTGATGAAATACTTTGGACTCGGTCGCAACCTCTTCATCTGCGCCTCGTAACGTCCCAACTCGGTCGTCGTGTACGCCGCGACGTATCCGCTCAGCACGAAGAAGGCGCCGACGACGACGTTCACCTGCGACAGCGCCGCCAACGTCGACGTCTCCCTCGTCGCGCACGCGATGAAGTGTCCGACGCCGATGTACGCGATCAAAAAGAACCTAATCGAATCCAACGCCGGTAATCGAGGCTTTTTCGCCGTCACCGCCGCCCCCTCGCCCTCCGACCCGGCGACGACGACGAGACCGCGCGCCTCCCGAGGCGCGCGCGTCCCCGCGCCTCCCATCGCGCGCATCTCTCTCCCTCTCGCGCCGAGTCTCCCTCCCTCTCGCGAGACGACGCGCACGCGCGTCTTTCGCGTCCTCGCGCGCGCCGTGCCCTCACACCGCGCGTTCCATCGCGTCCGCGCGCGTCGACCGGCGATTACCGGTAATGACGCGCGCGCCGCCGTCGTCCCTCTCGTCGTCGTTTTCGTCATCGCGCGCATCGCCCCTCGCCCTTCGCGCGCGTCGACGGACGAACACGCGTCGCGTGGATCGTCTCTCGCTCGCGCGCGTCGATCTCGCCCTCGAGCGCGCGCGCGAGGCGTCGCGGAGTGCGGTACCGGTCGATCGAGAGACGACGCGAATTCGCGCGCGTGCGGCACATCGACGCGCGTCTCTCGCGGTCGCGCGCGCGAGGCGTCGCGAGCGCGGACGGCGTTCACGAGTTCCCGTTCGCCGCCGTCGTCGTCGTCGCGGTCGCGGTCGCGCGCGCGGATCAGAGCGCGGGGATCCGTCCCGAACGAATTCGCGCGATGAAGTTTAACCTCGAGGGATTGGACGTGGTGCGCGCGCGCGCGCGGAAGATGCGACGCGTCGCGTCTCGACGGGTCGTAGATCGAGCGCTGCGACGCGACGACGGGCGTCGTGACTCGGAGACTGACGGAGACGAACGTCGCAGTACTTTCCGTATGAGACGATTTATCCCGAGCAGTACGCGTACGCGACGCACCTGAAACGCGCGTTGGACGCGCGCGGACACGGGGCGGTGGAGATGCCGACCGGGACGGGGAAGACGATCACCGTGTTGTCGTTGTGCGTGTCGTATCAGATGGCGCACCCGGAGGTTGGGAAATTGATTTACTGCACGCGGACGGTGCCGGAGATGGAAAAAGTGTTGGAGGAGTGTCGAACGCTTCAGAATTACATCGGCTCGCGCGTGGGGAAGGAGACGGCGCAGATGCTGGCGCTGGGATTGTCGAGTCGGAAGAATATGTGTGTTAATCCGGCGGTGGCGGAGGAGGGGTCGAGAGAGAACGTCGACGGGCGGTGTCGACGATTGACGGCGAGCTGGATTCGAGAGAAACGCATGGAGCGTCAGGCGCGGGGCGGTGGGGACGCGGCGATGGTGGACGCGGATGAGGGCGACGCTGGCGGCGGTCCGGATTGCTGCGATTTTTTCGAAGGGTTTGAAGACGCGGGGGAGAAGGCGGTGTTGCCGCCCGGCGTGTACACGCTGCACGATTTGCGCGCGTTTGGACGAACGAAGAAGTGGTGTCCGTACTTTTTAGCCAGGAATATGATCTCGTTCGCGAACGTCGTGGTGTACAACTATCAATACATGCTCGATCCGAAGGTGGCGAGTCTGGTGTCGAGCTCTTTAGAGAAGGAGTGCGTCGTCGTTTTCGACGAGGCGCACAACATCGACAACGTGTGCATCGAGGCTCTGAGCGTCAACTTGCGTCAGCAAACGCTAGAAAACGCGGGTCGGTCCATCACGACGCTGAATACGAAAATAGATAGAGCGAAGCAGACGGACGAACGTCGACTTCGGCAAGAGTACGAACGATTGGTCAACGGTTTGGCGCAGCAAGGCGTGCTCCAGCGCGGAGGCGGAGAGGATATGTTGATGAATCCAGTCATCCCGGATGATATTCTGCGCGAAGCTGTGCCCGGGAACATTCGACGCGCCGAACATTTTGTCGCGGTGTTGAGACGATTTGTGGACTACCTGAAGACGCGTCTCCAGTCGACGCAGGTGGAGCAAGAGACGCCGACGGCGTTTTTGCAGCACTGCGCGACGAACGCCGGGATCGACGGGAAGACTCTCAAGTTTTGCTACGACAGGTTGACGAGTCTGTTGAAGACGCTCGAAGTGGTGGACATGGACGAGTTCAACGCCTTGTCATTAGTGGCGAATTTCGCCGCCCTCGTGGGTACGTACTCCAAAGGTTTCGCGCTCATCCTCGAACCTTACGACGAGCGTTACCCCAACATTCCGGATCCCGTGCTGCAGCTCGCGTGTTTGGACGCGTCGCTCGCCATTAAACCCGTGTTTGAACGGTTTCAGTCCGTCTTCATCACGTCGGGAACGCTGAGTCCGATCGATCTCTACCCGAAGCTTCTCGGATTCAATCCGGTGAGCGTGAGTAGTTTAGCCATGACGCTGACGCGGGATTGTCTGTGCCCGATGGTCATCACGCGCGGCGCGGATCAGCAGGCGGTGTCGACGAAATTCGACATGCGCGACGACCCGAACGTGATTCAGAATTACGGTCGAATTTTGATTGGTCTCGCGCAAACCGTCCCAGACGGCATCGTCGCCTTCTTCGTGTCGTATTCATACATGGAAAACATCGTCAGTAAGTGGCACGAGACGGGCATCTTGCGGGAGATCATGCAGCACAAGCTCGTGTTCATCGAGACGACGGATGTGGTGGAGACGTCGTTGGCGCTCGATAATTACCGGCGCGCGTGCAATTGCGGTCGCGGTGCCATTTTCCTTTCAGTCGCGAGAGGCAAAGTGGCGGAAGGGATCGATTTCGATCGACACTACGGACGCGCCGTCGTCATGTACGGGGTACCCTACCAGTACACGCTTTCTCGCATTTTACGCGCGCGTTTGGAGTATCTGCGAGAGACTTTCCAAATCAAAGAGAGTGACTTTTTAGCATTTGACGCCGTGCGTCAAGCCGCGCAGTGCGTCGGACGCGTCATTCGCTCAAAAAAAGATTACGGTCTCATGGTTTTCGCCGACAAGCGATACAATTCGCAAGACAAACGCGGCAAGCTTCCGGGGTGGATCACCACGCACCTGCGCGAAGAAGTTCTCAACTTGTCCACCGATATGGCGATGCAAGTCGCGCGCACGTTCATGCGCGCGATGTCGCAGCCGTTCAGTCACGATGAGAATAAGCGTTCGCTGCTCGATCAAGAGATGGTCGATCGACTCGCCGCGGAGGGAGGATACGCCGAGGCGTTGCCCGCCCGGGCGAGAAAACTGGCGCCCGAAATCATGATGAATCTTTAGAGGTTGAAACAGAAAAAATAGTTACATAGTCTTACAAAAATTTGCGCGCGTTTTACCCCCGAATCGTATCCACAGAAGTTCCTCTGGTTCCAGCCGCCACTCGCGCGGTCCATTCCTCGAGAGACGTCTTCGCCGCGTCCTCTAATCGATTCATCGCGTCCTCGGGAGAAGCCGCCTCCCACAATATCTCTGAAATCGCCGCGTGCGCGTCTTCGCTGGTGCATCGCAACAGACGCTCGACCGGTGATAACGCTTCGAGCGACTCTCCGTCCACCGCGATATCGAGTCTCGATTGGAGAAGCGGGTCGTCGATGGCTCGTCCGGAGAAGAGCGCCTCCGGAAGCGGTCGGTAGCGACAAAAGAATCCCATGTGCCACGGCATGAAGTCATCGTATCGTCGCTTCCCGATGTCGTCGTCGCCGAAACTTTCCATCATGTACGTTCGTAGCGTGTAGTACACGCCCACGCGCTCGAGCGCCGTCGGCAACCACTCCCGCCCCTCGGCGAACTCTTTGAAAATCCACGGTTTAATCAACGCGCCGCGTCCGACCATCATCGCCGCCCCCCCCGAGTGCGCGATTCGATCCCTCGCGTCGTACCACGTCAACACGTCCCCGTTTCCCACGATGGGCACGTTCCTCTCCTCCACCAATCGCTTGATGACGTCGTAATCGCTCGCCGACGTGTATCTCTGCTCCTTGGTTCTTCCGTGCACGACGATGGCGCTCGCTCCCGCGTTTTCCAACGCCTCGGCGATTCTCGACGCCTGCGAGCTGCTATCGATCCCCAATCTAATCTTCACCGTCAACGGCACGTCTATCCCGTTCGCGATGCCCTCCACTAACCGCTCCAATTTCGCCGGCTTTTTCAACAGCGCCGCGCCCAAGCCGCGCTTCCACGTCTCGTGAATCGGACATCCACAGTTTAAATCGACAAAATCCGCCCCAAACTCCCCGCTCGCGATCAACCCCGCGCGCACGCCCTCCCCGATCGCGTTCGTCGCGATCTGCGCCCCGAACGTGCGCTCCCCGTCCCCTCGTTCGCGCACGCGTCGAAGTCGCGCGCGCTCGACGCGATTTCCCTTTCCCAGAAACCTCGCGAACGCCATCTCGCTCACCGTCACGCGCGCCCCGAAATCCACCTCACACAATCGTCGAAACGCGTAATTCCCACCTCTCGTCAACGGCGCGAGCCACAGGGCGTCCGCGCGACACGTCCGCGTCGTCCACGCGTCCACGTCCTCGCGAGACGGCTTCCGAATCTCGACGCCTCGCGCGGTCTCTCTCGCGTCTCGTCCCTCGTTCGACCCCTCACGCATCGCGCGAGACGTTCGTCCGCGTCTTCCGCGCGTCGCGGAGACGAACGGGACGCGCGCGCGGGATGCGAAGACCGCCATGCGGAGACGATCGAATCGGTCGCGACGACGTCTCCGGGACATCTCGACGCGTTCGCGTCGCGTCGTCGTCCTCGCGCGCGCGTCGCGAGAACGCGACGAACGCGCGCGTCTTTCTCGCGACGAACGCGCGAGAGAAGCACGCGCGGAGACGCGACGGGGGGCGGGGATTCGATCGATCTTTCGATTCGATCGAAAACCATCGCGTCGAATCATCCGTCAACCGCGACGGCGATTCGATGCGCTCGCGCGCGAATGCGTCGGAGAGAACGATCGATGTCGATGTTTGCGACGGTGTGAAGGCGAACGGTGACCGGGAGGAGGACGTGATGGTGCCCGTGACGCCCACGAACGACGACGACGGGAAGAGACGCGCGCGCGCGGCGGACGCGAACGCGAAAACCTCCTCGACGCCCGGTCGAGGGATGCCGTGGAGTCCACGATCGGTGATGAATTCTGGGAGTGATTTGAAATCGCGGGCGGCGAGAGCGGCGGCGGCGAGGGCGAGGAGGAGCGATCGGGCGAGCGACGCGGACGTGATCGCGCAGTTCATCGGCGACGAGGAGCTCACGAGCTCGTCGCCGACGATGGACGACGGGAGAGGGGCGTACGAGGACATGTCCGGAGTCCACGGTGGGGGAGGTCGAGGGAAGGCGGTGACGGGGACGGAGACGAGCGCGGTGGCGCGCGAGAACGGGGTGATGAATGGGAATCGAGGCGGACAAAAGTCGGCGTGGGGGACGCTGGTGTCCTATCTGCGGTGCTGCGTGACGTCTGGAGACGCGACGACGGAGAGCGAGATGGAGCTGGCCGAGTTGAGACGAGAAGAAATGAATGCATCGTCCGGTGCCGCCGCGTGCGTGCCGTCGTCGTGTGTGCCGTGCGCGACTCAACCCGCGGCGTGTTTTCAGAGCGGTTTCGTGTTGCACGAGGGCGACCCGTTCATCGGCGAGGCGGATTCAAAGTGCGATCCCGCGCAGTGGCGATCGCACGCGTCGCCCGACGCGATGGCCGAACCGAGAACGTATAAACCGTGCTTGGTGTTGGATTTAGACGAGACTCTGGTGCACTCGAGTTTCAAACCGGTGCCCAACAGCGATTTCATAGTGCCGGTGGAGATCGACGGGAAGATGACGGACGTGTACGTGCTCAAGCGACCGTGGGTCGATTTCTTCCTCGAAGAGGTGTCAAAGGATTGGGAGATTGTCGTTTTCACCGCGAGCTTACCCAAGTACGCCAATCCGGTGGTGGATTTACTCGACGTCGGGAAGAAGGTGCGGTGGCGTCTCTTCCGACGCCACTGCTACGCGTTCCAGGGTAACTACGTGAAAGATTTAACCTGTCTGGGGAGAGACTTGGCGCAAACCGTCATCGTCGATAACTCTCCATACTCGTACGTCTTTCATCCACAGAACGCGTTCCCGATTTCGAGCTTTGTCGATAACCCGAACGACGACGAATTGCTCAACGCGTTGCCGTACCTCAGACAACTGGCGCGGGTGCGCGACGCGCGGGACGCGATTCGTCGAACTCGCGGGTGCCTCCCGCGTCAATCATACTTTTCGCACGCCGGCGTCGACGCTCCGACGCACGACCGCTACGGCAATCTTATTCGCTCGCACGCAGAAATGACGGTAGAGTAGACGCGTAGACACACGTGGGTCGTTTGTATTACAACTGTTACAAGAGATGTACAGTAGAGTACAGTTCTGTACTCTGCAACTTCGTTTCGTATCGCGTCGTTTCGTTTCCATCGTCCTCATCACTCGTCGTCCTCGATGGACAAGAGCGAAAACACGTTAGAGTCCTCCACCGCGACCGGTTCGTCGTGCACTTTGAGCGTCGGCGGCGTCTTTCGTTTCTCCTTTGGCGTCGGCACCTTGATCGGTTCGCGGTGCAACTCGGCGTCGATCTTGCGTTCGACTTCTTCGAGAACCTTGGTCGTGTCCACCGGCTTGGCGCCTCCGAAGATGGACGACGACCCGGCGAACGCGGAGTCGCCCGAATCAGCCTCCACGCTTCGCGGTTTGAGCACGAGCTTTTTACGCTCCGCCGCCGGCTCGACGATGTTATCGCCCACGGCGGCGCCGACGGCGGTTCGCTGATTCTGATTGGAGTTTCGCCTCTGACCGCGATCGTGCGAATGTCTTCGTCCTTTATCCAAGGAACTTCTTCGTTCCTCCGCGACGTTCACGCGCAGCGGACGATCGCCCACGGCGACGCCGTCCGCCTTGAGCATCTCGCGAAGCGTCTCGGCGTCCGCCACCTCGACGAAGTATCCTCGCACTCGGGTCTGCGTCCTATCCGTCATGGGTCGAACGCGCACGATGGACGCATCTTCCACTGCACACGTCGCCAACACGTCCTCCTTGCTCGCGTCGAATGGAAAATTCCCGACGAACGCCACGTACGGCGGTTCGCTCGGAAACGCCGCCGCCTCGCGGCGTTCCCGTCCGCCCTCGCGCGCCGCCGCCGCCGCCGCCGCCGCCGCCGCCTCGCGCGTCTCGTTGAATCCACCGCCCCCATCGCGTCGATCGCGCTCTTGTAATCCACCCATCGAGAGAGAATCAAATCAAATCGAATCGAATCGAATCGGTCGCCGCGCGCGCGCCTAACAACCTAACAACCTAACAACCGTCATCCTCGTCGTCAATCTCTCGTCTCTTCGATCCCGCGACGCGTCTCGCCCTCGCGCGCGCGACTCGAGAACGCGCATATATATATATATATATATTCTTCGCCCGTTCGTCGTCGCGTCTCCCCCTCGTCGTCCTCGCGCGCGCACCACCGTCGACGATCGAATGCGAATGCGCGCGCGCGTCGACGATCATCCATCGCGGATGCGCGCGCATTCACGCATTCGCGCGCGCGCGCATCCATCCGACGCATCACCGCCCTCGAACGAACGAACACGAATCCATCCATCCATCCACATCCACATCCACCTCGTCGTCGTCCTCGTCGCGTCCTCCCTCGTCGTCGTCGTCGCACCTCTCGTCGCGTTGCTCTCGCGCCGCCCCGACCCCGCGCGTGCGCGTCCACGCGCACCACGTGCGCTCGAGTTCCTTCGCATACCCTACACACACACACTCCAATACGTACCGAATGTCCTATACAATTCCCTCTCTCTCCCCCACCACGCACACCCCCTAACCCTACCCCCCGAGACCCATACGCGAGACCACCGCGCGCCCATCACG
>MDTD01034989.1_pt1 | contig 40205 bp, 29 predicted proteins | sample 811221 | NCBI WGS metagenome assembly MDTD01 (sample SAMN05326646, study PRJNA326480) | marine metagenome | isolation source: seawater | place: Pacific Ocean: South West | collected 2011
CCAAAATCTTTCTCTGAATTGAAATTGATTTTAGTAGTAACAGAATCTATCGCTGCCACGTTCGTCGTTACGTTTAGGCTATCTTTAATCTCTAACTCTGCAGAAATTAAAGAGTTAACCTCTTTCAAATCCTTATTTAACGCAAGTGCCTTCTGGTACCTCTTTGTTAAATCCTTCTGACTCTCTTGTAGCTTTGATAGATCGAATTCATAAGATCTAATCTCTGCCAGCTGATCGCCATTGTTATTTCTTAGTATTGTAACAGAGTCTTGAGAAGCCTTAAAATTATTTAGGTTTCTATCAGCATCCTCTTGTGCAAACTTCACGTCTTGTTTAAGATTTGAAATTTGGTTACACTGTCTAAGAAATAACATAACGAAAAGAGCTCCAGCAATAAATGTTACTAGAGTCTTATTCGAGAGTATGTTTTTTATTTTATCTTTCATAATTTATTAGTTACCAATAAATCCAACTATGCTCACTGTATCTGTTTTTGTTACGCTATTACCGCCATTATCGTTACCAGCCGCGGTAACTCTAAGTTGAGCCGACATTGCGCTATAAGGTCCATCAAACGTAAGAGTAGCTGTAGGGCCTACAGTAGTCATCTCGAAATGTTCTGAGTCAGAGCCAATTAACTCCCATGAATATAGAACGTTACCTGAGAAGTTGTATGCTGTCGCTTCAAAGTCTTCAGGCTCAGATCCGTATATTGCACCACTCGATGGCATGTCGGTTATATCAACAGACGCTTGAACATAACATTGTGTTAAGTTTACTACTTGTGCACCTCCACCCTGTTGCGGAGTTAAACCAAATACCCAGCCGCTAGTGGACGATCCACCGCCGTAGCTGAATCCAGGCTCGTTACTACCGTAAATCTTAGCCATTACAGCTTGTGTAGCTGTATAACCGCTTACGATTGTACCATTACCAAATGTACCAGTGTAAGTTAAACCTTGACCAACATTACCAGCACATGCTGCGAATAGGCCGCCGCCAGTAAATGCGGATGTTGATAAGTTGTATACTACAGGTGCTGTACTTGTATCTGTAATTGTTACGTTTCTAGATAATTCACCAGTTGAATTACCAGCGCTATCATAAGGGTATAATGTGAACGTTGCTGTTTCATCACCCTCAGTTAATTGATCTTCTGCTACTCCAAACGAAGCTCCACCAGTACCGCCTGTGATCGTCATCATTAGACCAGCGTTAAAGCCGCCACCGCCACCACCGTAAGGCGAACCATTACCTCCAGCAGAACCTGCAGGATCTATGTTAGTAAAGTCAGCCGGTTGTGCGCCAGATGTTAAGGCTACCCAAACTTGAGTACCATCCGGAACATTAGACGTAGTTACGTTTAATACAAAGCTATTACCTTCATTCACTGGATCTGTACTCACCGTGAGTGTATCGTAAGTGATTGGTGGCGCAGTTGTAGTAGTCGTACTAGTTGTAGTCGTGGTAGTTGTTGGATCTGGTGCAGCTGTTGTTGTAGTTGTAGTTGTACTAGTTGTAGTTGTACTAGTTGTAGTTGTTGTCGCTACAGGACCGCCGTTCCATGCATTACCGTTTTCATCTAACTCAACATCACCAGCTGGCGAGAAGCTAACCGAGTTGTTAGCAGGTCCACCCTCTGAATTTAACTGTAAGTCATCTCCAGGTTGAATCTCAATTGAGTAAGTTTCTCCACCGCCTTGACCACAAGGAGCCATACAGAAATTAGTCCATGTCGGAGTACCATTTACATCAATAACACCTTGATAAACACCAGCATTAAATCTTATCATACCTAACTCTGGTGTACCTGATAATCCGGCACTGTTAGATAGTGGTAATTTAAAAGAGGAGTCTTGTCCATCAAAACCTACTTTAGCAGTAGCTCCAAAATTTAATCTATTAAAATCTATGTAAAGTTCATCTGCAGATACACTAGGATCTGGTGAACCATACAATCTACCGAAAGTCCATCTTACTCCAGTAAACTCCTGTGAGTCCGCTGAACTGATTTGAATTGCATGGTTTTGAGATGAAGAAACATTCGAGCCATGCCATAAGTTAATATATTCAGATGATGCATCATTAGTAACCATTGTGTGTCTACCAATATTGATACTACCTCTTAAACTAGTTAAACCGTCTTCCGGCGTGTTTTCATTAAAAGTTACGTCACCAACAAAAATAACTGGTTGGTGGCTGTCCGTACTTAGTTTTGGCTTTAATATAGTGTACGGGTTTGCCATCGCAGAAGTTACGTTAATAGCTTGCCATGGAGATGTCGTTGCACCTACAGGCCCCTGGTCACCTTTTTCACCCTTTATACCCTGTTGACCTTGTGGTCCTACTGCACCTTGGTCACCAATCTGGCCCTTTTGTCCAGAAGGTCCACCACCAGCTGCAACAATCTGATCGAAGTTATAGTTAATCTTCTCAAATTTAATTGCATCAGAGTCACTAGGGTGTAGTATTTCTTGTATATTAATAGCCATCCTTAAGACGTTATTTTTATCATAGGTCTTATTCTATAAGAGTAACCTAATCTTTTATTATATATCAATCTAAAATTAAGGGGCTTTTGTTCGTGCTCCCTAAAAGTAAAGTTTTGATCTTGTTTATATCCATTATCATCTAGAGCTTCGATCGACGCTGAACTTTCCAGCGAAGAAGCTTGTCCTTTAATTCTACTAGTGTATAATTTTATTTGACTTAAAGCAAATAATCCTAGTAGGTTTTCATCAATGTAAAGCTCTGCATCATCCTTTAAAGTAGTTTTATCTTCTGCTGAATCAACAGCCGCTACATAATTTTGAATAGTCGCTAATACACCATCATTAGCTAGTAGCTTTTTAACAGTAGTTGTCAGATAAAAATCAACCAACACCCTGTTATCATCCTCGAATACTACTAGGTCAGTTTCATTAGTGTTATTAATTAAAATATCATCTAGAGACTCTTCAGTATTTACAGTTTCAACCGAGAATTGAGTCATAGTATATGAGTCTTTAATCTTCATGATTGTAGAAGATAGGTAAGACTTTTCTTCTTTAGTCTCAAATGTACCAGGTACTAATTCGCTGCCTCCACCAGAAAGAGCTCTTGTGTAGTAGTTTTTATCCCAAGAAGACTTAAAGACATGTACATCTTTTTTGTCGATCGCAATCTCACCGATTAACGGATAAAGAGGTAACTTATCAGTAGTCGTAGATAGTTTAGTTACTGAGCTAGCATTAAACTCATTTACTTTTCTATAGAAATGGTTTTTAATGTAACCCCAATTTCTATCGTGATTACCACCATCATAGATAAAGCCTAAGTTAAATGCAACACCACATCTATTAAATCTCTTATAGTAATCTCTAGCTAGTTTGATTTCATCTGCGTCAGTTAGAGAGTGTTTATACATTTGCTCTTCTAATTGTAATTCAGACAGATTACTTGTACTTTGTAGAGTATTAGTCTTCATGTGGCTATACACATCTGTAAACGTTACTACTGGTCTAGTATCTATAGTGTATCCACCATTATGTCTAATTAAGAATGGATAATAAGTTAAGCCTTGTGCTAAGTTATAGCCGATATTACCTTTACTCAACTTAAATGATTCTGGCTTATCGTCATCTTCTACAGTAATAACCATTGATTCTTTCACTACTTCAACACCATCTTCAAATAGAATAATAAATTTATTATTTGAACTTGTACCGTCAGATTCTATTGTAGTATACTGAACATTACCTGGATCTCTCAATAACATTTCAGCTACGTCTTTAGCTGATAAGCTATCTAAAATAGATTTGTATGCATTTACACCACCATTCACGTAAGTATATTCAGCTCCAAACTGTAGGTAAATAGGAATACTAGTTAAGTCTGCAGTTACAGCGTTAGCAACACCATCGGAAATATCTAAAGGTGGTTGAGTTAATCTAAGCTTATCTTGTTCGATTACTTCAGCGATATTTAACTGGTAATACTTAGGGCCAAACACTGAGTTAATTTTTATAGTGATAGTACCGAACTCATCATTTTCATTTTTATTGATTTGTTCTAGGTACTGTGGAATTGCACCATCTTGGTGAACTAAACCATCTAAGATTAAGTAATCATCATCAGAAGGAGCAGTAGTGTTTAAACCTTGTAGATCCATTGAACCATCCAGTTTAATATCTGAATATGCAAAAGTCTGGGCTTCTTCTCTCCATACCAAAGAGTGATTTAGCTCATATAATAGTTTTCTATTTAAAGTACCATCAGCCCAAAGATCGTCTATGCTTAATGTAATAAAGAATACAACAAACTTAAATTTCTTATTTTGAATCACCTCATATTCGATACCGTTTGAGTCTTGCGCTGTTTTTACATTTAAAAGAACACTAAACTTGTAACCGTTAAATTCAGATGATTTAACGAAATCTAATGGGTTCGAAGAGGTAAATTCTTTTCTGTTTTTGAAAGTTACTTTTAGTCCTTTAAAGATAGTATCTGCAAACGCCTTATCATTACCTCCATCCACTCTAGAATATTTCTTTTGTAGATTTGTTTTGATGAAAGTTTTGTAGTTATCTTGACCTCTTGTCTCAAAACCTTCTGTTACAAAGAATCTATCAAAGTAATCGTAGTTTGTAGATTTAAAGATAGAAGGATCGATTTCAAATTGGTCCATAAAGTTAATATAACTAAATGAATCTTCTAATCTATATACAGGGTTAGAAGTGTCTCCTTGGTTTACTTTTAAGTAACTAGGTAAGTTATTGATATAGAACCACTCGTGTGTCATACCTAATCTATCTCTACCTGGGTTTGTTAAGTCCGGAGCAAAGTTAGTTCTACCAAAAGCCTCGTTAGCGTTTAGATAGTAAGGTTGTTCTCTTACAGTTAGAGCATCTTTTAAAACCCACTTGTTAATTGCAGGTACTACTCTAGATCTTACCGCATATTCTTTTAGATAGTTCTCTTGTAATCTATCGAATTCTGATGTAATAATTTCTTCATTAAATTCATCTGCGTTTTCTTCAGTTAACACATCACTTAGTCCAGTGAAATAATCTTCAGGATCTAGAGTGTATTCTGTGTTATCTCTATCTCCGAATGGGTATATGTCATTTGAAGTATCTACTTCAGGTTCATAGCTGATATTTTGGAAAGTCTCATACTTTAATTCTTTTAACTCAGAGTTTTGAGTATCATAAAAATCAAAGTTCATATCGTGAATATCAAACGCTGAGAATAAACCTAGTCTCACAATATTATCTGCGTAGGTAGAAACTTCACCGTCAGCTAACGAGTTAGGTTTATCTAACACTAATTTCTTGTATTGTAAAGGAAGTCTCTCAATATCATCTACAATATCAATAACTTTATTGTATACTCCTTTAGCTTTAGTTTCAATATAATCACCAATGTTGACGTCTTCTGCAGAATCTAGTGTTACTAATGCGGATTTAGTTTTAGCATTACCACCTGAGAAGAAATATCTTTCAGAGTTATATAGTGAGTTTGTATTAGTCAACGCGACTCCAACTAGGTTAGACGATTCTTGTACATCTGCTAATCTTAACCTGTTGTCTACATCTTCATTAGCAGCATCAACACTAATCCATTGAACTGCATTAGCATTAGGTACTGCAATACCAGCACTAAATTGTTTGTAACCGATTACATTAGACTTAATGTAGAAATGGTCCGCGCCGTCGTAGGTAAGGGCTGTAAATCCGTTATCTATTGAGTTAATAGATTTAACAATTGCACTCGCAATCTCAGAGCGAGTTCCGTTTAACGAGAAGTTAACCGAGTTGAACTGACCCGCTGGTAGAGAAGCTGTCGCTGAGAAAGTATTATTACTTAAATCATAAGGTACCTGCATTTCCTCGAATCTAGCGATTGTAGGAGAGAATAAACCTTGAACACTAGCTCTAGGGTAAAGAGGTGCTAACGCAGCTTTCTTTTCATAGAGTATTATAGTATTTGCAGACTCATACTCAAACACATAATTTAGTTTTTCTATCTTTTCTTCCAAGGTCATTAATTGAGATTGGAATGCTCCAAAAAACATAGCAGCTATTGCGTGGTTTAAAGAGTTGACAGTTACATTCAGGTCTGTGTTAACTTGAACTCCAAAAGATTGGTCCATGCCAGTATATGGATTTCTAAGCTGAATATTAATATTTGCTTGTGGCCATGGTGAAGAATCTAAATTTAGAATTCTTAATCTGTAGCACTGTTCTTTAGAGGGGAAGATACCAAATCTGTCATTTAAACCTGGAGTATCTACCACGGTTACCTTAACAAAGTCTTCACCACCTTCTAAGTTTTCTTTAATATCAATTGAATTTCCAGTCTTAGCTAATTTAATTTCTGCTGGAATTCTATTGTTAGTATCTTCTACATTGACTCTAAAGTCTGATGTGTCATAGAATGCTTTAGGTGAAATCTTGTAGAATTTATCGGATACAGACGCATAACCCAACACAGGCATCTCGTCCATCATTTTAAACGATGGAATTGCCGAAGCAGCATTAGAATTAATATATGAATTTAAGCTCTTGAATTTTAAGCTACCGCTATTAGCAGATTCTAAAGTACCATAGCCTGAATCAACGTCATTTACGTATAGTCCGAAATATCTATTTACTGAATAGTCACTAGCTTGATCGTCGTTAAATAAGAACTCTAGGTTCATTATGTTGGCACACGCTAAATTATTTCTTTCAAACCCTCCGGTTATTATGTCGTTAGCAGAAATTAAAGTGCTATCTTGTTTAATAAAATCACTATCTAAGTATTCACCCTTTGAAGTAAACCCACCTTTCTTCATATCAATACCATTAAAGGTAGATCTTTGAGTTCTGTCAAAGTTCATACCGATTGGGTTTTTAGGGAAAGACTCAGACTGTACGTGGTTTCTAATATAAGTACCTAGATCTGAATTTCTAGTTAAATCAAAAGATTTTACAATTTCAGAGTGAGTTAGAATTTCTTGTATATTATCAAATGTGTTTCTTGTATCAAAATCTAAAGTGCCTACAGGATCTTTTACTCTAAAGATTACAAATTTTCTAGGAATATTCTTATCTAACCAGATTGGAGCAAACATTCTAAAGTCTTCATCGTGAAGTTTAGAGTAATTGTATACTGTACCGTAATGATAATCTTCTTCTATTTGATTTTCATAAGTTTCTTGTACTGCAAAATTAGAGAAAGACTCTTTAACAGCATACATCAAGTCTATTGGTGTTTTAGCAGACTTAAAGAATTTAGCTAAATCATAAGACCATTGACCCTCTTTGTTAAGAGACCATTTCTTATATTCTACAGAAGTTAATTCTTTAGTAGCGTCGATCGACTCTAAATACATTCTACCCTCAGAGTTAACCACTAATTTGACGTTTGTCGATAGTTTAGGGTTAGTTCTTAATAGAGGTTTAGATAAATCATCTAGGTTGTAATTATTTTCTAGATTAAAGTTAGGAATAGATCTATTAATTACAGCAGACTCATCTACTATCGCTAATGTGAAAGTATTGGCAGAATCAACTGGTTTATTTAACAGACAATCTTCACAGTCTGGGTATTTGTACACAGTGGCACCTGAAGTAAACCCTAAGTCTACTGCGTTAATAGATTGAATTCTGTTATATGTTTGTTCATCACCGTTACCTGGGTTACCGTCTAAATTTGACTCTAAAAGTGATAAAATATCAATAGCATCTTCCATATTAGTTGCAGTAACTTTATGTACATAAGTTACACAGCTTAAGAAAGTATCTCCGCCTATCGTTGCACCAGCACCTACATCATCTAAAAGAGCTTTTATGTATGATGTATCACCAGTGTTAGTTGTATGCATACCATCTACTACATATAGAGGCCAATATGCAACTCCATTTTCGTAACGAGCTGAGCAAGAGTAAAAAGCATAGAATATACTTCTTCTGGATGCTAATTGACCTCCTACTTCAAATGAGGTATGTGGGTCAGGTCTTGTAAATCCAGTTGTACAAAGACCTAAAATAGTATCTACTGTTGCTGTCTCTCTAATAGTTGGGTCTTCCTCATTTACACCTATCCATCTAAAATTACCAGTGTAACCAGATGAGTTATCGTTTTCAAATAGAGCCCACTCTCTGTTAGTAGGTAGTTGCCAACCTGAGTTACCATCTGGCTCTGCGGGTATAAACGTAGTTGTATCCCATAGTAAATCATAGTCTTGTTGATTAGCAGCGTCCTGAGTCTGATAAACTACTCTCTGGTTACGAATAACATACAATAGTTTTTCTCTTTCAGTTAAACTATCTAATCCTAATGTTGAATCTCCTCTAAAATAAATTTGAGCCAACTGTAAACCGGCTTCGTCTGCTGCACAAACATCTATTACTTTAGATTGATCTTGTGGATTCCAGTAAGCCTGAATAGAATATGTGTGATAATCAATAACCGCTGGACAAATTCTCATCAACGCGTTAGTTTGCTCATCAGCAATCCATCCACCGTTAGCGAATTGGAAGTAGAAACCAGCTCCTGCAGTAATATTATCGTTATAGAAACCTGGAGATACTGTTAATCCAGCTGGAGCAATACCACCTGACCATAAGTTTGCTGTTGACTCGCTTGTAAACAGTTGGCCGCTAGCATTTACTACTTGTTGTAAAGTATAACCATCTGCCACATTTTGCCAAACAGTTGCAGTCTCATAGTTACCTCCACATAAATCATTTACATCATTTGAATAGTTAACCTCTAATGGCCATGCGCTACCTGTTGTAATTGTACAGTTAATAACTGAGACAATATTACCATTAGCATCTAGCTCGACCGCTTTAATAATAGTATTTTGAGCAATAACTTGTTGGATAGAAACCCATGGGTTAGCTGGCGATTGAGGAACAAATTTAGTAGTTAAAGAAGAATCTATGTATAGAGAATCTCCTGTAGTTAATTGTGTAATATCGGTTGCTTGTGCAATATCGATATATGTGGAATTTGTTCTAGGTTGACTACATGCACCATTCGAGTTATTCCAAAAATCAGATGAAATACCTAACTCAAGATAAGAAACTGCAGTAACCGTGTATGTTACAGTTAATGGGGTTGGAGCAGTAGCTCCAAACTGATCTTGTACTGTAATTTGGAAAGATACTTGTTCACTAACTCCACTTACATTAAAGTCAGCTTCATATACCCAAGCACCTGTTGTAGAATTAATACTAACAGAACCTTTATTACCACCTCCGACAAAGAAGTTACCACCACCCTGGTCTACTAGGCTGTACGTTAAAGTATCACCGGGGTTTGGATCTGCCGCAGCTATTACATCTGTTCCTGAGCTATATTGGTCTACGTTTCTATTAGCCTGTGTGTTCGGGAATGAAGGCGCAGTGTTACCTGGTTTAGTTACTGTAAAAGTTACAGTGGCAATAACTGAAGTTTCATTTTCAGTATCAGTTACTCTCCACCATATTTGATCTGGTGTTGGTTCAGTGCTACCCGCATTTAAAGTAGGACCTGTATATTCGTATGTAAATACAGCCGGACCTAACCCTGAGTTTAGAGTTAAAGTACCGTTGTTTAATGTTCTATTGCTAAACGCTTGTGGGTTTGTACCATTCGCGTCATCTACAAATTCCCAAGTTAAATCAGTATCAGGGTCTTCATCCGAGACAACAACACCTAGGTTAAACTGGTCAGTTCTATCAGAAGTATTTCCATAACCTTGTACTGTGATCGCCACTGCAGTGTCTGAAATCTGTGGAGCTTGGTTAGCTGGAGGGTTAACAATAATTGTTACTGTTCCACTATCTGAGTTACCGTCTGTGTCTGTAGCTCTATATGTATAAGAGTATTGTCCTGTGTTTCCTGCAGGAGGAACGAATTGGATTAAGTTGTTAGCAGCAACTGTATCTCCTTGTGAATATGTAGCACCAGTCTGTGGATTACCAATCAGGGCTCCACCACTTGGCACTTGCATAATTTGAAATGTTAATGCTTGGCCAGTTGGATCTGATGGTGGTGTACCTGGAGTGTAACCAGAAGCTGTATCTAAATCTAATGTAGTGTTAGTATCTTGTGTAATTGTTACAGTATAATCTGGTGCTGTAGGCACATCCGACGCAAGTTGGGTTACTGTAATCTGATCAGTTACTGAAGAGTTATCAGGGTGTAAAATTGCTACCTGTACAGATCTAGTTCCACCGGATATATTTTCATCAGCACTAAATACTAATGTACCACCAGAAGTAGTACTCTGTGATAAAGTAACTGTCAACCACGTTTGTGATGTACTAAAAGTAATATGCTGCGCTTGCTGTAGCGGTGAATTAGCACTAGTTAATGTAAATGTTCTATTCTGGTCAACCGGATCTGTGCCCTGCCCGTTATTAGCAGCAATTGACATCGCAGAATTATCATCATACGCAATTGCAGGAGGTGGCAAGGTTGTGGTCGTAGTTGTTGTAGTCGTAGTTGTAGTCGTAGTTGTTGGCACTGATGTGTCAACAATAGTAATATTGTTTAGAGTTCCATCTGTTAACTGAACTGAGAAACTTTCATTACCATCTGCAGTTAAATCTGCAGTAGCTTGAAGTGGAACACTTATAGGGTTTGTGCCCAATGTAAAGTCTAATACTAACTCTTCAGCAGATGTTATTGCGTTTGTAGTAAACGGCCATGAATCGAAGTCAGCTGCAGCCGCTTGACCGCCCGCGGTTAGTACTGACGTCATCGAAGGGCTACCTGATTCTGTAACTACAATGTTAAAAGGTACATTCTCGTTGACGTTAACAATTGAGTTACCACCTGCATCTTGAAAATCAATAGTGTATGTTGGGCCTTGTGTTATAGATTTAACCTCACCAACGGCATATCCATTTGCATTTTGACCAGATATTTCAACAACCCTATTTCCCTCTGATGTGTATAAGAACTCAAGTCCACCTCCACCTGTGTACACGGTTTGGTAGCCAGGATCTGTATACAGAATATTACCAACTACAAGTGCTTGAGAATTGTGGTATAATTCAGTATTGGTTCCAGCTGCTTTAGCGGCAGGACCTAGGCTAAATGCTGTATTCGCATCCGTTTGTAGAGCTCCATGAAATGTAATTTGTGCCATTCAGTCAGTTTAGTTCTTTTTAGAGAATTTCTTCTCTATTATATATCCACCCATGAGGATCGATACTATATTACCTGAGTAAACGTGCAGCTCTAATAGAGTTTAAGTTTCTTCCTTTTGGACTGTACTTTGCAAACACTTCTAAATCAAATGAGAATTGCTCACCGTACTTGTCAAAAATATCTAAACCGATCTTTTTAGTGTAAGTTAAGTTGTTGTAAGCGAGTCTTGCGAAACCTCCAATTCTACCTGTGTCAATAGTTTCGTTGTTGCCAAAGTAATCAGTCATTCTGTATTGGAATACTATATCTACAGATACTGCGTTTGACTCATTATCTTTTTTTGCTTTAATTTCTTTTGCAGATCTTCTAGTTTCACCACTTACAGCTAACGTGTTAGGGTTAACTGGTGACATAAACAAGAATGCTCCACAAGATCTACCACCTAATAGGTACTGGTCTGCCGCGTCAAATGACATTTTAATTGGTCTTACAATAGTACCTTTTCCAGCTGCTATTTGAGCTGCGTCTAACGTAGCGTCGAAAAGTGAGTTACCGTTGTGATATGCTATTTGTTGTCTAGACTCTGTTTGGCCTGCTGCTAAATCATAACCGAAGATACTAAATAGAGTAGAGCCGGTCGCAATCGTAGAAGTCTTAGGCATTGACACAATCATAGATTTTCTTACATTACCTCTATCTGCGTTAGTAAACGTTCCACCGTTTCCACCGGTACTTTCGACCCATCCATCCCATATATTCTCTAATAGCGGGTGGTCTTTGTGTATAAATAAACCGTTGTTATACCCGGTTAAAGTAACATCAGATGTAGAAGCAACCTTAATTTTAGATTGTGCCCAAGAGCCGCTGTCATCAACAAAGTCTCCAGACCAAATAAAATTATTGTTATTATCGTTAACTGCAGATCCTGGATAGCCAGTGTCGTTATTACCCATAGAAATCTCATACTCATAGTCTGAAATTGTTGCAGCACCAGATACTGTGCTTAATGGACTAGTGGTATAGTGTGGGTTTTGATTAGCTATATCCATAAATCTACTGTAAATAAACTGGCCTCTTCTCTGTGCCGATTGGTATGGAGCGTCCGCTGTTTCAGTGTAATTACTAGTGTTTACGTTTTGATATTGAATTGGAGATAACTCATAGTTACCCTCTTCTTGATAATAGTTATCTCTGTCTACTTTTCTATCAACAGTCGTACCTGATTGATCGTTTGTTGCAATACCAAATCCGTTCTGGCTAGCTACAGAAGCTGCATTTACAGATCTATACGCTGGTTTTGTTCTATCACCAACTAATCTACTAACTAATTCTAATTTAGTAGCTTTACTATTTTCTAATTGTAGCTTAAATGTTTTAGTTACAATATGTCCTTTTCTAACTGTTAGGTCAGCAACCTCATCTACATAGTAACCTGCAAATAATTGAGTAGTAGCGTCTTTAACAACATTAGTTACAGCACCATCTTCGTCTACAATCTTAACAACCAATTCACCAACTTCAGCTTCAACAGTACCTTTAAGTCCTGCAATTTGAGCTTCTAACTCTGCAATCTTGTCATATACTGAGATTGGTTTTTGTTCTGGTGATAAGAATCCAGATGCAATGTTCGTTGCAACGTGTGCATAATAATTTTCATTTGCAGTAAACGCATCGCCAACGTGAGTGAAAACTCCTTGAGCTGTTAACTCCTCTGTGATTTGAACTTTAGAAAGTTCAGCGATGTTAACCTGTACTGCATCATCTACATCAGTTGTATCAATTTCTTCTTCAGGGAACGCAACCACAATAGGCTCTGACCAATCAGATACCATTGGGTTTTGTGGATAACCTGCTTCTGAAATAGATTTAATTCTAATTTCAACAAGTTCACCCTGATTAATTGCAATATCTAACTGGTTAAAGTTAATCTCTTGGCCATCCTCAATTTTAGAATCTTGCCATGTAAACTTTCTAGCAACATTACCATTATTGTCAATAGATTTAGCTCTCTTTCTAACGCTAGTCTTAACTTCATTCCAATTTGAGAATACTGCTGCTTTTTCTCTGTCTTCTTCGACAAACTTAAGTTGTGAAACTTCAGCAGCTTTACCTGAAGTTGATAGGTATCTATAAGAGACAATAAATTGTACAACCTCTTGGTCTAATGTATCTGCAACTTGTTTAGCTGCTGGAATAGACCAGAAACCTCTAATTCTGTATTTAGGTGTAATCTTAGTTGCATTTGAAGATGCAGCTAAAGATTGAATTTGAGTTACGATTGAGCTATATAACTTAGCTTCAGAAGTTCTCTCTTCAATTAAAGCATTTAGCTCATTTCTATCTTTATCTTTTTGAACTTGAGACTCATAGGTTTTAGTTGCAATTTCAGCTCTCTTCTTTGAGATTGTGTCATCTAATTTCTTAACAGCTTCAGCAACAGTCATTTTGTCAGCAGATAACTTCTTAATTTTATCAGCAGCGTCATTAGCTGTTAAGTGTTTGTTGATTTGTACAACTTTAAAGTTACTTGCTACTAGAGTTGGAGCATCCGGAGTTACACCGACAGTTGCTGGAGGGATATTATCTTCTTTAATAGAAGTAATTAGCTTACCGAAATCAGCTACATTCTCTTTATAGAATTCTGCTAATAGGATAACACTACCATCTTCTTGTAGAATCTCTAAATCGTTAGAGTAGAAACCTACACCAGGCGACCATCTCTCTGCTAGTATCTTAGATTCAGGGTCAACTGCTTTTACAAACATAAGTACTCTCTCGTTGAAACCAACTGGCACTTCAAGTTGTAAATTGTTATCTTCTACTTTATAGATTGATAGAGCATCAGAGCCAATCTTAATAGCTTCATAACCCTCAATCAATTCTAATTCAACCTGACGAGTTGAAGCATCAAGCTTACTGATTTTATATCTTGTATTTTTAGAACCACCAGTGACCATCAATTGATCTCCTACGCGGAGTAATTCAGTCTCATCTAGATCTTTTTGATTATCGGAGTATGTTAGTCTATCTAAAGTGTATAACTTGATAGCCTGTTTAACAGTTACTCCATCTTCTACAACTTCTCTCTTAGAGTTTGAAATCGATAGTACATCAAATTTACCAGTGTATTGTGCAGTTCTATAAGGCATATCTCTCAACTCTTCGTCAAGTGTATATGCAATATTGCTATTGACAATATCTCTAATCGCAGTTAAGTAATCAATACTATCTTGGTTTCTGTAGTTATCGTTAAAGAAGTCTACAGCTGCTTGATTAGTGTTGTCAAATAAAATTCTTTTTATTAAGACTCTTTCTGTGTCATTTGGAATTTGACCACTAACGTCGATCGACGTAGTTAACATTGGGTTTAAGAAATCCTCAGCAAAGTAATTAGGCTTTGAAGCAAATGCCGTAGGTCTTGCTAAAGCAGTAATGTCATTAGCAGGAGTCTTAAGTGAAGTAGTAATAATGTTTTGGAAAGTACCATCTGGTAATTTCACTTTAGTTGAACCTTTACCTAAACCAGCTAGAGCTTTTAGATTTGCATCTAATCTCTCTAACTCTCTTTTCATATAACCAAACCCAGGTACAGATACTATTTTAGTACCCTCGTCAGTTAGAATTTCTAACGGGATGTCTTTCGCATTAGTAGTTACTGCCTCATTAATACGTTCAAAAGTCTTTAGAGAATTAGTGTTAATCTCTAATAACTTCTTCAAAGAGTTGGATATAGAATTGTTGGTGTTCATATTATCTTAAAATATCTACTTCAAATACATAGTTTGCTGGGTCTGTACAGACTAGCTCCATGTAAGGTTTATTCGTTGTTAATTGTGATGGATCGATGTCAGCTATATTTGACCATCCACCTGATTTGTTAGTCCAAATCTTAATGTTGTTACCATTCACGTCAATCTCATCGAATGCAATCTTAAATACTTGTCCTAACTTCCAACCATTGGTAGAATCGTCAATGTATATATTTAGATTAGAATTTAGTGGATCGGCATTCATTAAATTCTTAAGCGATAATCTATTTGTATATAGGTTTAGCTTAGCCCAGACGCCATATTGATTTGCGAATGAGTTATCAAATAGGTTACTAGTAGTTAATGCGCCAGCGGTTATCTGAGATGCAATATCCCATTTAAAAATATCAGATGGTACATAACCTTCAACCTCGTTGTTAATTTTAATCTTACCAGGCACTGATTTGTCAACTTTAGTACCTCTACCAGAGAAGATTACATCTGTATTATATTGTAATTCAACTGGAATTGTACCATCAATAAGTTGATTAATTTTATCATGTGCTTTATTGATAAGGTCTAGTAGAGCGCTCGAATCTCTTAATTGTAGAGAAGAAGCAGTGAAATCATCTTCAATCTCTTTAATTCTCTTCTCAAGTTCTGCTGCTTTTGCAGTACCCAAAATAATATTCTCTAAAGAGTCTAATCTCTCTACAATTTTATTATACCTATTGTTAGCCTGTAATAAAAGTTCAGTTGCATTTTCTAATGCAGTTGTCGTATCCATGAATAAGTCCATTGAGAAAGTAGTGAAATCATTCACACTGGTCTCAACTCCTACATTATCTAGCGAAGAATTAAACTTAAGGTTTAATTTCAAAGAGAATGCGTTACCATTTAAACCTGTAACTTCATTTGGTTTAAACTTAATTTGCTCATGGATTTTAGATCCAGGACCATAGGCATCTGTTACATCATCTAAAATTAAGATACCATATAGGTTTGTTGCTCTGTTTGCTGGTACAGAAGAGCTATATAAATCGTAATAAACTAAAACAGCGTTAAATCTGAACTGTTGTCCAGTTTTTGCATAATCCGCTAATGATTTTACATCAGGGTTATTTTGAATCGGCTCGTAAGATGCCGTATCCCAATCAATCTGCACAGAGTTTGTAGCGTTTGTAGCGATGTCGTAATATGGACCTGAGTTTTGAGTCCAAGCATCTACTACAGGCTCTAGATTAATATTAGGATCTGGGTGTGTTTGTCCCTCTCTACCTTCAACATTTGCCGCGTTAACGTCTGTTGGGTAGGCTTTAGTTGCAGATGTGTTATACTCCGTAGGTTTAAATAGAACCAGAGGTGTGAAACCTACAGCTGTCGGCACGTTAATATAAACCTCATGGTAAGTATTGCCTTGATATGCTACATCGTTCTCAGCGTCAATACTACCTAAATACTTGACTACTTTATCGTAGTTCGAACCACCTAAGATTGCGTTATCATTCTCAGCGTAGGCTCCTGTTGAGCTCTCATTAGAATCTGTTGCTCTAAAATCAATCGCGCCTAGTGCTGATAACCACTTAAAGAAAATCTTCTCAGCATCAGATGCCAAGATGATTGGGTCATAGTCATCATCCTTTAGAAGTATTTCTTCTAAGTTCAGAGCATAGTTTTGGAATGTTTGAGCGAAATCCACATTAGGCATAGTTGCATTGTACGCTTGACCTGAAGGCTGTTTTAAAGCTAATTCAAAGTCAATAGTGTTAGCGCCATTAACAGATTGCGTGAAATCAGGTAGGTCTAGTAAAGCGAATTTACTAAACTCAAAATTGATGTCCGCGCTGTTAAATGCTCTAGTAATATCTCTCGCTGCTGAAGCGAAAGCGTACATCGTGCCACCTTGCGGTTGTGGTATTCTTACTAATGGAGTTGCCATCTACAGTTTCGGTTTAATTTAATTATGCTATTGTACAAGCGTGTGATGAAATCACATACCACTTGTTTTCAAAACATCTTAGTGTTATTGTTGAGTTAGTGTTGTCTAGTGCAATTGAATTTGCTCCTAGTTGAGCGCCTGTACCTGGAGAAACTGCCAGTGAAGCACCGCCAACGTTAATCAATGTAACTTCTAGTCCGTCAGTTCCAGCTGGAATACTAAACGCACCATCGATAAAGTAAGTACCTTTATCTAATGTAGATGGTGATAAGTTAGTAGTAGCCGTTCCTGCTGTACCAGCAACACCTGATTTGATGATTGAGCCACCAAAGGAAGTTGCGCTAGTAAAGTTAGCAGCCGTGCCGATTTGAGCACCTGATGAACTTACACTAAATAGAGTAGAACCGTCAACCACGTTTAGCTGTTGTGTAGTAGCGTTAGTTAAACCAGACAAAATAGAAGTTGTCGGATTTAATAAGGCTGTTACAGTAGCTAACTCGTCGTTTAACAATTCGAAGTTACTGTTAATAACTGGTCTTGATGATGAAACCGAGTCTGTACCTAAAATTTCAGTAATGTTTGCCATTTTTCGTTTATTTTACTTTTAACATGTTGCGTTTTACAACGTTCTTATTTCCATACGTGTCTTCCGCTTCTAGTTGAATCGAGTAGTCACCCGCTTCTTTAAAGATGTACGTAAGCCACATATTATTATAGTATATATCATTCACATTTGGGTTACTTATATTAGTAATCGTCCATTTTGGGTTTCTTGCACCCGGAAATTTCGAAATGTCAGTTGATATAGTTACGTGTGTAGATTTTTCTACTACAGCGTAATCTTTAAATACTCTTACATTATCCCATGTAGGGTTGTATGCTACAGAGTTAACTTCGCCAGAAATAGCGCCGTTCACCTCTGTACCATTTGCATCATTTACAACAACAGTCTCAAAGTCATAGGTCTTTGAATACTCTTGTCCTACTGCTAAAATATACAGTACAATATCTTGTACGTCTATATCATTATCTTCATCCACGTCTCTAAATATAGCATTATAGTTAAATTTAGAAATTACAGGATCTGTACTAGCCTCGAGCTCTGCTACAAGATTAGTCCAAGCTAAAACATCAGAGTTAGATGTTGGTGTAGGTGATGTAATTGTTATCTGTCCAGTTTCTAAAGCTTGAGTCACTGGATTTCTATGTGTAATCTTAAGTGTTTGTCCTGTTGCTAAAGAATTAATCTTAAATGAAGCAGTTAAATCTGGACCCACTCTTAAGTTGTTCCACCAGTTGTGTTTAGTGTCATTCCACTCGAAGCTACACTCGTCCCATTGATATGGGCCTGTAGTTTCAGAGTAACCAGTATCTGAAAACTGATCTAAAAATCTTCTTACAGTTGAGAATCTTACGCCTTGATCTGTGGCATCTTTTGGATAATTAGCTCGATCTAACGTTAAGTAGTATGTAGCGATAGAATCTTCAACTTTAGTTTTGTTATCTTGTGGAAAATCATAGTAGCCACCAGATTTATCCCAAGGTAAATACTTAGAGTCCCAAGTAGAAATGTTATCTTTATCATCTACCTCTAACCAAGAGTAAACACCATATAACTCCATGTCTTTTAATTTAACATCAAAAAGATCTTCTTTCTTATAGTAAGACATGTGGCCAAATAAGTCATAGTATCTCAACTCAACTGTATATGAACCTACATAAGGTAAATTAAGTGGTAATCTCTTGTAGTCATCAATCGGACCTCTGTATTCTTTATGCCATCCGTTCGGCCCATCGATAATCCATTCAACCTCGTAGACCCATCTTTTCCACCAGTTCTCCCAAGTCACTTTAAGCTGTGCATTCGCGTCGACAGCATCATCCCAAACAAACTGAGCCTCGTCCCATACATCATCCCAAGACTCCATCGAGTCTAAGATAACTGGACAGCCGATAGGAATAGTCCTTGAGCCAAAGTTCTGGTTCCATGAATTCATTTCTCTATCGTGATAAGTCTCATAGAATTTTTCATAGATAGTTTTTAACTCAGTTCTTTGGGCCTCTGTTACAGTAGCCTCTTCGCCAATACCTAAGTTTAAGAATGTCGTGTAGTTATTGGTTAAATCATTTTGATCTAGATAAGACTTTAACACCATCGAAGTGTCTTCAATGAATAATTCTCTGTCTTTAGGAAATACATCAAACTTTACTCTATGTCCTTCACTAAAGAAACTAATTGGATTTTGAATCTTCCAGATATTTAAGTTCTTCTGAGCGAAATAGTCGCCTTCCCCTGTGATGTCTACAATTTTAGCTTCGAGGGGTAAAAAATCTCGCTGTAGTCTATTCTTTAAACCATATAGTTTGATTAGAACTTCTTCTGGTGTATAGTCAAACACTTCATCTACATTAGCAAAATCCCACTGATCGAATGTACCATTAGGTTCATTTAATCTATAGACTAATGAGAATCTACTAGTTTTCTTCTGAGTTTTAGAAGGTAGTTTAAATTTAAGTTTCTTTCTAATCGCTTCACCTCTAACCGATGAGTTAGGCACCGGGATAGCATGTAGTTTACCGAAAGTCTTCGAGTCTTTATCTACATTAATCCAATATTCTTTAAGTGTGATTCTGTCGTAGCCGAAGAAATCAATTGCATTTAGGATAGCTTTATATGTACCAACGAAAGGCTTGATGTTGTGCATCTCTAATAAAAGCTCTTTTCTCTTTTGGTTTAAGAGCTGATAGTCAGGGTGCATTTCCGAAATGTCATGCTTCTTAAAAATCATGAAGTCCTCTTCTTCTAAAGAGTTACCTAAGTTAGCAAGTAAGACCTTTAATCTCTCGTCTTCTGCCTCAACTTCACCATAAAATTGAATTCTAGCTACAGTTTCAGTACCAGCCTTAACTAATAGAACTCTCTTATGAATACCTGCCTTATCAGATGAGATAGCAATGTTAACCTGTAGCGCTACATTCTCATGTGTGTTGATAGTTTTTAGATATTCAGCGTCCTGTGAATCTATTGTAGTAAAAGGCGCTAAGTCTAACTCTTGGTGTTTTAGTTCTTTAACATAGGCTTTACCACCATCCATGCGCATGCCATACATGATAACATCTTTAGACTCATCACGTTTTAGTGCTTCCCATTCAAACGAGAACTTAGTGATATTACCGTCAGGTGAAATAGGTTTGTTAACAACCACATCACCCAATCTAATACACTCTTCCAGAATAAAAAGATTAACAGTCTCATATAGACCAGTACTTACTTCAGGTAGATATACTCTACCTTCCCAAATACCGTCTACTTGAGTTACCTGAATCTCAGATATAGTGCCGTTAAAGAATCTTAAATTATTCCACATATTATCTAGTTCTGTCGTCGTCTTTTTCTATTGTAAAGTTTTTATAGCCTTTTAAGTATCTGACCTGATCTAAAAGATTTAGCATAAAATCATTGATGAAAACTGTAAATTCTCTCATCGTTTGATTTCTTAAGATATGAGGAGACATGACTCTCTTGATTAAACTACGCTCACCAGTCTTGTAATCAAACTTGGTGTTTAGGTTTGAGTCTCTTCTGTGTTTAGCTACTTTATATAGCCTTTTCCTTCTATATACTAATAGGTTTCTAAATAACATTATTTCAAGGCTTTTCTATTTCCAGCCTGTACTCTAGTGTATATTGTTCTAGGTACCGGCTTCTCATCGAAGTTTACGCTTAGCGCAGCTTCAGCATTTATCTTAGCATCGTCCAGAATCTCATCTCCATCACGGTCTTGCCATCCGCCTCTGAATACAGCGACTTCTTCCTTTTCCATGATGATGTCACCCCATTCATCTAATCCTGCAACTGTTGGTGGAATAGCTGTCGTCGCATCGACGTCCACGGTCTTAACTTCTTCCACTTGCTTAAAGAAAATATATTTTTGTTTGCCGTTACCAATATCTTCTAATAGTACAGGTTCTTGTGGGACAACAGATACAGTCTTAGACTCATAGTAACCTAGACGTCTAGCTGTTTCTTCTGTTTCTGAGATGAACCTCACATTAACTGCATCAATACCATCAATCTCTTCTAAAATATACACAATATCAGACTTAGGCAATTTGTCTCTTCTTGTGATATTTAATAAGTAATCACTTACTCTAGCTCTTACTTCAGTAAAGATTTCCTGTTTTGTATAACCCTCAAAATATCTGATGTTAATATCCATACTGTACTTTCTCACTTGAGGTTTTACAAATTGAACTTCAGTAGTAACCATCTGTTGGCCACTGCTCTGAATCACTTGATACATTTTATCGTATTCGTTTTGGTCAAAGAACATCTCATTCTCTGGGATCGAGAAGTAATCTTGACTTGCTAATAACTTTCTTTTTACATCTGGTACAGCAAAGATATAGATAACATTGTCATCATCTAAATACTCATCCGATGTGGTATTGTAGGCATCCACATACGAGAACATTCCATAACGTGATAGGAAATACTCGTAGTTGTCTGGTGTCGCTAGAACAAATGATTTGGACGTTAGTGGCGCCATTAATTTTGTAAATTCAGGGTTCTCTCTATCAGCTCCCATTTTAGGTGATGAAGTAATATTCATCTCTAAGTATTCATTAAGGTCAAAGTCTGAACCATTAGAATCAGTTCCGTCTGCGTCCCATTGGAATACCATATCATTACCATCAGCTATATTACCTAGAGCACCTGCATGTTTCACATATTCAACTTGAATATCTGCACCCGTTGGAGGAATAGCACCAAAGTTACCAGTACCAAAGTAAACATCTAGTCCACCTGCAATACCAGTTTTTAAAATATAACCTTTTTCATTAGATAATAGATCGTAGATCGAATCGTGTTTAGTCCACTTCTCACCGTTTACAGAAACACTAACCATTGAATGGTCTGTTAACTTATTAGTCTTTACATTGTATGATTGCATTGACTCTCCAGTTGAAGTAAACGTTTGTGCTTCAAATTCACCCTGAACAAATGCTGTTTTAACTTTAAATTTGTTAGACTTTTCTAATCTGAATCTCTCTTGTTGAGTTAATAGAGTATAAGTTAATCCGTTCTGTTCACATACTAACTTAGCTCTAGAATCAATGTTTAATCCAGTACCTGCTATCTTACCAAGATCTGCACCTACTTTCCATCTAAATTCTAACTCACCGGTTGCAGCAAATCCTCTAGTTGCATCGTGACCAGTTAGCCTTGATAAACCATAGATAGATTCTGGTTGTTGGGCAGTGTAAATGTTTTGCTCTACTACTGCATCTTCAATATAGAACATGATTAACTCCCCTAGCTCAGACATTACATTTACAATCTGTGCAAATGGCGAAGCCTCAGTAAACAGAGTGTTGGCTCTCTTGTAAACCCTAGAGATATATGTACGAGAATCCGACTTGATTTGATCTGCGGTTGCTCTTAGTGTACTTAAAAATTTTAATTCTGCCATTATCTATTTATCTTAAATTTACTTGGATTTGATACTCGTTATTAACGGTGATGTCAACATAACAAACATCTCTCACTTCACCTTTAAAAAACTTAACGTCCACTTTAGTTTTGTATTTAGCAGCAAGAGGCACATAGTTAAACAATTGACTTTCAATTTCATTTCTGATTTGAAATTCATTCTGGTTTAAACCATATACCATATCTTCTAAATTACATCCAAAACCAGGTGAACCTAATACATCTTGTTTTCTTGTAAACAACGTAGTTTCAATTTGAGCTAATAGTTGCTCAATCTCTCCGTTATTTTGTATTATACCAGTTTCGTAATTCGGGTCGCCAATATATTTAATGTAAAAATCCATCTATATATGTATTCGGCTTAATTTACGAGTGCATCATCCAATCAACGCCTTCGTCGCCTTTAATTTCCTCAATAATCGACTCTAATTCGGTGTCGCCCATGTCTTTTATTGCGTCATAGTCAAATTCTACATTACCTGGTAATGCAAACTTGAAGATACCTAATTTGGCACCCAAGGACTGCTTAATCTTAGCAGAACAATATCTAAAGAAAATCTCATCTTCGTATAAAGCACAATCTGGTAGTGTCTCATATACATGTAGAATCACATCGTCTTTCGGTGTATCACCTAATATCTTTAATTCACCAGTCAATCTAGAGTAGTTGTAAGAGATAGGGTTCTCTAAAATTTGTCTAGATAAATCAGCCATCGACTGGTTGAGTACATAGTATTGTAGTTCTTCTGCAGCATCAGCAGCTCCAGCACCTTCATACATGCCTCTAAATAACATTTTCTCTAAAGCGAAGTCTCCACCACTCTGGAATCTAACATCTAATCCACCGCCGGTAGAATTAAAACCAGATCCAGTATCGAAAACTCCAAATACTGAGAATACAGATCCAGAACCATCGGCTGATGCGTTAGGTAGATTTAGAGATCTGTGGTTTTTAAAATATGTTGAATCAAACACAGCTTTAGGGATATGATAATAGTTCTCTCTAACAGAATCTTCATAATTCTTATAGAACCATTTCTTAGCCCTTTTGACTATGTTCATTATTTCTCTTTGTGGTAGGTTAACAGGAACCATACAAGCACCAGTCAGGTCATCTCCTAATTCCTGTAAAAAGGCATTTAGACAGTTCTGACCGAAATCTCTTTCGGTGCTTAAGTTATTCGCGTTACCTGATCTTATTTCACTCATCTTAACTATTTATTTTTGTGCTTACCACTATTTCGGTATCATCAAATCTAGCGTACGGACCAACGCCGCCTTCTCTAAAGATACCTCCGATCATTTTACCTTTGAAAATACCGTCTTTTCCAAAAACGTAACAATTCGTTAAGGTACAACTACCATGAACGTAACTAGACTCTACTTTAGAATCTTTAACTTCACATCCTTGATAGAATTGTGATCTTAAAACTTGAGCACCTTCAACCTTGCCTCCGTAAATACCAGAGTTTTCAATGTTGCCGGATAACTCACAGTTTACAAACTCGAAGTCGTTTAACAAGTACGCTGTTTTAAAAATACCATCTTTAACTTGGACTTTACTATAGTCTGAGTCGTAGTTGATAATACCAGCTTCCATCGATCCATTGGCTAGTAATTCTAACACTTTATGTTTAAATCTATTCCACTGTACACCGATAACCTGTTCGTTGTCTGTCAAGTCTACTAATATATTTATCTTCTTCCAATATTTATTTACTGCTTTATGGTCTTTTAGCATTTCCATTAGAGGTCTATTCTTCTCTAAGATACGCTTTAATTCAATTTTATTAGCATCAGTAAAACTAGGGTTAAAGCAAGATTTAAACACTGACATGATAAATCCTTCAGCTAAATGTAGAATGTCGTCAGTTCTTTTTTGATAATCTGCTCCACCTAAATATCTAAACTCTAAATAATTCTTTTGTGCCTTTTCAAAGTTAATACCATAATACTTTGTGTTGGCAAACGTAAAGTTATCTGAAGAAATTAAATCACCATTATAGTAAAAAGACTCATGCTTAGGCATAACCCATTTGATGGATTTTGCATAAGTAGAATCTTTTCTATTAGGGAAGTATTTGTAAATTCTTTCTTCATCGAATTCCAAGATAAACTTTAAAATATTCATCTTAGAAATCATTTGCTTATCACGCAAATAGTCCGCGTTAAAAGACATATTAAGGTGGATTGATGCTCGGTCATTTGTATAACCATTCTTATCAATCCATCTTAACATTTTCTGAATTACAATTCTAGCATTACGATATGGAAGAGCGCCAGTAACTAATTCAATTAGTCCAGCACCACCTGACATGTCAGGTTCCATTTTAAACACTTCTGCACTTGGTTGGAAATCAGAATGCGCTTTATCTTCTAGTCTAATCTTTCTTCCTAGAAGTTCAGATAGCTGCTTCTGAGTTTCTTCAAGCTCTAAGTTAGAGTAGAATTCAAATTCCACGCCTATTTGGCTGGCGTTAAGAACTTGTTGTGTACTTGAAGTACTGTTTAATTTTTGCATGTTAAGAGTATGATATTACTTTTCAATATATATCAAACTCCCGTTGGATAGTTATTAAGGTAACTTAAGAAACACCTTCATTGCAGATTCATCAATTCTAGTAATCTGAACATCTAAAGAATCTCCTATACCATAGTTACCTATTGTGTTTTCAGGTAACTCACTAACATGTAGTAAACCAGTTACGCCTTCTTCGATATTCACAAAGATACCGTAATCTTTTTTGGTTTTTACTGTTGCTGCCACTACAGATGGAATTTGATACCTGCTACCTATATTAATCCAAGGGTTAACAGTAGATCCTTCCTTTTGAGTCAATGTAATTTTAGTGTTGCTAATAATATCTTTCACAAAGAATTCAATTTTATCACCTGGCTTAATTTCTCTAGCCTTAAACTTAGTTAAAGTTTCTTCGTTTAATTCATTGTTGTGAATCATACCAGTTAAACATTTATCAAATTCTACGAATACACCATATTTAGCAGTTCCAGTTACTGTACCTGTTTTTGGCTCTCCTATTGAATTCTTAAGTTCAGTGATTGCTCCTGGAATTAGGGCTTGTAGATATTTTCTATGTGAAACAACGATTGTACCTCTATCCGCCGAGAAGCTGACAGGAACAACATAAATCTCTTCTCCGATGATTGAACTAAAGTCAGATAATTTGTTAATACCTGCAAGTGAACCTGGCATAAAGCAATCCACTCCTTGTACAGTTACAATGTAACCACCATTCTCAATCATATTCTTCACTTGACCAATCCAAGCAGTGTTACCTTCTTCGATACCTGCTCTAAGGTCCATGAATGTTTTATGTTTTACACCTCCGGTAATAGTTCCGTTTAGGCCTCCTTTAGTTTGAGTGATTAATACAGCAGTTTCTTCACCTGGTAAAAGTGCTCTAACTTCTGCACTCTCTTTATTGGCATTAACGTAAACCAACTCTCTGTAGCCCACATCAACTGTAATGTAATTCTCTGTAACTCCCCAAATTTTACCAGTGTGAATCTCGCCTTCTAGTAGTTGAGGTTTAATTTCTGGGCTATGCTCAGAAAGAATATCATACATCTCTTGCGCATAAGGTTCACGTGAGTAGACCTTATCGTTGTTTTGAGTCTTTACATGTGGATTTGGTTTTCTAGTGTGAGAAGGACATGTAGACTCGTAAGCGTCCCATAAGAATTCTCCGTTCTCATCATAGAATTCTGAGAAGTCATTTCCATCGTTTTTGACTTCTTCTTTTTCAGTAAATTGTTGTGTTGGATTTTGAACTGTCTCGACCAGTTCTACGGTAGTTGCCTCTTTGGCTGCAGTACTAATTCTGCGTCTTTTTTTGTCTGACATTTATTTTTTATTTAAAGGTAATAACATATTATATATCTACGCAAATATACGTTTTATCCATGCATATTTCTTTCTAGAATTTAAGTAGCTCAAGTTGTCATCGTTATCAAAAGCCTCTCTTTCAAAAGAGATATTGTAATATGCTTTTTGAAATGAGAAATAGATAGGCACCTTGATAAGCCATTCAGTTACATACCAAATATAGAATGGTAAGACTAACATCTCTTCTTGTTGTTTGATATGAATTGACTCATGGTTAATTATTCTTGCAGCTCTCTTCTTCCAATAAGAAGTTGAGTTATACCTTTCTCTTAAGATTACCCATGGCCAAAGAGTGATACCTCCAATCTTCATAAACCAACTTAATCGATCTAACAACTTGTCGTTATACTTAATGATAGGCGTTTTCATATAGTTTATATATCTAGGCAAAAAACTTTGCCATTTTATGCAAAATAGTTGCCTCAAAATTTTTTTATGTCAGAAAAAATTCGTATATTAGTACTGTAATTAAACGGTTAAACAAATGGCTTACATTAAAGAACACAACGGAATTAACGACCAACCGGTTTTCTCTATCGAACAGAACATTGGTGGTAAAATGCACAAATTTCACACTAACAACTACGGCCTGGACTGGAACACTACAACTTACAAGTTCCGTACAGTTTCTAAATGTCGTGCTGGTTTCATGACTATTTCAGATCACGAGACTACTCTCGAGCGCGTGGTTACTGGTTGGAAAAAGAATGCTCTTCAAACAATTGAAGTTCAGTTGCCTGGATCCGAATACTACTTGACTGTCTTGGCTCTTAAAGGTAACAAATTCGTTCTCGCCGAGAACACGATCTTGGAAAACATCAAGATTGGAACAATCCACTCTTCTTTCCCGAAGATGGCTGACCACGGACACTGGCGCGTTATCGGATCTAAGACTTGGGCCGATAAAGCTTACAAGCTCGAAGACTCTTACAAAAACATGCAAATCGAAATCATCGCATAATGAATAACTTTAATCAACTCTGTGTCTGGCCAGGGACTCTCATGCCAGAAGGAACTCAAGAAGAAGCCATCACTAAATTTGAAAACTTCTTTACTGAAAAGCTCGGTGTCACAATTAAGTTTGCTGACCAATGTAAAACTCTGCCGGGTATGGGTGGTGAAGGTGGTCGCAACGACGTCTTCTTCTACATCTCCGACGAAGACGCAATGAAGTTCGCAATCCCCCGCATGCAACTCGGCATCCGCTGGTGGGAAGATGTTCTTGGCAACGGCCATGGTAAGATCTACCCTAAAGAAATTTTGAACAAATACCCTAAAACTTGGTAATATGGAACAATTTAACTATAAGAAAATCGAATGTAACGGTATTGGTGGCTACGGCTACCAAGCTGTCTTCAAACACAAAGATCAAATCCAAGCAATCTGTCAAGAGGTTCGAGATCTACTCGGCGATAAACTCTGGGACAAGATGATTAAGCAGGCTTCTGAAGTCGATACTTACACAGACTATTACGCGGGACCTCGTTACAATGATGTCAGCTCAAATGCAACTCGTCTGGTAACTGGAATTGCAAAACATGTATCTACTTACCTTAAGGAAGACCACCTCATTGAGATGCACGTAGGGGCCATTCTGAACAACCTAACTATTGACGAAAAGGTTTATATGGTTCTCGATGCTCTGCGCGACTGTGCGTCTGCAGACCATTGGTACACTTTCGAGAAAGACTGGGGTTAAAATACAATCGGCACGAAACCAACCATCGGCACTGGGCCGACAGGAGTTGGAATACCACCAAGATAAAGCAGCTTAAATTCTAGCAGGTGTAGAGCATACGCGCCTGCTACTGCTGTGCTTACTGCCATTGCAGGCGGTTGAGTTGCCGGCAATTTACTAAAAGACTTACCTGTATTCCACGCTCTTCTTAAGTTGTTAGCTAGTCGATTTGCACTTCCGTAGTAAATAGGAATGTAAATACCTGTTAGGGGTGGTGAAATCAGAGCTGGCGGAGCAGAAGGAGTTGGACCGAACGGTTTAACAATACATGCGTACCAGTAGGCGATCGTCACTCTAGCCATCATCATATAAGGATCGCCAGAAAAACCTTCGTAGCCAGGCCTCCATGGGTGATCGACTGCTGCCATCTCTTCCTCACACTTCTCTGCATTCTTAACCGCACATAGGGCTCTATGATATTCAAACTTGAATAAAGTACCCTCTGGCATAGGGTTAATCTTTAAGAACTCTGCAGTCATATCATCCGACTGGGCTGCTGCTCTTAATTTATTCTCAGGACATTTAATCCAATGCTTTTTCCACTCATCATTCTCATATTTAGACTTAACCCAATTTTTTGTTTTGTCATATTCAATACGATCTTTCTGAAACAGAGCCTTTTCATTATTAGAAACATACGGTACATCCGAAGTTCCTTGACCAAAACCTATCTTATCTCTCATTCCAGGATACCATGTAAATGTGGCAACCACATTTGAAGTTAAAATCTTTGGTCTTTGGCTATCCTCTTCAAAGTCATAGGCCACTTGAATTTTGTATGGATTGATAGGGCAGATCTCTGGAATAATCTCTTTTTCGTCTTTATTCTTAATTGTTGGGAATGCTAGAGGTTGAGTAGCAGGTCTTCTAATTCTTTTCTTTAGAGCAGAGTTAGTGCCGGTCTGTGAACCATCAATAGGCTGTTTAGGGTGTGCAGCTAAAATACCAGCTTTACACATAGCAGATACATTATTTGCTAATAACTCATAGTCGTATCCAGCATCTTCAATATCTTCTTTACACTGAGAGTTTAGATTTTGAAATTGACCTGTATAGTTTTCGTTACCTAAGTGGCATACCCATACAAAATAGTCCCATCTTGAATTACCACTGTTCATAAACTCATAGCCTAATAGAATTCTGTTAGCAAAGATAATCTCTAGCTCTTGTTGAGTTTCTTTACCAGTTAGACATGGGAATTGATAGAACTTAAACTTATGTAGATTATATTCATCTCTAGCGTCTTCGACAAACTGATTAAAAGCCTTTCTGTTTTCTTCTTCTAGTTTAGCCAAAGCCTCTTCGTCAGGTACTTCAACATCCGGGCAGAAATCAGCGTAAGCAGGGTGTGACTCTTTACCCATTTGAATCAGATTACCTTCTTCATCATATTGGTCTTGTAGTGGAATATCACCTTCCATTAACAGTCTCTCGAAAGCCCAACCATAGCCATTCTTTAACAGAGCCTCCGCAGCTCCATTGTTAGTGTGAAATTCAGCGACATGTGTCTGTGCTTTACCACTACCCTTTACTGCTTCAATATACCTCTCTGCAACTCTAACACCAAAGTCATATCTACCGGATTTAGCAGCCGGATTTGCTGAGTTTACAAATGTTGCTGGATTGGTTTGAAGTGCAGCATTAGCTGGATTACCAATTGGTGGTGGAGGAGCCGAAAGACTAATTTCACTTGGAACTATATCACCGCCCTCTTTTGTTAGAAGTCTACCCTGTATATGAGCCGGCCCTACCTGAGGTTTAGGCATACCTATCATACTACCAAACCCGCCAGGTTTAGTGAACTCTTGCTGAGCTGCGCCATTTTGAATGTCTCCAGCCAGATTAGTAATAAATTGAGGCCACATTGCAGGCATAGCTTACTTGTTTCTTTGTTGATAGTTAATATGAGACTGAGATAATTGAATTACAGTTGAAGGTGTAGGTGGCATCGGCGGACCTGATGGACCAACACCGGTTGGATGGATATGTTGAGAATAATCATCTAATAACTTCTGTAACCAGTCTTGTAGAGACTGACCTCTCACTGCTGGTTCAGTTTCATCTGCACCAGGTTCACCAGTATTAGATACAAATATATCTCCACAGTCTAAGAATACTTTCTCGCCAGTTGAAATCTTAATGAAGCCCTCTTCATCAATTTGAAGCATAGGCCTCTCTTTCTTACCTTCGCCTCTTGTAATTACTAGGCCATCCTCTGGTGAGTGGTAAATTCTTAGATTACGTTCTGCGTCGTATACTAAAGAGATTACATCATGTGGTTTATCAGAAGCTTCTAGAATATCTTTCTTTAGGTCATCGTTTTGGTCTACTTGAAACCAATACTCTGGATGATAGATGTTACCATTGTCAAATCTTACTGCAACAATATCACCAACTCTTGGTACAGCGTGTGCACCAACCTGATCTCTGTTCATTGGCGTTGCCCATGGGATCTGGTCGTCTGGTAATTTATCAAACTTACCGAATACTTTTACGCGAACTCTACCTTGAAGCAGTGGGTCCTCGTTAATAACTACCTCACCTAACCAATGTGTTTCTCGTAAATTGTCTCTGTACAATTCATTATTATTCATGGACATTCTCTTTTAAGCTACCATCAGGTGACGAGTCAACCGTGGTAGGGTGTATATTTTCTTTACCTAAGAAATCTGAATCCGGAGCAATATTATCATGAGCACTACCCAAGTTTAATCCATCCGGAGAAGAATCAATAGGATTGTCACCAAGATTACCTAATGGTGAGTCACCACCAAATAGATTTGCAATACCATTTAAACTACCTTGCGCTAACGCTGAGTTAATGTCATTTGATATATTGTCAATACCATGTACATTACCTATCAATAGAGCTTGTGTTACTCTATTTAGTTGACCTGTTAGGGCAGTATTTATGATACCAGGTTGATCTGGGTTTTGGAATGAATTCTTAATGTCAGCAACATTTCTCTCAACACCCTCTTTAATACCCTCTAATGTAGACTCTACTTTACCTAGGGTCTTACCTCTAATAGCATCAATATACTTATTGCCTAATCCACCTGATTTCTTAGCGTCATTGTTAGCTGGATCTGTGGGGTTGTTTTGATCTTCGGCTGCTCTTTCAACAGCAGACTTCTCTTTGTTACTTTGTTCTTTAAATAGATTATCTCCTAGTTTCTGATCTACCTGTCTACATGTTCCCCAATGTATTTTAATTGACGGCTGCTTTCTTTCTGGATTTTTAGACATATCAGCAAAATAGTCAGCGATAGAATCAATATCAAATTCACAGTGTGTAAATCTTAATCTAATGAAAGGAGTGGCATCTGCCGATGTAAAATCTTTAGATACTAAACCTTCATGTAACGGACTAACAGAACCACCTCCACTGTTGCTCGCGTTTAACTGTGAATCAGGAGTATCATTAATACCTAAGTTTCTAGCATCTGTATCTTTTTGAAATACTCTAACCTCAGATACAATAACATCTAGAGAGAATTCTCTTAAGTTTCTAGGTACAACTTCTACATATCTTTCAAAATCAAAACAAGATCTTTTGTATAGATCCATTAAGCCGATTGCTGTCAACTCAACGTTCTCATCTAAACATGTGATTTCTAGTGTATTTTCTTCAGCACCTCTCCAAGGCTCTAACATACCTTTATGTGCCAAGGCTGTCTCTAGACCCTTTAGTCCATTCCAGAACCAAGGCATCTCTAGGTTAACCTTTCTTAGAACTCTAACAAAATTCTTTAGGTTATCAGCGTATGCGTTACCTACATCATCTCTTACAACAGATCTTAGATACTTCTCAGCCGTACCATCAAGTAGGGGAGAGTGGCCAACATCATGGTGGTCATGATAGTGGAATAACAATACGAAACTTAGAAAGGTAGGGTCTTCGTTAATTGTACGAAGTCTAGCACCTTTTCTAAACTCATTCCTATTTTTAAAATCTAAATCTGCCATAGATTATCTATCTAAATTTTTTATGCTAGGTTTCTAGACCTGCTAGGCCATTCTCTTCTGATTAGGGTAAAGTCTGTGCTCATACCTTCAGAATCAAATCTATAGTTAATGTTTTCTACTACGTAAAAGCCAGAGATAAACTTATCCATCATTTGAGTCATTTCACCTGGATCGGTTTCAGGCTTACCAGCTTGAAATGGTCTTTCAGTCAAACCAGCCTCTTCTCTAAAACCATCGGCAATCTGTTCAGCCTCTATCTTTACACCATCATAATGATACATTATTACTGGAATTTTACAGTATTTGTAGATCGATGGGTTGAATCCATCTACCGTACATTTTAATTTCATCTTCTCAATCTCCATTTGATTTTGCCTTCTGTGCAATTTGGTAAATTGAGCATTCTTATGAGTATTACCTAGGCCATCATCACCAGCATTCTGTCTACCCATATATTTGTATTTGACTTGATTTTTGTATCTCTCGTCCTTTCTATTACCTCTTAATGGTTCTTCTAGTTCTGTTAATTCTTCAGTAGCTAGCGGTTCGATTGTAAACTCTTGGAATCTCTCACCCTTCTCAGAATTATTGTCATATATCTGTACGTTTCTAGTCTGACCGTTTGCTAAACTGATTTTACTAGAGTTATTAATAATCTCATAAGTCATAATGTGACAACTGAAACCCTTTAAGTCATTATGATTAGTTAGAATCATAGGCACCTCTATGTTATCAGAGTCTGTATCATCTTCCGCTGTAGATTTAACAGCTTCTGACTGAGCAAATGAAGTTAATGCTTTTGTTACTTCATCTAGTTTAGGGTTTTTAGAATTAAATACTTTATTGACATCTACAAAGTTTAAGTAGTAGTATTGGTCAATGTGCCACTTTGCAAAACCATCATCTGAAATATAGGAATCTTCTACAATAGATTTAATGAAATCCATATATGTCTCATAAGCTTGAATTCTAGCCTGATTATCGTCTGTAGCATCAACGTTAGTCGCAAGACCGATTTGTAAATCTCTAACCAATTTTTCTAAATGATTTAAAGAAGTATCTGAATCTAATACTTGGCAGTCTTCTCCGTACAATTTAGGTATCTTAGCCATACCATCTAGAGTAATCATACTACCACCAATACCTTCTGGAGAATCCACACCACTATCTACCTCTAAAATATCAAAATCCATGTGGACTGACTTAAATGTTTCTTGGTGTTTTGAATTTAGTAAGATTGTAAAGAAGTCTCCGTCTCTAGGCATTGAGTCTACTTTAAATGCACCAGTATCTTGGAACGTAACTTGACATTTAGGTATCACACCATTTAGATCGATCTCAAAGCTAATTAGGTTGTTACCTTTAATCTGCACACCGTTACATAAAATGAAGGGCTCAAACGCGCCAATCAGTTTAGTCTGCTTATCAGCACTACCCTGATCTTCACCTAAAGCTTCCATTTTAATTTCGGTAGGCAAGATAGCCGGTTCTACTACCGCTAATATATGATTATCTAATTCCATTCTTTAATCTTAGTTACAAGGAGCGCCGTCGTTTGCAACTCCGTCTGCGTTTCCAGTACCTTGTGGTGCATCACCCTTATCAGCATTAGTTCCAAAATCATCTGCTTTAGTACCATCACCTCCAGCACCTTGGCCAGATGTAGGGTTACCGCCGTTAGTTAGTAGATTATCTAACTGAGTTTCAGTTAAACCTCTACCACCACCTGAGCCTGAGCCTGAGCCAGATGAAGTAACTTGTACGTCAACAACCTGTTGACCATCATCAACACCAGCTCCAGTTGAACTGAAGTCTTCCATGATTTGGGTTACAACCGGATCGTTAACTTCTGCATTTTGAGCCTGTGCACCAAAAGTAACTAGACCTTTGTCGAACTTATAGTTTTTCTTTCCTAGAGGTATTACGTTAGGAGGTAGCAATACGTCTTTATTATATTTCTTCTTTAGAGCATCTATCCTTCTATCATCTTTCTTAGGCAGTCTCTTATCCTGTAAGAATTGATTTTTAATAGGATTATCCTCTGTTATACCCGGTCTTTCTAGCTTATGAAATGCAATACCTGATGGCGGGATTAAAATAACATCACCTACATTCAGCGAGAAAGGATCTGAGATACCGTTAAACTTTAAGATAAGATCAGTTTTAGTCTGGTCACCATAGTACTCGATTGCAATCAAATCCGGTCTACATACATCATCCTCTCTAACCATGTGTTCAATTACACCTCGTTGACCATCTCTTCTATTGAAAATCATGGTAGGCTGAGTCATAACCATTTTGACTGCGTCCTTAGTTTTATTTATGAGCGATCTAAAATTCATATTACGATGCTGCAGAATCAGATTGTCTTAGTGCTCTATCACCAGTAAATCTCTTTCTGTCTTTATTTCCATATTGAGATACATCTACGACATCATCAAGTGATTTACCTTCAACTTCTGGCTGTAGGTACATTCTACCTCTACCTGCGTTAAACATAGATTCGATCTCAGCTTTATCTCTAGGTCTACCTGGTTTTAATTCCACTGTCATTTTTAATTTAGACGGGAAGCCTTCAAAACCAAGAGGTCCTTCAAAAGAGAATTTAGCATTTTCTAAACATAGGTTACCACAAACCATCATTGGGTTCATTGGATTACCTACCGTTAAGTGCCATTGACCTGTTGGGTCACCTGTCAAGAATGCTTTAATAATATCACCACCAGACGGAGAACCTAAGTGCTTCATTAGAGAACCACCGATTAGGTTATCTAAAATCTTAGAGTCACCTAGAGCATTAATACCTTTACCGTTTAAAAGACCATCAGCAGCTTTACCTAAATCAGCAAAACCTGCACCAATAGATGATTTTAATTGAGTGGCAACAGAGCCTAAGTAACCTGCATAGTCACCGTTCTTTAATTTTTCAAAATCACCAAATGGTTTACCTGTTGAACCATTCGATCCTGTATATCTAGCAGCACCACCCCAGAAAGGAGCGTTGTTGTATGTAATAGCTAATAGGTTAGAGATAACATCCATAAATACTACTTTAGGTGATGTGTTATCAAATCCTCTTAAGTCATAGTAAAAGTTAAGTGAAAACGCGCTGTCAAATTTTAAACCTTTATCATCTCTAGCTATAACAGATTTAATCGCGTTGTAAGGACCGTATACAAAGTTAGCGTATGTGTCACCTAGTGGGTCAAAGCTACTATTAGTATGAATTCTATCTGCCTGTGCAGCCGAGTAACCGTTAATACCTGCTTCAACTCCTTTTGCAATAGGATTGCTTTCTAATAGAGAACCAATAGTACCTCTTCTTTTACCTTGGTCACCTACTGACGCTTCTTGTACTTTAGACTCAATTTCAGTCCAACCAAAACCAGTACCAAAGCCAAGTATATCAGCCATGTTATTTTCTAGTTTTGGAGATAACCAAGTAATTGCTCTAGCTAAATCAGGTTCTGACTGATCGAATTCAACACCATTCTTATCTACACCTTTTACATTCATAATATCATCTCCGATAGGGAATGCAAATCTTCTTAGTGTAATTAGGTATTCATTTGAGATTTGACCATAGTGTTCTGCCTGAATAAAATCTCTATATGAATATGTAAAACCTAAACCACCGTTTTTCTGTGAGAAATCTACAATACGTTTAGCAGTAGGATTAAGTACATTATCCTTATCCGAGTGCATTACTGTTTTATTGTAATCCTCATATCTAGGATCTGAATAGGTTGTACCACCAGAATAGTTTCTGTAGTTTAATAATGTCCAAGCATTAGATTTAGATCTAACAGAGTTTACACCAGTAATAGTTTTTTCTGGGTCAGCTATCTCATAAGATCTACTACCTAAGGATGTGCTACCATAAATAGATGCGGAATCAATATCTTGTCCAGCGGTTGAAGTAGTATCTAGAGTAGTATTACCGTCAATAACTACATCTTTACCCTCTTCTACATCATGGCCAAGTGGTGCATTCTCTGTATTGTTTTGTGCATCTTGGTTATTATTAGCAGGTCGATATGGCGTACCATCAGCATTTAGCTTTTTAGTGCTAAGTTTCTTATCACCTGTATCTGGATCTTCATAAAAATACTTAGTAGGAGGTCCAGGTACTACACTTTGTAAAACGTAATTTGGCATTAAACACTATTTGTTTTTATTATATATCTGACTATGTATCAGGATATTATGTTTTAGACCCACTCTCCGCGGTCTAATTCATCATGATTAGGTCTATATAGTATAGTATCTGCCCAATCTTTGCTCTTAGGGTATCTATCTCCCAAAAACTTTTCTAGTGCTTTAACGTATTCACCTTTACTCTGAAATTTGTATTGACCTGTATATTGAGTACGACTTGTGAGCTCATAGAGTTCCTTTAGAGCCACTTCTGTCTGAAAGTCTTGTATCTTATTGAATAGTTCTACCTGCTCGCCCCTGGTCTTCACACAAAAAACTGAATCGACTGTAATCAAGTACTGTTTCCACTTCTCACCGTCAAATACTCTTTCTTCTAGCTCTTTAACAGTCTTGTATTCTTGTCTCTTTAAGTTGATGCGAGTCTCTTTGCCCTCGAAGTCTCTGATGAATCTGCCACCAAATAGATTTGCTTTTAAAAAGACTATATTGTCATAGAACTTTTTAATACGCAGTTGATACCTAGGATTTACATCGTCAAACTTGACATCGTAAATTAGGCCTCGTATAGGAATAAGTACATTAGGGTTTTGTGTAGTCGAGATTAGAGCTTGTACATATTCACCTTTAGTAAATATCTTATGCTTAATCATGGTCTATAAATCTAACATTATCGAACTTGCTGAGCACTCCTCTTTTTGGGTAGTCGCATCTGTTGATAATAATCAGATCTATATCGAACGGATCCACAGTCATATCTGCGATAAACTGCTTAAAATTTAATACAGCAGGACTATCTAAGTTTTTAAACATGTAGAGTAGTTTAGCCTCTTTGTCTTCTGAATCTATTTTATCGTTGATTAGTTTTTGAATCAACTTTCTAATATAGAGTGAGACAATAATATCTGACGGTTCCTTGCTAAAAGGATCTGACTTGACTAGTCTATTTACAATATCGAAATAGGATATAGTCAAATCATAATCACCAGACTTTGCTAATTTTTCAAACTCAGTTCTAGTTTTACACCAAACACCTTCTATTTTTAGTGTCATTTCTTTAGTAAAGATTTCAATCTCTTAAGTTTTGTCTCAAGAGATTGAATCTCGGTTTTTAATTCAATTTGATTAGGGGCATACTGTGCTCCCCACTCAGTTTTAATTACAACTTTGTTACTATCCATCTCGGATCCAGTTGTCATACCAAGATCTAGGACCAGGTCTTTAAGGAATTTAATTTGATTAGCTCTTTCAGCTACACCATCAAATTCATAGACAACTCTAGAGGTATATTCTTCACCTCCACCATTTACGTTGTCGTCGATCAAAAATTTGACTAGCCCGTTATCTGCGGGTTCGATTTGGATTGTAATCATTAGTTCAATTATTTGTTTCTAGCCGCAAGAGAGGCTCTGGCTTCTTTGTTTAATTGCTTAGCCTTCTTTCTATTAGCACGGTAGTTTTCTTTATCTTTAATAACACCAAGAGCCCAAGCCTCTTCTAGCTTGTTAATCTCTTCAGTGTTATAGCCTTGTTTTTTCCAAGAGTCTTTCAAACCAGGTATGTATTCACCCTCTTCATTCGTATAACCCTCTAACTTTCTTTCTAGTGCAGTATGTTGTTGCTTCTCAATAGCATCTAGGTGCTGTTGATGTAACTTTCTACCATTCTCGATGTTAGCCTGTCTAATCTTACTTCTCTCAGAGAAAGGTAGATTAGAGATATACTTTAACACGCCTTGTTGACGCATCATCCATCTTCTCTGTCTCCTAGTAGTTAATATCGGGCCCGGTTGCTGTATTGGTTGTGCTTCCGGATTTTGCGTTTGATTTTCTTCTGCCATTGTAATACTTATTAATAAATTCTTGTGCTTGTGGTTTTAGTTGTTCTTGTATGTTATCTATCTGGCTCATTACGAGAGCTAAAATTTGACCGTTTAGTTCTTCTTTGGTAATATCCATTTGGTCTCTAAATAAGTCATACACATCTTTCGATGGTACATTAAGCTCGAGCGGCATAGAGATTGTGTTCTTAGCACTAATCTTCTTTAACATCTCTAACATTACATTTACTTCTCCAGTTGGCTGAGTAGTTTTAGTTTCTACTACAGGCTCTGGGTCTCTTTGAGGTTCTGTAACTGTAGTTGATAAAAAAGGCTGTGATAGATTAAATGCTTGATCTTCATCTCTAGCCTCTAGTAACATTTCATCCAGTAGAGCAGTTGCACATCGAGTACCGTCTGTAAATGTAGTAAACTGACCTTCAGTTCCTTCTACAGTTACTATATCTCCTGCACGTTCAGTTCTAGCCCAAACATACATTTTTGGTTTAGTTTGTTCTTTAGTTTCTGTTGCCATATTTTTGTTTTTAAAACTAGACTTCATCAAAGTCAAACTCAGTTTGACCAGTCTTTCTATAATTATACTCACGATCTAGAAAAAGTTTAATAAAGTCATGTGACTCGGTTGGACCGCAGATTGCATCTCTCTTTTCAAATAGGTTTTTCCAATAGGCAGTAAAGTCATCTTTACCCCATTGTGCTAGTTGTTCTTTTAATCTGTCTACGTCTGGTAAGTTTAGTTTGTTAAATCCCATAGTTTATTTTTCTGTATTAAAAAAGAATGTTTGAAATAGTCTGCCGTCTTGAATATCCCTTCCGAAATAATCTAATGATGCATGAAATAGATTTCCAGGATAGAGTACTAGTCTATTATAGACATTACCTACTCTATCAATCAAGTCCCACTTAGTCATATCTTGTGAATCCTTGTAAATCTCATTTAGTAGATCTTCGTCTCTTTCACCGTTTGGTAGCATGGGTAGAGAAACTAAGCCAGTGGCTTTGTGTCTAAAAATACCAGTGCCACCTGAAGGTGGAGCATCGGGTGTTAGGTAGCAAACTCCTGCCCAATCATTCCAACCATCAGGGTGAATCCAAGTTCGGTCTCTCTGTGAAGTCCATTGGAATGCACCACAGTAACAGTCTTCACAATTATCATCTGGCCAGATTGGCTCACCGTGAATACCTCTTAAATGTTTTGCAATATGTTCTTTAACAGAATCTGTTAGGAACGATTGTGTTCTTTGTCCAGGATAATTACCTTTCACACCAAAATCTTGCTGTAATGCAAAATCTCTAACCTCATCCGGGTTGTTGTAAAAGTTGTCTATAATAACTAAGCTATATGCCATCAATAAATTGTTTTAAGTCTTTCTTCAAAAGACGGTGGAAAGAATCCCTCTTTATTTATCAGGCTTCTAAAGCACGCGTCCAGAATATAGGTAACTGCCCAATCATCTTTGGATCTGATCGATCGACCAGCTCCCTGCTGAATGGCTATCCCTGTTTTCCAATCATACCAGTCTGGAAATGCTTTCATCTTAGCTTTAACCAATGGGTCGCCTAATGACGGATATGGTACTTTAAAGAAGATCTGAAATCTAGACTTATCATCTTTAAGGTCTAAACCTTCTAACAGAGATGGACCTACAAGTATTTTACCATCAATTTCATTAAAGTTTCTAATCGCGCCACTGCGCTCTTTCGCAGAATCATAGGTAATAAAACTGAACTTATGTTTAGATTTAGCATTGATGTAGTCCATGAACTCATAGGAGCCGGCGTGAATAATTCCACTCTGTCCTTTGTGTTTCTCTAAGATCTTGTCAAGTGTCTCTACTACTTTAGGGAGATTTTGTTCGCGTTCTCTAAAAGAAAGTTTGTGTCTATTGATGAAAACCACGGGGGATTTTTCGTAGGAAAAATTGTTACTCATTCTGATAACTTTCGCATTACCCATCTTAGTATGTTTTGCAAAAGATCTAATATCGCCTAGAGTTGCTGACATAAAGACTTTAAAACCACTCTTCTTCTGTAAGAATTTCTCAATCATTAGTGCTTCTTCTAAACATAAGAATTGAGTTTCTAGTTCAGATCTCTTAATAACGATTGCTTCAGTGCCGAGTTCTTTAATTATGTCATGATAGTCGTCAAATTTACACCATATATCTTTTAATCGATCCATTCGTCCAAAAAAAGTCTGCCATTCTTTGGGGACGTCAGTCTGCTTAAATCTAGTCATTGACTGCTTGAGGGCCGCTTTCTGAACCTTGCGATATACCACGGCAATACCTCTGAACTCGCC
>MDTD01058489.1_pt1 | contig 40182 bp, 31 predicted proteins | sample 811221 | NCBI WGS metagenome assembly MDTD01 (sample SAMN05326646, study PRJNA326480) | marine metagenome | isolation source: seawater | place: Pacific Ocean: South West | collected 2011
CGTCAGATGATTATGCGCTCAAATAATTTAACAACTCGGATTAATTTACAAACATTTCATGATAGAAGTTGCCGTAGGTTCTAAAAGATAATAGGAATTGGATCTTATGGACCAGTATCGAATTATGAGAATGTTAAGAATCATCTCTGAAATCAACGTCAAAATAGTGTTGGTGTCTCTTTTTATTTTTCTTTTTTTTCCATTAAAGGTTGAGGCCAATTTATTGAACGAGGCCGAAAGTTATTTGCAAAAAATGAGAAAGATAACCTTTTTAAAAGATAGAAAGTCCTCTCTTGAAAGGCCAAAGCAATGTGTTTACAAAGAAGATCTAGAGGGGGAGGTAGACGACCATGGAAAAACCTCCCAAAACCTCCTCCTCCAGTTTAAGGAAATGACGGATCTTCTTAAAAAAGAAGAGTGTCGTGAAGCAGGAAAAAGTACCTTTTTAAAAATAGAAAAAGACTTAGAGGAGATGCGAAAAATTCAAGAAAAATTTATGAAAGATAGTAAAATGACCACAGCAAAAAAGGGGTTAACTGATTTTAGTGGTGCAAGGTGGGATCCGGCCTTAGGGAATAAAGTTTTAGAAAATTGGGGGAAACTTACACAAGTTCCTGCTTGTAAGGATCGTTTTAAAGCAAGAAAAGTTCTTGGGTATATGACCAATTTTACAACAAATCTTCTTTTTACAGGTATGCTTGTTCCGGGAAGAATTGGTCAAGTCTCTGCTTATTACAACTTGGCATTAGGCTCAACAATGAAGCTTTTTAGGATGATTTTAGAATCATATACTGATTATGTTGATCCTATTCAAAGAGAGGCCTTTTTAAAAATGAATTGTGCTTTTTTCGAGTACGAAAATATTCTGGATAGGGAGGGCTTTTTTTCTATCCACTCAGCTGAGCAAAAAGAAGAATTATTAAAAATTGAAAAGACTTACCTTCCTAAACTTCAAGGTTATATTGATAAAATAAAAAAACCTATGAATAAACACCAGGAAGAGTTTTTTATCAAAAACTATGGAGAAGTAAATTATTCTATTTTTAGTTTTTTTCAAGATATTAAACCTATCGTAAAAACAAAAGGAAGAGGAAGCCGCTTAAAGCCAAGAATAAAGGGACCTCTTGTAACAAAGATTTGGAATAGTTACGATTATATCGTTCTTAAGAAAAATTGGGAAAAAGCTAAGCTTGATTATGAAATGAAAACGGCTTTTCCTTACTTTATTATTGTGTTTAAAAATAACTTTAAGGGATATACTGATCATAATTCTTTTGTCTCAAAAATGATGAGAGACAATAAAGAGTGGAATAGAGTGCTTGACCTCTATTTTGATGGGCTTACTCCTCTCGTTGAGCATTATGACAGTATGGGAAAAAAGAGCCTGACTAGTTTTCAAAAAACTCGGGAGTATCTCCTTCTTCAAAAGATTACTCGGTATAGAGATGTTTTTTATCACAGAATAAAAGTCCTTAATAACATTGTTAAGGGGGAGCTAGGCTTTCTTGAATATGATGATGGGAGAACGGACAGGTGGCGTATAGTAGATGAGTACAAGACATTTGAAAAAAATATTTTTGGAAAAGAAGGAAAAAAGTTTATTTCTAATATTAATTACACTGCCCAAAAAAGCATTAAAATCATTAAAAAGCAATATAGGATCATAGTGGACCAGTATGAATATAAAAAGGATTTTACTGAGAATCTTTCAAATGAAGATAAAATGAAGGCTTATTGTGCTGATATCAATTATTACATTGATTCTTACGATGACTATAACACCATTGTTCGCCAAGGCCATGACTTTATAAAAATTAACTCCCGGTATTTCGCAAGGAGTGATCATAAGAAAAAATGGACTCGATATTTTCAAAGAAAGGCCTGGCAGGAAAGGTACCTTCACAAAAATTATTTTAGTCTTTTAAAGGCTGAAGAATTAAGGAAAGAGGTTCAAAAATGGAAAGAAGAAAATAAGGACAAAGTAGAAGATTTTCCAGAGGCCCTCATGAAAAAATTAAAAGAAAAGAAAAATATTTTTAGTAAGAGGACGCTTGGTCGCCATATCCTCAACCGAGAAATCCATAGCATTAACCTAAAGGATATTATTGAAATCAAAGAGAAGCATTGCAAACAGTCCACAGTCCAGTAAATTCAACACAAACCCTCAATGTGAACGAGTGAGAAGATGCGGTTTACTGGACTTAATTCCTTTTAAGTCGTATTGTCCTTAAAATTAGAAACATATTTAATGGAATCTTTATGGGCGTCGCGGCAAGGTTTTTAGTTCTTTTTACAAGCTTTTTTTTCTTAATAAAGGCATGGTCTTTGCCTCCGATTATCGCGATAGGGGACCTCCATGGCGATTATGAAGGGACTCTTACTCTTTTAAAAAAAGCAGAAATCATAGATGAAAAGTTAAACTGGATAGGCGGAAATAAAATTTTAGTCCAGCTCGGAGATCAGATAGACCGCGGTGCTGGGGATAAGCAAATTCTTGATCTCTTTGAGTATTTAAAGGAAGAAGCGCCTAGATTTGGTGGCGAGGTTTATCCATTAATAGGCAATCATGAGGCCATGAATGTTTACGGCAACTTTAAATACGTCTTTCCAGAAAAGGCCTTTTATGACTTTGAAAATTTTTTTAGTAGTGCACCTAAAAACTATGTCGAAAAATACAAGCATTATAAGAGGGGACGGCTTCATGCCTTTTTTCCTGGAGGAGATTATGCAAAAATGCTTTCTAAGAGGAAGGCCATTTTGAAATTGGGTCCCTATGTTTTTGTTCATGGTGGAGTCCTCCCAAAGTATGCTCGGTTAGGTATAGAAAATTTAAATAGAGAAGCATCACAATGGATGGAGGGTAAAAGGGAAAGGCCTCATTGGATCACCGACTCCAATGGGCCTTTATGGGTGAGGTATTTTTCAAAAAAGACCACTACCTCACACTGTGACATGCTAAAAGAGTCCCTTAAGATTTTAGGTGCAAAAAAAATGTTTGTGGCCCACTCAGTTCAGGAGAATGGTATTAACACTGCATGTGAGGGAAGGGTTGTGAGAACTGATACAGGCATCTCTTCTTATTATGGTGGGAAAAAGGAAGCTGTTCTTATTGAAAAAGGAAAGCTTTATCGCATTAACTAAAAATCGATAGTAGTTTTTTTAATATTATCCTTTTTTTGCCCGTAATGCTTCCTTTATGATTATCAAATGGTATTTTAGTGTATTTTTCACTTATTTATTTTTAAAATAACACTGGAGTTTGTGCCACCAAAGCCAAAAGAATTTTTTAGGATGTAGCGGACGTTACACTCTTTGACTTCTAGGCAATGATTTATTTGAGAATTGCCATCTATGTTTGTAAGGTTGAGGGTCGGGATGATCATGCCTCTTTTGGCCGATTCAATCATTGCGATCATTTCATTGACGCCTGAAGCTCCAATAGTGTGTCCAAAGTAGGATTTCAAAGCTGTGACGGGTGGTGTTTTTTCTCCAAAAACCTTAGATATCGCTTTTGATTCGTAGATGTCCCCTTTTTTAGTACCAGGAGAGTGAGAACCAATCCAGTCGATGTCAGAAGGGTTTAAATTTGCCATTTTAAGAGCACTTTCCATTGCTCTTATAGGCGCTTCAGCCGAAGGTTCCATTGCAAGGTTATGAAATGAGTCAGAGGTGCTTGAGAAGCCTACGATTTCTGCCTGTATATTAGCGCCTCTTTTGAGGGCATTTTCTCTTTCTTCCAAGAATATAATTCCTGCTCCTTCAGCAGAAACTGTTCCATTTCTATCGCTTGAAAATGGTTTACATCCATTTTCAGAGCTGCTATCTGCTAAGGCCAGTTTTGAAAAACCAAGGTGCCACACATCTTCAAGGGGAGCATCAACCCCTCCTGTAATCATCATATCGTGAAAACCACCGGCAATTTCGAGGTAAGATTGCTTGATAGCGATGAGTGAAGAACTGCAGGCACTTGATGCCGAAGTTGAGATTCCTTTGGTCCCTAACTTTATTGAAATTTGAGCTGGTGCTGAGTTGGGGATCATTGAGGCCAAGTGATGGTAACTTACTTTAGAGTAGTCTTTGTTTAAAAAAAACTTTGAAGCCTCTGACATTTTTCCTAATCCAAAAAGACCAACACCTATATTAACGCCTATTCTGAAAGGGTCATAACCAAACATTTCTGATTCAAAAAACCTTTCTTCTTGTGCTAAGTCGAGTGTCGCAGACACAGCAAACTTTGCCATATCATCAAGGTAATCAAATTCTTTAGAGGAAAAGTAGTCACTTTGTATCTTTGCTCGGTCTACTTCACCTGAAAAACTTGTTTGTCTTGGTGCGGTCGTTTTATATTTTTTAGAAAAACCTTGCTTACCTCTAAGGATATTGGACCACATTTCACTGTTTCCATAGCCAAGCTCTGAAATGCTGTTAGTTGATGTTATTACAATTTGTCTTCCTTGCATCCTTGTACCACCATTCACAAAAACCATAACTTATCAATAAATTTATATTCTATTTGGCATTTTTCTAAATGGACAGTTAAAAAAAACATATTTATTTTTTATTCCAAAAGTTAAAAAAATATATGGAAAATATTGAACTTTATTTTATTAAATTCATTAAATTAAACTAAATCAAAAATAAATAAACATTATTCGTATTACATTTACTAAATTTTATTAAAAATAAAACATTGAAAAATTGGAATGAAATTAGAAGAAAAAAATTAAGGTTATAGAGGGGTAATAGCGATAAGAAGCAAGGAAAGGAAAACTTTTTATGCGAATTTTAGTCGGAACATTGGTCTTTAGCTTTTTGGTATATGCCTTTATATTTGTAAATAAAGAAAACGTTGACCTTAATTTTGAAGAACTTGGAGAAGTGATTGAAAACGAAGATAAAGAAAAGGAAGACTTTAAATCTGAATCTTTAGAGTACGCTTTTGAAAAAATAAATAAAAAAATTGAAGAAGAAAAAGAAAGTAAACTAGATAAGAAAAAAAATGAAAAAGTTTCGACTTCAAAAGAAGTTCAATTCAAGGGAAGTTTAAAAGAAAAAGCCTTTGTCGGAATGGTTACGAAAAAAGCAATCGAAGGCTTTGAAAGAGCGATGAAGGGAGAGGAAGTATCTGCTGAGGAAATGGATCTTTTAAAGGAAGCCTTCAATGAATTGGATGATCCTAAAAAGCAAGTCAATATGGCCAAAAAAATTTTAAGGGATTTACCGGCCGAAACCAAATTACCTATGAGGGCCCTTTTTTGGACTTTGGCTGGTGAGGTAATAAAAGATAAGGATTTTGTGAGGAATGAAGTCTATCCAGATATTATTGCGACGTTAAATGCAGATTCTTCTAAAGAAGATCCAGAAGGTATTATGACAACAAGTATGATGTTTCATATCTATGTTGGTAAAAAACCCTCTCAAGATGTTTTTGATAAATCAATTGAAATTATTAAGTTACAAAGATCTGATCATGCAAAGAAAATGCTTTTTTCAAGGCTTTTATTGACTTATGGAGATAAACTAGAGGGAAAGACTTATAAAGACTTTTAATTTATGGACCTTTATCTAGAAAAGGTTTTAGAAAGCAAATTAATTTAGGCATTAAAAAAATGGTGTGGCCGGTTTAAAGGAATTGTAAGTATAAAAAAAAACTGACTTTAAATGATAAAAATAACTTTTTTTTTCTCTAATTCTAAAAAAAGTTAAAAATAGGAAGTAATTAGGCTTTAGAAGTTTTGAGAGGAGATAACAATGAAAATTATACTACCACTTGCTATTATCATGTTCTGTTTAGATACTTACAGTGGGGGAAAAAGATCGAAATCCAAACCAAAACCAAAACCTTCTACTTTTGTTAGAAATAATAGCTGCGCTTACCTTTTTGAACATGCTCACTTCAAAGGGAAAAGATGGGAGTTTTGCCCTAACAAGAAAAGTCCAACGCACAAGGGATGGAATGATAAAGCAAGTTCTATTTGGGTTCCAAAAAATGGAAAAGTGCATGTTTGTACCCACAATCACGGAGGTCCTTGTAGGAGCTATTTTAGAGATGTTTCCTGGGTGGGACACCATATGAATGATAAAATTTCCTGGATTAAGTATAGCTCATTTGAGCAAAATGATTTCACGATGGTCTTAATGAGTGACCCTCAACTTTACTGGGCCTGTCACACAGATGAGTGTAAAAACAGAAAAAGTGGAGAGCAACCCCAAGGGATATTGACAAATGACTGGCACGTAAAAAGCATCAATACTCTTGTAAATCAAATACCTTTTTCTCAGTTTGGAGGTGTCATCATTAATGGTGATTTAACTGCCTTTGGTCACCAACATGAATATAAAAAATATATTTCCTATTACGAGTCCCATAGTTTTAAGCATAACCTCTACCCGGGTCTTGGGAACCATGACTATGGAAAAAATAATGTGGACGATTGTTGGACTAATAATTGTGCTCGAAGAATGGTACAGTACATGGTGGATAGAATTCCAAGCTTTAACCCAATAGCGAGTGATTACAATACAAAAAGTTTTTATAAATTTCCTAGCCGGAGGTTTCAGTACAATGGAAGTTTTGGTTATGCTTTTGATATTGGACCTTACCGATTCGTGCAACTTCATAACTATCCAACATGGAAAAAAAGTTTTCATGGCTGGAATTTTGCTAAGGCGAGGCGTGATCACGTGAATGTGAGTTCCTCTATGGGCTGGGTTGAGAAGCTTTTGAAAACGAACCCTAATAAGATTTATATTTTTAATTGGCATGACCCAAAGGAGTACTTTAAAAAAGAAGATCAGAAAAAACTTGTGGATATGTGTACAAATAGTGGGGCTAAATGCCCAGTCGTTTTCACAGGTCATTATCATGCTATCAATGGCTTTTGGAGGAATTACCAAGGAAGTGGACGAAAAAAGATTCCAGTCTATCTTTCAGGATCACCCTCTTACAGTAAGTACTTAAAGGTCCGTTTCGAAGATGATAAAATAACCATCACTAAAATTAACGCAGTTTTAGGCAAGGCGGAAGAATACGGTACCCCTACCGTCATTAACGTGAAGTAAGAAAACGTTTCGGGTTATTTTGGAATTTAATCAGATCATCCATAAGCCTCTCTCTTGTTAGGGGAGGCGACTGAAAAAGAGCGTGCTTCATTCCTCTAAACTCTTTTAGCTTCCAAGGTCTATGGGCCCTTTTTCCTCTTAGGTAAAAATGCCAAGCGGCTTTATTTTCAACGACGGTGTCTTTATTAGCGACAGCTATAAAGACGGGGATTTTGATGGCCATCGTGACGGTTTTTAAAGACATTTGCGCCTTAAAACATTGGTTAAGCCACCACCAGGTGGGAGGTCCACACTTTGAAGGGTGCTCATTAAACTCCCTAAAAAAAGTTGGGTCAGTCGTAAGTGAACTCTCTTTAAAATTGTCTGTTTTGGAAAACTCAAAGCGCCTCAATTTAAGTTTAGGAAAGAATCGGAAAAGGGCATCGTAAGTCTGACTAACTGTTAAGAGCTTTTTATTGACTAAAAATTGTTGGATCCCAGTAGATTTCAATCCTAAAAAAGGAGAGATGAGACTCAAAGTCCCCCCTTTTCCAAGCTTTTCTTGGTTTAGTGTTGAAAAAAGTGTCGCAATAAGTCCACCAGTTGAATGAGTAATGAGGTGAATGGTTTGGTAAATTTTCCTTAATGCTAAAACGATTGCCTCTAAGTCTTTTATATAATCTTGAAAAGAGTCTATATGGGCCCTGACTCCTTTTGATTGTCCCTGCCCTCTTAAATCATAAAGGAATAAATCTTTGTTATTTTTTTCTGTAAAAAATGGAATTAAATGTTCATACATCAGGGTTGACTCGTTTCTCCCCTGAACTATGAGTGAAACACTCTTTTGAAAAGAGGTTGTTTTGTTTGCGAAGTGTATTTGATAATGGAGGCCCAGACTTTTGAGATCTTTTTTAAGTCCCTTTAATTGGGGAAGCTCTTTCATTTCTATCTTTTTTTTCTTTGTTACTTTTGTTATTTTTCAAAGACTTTTTGAATTTTGAATTCCAGAATATCTTTTGTAATGGGTTTTGCTATAAAATTATTGACGCCTTCTCTAACAGCGATCACAACATTACCCTCAGCATTTTCCCCTGTGATCATAATAAAAGGAGTCTCTTTAAGGTTCTCATCCTTTCTCACAGCTTTAAGGAGTTCAAGGCCAGTCATTTTAGGCATATTCCAATCAGAAATAATGAGTTGGAAAGGGTCGTCCTGCTCATAGGCTTCTCGAATCATCTTCCACCCCATGTCGCCATCAAATGCCGAGGATATATTTGACAGACCTAGCGTTTTTAACATTTTCTTATATGTTAAAAGGAGGGTTTTCATGTCATCAATTATGAGAACTTTAATATCTGGATTTAAACTCATGACTTGCCTTCCACCTTATGGGTTTCCTAGTTCACCAATCAGAATAAATTATCGGAAAAATTAACAGAGGCCTTAGCAACTTATGATGTTTAAGAAGCTTGGACTTCTTTTTTTTAATTTTCTATGGCAATCCCAAAGACCGACAAAAACAGGCTGGAAGGATGTTTTATGTTTGTGCCTTAAAATATTCATTTAAACCCTTGCCTAAACTGGTCAAGTTTGGCTGGAGGACCTTTTGAATAAGCCCTTCTATTGCTGGTAGTACTTTCTTGACTAAAAACTTTGGAACGCCAGGTACTTTATTGGGGTGAATAATGAGATCACAAGTTAGAGTCAGCTGTGTTTTGTTAGGTCCAAGTTCGCTTATGACATTCTTTCCAGTTGCGTCGTAGATGTCATTACCCCAAAAGGACTCAAGTTCATATTCAACAAAAAATTCTTTATCATTCCAGACAGCTTTATCTTTCCATTTCATGAGGTCTTCTTTGATAAACTTTTTTGCTATCGTTGGAATTTCTGCATTTGCGTACCAGTAATTAGTTATGGCCGTAATACCTTCACCTTTTTCGGTTCTGTTAACCATTTCAATTTTACTGACATTTGGCATATAGGGAACAAGTTTTTCCAGGTCATTTTTGAGGACGTTATAAACTTCTTCTCTCGAACGAGGGATAATATCTTTGCTCTCTAATTTCATCACTTGGCCCCTTTTGGGAGTAGATTATTAAAGTTCATGCAATGTGAAAAGCGAAAAGCAAAAATTAATTGACCATCTATAAGGAGGGGGAGGTTATACAAGTTGGTCACCACCACCACCGCCGCGGCTAATAAATGCCTTACCAGCAGCTTCAAGTTCTTTAACTTTTTGAACGATACTGGCCTGTGCTTTTTCAACGTCACTAAGTTTTGTGGGTCCAAGGGCCTCAAGGTCTTCATTGAGCATTGTTGCAGCTCTGTTAGACATGTTACTGAAGAGCTTCGTTTTGACTTCATCTGTTGCTGTTTTGAGCGCCGTACAAAGGAGAGCGTTGTCAACATCTTTAAGAAGGTTTTGGATACCACCATCATCAACTTGAACAATATCTTCAAAAACGAACATAAGTTTTCTAATTTCTTCAGCAAGTTCAGGGTCTTTTTCGTCCACTCTTGCCATGATTGATTTTTCGCTATCTCTATCCATCATATTAAGCATGTCTGCAATAGGTTCGACACCACCTAGTTGGTTCGTGTCGATAGACCCAAGGGTTGAGAGCTCAGTTTTTAGAACATCATCGAGCTGAGCAATGAGTTCTGGTGAGACGTAATCAAGGTTGGCGATCCTAAGAACGACTTCGGCTTGAAGCCCCTCGGGAAGGCGCCTTAAAACATCGACCATCCTTTCAGTATCGAGATGGGCCATAATAAGGGCAATCGTTTGTGGATGTTCATTTATAAGAAAGTTAGCAAGAGTTCGGCTATCGACCAGTTCAAGTGATTCAAGAGTATTGGTGTCTCCAACGTCGATAATTTGACCAAGAAGTTGTTTCGCTCTTGTTTCTCCGAGAGCATTGATAATAAAGTCCTTACCTTTGTTGTCAGAAAAGAGAAGGTCCGCATCTTCATTGACCTGGCCGTAAAACTCTTCTAAAACTCTTTTCGTCATCCAAATAGGAGATTTTCTAACATTACTCATACCATTAATGAGCTTTTTGACGTCATTGTCTTTTAGGTGTTCAAAAATGAGTTGTGTGGAGTTAACGCCAAGAACACTCAGCAGAAGAGCTGCCTTTTCTATTCCCGTGAGAAGAGCATATTCCGCATCGGGGTCTAATTGTTGTTCTTCCGCCACAATTTATTCCTATTTTAAAATTAAAAAGGTCTTGTGGACCATTGTCTGAGATTCTTTCATCTCTAATCATAACATAAGAAAAAAAATTTTCTTCTTTTTAAGCACAATTTCCTAGAACTGATGCCCTTTTTGAATTGGATGTAGAATAAAGAGAATTAAAGGTCGGTTAGCATTAGATCAATTGAAGGAAATGACGATGAGCAAAAAAGACCCCTATTCGATTTTGGGCGTTAGTAAAGGAGCAGGTAAGACCGAAATAAAAAAGGCCTACAGATCGTTGGCAATGAAGTACCACCCCGACCGAAACCCTGGAAAAGAGTCTGAGGAAAAATTTAAGGAAGCTTCAGAAGCGGCTGATATTCTTCTCGATGATGAGAAGAGGAGGCTTTATGATCGGTTTGGTTATGAGGGCCTTGGTCAAGGAGGTTTTGGAGGTGGAGCAAATCCTGGGGATATATTTAGCGAAATCTTTGGAGACGTTTTTGGTGATTTATTTGGGGGAGGCAGCCGAGGGAACAGAAGAAGGGGTTCTGGAAGGGGGAGAGCAGGAGATGACCTCGAATTAGGCCTAAGCTTACCTTTTGAACTTGCGGCCCTCGGTGGACCTCATTCCTTTAAAGTAAAAAGAAATAAACGCTGCGGAACTTGTGGGGGAAGTGGGCTCAAAAAAGGTTCCACACCTAGTGTATGTGAAGCGTGCGATGGCCACGGGCAGGTTTTAAGACGACAAGGGTTTTTTACTATTCAGTCAACATGCCCCCAGTGTAAAGGTAGCGGTGAAATCATAAAAAATCCATGCCCTGATTGTAAAGGTGAGGGAGTTCAAAAGGAGTTTTCCAAAATAGAAGTTGATATTCCTGCTGGGATTGATGAAGGTCAAAGAATGAAGTTGTCAGGCCAGGGAAATGCGGGGCAATTTGGAGGGCCCTCAGGAGATCTTTATATTTTAATTGATATTCAGAGCCATCCTTTTTTTAGAAGGGAAGATTTTGATGTTTTTACAATTCTTCCAATTAAGTTTTCTGATGCCGTTTTTGGTGGTCCTTTCGAGATGCCCACTCTGCATGGTAAGGTTGAAGTCAATATACCTAAGGGAATTCAATCCGGGACACGTTTAAGGATAAAAAATAAAGGCGTTCCTATTTTAGGAAGAAGTGGAACCGGAGATCACTATGTTGAAGTTCAAGTTGAAACTCCAACCTCTCTCGGGTCGGAGGAGAGGTCTCTTTTTGAGAAGTTGGCAAATGCTGAGTCTAAGGAAACCCACCCTCTGAGAGAGGCTTTCCTATCTTTCCTAAACTCTCAAGATAAAGAGTAGCTTTGTTCAATGCTGTAGCGAGGGCCATCACTTGTTGGAATGCTAGAGTAGAGGTTAAAGTGATCGACTTCAAAGGGGCCAGCTGAAAATAGTGAGTTTAACTCAAGGTAATTGGCCATGTCTTGAAAGCTTGTGTCCCTATTACGGGCCAGTGTGAGGTGGGGTTTATATTTTTTTCTTTCAAGAGTTAGAGTTTGTCTAATGGCCCTTTCAATTTTTTTTTGAAGCTCCAAAAGGTCACTGTCACCATCGACACCTACCCAAGTCACTTTAGGGTAGCGTTTGTTATAAAAGGCACCGACACTTTTAAGTTTAACTGGAAACGAAGGGTAGGATAGATTTTTGAGAATTTCGTCAATGTCTCTCATTTGATGGATATTTATTTCCCCAAGAAAGCGAAGGGTTATATGAAGCTCTTCCTTTTTTACCCAGTTGGCCCCTGGTAATCCAAAAAATAATGGGTCTAGTTTTGAAACAATTTCGGGAGGTATTTCTAAACCAAGAAAAAGTCTCATTTAAAGTCCTAATCTCCTATCTTGTTTAGGAGTATATAGAGAAAAACTCTTGTCAGATGAATCCTCTTTTCTCTACCAATATCAAAAAAGTACTCCGTCCTCATAACTGTGCTTGCATGATCCAGGTTCCCAAGTAGAAAACATTGAATGCCTTCAAAGCAAGAGCTTTTCATCGGAACAAGGCCATCGTTTGGACCATCTGTTTGGTATATTATTTTGATAGTGGGATGAAGTACACTTTTTTTCATCTTAGGCAGTTCCCAAAAGACTTTTTCCCCTCTGTAAGAATATGTGTTTTCGTCTGGGTAAAGAAACCAGCTCCCAAGGCCTATGGTAGGAATTTCTTTAACAATTTTTTGAATTTCCTTATAATTTCTATCATAGAAGTTCTTTCTGTAGTCTTGAGTTAAGCTACCAAGGCTATCCCTTCCATTGGTTGTAATGAATTCAACAAGCCGAGCAAAAGGACCTAGAGGACTTGGGGAAACTACTGGCTTTGAAAGGGGGGTTCCCATAAAGGGAGTTTGTAGCGCGATCCAGCCTTGAACTCTTTCTCTTATTTCCGGATACTGGAGGAAGCTATAAAGAACATCAAGTCCACCTTTTGAGTGAGAAACAATAAAAGCTCTTCGAGATTTGGAGTGGGTCAAGGCCTTTTTAATAATAGTGGCATTTTCTTCAGGGTCTCCATTAGTTTTAATTGCAATATCTTTAAAGGAAATATTTTGGCGTTTAAAAAAGACCTTTTGTTGATTAAAGGAGTCGGCTAAGTCCCTTGGGCCACTAAAGCCAAAAAGTCTTAAAAAATTGATCATGGGCGGATAGTGTTTGGTTGAGATTCCGCTCACAAGATAAATCGTAGTGTTTTGGAAGGTCTTTGTATCTTCTTCAAAAGATATGCTTTTGACTTTTTCCCAGGTTTCTCTAAAGAGGCCCTGCTCTTCTCCATATGGATTAAGAGGAAGAATGTTTAGTTTATTTGTTGAGGCAAAAGCTCTGGAAAACAAAGTGCCTAATAAAATAAGACAAAGTGTCGAAAAGAGAATCGTTCGTTTTTGAGTGCTCATTTGACAAGACCTTAGTTAAAATGAGTATAAACGCATGCGAATTAAATTGAATTTTTGGTATACTAGTTAAAGTTAAGATCATTAACAAATCTTTAAGAACTGTCAATATTGCAATTAAGGTGGTGACCTAATCATCTTAAAAGGGCCAAAGCTCTTTAGGATGAAAAGGCCGCTGTCAATGGAGGGAAGAATGAAGAACGAAACAGTGATTCAACAGTTAATTGAAACTGTTGATAGGTTTCCAGACAGAGAAGTTTTCAAGGAAAAAAAGTTTGGTCGTTGGGAAGGAATTACATGGCAAGGTCTCTATGAAGAAATAATGCTTTTGGGGAGAGGCCTTATTCAAATTGGTGTAGAAAAAGGAGACGGGTTTGTCATATTAGGTAATAATTGCACTAGGTGGGTTATTTCCGACTTGGCAGCGATCGCTGTCGGTGCCATTCCTGCAGGGATTTATACGACAAATTCACCTGAACAGTGTGCCTATATTGCAGGTCATTGCGATGCTTCAGTTGCAGTGGTTCAAAATGAACAGCAACTTCAAAAATTTAAAGAGGTAAAAGAACAACTTCCTAAACTCAAGGCCATCATATTAATGGAAGGTTCTGATGAGGACGAAACTGTTTACCGTTGGGAAGATGTTCTCGATATGGGGAGGAGTGTAGAGGAATCTGAACTTCAATCACGTTATGAGGCCCTTAAGGGTAGCGATGTAGGAACTCTTGTTTATACATCGGGGACAACAGGAAACCCAAAGGGTGTTATGTTGACCCATGAAAACATCATTTGGACTTCAATGACTATGTTGAACTTTGAAAATATCACCGAGAAGGATGAATGGCTTAGCTATCTTCCTTTAAGTCATATTGCTGAGCAGTTAATTACTGTTTATGGAACTCTTGCAAGTGGCGGTTGTGTCTATTTTGTAGAAGATCTTGAAAAACTTGGAGACACCTTAAGAGAAGTTAGGCCAAACTTCTTTTTTGCAGTTCCAAGGGTTTGGGAAAAAATAAAAGAAAAAATGGAGGCAGCCGGAGCTGAAAACCCACCCTTAAGAAAGATGATTATAAGGGGAGCTAAAAAAGTTGGACTCTATTCAGGTTATGCAGAGCAGAGAGGCGAAAGTAAGCCTCTTATGTATTGTGTTGCTGATAGAATAATTTTTAGCAAAGTAAAAGAAAAGCTTGGACTTGATAGAGCAAGGTTATGTTTTACAGCAGCAGCTCCTATTAGCCGCGATACTCTAGAGTTCTTTTTGGCTTTAGGTATTCCAATTTATGAAATCTTTGGAATGAGTGAGACGACAGGTCCTGGAACACTTTCTCTTCCCCATCGTTATAAAACGGGAACATGTGGATTTCCACTTCCAGGGACAGATATAAAAATAGCAGAGGATGGTGAGCTTCTTATGAGGGGACCTCATATTTTTAAAGGTTATTTTAAAAATGATAAGGCCACTAAAGAAGCAATAGATGAAGATGGTTGGCTTCATAGTGGAGATATTGCTGAGTTTGATGAAGAAGGTTATGTAAAAATAACTGACAGGAAAAAAGATATCATCATAACGGCGGGTGGAAAAAATATTGCTCCTCAAATGATTGAAGGGAAACTTAAAAATATACCTTCTGTTGAGCACGCCGTTGTTATTGGAGATCAGAAGAAGTATTTGAGTGCGCTTATTACTTTAAATGCGGAGACCCTTGCTGATTTAGCGAATAACCTTGGGATTGAACTACAAGACCTATCCTCAATGGCCGAAAGTGAAAAAGTTAAATCATATGTTGCTGAACATATTGAAGAAGTGAATCAGACTCTTTCAAAAGTTGAAGGGATAAAGAAGTTTACTATCCTTGGCACAAGTTTCACAGTCGATACGGGGGAGTTAACTCCGACTATGAAAATGAAAAGAAAGTTTATTTACAATAAATACGCCAAAGAAATAGATGGCCTTTATTAAATAAATTCTCTCGAGACTAGGACCCTATAGACCAATTTTCTTGGCAAAAGATAAATGGTCTAGGGGTCTATTCATTCAAATACTCAAGTCTTTGAATCTTTTCCCCCACCTTTTTTCTGTTAATGTTAAGCTATGTTAATATAGTCGCTTAATTGATTCGAAAGCGAGGTTTAATTCGACCGACAAATAAAAAAAGTAGAAAAATATAAAAGACTTCGACTGTTGGAGATACTTACAAGGGATGGACGTTATGAGAACTCTTCTCCTCGACAATAGGTTCTACCCGTTACGGGTTGTTAATTGGCAAAAGGCCATGATTCTTTTTATAACTGGGAGAGCAGAGGTTGTCGATGAGTACGAGGAAATTAAAATAAGATCCATCTCCATGACTTTTCAGCTTCCCAAAATATTACGCCTTTTAACAGGGCATACGAGTAGGCGGGAGGTTAAGTTTAATAGACCTAATGTGTATTGGAGGGACAATTATACCTGCCAATACTGTGCCAAAAACTTTTCTCATAAAGAACTGACTTTTGATCATGTAGTTCCTAAAAGTAAAGGAGGAGGAACAACTTGGGAAAATGTGGTCACATGCTGTCAAGCTTGCAACTGCAAAAAAGGCAGTCGACTTCTTGATGAATGTCATATGAAGCTCTTAAAAGAGCCATCAAAGCCTCCATGGGCCCCTCAACTCTGCATAAAACTCACAAAAGAGGATCCTGAAGAGTGGTGGTATTGGATTCCCTGGATTTCATCATCTTAAGTTTAAATGTAGAATGATCCTAATAATGTAAAGTATAAATAAAGATTAAAGTTTTGATTAAATTATTGGATAGGTTCCGATCTAAATGGAGTTAGAGCTTGAGAATTTTAACAATTGATGACTCTGAAACAACTCGGGCAAAAATCAAAATGACTTTTGAAAAGTATGGGCACCATGTATTAGAAGCTAAGAGCGGGAGTCATGCCCATGATATTTTGAGGCACGATACGTCTTTTGACCTTATTATTTGTGATATGAATATGCCGGATATGGATGGAGCACAATTTGTAAAAAGCCAGGATGAGGACGAGAACCTTCGAAAAATACCAACCGTAATTTGCTCATCTCACCTTGAGGAAAAACTAGCAGACAGTTTAAAGTCCCATAGTTGTGTAAAAGGATGGCTCAATAAGCCGGTTACAGAAAAAAAGGTAAAGTCGCTTCTTTTTAAATTTGGAGATGCTTAATTGCCTTTTGTGATCTCGAGAAAATCCTCCAGTCTAATATGGTCTCCAATTTCTATAAGTTTTTCCCTTTTACTTAAATATTTATTCGTGAAAAAATCCAGCGCTTTCTCTTTGACTCCTTTTTCTCCCGTTTCTTTTTGATGAGTTGCTTCTAGGCCAAGCGAGAAGGCCATGCCTAAAAAAGAAAGGTGGTTTGTTATTTCTTTAATAAAAAAGGATTTGTCGTAAGGAGTTTGATTTTTAAACCAAGAGAGGTCGTTCTTTAGAGCTTCTAGATATTCCATAAATTTTTTCTGATACGCCTTTGACAGTTTTGGTATTTCGTTTTCAAGGTATGAAACAAAAATAGAATCGATTTTGTAGCGTTCGATATCCCTTAGAATCTGCATTCTAAGAGTGTTGTGAGTTCCTTCCCAATTTTCACAAACTATGCTATCTCTTAAAAGTCTTGGAAGTGGTGAAAAATTCTCAATGGCACCATTTCCACCAAGTATATCTATTGCCCTGTGAATATGCTCTAATGACCATAGAGAAGAAATATATTTATTGAGGTTAACCATAATCCTTAAGAGGAGTTTGTTTTCAGGCGTAATCAATTCACCTGTATCGTGTTGGTCCTGGAGGGAAGTTGTTTTTATAATAAAACTCATGAGGGCCAATTGTTCTACTCTCATGTCAGCAAGAGTTTCTTGAATAAGCGGGTATTGATCAATACTTTTTCCAAAAGCCTTTCTATTATGAGCGTAAGTTTTTGCAACTTGATATGCTCTTTTTCCCATTCCAAGGCAAGTAAAAGTATTGAAGATTCTTGAAATGTGAAGAACATTTTCCATTACGAGAGAAAAACCATCCTCAATTTTACCAACAGGCCATGCGAGTGCACCTTCAAAGTCTATTTCAGCACTGGCCATGGCCCTTGTTCCTATTTTGTTTTTAAGTTGCCTTAAAGTATAAGAATTCGTTTGGCCGTTTTCCAGTTTCTGTGGAATTAAAAAAAGCCCTAGGCCTTTCGTTCCTTTAATATTTTGATCATAACGTGCTGTAAGTAAAATGAGTTCTGCATTAGCATTTGAACAGAACCATTTTTCTCCGTGAATCCTCCAGTCATTTTTTTCATCTTGGGTGGCAAAAGTGGCATTTTTACCAACGTCAGATCCTCCCTGTATTTCAGTGAGAAATTGGGCCCCTGTAAAATTTGTTTCAAAAGAAGACTCTGTTAACTTTTCAAGAAAAAACTGTTTTTTTGGAAAGTCGGGAACTTTTTGTAGGATCCTAATAATACCAGCTGAGCAGGCAATGGGGCAATGATGACCAGCTTCTCCAGCATGGGAGGAGAGGTAAAAATAAGCAAGGGAAGGTAGAAGCCCACCTGGCGAGCTCATTTTTTTCATCATCCCGCTTTTGTAGATAAGGTCTCCTGTTTGATGATAAAGAGGATGGTGAATGACTCTCTGATCACTTTGTCCAATTTCATCATAGCTTTCAAGCCTGGGGTTATTTATAAATAGGTCATTTTCATTGACAAGCTTTTCTAATTTTTCAAAAACTAACTTTCCGTAACTAGAGAGGGACGGATGAAGTTCCTCAAATTTTTTTGGAATCGCCATTTTAAGAGAATGATGGAAAGACGAATCTAAATCATAAAAGTTTTCTTTTAATTTTTCCCTCCATTTTTGAAGGTCTTTTCTGGCGCTTTGATGGGGCTGTAATGAGCTGGTCATTTTTTTAAGTCTCCTTTTTTGCAAGGGATACTCTAATTAAAATTTGGTTTTTGAGTTGTGGCAAGTGTAAATTGTCTTACAATATGGGAGTTTATAGCTCTTTATATAATTTTAGGGCCTTTTCTCTTTGAACTTTGTGATCAACTATTGGATTAGGATAAGATTTATGACTAACCTTACCCGAGTGAATTTCTTTTGGACTAAATTCTTTTAGCTCTGGAATATACTTTTTTATGTACTCTGCATCTGGGTCAAATTTTTGACCTTGGGTCCAAGGGTTGAAAATTCTAAAATAAGGCTGAGAGTCACAGCCGGTAGAAGCGGCCCATTGCCATCCACCATTATTAGGGGCAAGGTCACCATCTAAAAGCTGTTCCATAAAATATTTTTCCCCCCACTTCCAATCAATAAGAAGGTCCTTTGTTAAGAAACTGGCAACGATCATTCGAACTCTGTTATGCATCCAACCTGTCTGCCTGAGTTGCCTCATTCCTGCGTCAACAATGGGAAAGCCTGTTTGACCCTCTTTCCAGGCTTTGAAATGGGTTTTATTATTACTCCAAGAGATAGTCCGGTAAGACGGTTTAAAAGCTTCCTTTTCCACGTAAGGAAAGTGAAAGAGAATGTGGTAATAAAATTCTCTCCAAACAATTTCTTTTAAAAAAGTAACTTTTCCTGGATGGGCATTTTTATCAAAAGGGTTTAAATTTAAAAAGCTGACAATCTGGCCTGTTGATATTGATCCATTTTTCAAAAAAAGAGAAAGGCCTGATGTTCCTTTTATAGAAGGGAAATCTCTATCTGAAGTATAGTTTTTGACTCTAGAGCTAAAGGACCGAAGTAATTCAAAAGCTTCTAGATTTCCAGCTTTTGGGATCGAGATCGTGACTGCTTTTTTATTTTGCTCTATGTATTTTTCTAGGTAGTCTGGGAACTTATTTTTATTTTTTAAAAGCTTTGTCCATGTGAGTGAAAATAATTTAGGATATTTTCCATTAGAAATTTCTTTTACAAGACTCAATGATCTCTTTTGGAAAGTTATTCTTGTTTGAATGCTTTCTTCTTGAAATTTTTGTATCCATTTATTGTAAAAAGGGGTGTAAACCTTATAACCTTCGTCCCCTTTTGAACCTTTGGTGATTTCGTGAGGTTCAATTATGAGATGGTCTCGGCCATTGTAAGTAGAGACTTCCATTTCTTTAAAAAAGGAGATCATTTTTCGGTCTCTTTTTAAAGCAAAAGGCTCATAATCCCTATTCCATGAAATTGTTTCTGGAAGCTCAATATTATTTTGTTTTAATACTTTGAAAATTTCATCAAAAGATTCCAGGGGTCCTGTATCTAAGAGGAGCAAGTCACCTCCCATTTTTCGCAAATCTTTTTTGAGTGATTTAAGGGTTTCTAAAAAAAACTGAAATCTGTTACAAGAAAAATCTTTCCTTGATAAGAATAATTTATCGAAGCAAAATAAACCTATAACTCTGCCCTTATACTTTTGCCTTAACCAATCGAGGATTTCATTACCAGGAACGCGCAAGTCCCGTCTAAACCAATGGATAGCATAAGGTTCTTTCATCATTTTTCCTTTATAGGATATTTACAATTGAAGAAACTTGGTTAAGAGCTCTTTTTTCCAAACACTGTCCTCACGTATAAAAACTGCTGGAGTACCTAGCGGAGCTTTGATTTCAATTGTTTTAGATCCGTAATATACCTTATTTAAAAATAAATGCCTCCATTTTCCTTTGGGTAGGTAACCTTTGACTAATATTTGTCTAGACTCAAGGACAGGTAAAACAAGGATGTCTTCTCCTAAAAGGAACTGCTTTTTTAAGTCAAAGGTCTTTTTGTCTTGTGGATAGTGAAGGAAGAGGGGCCTTACAACCGGAAGACCTTTTTGGGCGGCTTCATTGACATAAAACTTTAGATAATTTTTAAGGGCAAAGTGCATTTTGCCATAGCGCGCGAATTTTTTCCTTGTTTCAATGCTAGAGTAAGGCTGGTGATTTTTTGTCGGCCTATTTCCCTCATGAGTCCTAAAGATTGGTGTAAAAGCATTAAGCTCAGCCCATCTAAGAAAAAGCTCCTCTGATCTATAGTACTTTATAATAGGGTTATTTATAGTGGTGTACCCCCCAACATCACTATGATTTAAGCTGATACCACTTAGACCAGATGATAATAGGCCTACAATAGTTGAGGGAAGACCATCGTGACGATCAAAACTGACCATTTGATCACCTTCCCAAAATAGTGTGCTGTATTTATTTGAGTAGCTAAAGCCAGACCTAGTAAAGAAGACAATTTTTCCTTCCATACCAGCTTCTTTGATGGCCTCTCTATTAAGTTTTGCCCAAATAACAGGGTAATCATTATGGTAAAGCTCAGCGCTAATTCCAGAAAAAAGGACGCTATCCATTGGAAGCCATTCACCAAAGTCTGCCATCCAACCTCTTAGGCCCTGTTCAATGAGATTATTTTTAATCACTTCTTTAAGCCATTCATAGGCCTTTGGATTGGTAAGATCAATAATAAAGGCATCAAAGCCTGGTGTTTCGATCCTGTAGTCCTTACCTTTTTGATTTTTAACAAAGTAGCCCTTTTTTTTTGCTATATTGTATAGGTTCCCATTGTCTGCAAGATAAGGGTTTATATAACCCAAAACTGCAACGCCTTCACGCCATAATTTGTCGCAGAATTTTTTAAAGTCAGGATAAGACTTTTTGTCTGATTCCCAATTCCAAAAAAGTCTTGATCCAAAATAAGTTTGTCTTTTTCCAACCCAATCTTGGATCCATAGTGCTGTGATTGGATTTCCTTCTTTTTTGGCAAGTCTGACTTCTTTTAAAACTTTTTCTCTTCCACCTTGCATTCCTAACCATGTTCCGTAGGCCCATTCAGGGAGATTTGGAAAGCGGCCTGTTTTTAAAGTGTATTGCTCTAAGATTTGAAAGAGGTTTTCGCCTTTCCAAATGGTTCCAGAAAGGTCTTTTTCCCTAACCTCAAACTTTATTTCATCTTCAGCAGTTAAGTCCATGACGCTAAATGATTTGTTTTCGAAAAAGTAGCCTTTAGGCTTAGTTGAGTGAGATAATAAAAAAGGAATAGGAGCATAAGTTGAAAACTCATGACCACCGGCCCCTGCCATTATTTCTGCTCCCCAGGTAATAGGAAAGTCACCGCGGCCAATACCTTGTTCTTCTGTTAAAAGAGGAATTTTGAGTCCATTTAGTTGAAGGTGGCTAAACTGTTCCCCCAGCCCATAGAGTTTTTCTTTTTCTTCTTTATTAAATTTAAAAAAAGTGCGGTTAAGTTTTATATTTTCCCCGTTTTCTTCAAATGTCAGTTTCCAGTTCAGCTGGTTTTTATGAATCAACTTAAAGCTAAGTTTATAGCTGGCCAGGCATTGATCCCCATAGACTTTCCCTTTTAAAACAAGAGAATCATTAGATCTTCTTATAATATTATCAAGTGTTTGATTTGAGCAGAAAAACTTTTTATCATCTTTTAGTTTGAAGGTTCCCATTCTATACTTTTGTGTTTGAGATCCATTGGAAGCGGAAAGAAAAGATGAACTCAAAGAAAAGCTTATAAACTCACCAATTGATAAGTTTTTATTGTCTAAATTAAATGTGAGGTTATTTGGATTTTCATTTATAGGGTCAACAATATTCGTGGAGTTTATTTCTATTTTTAACTTTTTAAAATAGGGTTCTGTGCAGCTTGTAAAAAGAATGAGTAAGGTTAGAAGTACTTTATTTAAACCCTTTTTTTTCATAGCTAAAACCTTTCTTTTTAATTAAATTTTTATAGAAAATTGCAGAAGGTCTTGGGGTTCTGCTAAGTGTTTTTAAATCCAATTCGTAGAGTCCAAACCTAGGTCTATAACCATGGGCCCATTCAAAATTATCAATAAGTGTCCAATAGCAATAGCCAACGATTGGGACTTTTTGTTTGATAAGTTTATAAACGTAATAGAGGTGGTCCTTGATAAAAGGAATTCTCTTTTTATCTGTTTTATCAGCAATGCCATTTTCTGAAATAAAGATAGGAAGCTTTGGAAACATTTGATGGGCCTTCGTTACGACTTTGTAGAGACCTTCAGGGTAAATCTCCCAGTGCATTTCTGTTATTTTATCTTTAGCTGCAACAGTCTCGGTTTTTATAAATGGTGGCGAAAAAGTAAATTTAACAAAGAGCCTTGTATAAAAATTAACACCTAAAAAATCTAAAGTTCCTTTAGCTTCCTTTAATTCTTTATCCATATTTACAATTGTCGGAAAAGAAAACTTTAAACGGCCTTTTTGAAGGGCTTCTAAAAGACTTAAATTATAAACTCTTTCTAATATTGAACGGGCATAGTGGTCCAGAGGGTTCCACTTTCTTAACGTTTCAAAAATGTTGAGTGCTTTAACGAGACCTACTTTAATTGGAATATTTCTCTTTTTTGCTATTTTATGAAGAGTTTTATAGGCCAAAGCGTGTGACTTCACAACACCAACAATTGGTGCTGCCAAAAGCTTTAAATCCTTTTTGCCTGGGGGAAAAGCACCTAAAACATAACCTGAAATTAAATTCCATACGGGCTCGTTAAAGGTTACCCAGGATTCAATACCTAAATGGCCAAGGTTTTCGAAAACCTTTTTCACATAGCGGTTGAAAAAATGGGGGGCTTGTGGTGAGGTCCATCCTCCTTTTTTAGCAAACCAATAGGGGATGCTAAAATGATTTAGAGTGATAAAAGGTTTAATATTGTTTTTTTTCAACAGTAGTATTTCTTTTTTATAGTGCTCTAAGGCTTCCTTGTTCCAATTTCCAGGTTGTGGTTCAATCTTCGCCCATTCGAGAGAGAAACGGTAGGTTTTTACACCTAAGTCAACAAGTATCTGAGTATCCTCCTCGAGTCTATTCCAGTGGTCTGTTGCCTTTGTAGATCGATCCTCATTTTCGATTGTTTTTCCTCTTCTCTCGAATTCCCACCAATCACTATCTTTGTTATTGCCTTCTATTTGGTGACTTGCTGTGGCTACGCACCACTCAAAAGAATCAGGAAACTTGATTTCCTCTGTCTTTGAAAAGGCATGAGGTGGTGCGCCAACACAAGAAAGGCCAAGCATGATGCTCAGGAAAAAGTTCGTTGAATAAATTAGTTTGGTAAAACAGTTTTTTTTTTTCATAACTCTATTCTAAACCACTTATTAAAAAAAAATAAATCAATAATTAAAAGAGGAACGATTTGAAAAAGTCGTAAAATTTTCCTTTTTTTATTCATATAACCCTTTTTTTGATTAGAGATTAAAATAGAAGGCCTATGGCAAAGACACAAATTGATATTTTTTGGGTTATGATTTGTTCTGGTTTGGTCCTTCTCATGCAACTGGGGTTCCTTGCTCTGGAGAGTGGTTTAACCAGAAATAAAAACAATATAAACGTTGCTTTGAAAAACCTTTCAGATTTTAGTCTGTCTTTTTTTATATTTTGGTCCTTTGGTTTTGCCTTTGCTTTTGGGACACCCCTTTTTAACGAAGGTGTTCGACCTCACACGGAATTATTTCTTTTTTTCTCAGAAAATACGTCGTTAGTTGCCTTTTTTATTTTCCAGACTCTTTTTTGTAATACGGCTGCAACAATTGTTTCAGGAGCTGTTGCTGAGAGGATGAAATTTAAATCTTTTCTTATTTTTGTCTCATTGATGGCCTTTATTCTTTATCCTTTTGTGGTTAACCTCTCATGGTCAGGGTTTTGGGTTGGAGAAAAATGGGGTTGGCTTGCCAAAAAGGGGTTTTTAGATTTTGCCGGCTCAACTGTCGTTCATAGCACGGGAGGTTGGGTGGCATTGGCCTTAGTTCTCGTTATTGGGCCTAGGCTTAATCGCTTTGATCGTGATGGAAATCCAAGAGAAATTCATGGAAGCAATTTTCCTTTTGCGATTTTAGGCGTTTTCGCTTTATGGGTTGGTTGGATTGGTTTTAATGGTGGGAGCACAATGGGGCTCACGAGTTCAATTGGACCAATAATTTTAAATACACTCTTGGGAGGAACTTTTGGTCTTTTATGGGGGTTATTAATATCCTCTTTTTTAAATTGGGGAGTTCCTTCAGGAAACCAATTAATTAATACCTGTTTAGGTGGACTGGTAAGCGTTACAGCTGGGGCCAATGTATTTAACTCCGATAGTATTTTTTTTATTGGAGCTATTGCTGCTATCATTGTCATAAGTATAGAAAAACTTCTTTTAAAACTTCAAATTGATGATGCTGTAGGGGCCATACCTGTCCATCTTGGTGGCGGGATTTGGGGAACGATTGCTGTCGCTCTTTTTGCAGACCCTGTATTAAAAGAAAACTCTTTAAGTGTTTTAGAGCAACTTCGGGTCCAAGCTCTAGGTATTGTCGTATCCGGGATACCTGTTTTCATTACTACTTTCCTGATAGCAAAAGGGATAAATTATTTTTACCCGATGAGAGTTAAGAAGGAAGATGAAATTATTGGTCTTAACCTTTCGGAGCATAAGGCCCAAAATGAACTTTTTGAAATGCTTCTTTTTATGAAGGCCCAGTCTCTGCAAAGAGATTATAGAGTGAAGGCTCCTGAGGATCCTTTTACCACCGTTGGCTTGATTGGTTATGCCTATAATGAAGTGGCCCAAAGTATGACCAATTACAAGATGGAGCTAGAGCAGGCCAAAAGAGTTTTGGAGGAAAAAAATAAAAAGCTTAGGGAGTACGATTATGTTGTGGCCCATGACTTAAAATCCCCAATAGCTGCTATTAAAACCAACCTTGAATTGTTGGAAAAAAATAGGGAACAAGGTGAAAAATCAGATTCTTATCTTAAAAATATGAGGGAATTAACAAAAGAATCTTTAGGGATTATTGATCAGTTTCTTAATTTTACAATAAGTGGTGATATTGGCCTTCATACGGTTTCATTGAAGAATATAATAGAAAGAATTGAAAAGAAATTTCAAGGAAATCTTAGAGAATTAGAGGGAACTTTTAAATTCGATTTACAAGAGAATCATGTCCTCACTGATGAAATACTCTTAGAACAGGTTATTTCAAATATTGTTTCAAATAGCATAAAATATTCTGCATTTCCCGAAAGAAAGTTGATTATAAATATTTCAAGTCATTTAGATGAAAAAAAAGTCACAATTGTAATAGAAGACAATGGTATAGGCTTACATGAAGATGAGTTGCCCCACCTCTTTGAAAAGGGTTGGAGAAGTCCTTCAAGCGCAAAGTTCGAAGGGAAAGGAATCGGTCTTTATACAGTAAAAAATGTTGTTGAAAATATGAGAGGAATTCTGAAATGCGAATCGGTTAAGAACAGTTACACAAAAGTGATAATAATTTTACCAAGGCCTGAAAACAATTAGGCTTACCAGCTTTCCATGCTTTTTTTAATTTTATCTCTATTCCAAAAATTCTTTAGTGCTTTATCTCGACCGCATCCGTAGCGGTAGTATTTATAGCGTAGCGGATTTTTCTTAGCGTAGTGAATATGATACTTTTCGGCGGTAGTGAAGAAGGTCCTTTTTTTTATAATTGTTTTGACCTCTTCCCCTAATATTTTTTCTAGGGAGTCCTTGGTTTTTTTAAGGATCTTCTCTTCATCTTTATCTCCATAAAAGAAAACGTTTCTGTAGCTATGGCCTCTATCACAAAAAGATCCACCGTCATCCGTTGGGATTTGTTGAACCCAGACTTTCTTTACAAGTTTTTGAAAGGATATCTGGACAGGGTCATAAGTTATTTTAACGACTTCAATATGTCCTGGGTGCTTTTTGTAGGTCGGGTTTTTTAAAGTTCCACCTGAATAACCAGGCAAGGCACTTTTCACGCCTTTTAACTTTTCAATGTCTTCTTGGCTACACCAGAAGCATCCAGTGCCAAAAATAGCTGTTTTTAAAGTTTTGGGGCCCGCTTCGGCAAAACTCAATCCTAAAGAAAGGAAAAAAAGAAGTTGAAGCAAAATAAAAAAACTAAAGATTTGTTTCTTTTGCACCTGTGTTCTCCCTATCCAAATAGTTTTGAGAAAAAGCCTTTCTCTTTTGACATTGAGTCTTCATTTATGCTTTTACCCCTATCTCCAAGGATTTTATACCCGCATTGAGGACAATCAACAGGTTCAGCCTTTTCTTTTTTCCTTTTTTGCTTTTTCACCTTGGATCTTTCAGTGAAGTATTCGCGAAGGTGCGTGTTCACAAGCTTTTGGGGTGGGATACCAAGATGCTTGGCTTCCCTTTTTACTTTTTGGTAGAGGTCTTCTTCTATAAAACAATTTGCTTTGTTAACTGCCTCTTCTAAGTTTTTTTTATCTTTTTTACTCATTTTTTGTTGTCCTTTACAAAGGCCATGTTCCAGCTAACAGCTTTTGGTGGGGTTTCAAACCTATTGCCCATTTTAACAATAGGCATTGATTCTTAGAGGTTATCACAAGAGTCCCTTTTTTGGGAGTTTGTATGGTCGACTTTTTCATCTTAAGAGTGTTAGAAGGTGGGTAGGAGTATAGGAAATGTCGAGTTTGTTTGATGAAAAAATGATGTCTGAATGTCTTAATCTGGCAGAGAAGGGGAGAGGAAGGGTTTCTCCCAACCCATTGGTAGGCTCTGTCATTGTAAAAGATAAAGAAATTATCGGCCGTGGCTTTCACCAATTGTTTGGTGGTCCTCATGCCGAGGTTAATGCTGCTGAGAGTGTTGGTAATAAGGAATTAATTAAAGGTGCTACGATCTATGTTAATTTGGAGCCTTGTGCTCATTACGGAAAGACACCCCCCTGCGCAGAGCTCTTAGTAAAGCTAGGTGTAAAAAGAGTTGTAGTCGGATGTATAGATACCTTTTCAAAAGTCCAAGGAAAAGGAGTTGAGATTCTTAAAAAAGCTGGCATCTCCGTTGATTTAGGTGTCCTTGAGGACCAGTGTGTTGACCTCAATAAAAGGTTTTTTCATTTTCACCGTTTTAAAGCGCCGTATGTGATTTTAAAGTGGGCCCAAACCCAAGATGGCTTCATTGCTCCAGAAAAACAAGAAAAGAGGGAGCCTTTTTGGATTACAGGAGATGATTCAAAGAGGCTTGTCCATAAATGGAGGGTCGAGGAAGATGCAATCATGGTTGGTACCAGGACTGCTATTAAAGATAATCCATCTCTTACAGCAAGGCTTGTGAAAGGTCCTAACCCCACTAGAGTTGTCATTGACAAAAACTTAAGAATTCCTAAAAGCTCTTCCCTTTTAAGTGGTGAGGTGCAGACCTTTATCTTTACTGAAAGTGAGGAAGGCCCCAATCGAGACAATTTGAGTTATGTAAAAGCGCCTTTTGATAATGAAAAATTAATTCCTTTTGTTTTATCCTTCCTTTATGAAAAAGGGATTCAATCGCTTATCGTTGAGGGGGGGCCATTTCTGTTAAATAGCTTCTTAAAGCTAAATATTTGGAATGAGGCACGAGTTCTCGTGGGCCCGAAGTGCCTTAAAAGTGGTCTTAAGGCGCCTTCTGTCGAAGATTTTGGCGCTCCATTTTCAGAAAGTGAAGTTGGTCCTGATCGATTAATGTGTTTTCGTCCTTAAGCGATTTATCTGGCGTTTATTTAATTAAAGAATATTTGAAAAACTTTACTTTTGTGTTAGATTCTCAGGATCAATTACATTATTTTTTTCTATTTTTTGAACAATGGAGTCAATGTTGATCTTTGAAAGAACAAGTTCAAGGAGTGCATGCTTATTTATTATTCTTTCATTCCTTTTTTTAAGCCTTTCTTTTAACGCTTATAGTAATGATAATCAGAATTCTTTTTATGGAATTAAAACCGACTTTAGTTTTGAAGAGACTTTTGGGTACCGCTCTGCTGTAAAAACATTTTGGAAAGATAAAACTTCTAGGTATAGCTCCATTGTAGAAATGGACTTGGTAAAAAGTCCTACAAAAGTAAAAAAATATAAGGGACGGTATAATGCGTTTAGTACGCTTGAAAAGTCTTTTTATGATCATGAGTTTGTTTACTATAAACCGAAATTAATGGATGGTGAGAAAGCCCCTCTTATTATTATTGTTCCACCGGTTGTTGGAATTACCCCTTTGGATTATATTTCCGCTAATTATTTTGCGAATAGTGGCTTTGGTGTTGTTGTTCTTAAGCTGAATGTACCTACATCAAAAATGGAGTTCAAGTTAGATGACATTGGCCCTATGTGGAAAAATTATATTGATAAGGTGAGGGCCTTTATTGATGTCGCTCACAACCTGCCAGGGGCCGATATCACAAAAATAGGGATAAAGGGGGTTAGCTTAGGAGGCATAACAGCGGCCCTTTCCTCTGGAAGAGACCCTAGAATTAAAGCTAGTGTAATATTTATGGGCGGGATCGATCTTCCAACAATAATGGCCCATAGTGTTCAGCCTGTGGTGAAGAAGCTCCGCCAAAAAAAAATGAAAGAATTAGACCTCTTAAATAAAAAAGATTATGAAGAATTGTTAAGGGAAAAAATTAAACTTGGGTTACCCTTTTTGACTGATGGAAGAAAAGCAAAAGATTATTTTCTTTTTGTTGCATTAGAAGATGATTATGTTCCTGTAGAGGTGCAGGTCGGTTTAAGACAAAAATTAGGGTTTCCTGAAGCCCTTTTTTTGGAAAAAGGCCACTTGATGAATGGAATTTTTTATTCGGTTCATTTAAAGAGAATGAAGGAATACTATAAAAAAAGGTTCTCTTTGAATAATTTTTCTCAACATTAACTCCGCTTCTTTCAAAATGAAATTTATTTGGATGAGGTCCTTGGACTATTAAGAATTACTCATACTCAAGCAATTTTACCATTTCTACCTTAAGGTTTTCTTCTTAAAATATTGAAATATCGAATAGAGGAACTTTGCTGAGACCGTAATTTGGAAAAAGACACTGATTTTAAGTCTTTATCACTTAAGATTTAGGTAAGTAGCTGTTTTAAAGGCAGTATTTTTTCAGACTTGGGTTCTTGCAGTCAAGAAGAGGAGCACACGTGAAAAGGTCAATGACAAATCAAGAGATTGAGGGAGAGTTGCAAGCGGTTTTTTCCAATAAACTTGGAGATAATGTCGTTGTTTATATTAATTTGCTTTTAGAAGAGATGAAAGACTCTAGATACAATAGGCTTTATTTAAAAATTAGAACAAATCGTTTTATTGAAAGAAGTGGAAATCAGTGGATGAGGATTTTAGATTTTAAAGATAAAAAGAATGAGTTCTATTTAACAATTGATAGCCCGTTTTCTCGAATAGAAGTTGAGAATGTTGAGAGCGTGGAGACTGAGGATTGGACTGTTTCAAGACTAAAAGAATGCTTTGGAGTTGACATTGAATCTGTGTGGAAGAGCGTCGTGGATGATCATTGTACGTGGGAGTTAGAGAAAGTGGCCATTTAATCCTTTAACCCTAACATTGTTTAGGCTCCTAAATTCTAAAGACAAAACAAGCTCAAATACCTGATTTCTCTATTGTCTAAGCTATAATCACATTTTTTAAGTCCCTTAAATCAGATAATTTTATTGAAAACTTTGTCGTTATGGTTTTCTTAAGGTAAAACCTCATCTTTACATTTTTTAATATTTATTGATTTTATTATATGGGGTGAAAAGAAATGCTTCCTGATAACCTTACAACAAAGGCGAAAGATATTTTAGGGTGCTCTGTCAAAGATGAAAGTGGGCTAAACGACTTCCAAAAATTGCCTGCTAAAAATGCTGTTAGGATACCTTATGTAGGAATTGAGAGGTTTCGTTTACCAATAAAGTCCAAAGGTGAAAACGGCTTGGTGGGTCACAATGCGGAAGCATCAATGTTTGTTGAGCTCGCACCTGGTAAAAATGGTGTGAATATGAGCCGTTTCTGCTCGATCCTTCAGGAAGAGGCCATGAAAGGGCCCATGGATAAAACGTTTTTCAAAAACACCCTTTCAAGGTTTAGGAAAGATTTGCGAGATGAGCCTCACGAAGACCTTATCAGTAAAGCAAACCTAGAGATTAGTTTTGATTTTCCCATGAAGCAAAAGTCTCTAAAAAGTGATTTATGGGGCTGGCAGTACTATCCCGTGACAATTAAAGCCGAAGAAGATTCATTGGGAAAAATCTCTATGGTTTTGAAAGTTGGCTATGAATATTCTTCAACATGTCCTTGCAGCCTTTCGATGGCGAAGCAGTATGAAGAAGATTACCGCCTTGGGAAGACAAAGGAAGGCAATGGGATCGCAACGGCCCACAGTCAAAGGTCAAAAGCCAGCGTTTCCGTTCATTATGACTATGAGAGTGATATTACTATTGAAAAAGTTATTGATCTTCTGAAAGTAGCCCTTCCAACAGAAACCCAAAGCATGGTGAAGCGGCTAGATGAACAAGCGTTTGCAATTTTAAATGGGGAAAACCCAATGTTTGTTGAGCACGCTTCTCGAAGACTTTCAGCAATTTTAGATAGTGTTGAAGATATTCTTTATTGGGAAGCTAAGGTTGAGCACTTTGAATCACTCCACAGCCATAATGCTGTGGCAATGATTTTTAAAGAGCTCAAGCCAGGGTCTTCAGCTAATCAGCTTATTCATTAGTCCCACTTGTGTGGGACTATTCTCAACTTTCTAATGTTATACCCAGAATCCTTAAGTTTTATGACAAGTTTTCTATGTAGGTCTCTGTCCATAAAAGGCTTTCTGGCCATAATCCAGGCATACCTCTTACTTGGAACACCAATGATAGTCCACTGGTAGTCAACATCAAGGTCAATGATTTGGTAGTCACTCCAAAAAGGCCAAAGTAATTGAATATCCCATTCTGAGGCTTTTCCACCTTTTTTTAGAAAGGCTTTTGGCATTAATTTTCTTTTTGGGCCATCAAAAGAACCCTTTCTATAGGTAAAAGTAACATCAATTTGGCCATCTTCGTTCATACTATACGTCTCAACGGCATTATAAGACTTCCTCTCAATAAATGTTGGAATATGAGAAATGACATACCATTGCCCCATAAACCTTTCGATTTGGACATTATCAACAGGTCTTAAGATCTGGCGGCCGCTTGAAGCCTCAAGACTTGGTGAAACAGTGAGAGAGAGAAAAAAGATGCTCGCAGAGAGTCTTTTTAATGATTTTAGCATTTTACCTCCTTTGGGCTTTGAAATGAGGTTATTTATTACATCAGGATGACCTTACATAAAAAAAAATGTTTTAGTTGTCTAACTATTGTCTGTTTAAAAATAGAAAAAATATCCTAAGTAGTCGAAACTTCGCCTTTTTCTGAAAAAAAAGTCTGAAAAATTAACCTGAAAGCCCTCCACTTAATGATTCAATTCGTTTCATTAGGGCCCATATAAAGCAAAGCCTCCTGCTCCTTAGGTTAAAAGGGTTTAAAAATTACACGGTGCAACTGATTGCCTGTAGAGCAGCTAAAGTTTGTGCTAGTTAGACTTAAGCTCAATTTAACATTAAAGGACTTCATTATGAAAACCCTTCTAGCAACACTTTTGATAACTCTAATGGTGAGTTCATGTAGCTCGAAACAAAATCGTTTTTACGATAAATCGCGATCGGATGCTGTTTGTTACCGTTACCACTTTATGGTTCCTGCAACGGACTGCCTTCATTTAAATTAATTTTTAAATAATAAGGTAAATCTTAAAAGGAAGGAAAAGAGCATGAAAAAATTTTTAGCAATTGTAGGATTATCACTTCTTCTTAGTTCTTGCGGAAGTACAAGCCGTTATACCTTTCCAGGAAATGGCACTATTTGTGAGGGTAGTCTATTTTCAAAGAAGTGTTACAACCACTATGGTCCACGTAAGTGTTTTGATAAATTCTGCTGGTAATTGAGGACTTGAAGAATGATTAAAAATCTATTGCTTCTGTTTTTAGGACTCTCAATGTTTTCAGGTTGTGCGATTTATCAGCTTGAAACTAGAGTTGTTAAATTAAAAAACTGCAAAAGAGTATCTCTTTATTGGGATTATTGCCAAGTTGAACGTGGTGGAGACCCTAGCGTTCTTGTTGAGCATTGATAAATTGGCAACTACTATTTAAATTAGAAAATTTATTATCATAGATTAGGGCCATCTTGCTCCAGTCATACTCCTTCGCTTTATTTGAGGGTATCTTTTCATAAAAAGGAAATTCTAAAAGGGCTTTTTTTAAAGCTTGTTGACCTTCTTTATCATCCGAATATAGGTGGTGTTGAAATTCATCTCCAAAGTGTTCTGGGTAGGCGAGTCTTTTTGGATATATTGGAAAGCAATGACAATATAGGGCCTCTACCGCACTTACACCGAAGAAGTCGTGGTTAGAGGTTATGTATGAAATGTCTGATTTCCAAAGCCAAGAGGCATAATCTTCGAAACGTTCTTGATGCCCACAAACAAGAACTCTATCACCAAAATAATCTTTGGCCTTCTTAAAAACGTGTGGTACTTTGCCACCTCTGTTTTCCCCCAAAAGGGCCAGGTTGAAATCTATTTTATCCTTATCAAGTTTAAAGAGCGTATTAAAAAAAAACTCAGGGTTTTTGTCATGTTCCCATCTATGGTTCCAAAGAATTAATGGAGCAGATTTTTTTTTATGTTCGCTAGGCTTAGAAAAATCTTGAAATGAATCAAACTTTTTAAGGTCTAGGCCTAGAGGAAGAACGAATGATTTTTTTCTGATGGTGGAAATTGTATCTAATTCACGAAAGTCCCTCATACTTTTGAGAAATTTTGAAGAGCCTTCTATAAACTTTTCTAGATTAAATGAGGAGTTAAAAAATAGAGCATCGGCACTTAAAGCAGAAGCATACTGAATGAAACCATAGTGATGATCTCTTTGGTATTTGGGATCATTATCGTTGGGGGAGAGTGGGTAACTCCATTGATTTTCATGAAAGTAGAGTGCCACTTTCACATTTTTAAAAGTATTTCTTGTTAGGGCCAAGAATGTTGTTATATCCATCATAGAAGTCGCCAGAAAAAGATCAGGCTTTTCTTTTTTATCAAGCGCCATTTTTGCGAGACTGATAGAGCCCCCATGCATACGCCATTTCCAATGCCGACCTTTTAAAGTTAAAAGTGTTACTTCATGGGAAGAGTATTTTTGGTATTCAAGGGCCCACTTCTTGTGAGATCCTGTAAAATAGGGGTCTAAAAGCCAAATTTTCATTATATTTTAATTCGTTTCTTTGCAATTTGAAGGGGCAAGCTAATGAAAAGAAGAGGTCTTGTCATTATGCATAGTTTAATTTGGAGCTATTGAACATTAAAATTAGGAGACAAGCTTGTTGTTATTATTTAATTCTATAATAAACTCTGTGCCTTTACCGGGGGTATTGTTGAGGGTCAATTCTGCCCCAATGGTTTCAAGGTTCTTTTTGACTACATCCATGCCAACACCTCTTCCTGAGACCTCAGTCGTGACACTTTTTGTACTAAAGTTTGGTAAAAAGATAAGAGAAACCTTTTCCTGATCATTCATCTTTTTAGCTTGTTGTTTTGTTATTAACCCTTCTTTTATTCCTTTTTCGACAATTGCATCAGGATTAACACCTTTACCATCGTCTCTTATGGAAATTCTAAGGGATTGATCCTTTTTTTCTAGGCATTCTATTTCAAGGGTACCAAACTCTTCTTTACCAAATAAGACTCTGCTTTTTGGTGTCTCTATTCCATGATCTAATGAGTTCCTTATTAAGTGAATCATGGAGTCCAAAAGTAAATTTAGTTTATCTCTATTAAGAGAACCTTGATCACCAGATATAATAAATTTAACTTTTTTTCCAAGGTCTCGTGAGAGCTCCTTTACAACACTTTTAAAACGTACGAATGAATACTTAACTGGCATATCTAGAAGACGATCAAATTGATAGTGGAACCTTTTTAGGTCTTTAACTTTTTTGTCTTCTTCAATTTCTTCTATTGTTTTTTTGAATTGGTTAAAATTATCTAAAAGAACCTCAACCACCTGGGGCATAATGACTTCTTTCGATTCATCATCAAATTCTGTAAAAGACCTTAAAAGAGTTAAAGTTTCTATAAGTCTTAGATAGTAATCACTTTTTTTATTAACAAAATTACTAAGGTAGGTAAAAAAATATGATTCTTTTCCATCTTCTTTTTTAATTATTCTGTAAATTCTTTCTGCATTAAAATCATCCTCAAGTTCATTGAGAATGTCGGGCAATAAATGATGAAATGGCCTTTGTGGTATAAACGCTTTTAAAACCCCTTTAGGTCCACATTGAAGGCATATTTCCATAAGCTTTAAAAACTCTTCTTTGGTCGCAAGCTTTTCGCTAAAAATTGTTCTTAAAAAAGAAGTGAAAATTGTTTTTCCTATATTACCTGATTCATCTAGATTAAAATCGTTTTCATGAAAGTGGTCAAAAACTTTGGATGCACTCTTTAAGTCCCCATTCTTTTCAAAGTCAAAAAGAGAAATTAATGATAGATATGACCACATTTCTATGCAATAGGGAAATATGACGTCTTCTATAGACTCATTTCGATCAAGAGCATGAAACGCCTTTTTTACAATTCTGTTGATTAAATCCAACCCATATTCTCTGGAAGTAATGCTTATTGCTTCCAGGCTTATCTTTAAATCGTGATCATCCAATTTATTTTGAAAATAGTGAAGGGCAAGATTATTTGAAAAAGTATAAGTTTCGAGGAAAATTTTCACCCATCCATCATGAGTAATCTGATGCTTATCTTTGTGCATATTTGTTTTAAAATAAAGAGACTTACCAAGGTTGTAAACTTTAAATAAAGGTATTTTGAATATTTCATTAAATTTATCTTTGCTCATTTTATCTGATTGGATAAGCATTTGGACGCCATTCTCAATAGAGTGAATATAATCGGAAATGTCTCTTTCACCTATAGATCTGGAAACCCCTTTTATTGTATGGAGGTTTAATTTAAGTAGGTGGATATCATCTGGAAAAGATTTTATTTTTTTCAACTCAATTATTTTGTCTTTAAATTGAGGGTTTTCCATTTGTTCTAAAGGCCTATCTATACTGTCTTGAAAAAGGAATTCAAGTTCAATTAAATATTGTTGAAGCTCATGTTTAAACTTTTTATCTTCTGAAAAGTTGAGGTCAAATACTTCTTGGCCAACTCTCATATAATCATTCACCTGGCCTTGCAAACTGTAAAGGTTTTGAATAAAATCATCGATGCTATTAATGTCTGGTTTTTTATTAATATTTTTTAACTCCTTAAATTCATGTACATCACTCTCTAAGTTATGCACAAACGATGAAATTAAGGATAATCCAAAAATTCTTGAGTTACCTTTTATGGTATGAAGGTTTCTAAAAAGTTTTTCTAACTCTGGAAAATCCACTTTTAGTGGAATGTTTTCTCTATAAGTCTTTGTGGATTCAATTGAATCAGCTGTTAATTTTAAGGCGTTCGAAAAAAACATACTTAGGTCATCTTTGTTTGAAGACGCCATCTCCTGAAGCATTTGAATATTTTTGGTCGCAGCTGACTTTTGTTCATTCATCTCTTTTTCTAATTTTTCTATTTCTGTAATATCTTCAACAATAAACATAATTCTTTCTAAACTCTCTTTATCGTTCCATAAAGGAGTGTAGGCCACTTTAAGAATTTTTTCAGTTTTATCATCATCATTATGATTCCTAAAAATAACTCGCCTTGGTAGGTAGTCCTCTGATAAGTCCCATTGAAACTCATCAGAAAGAAAAACCATGTTAAAAACATTATCAATAGTAGAATAAAGCTCTGAAGACTCATCAATCGAGGCATAAATATGATCAAAAACGCCTTTTCCTTCGATATTTGTTTCAAAAATATCATAAGTAAAGCGAGAAACCGGTGTCATTACTTTTCTTTCATTATTAATCGTGAAGACGGATTGCCTCATATTATTTAGAAGGTTCGAAATATTCTTTTCTGACAACTGGGCCAATTCTTTTGCAGAAACAGCTTCTTTTGTCCTAAAGACAACCTCCTTTTCCAAATCTTTACTAAGGGCCTCAGCTGTATTGTAAGCATGAGAAAATTTAGTTGCTAGAATATAACTTTGTATAAAAATAAAAACTATAAATGTGTACGGCATTATAAAAGGCGGGGGAAATATGTCTTTTGTAACGAGAATATCGTAGGTCGCTCCAAAAACTAAAAAACCAATGGCCAGAGCAAGGATTCTGGAATATTCCGCTTTTTTTAGAGCGGCCCTAAAAATATTTATTATTGCATAAAGAATACAGGTAAAAGAAATGAATTGACTCGATGTAAGGAATATTGTTTTTGTATATATTGCTGGAGATGTAAAAAGCATAATGAGTGTGTAAATGACACCAGATATCCAGTAGAAAAGTATTATCTTTTTGCTAAAATAATCTTTCAAAATTTCATTAAGGAATGTGAGGAATACGGCACTTCCTAAAAACATTGTCGAATATTCTAGTTTTGAATTAAGGTGGAATAAAAAAGATGACTGATCCACAAACTGCATCAAAAAGGTTTCTGTTGTTCCCTCTCTCAAGAACAATACGAAACAAAGAACTCCAAACCAAAAGCTTCCAAGGTCTTTTCTTCTTAAGCTATATAATCCAAAGTGATAAAGGGACATTATTAGTATAACTCCCATGAGAAAAAAGGACTTTAAGAAGTTACTTATAACTTTTTCATTAATGCTTTTTGATGTCCCTATAAGAAAAGGATTAAAAAAACCGCCTGTTCTGTAATGATAATTAGATGACTGGATAAGTATATAGAATTCACTTTCCTTGATATTTAATTCAGCTATTCTTGTGGCTGTTGTTGGAATAGACTCTTCTTCGCTTTTGCCAACTTTTCCAATTCTAAAAAGAGGAATAATTTCACTTTTTGTGATTATATAACTTGAATAAGCTGTTGCGAAATACTTAAGAGTAAAACCTAATTTTGATTTGTAATTTAAGCCTTTTACATAAAGAAGGTAGCTTCCATATCCAGTTTGGAATTTTTTACTATCTTTTTGGCTCTTGGTTAGTGAAGTCCATAACCCTGGAACTTCTATTAATTTACTTCGGAGGGGTAATTTTTTATTTAAGACCTCCTCGGGTTTAATGATTTTTTTCCAGTAAAAATTCCATTGTCCGTTTAAGGGAATTTGCTTTTCTTTTTTTAGGTCAATGCTGGATAAATCGATAATACCCTTGATTGCTTTAGGGGGTGAAAAACCTGGACAAGAGAGTGAAAAAAATAAAATAGTTAAAGTGAAAAGAAGTTTCATATTTCCCCTAAAGATGGCACTTCTATGCAATTTGTCGGAGTTTCTGGAAAAAATATTTAAATACAAAGGTAGTTTATGAAAAAAGTCGGTCAATAAACATTTATTAACCTTTTTGGAAACTATTTAAACTTTTAAAAAAAGAAACGATAAGAATCCTAATAAAGATGGTTTTTTGGAGAATAATATGAAAATTCTATTGGTGGAAGATTCCCACGATTTTAGGCATAAGATGAAAGAGCTGCTGGAAGATCTGGATCATCAGATCCTAGAAGCAGGAGATGGGATTGAGGGTTATGACCTAATTAAAAACCACTCAGATATAGACCTTATAATTTCTGACCTCCATATGCCTAATATGGATGGTTTGTCCATGTGTAAAAAACTGAAGGATGAAGCATTTGAAACGGCTCCCATAATGATGGTTACTACTGAAGCTAATCCACAACTAAGAAAAGATGGAATGGAAGCAGGCGTCTCAATCTGGATGATTAAGCCAGTTTCAGACAAAAAGTTTTTGACAATGGTTGAGAAAATTTTAAATAGGTAATCTTAAAATAAACTATTTCTATTATGACAGATATGCGAATGGAAATTAAAAAAAGAAAGGAAGATACCTCGATTGCCAAAAAAGTAATTTTTCTGGTTATCTTCTCAGGTCTGATAGTCTCAATAATTGGGACCAGCCTTTCTTTGAGGAGGGACTACTTAGAATTTAAAAAAAATCTAAGAGAGCGTTTCGCAAACGTAGAAAAAACCAACCTTGAGGCCCTTGGAAGGGCTCTTTTCTATGAAGACGATTCCCAGCTTGATAGTCAAATAAAAGGAATCCTTGCAACCCCAGATTTTATTTATGTTCATGTTAAATCTTTTGCTGATGAAAAAGGTGAAATTAGAGTTAAAGCAGGAAAAATGGAGGCAGGCGCCACTATAACTGATGTAACCGATATTTTAGTTCCTGAGGAAGAGAGAGATGCCAATAAGCCAGCTGAAAAAATTGGTCAGTTAAAGATGGTTGCGAGTTTAAAAGGCATTACAGAAAAAATGAGAGAGCAGGTATTAGTTTTTGCACTCATACAAGGTATTCAATTTTTATTAATAACTCTTATTATTTATTCAGTTTTTAGAAAGTATGTTTCTTCCCATCTCCAAAAAATGGCCCATTATGCAGAGAACTTCAGTCTGGATGATTTACAAGTTGGTGATCTGACTCTAGAAAGAGAAGAGCAAAAAAAGAGTGATGAATTAGAGAAGCTTGTAGATAGTTTCAATAAAATGAAAAAAAACCTACAAATCTCCCACGAAAAATTGAGAGATTATGCAGAAAATCTAGAAGATAAGGTGAAAGAGGCAACTCAAGAAATAGAAGAAGAAAAAGATAAGGTTTCAAACCTATTAAATAATATGAAGCAGGCCATATTTTGTGTCAATGGTGATTGGAACGTCATTCCGCCTGTGTCAAGTTTCACTGATACCTGTTTTTCCCATGACATTTTGGGAAAAGATATTTTTAAAACTCTATACAAAGATGTAGACTTGGCTTCTGAAGACTATGCTAATTTATTTAGTGCTTATAGTGTTATATTTGGAGCAAACTCTTTACAGTGGGAAATGGTTGAAGATCATTTATTGAGTAAGATTCATTATAATATATTTGACTCTAAAGGTTTCGTTAAGGAAGTAAAAACATTTTCTGTAAACTACATACCGCTTTGGGATGAGAACGAACTTTTAGAAAAAATAATGTTTAATGTTGAAGATGTAACGGAAAGAGAAAAGTTAGAGAAGGAAATAAAAAAAGAAAAGAAATCCAATGAAAAGAATATATCGATTATTACTGAGATGGCCAATGCTGAAATCGAGGATGTCGAAAACTTTTTAATCAATGCAAGAAGCCTTATAGACGATACGATGGCATTGGCAAAAAATCCTAAGAGTGAAAAGGATAACTCTGTAAAAAATATGTTTCGCTTCCTCCATACTTTGAAGGGAAATGCAAGGGCTTTTAATTTCGAGTCTATATCCTCTTTAACTCATATTACAGAAAGCCAAGTTAAAGAAATTCAGGAAAATAAAGGTGATCATTTTGATAAAGAAGATGTCGGAGACCTTATTGATAATCTTTATTTTTTAAGGCAAGAGATTAATGACTATGGAAACCTAGCTAAAAAGGTTTTTCGTCTAGAGAATGAGTTTGGTAAAAAGTTATTAAAAGAAACTCATGGTTATTTAACGGATTTAGACAATCTAATTTGTATTAATTTAACAAACTCGGAAAAAAAGTTAAGCAGTAACGAATCGATAAAGGGCAGAAGAGAAGAGTTTAACAAAATAAAAAGCAAAGAGTTAACTGAGGAATTCAAGGTTCAATTAAAGAGGACAACTCATTCATTAAAAGGTTGTCTCAGGTCTTCCTCATCTTTAAGTATTGTAAGAGAAAAGGTTCAAAACTTTGAAACTAGCTTTTCTCTCTTAGAAAAGTTGGATGATATCTCATTAGATGATTTTTCTACACGTTTTATAGACAATTTTATTGAAATAAAAGATCAGGTAAAAACTGTTTATATGCAATCAGATTTGAATAAGCCTTTTGCTTTTACAAAAAGTGAGTGGGCAGAACTATTTAATAATATATATAAATTAACGGTATCTTTTAAAGAAAGTAAAAGAAATCGTGAGTATAATATAGCTTTAGGCGCGCTTATTGAGCAAGCGAATAAAATGGACCTTTTATTTGTTAATAAGATAGCAGCGGATTTAAAAGGATTAACAAAGTTAGAAGATAGTGACAATATAAAGAGCTTATTTGAAGTCTTGTGGCGTTATTGTTCACTCATATCATACCTCGAGTTTTCAAAGGTAAAAGATCATAGTCAGAGAAAGAAGTATATTGAGGGTTTCGAAA